>Ga0187781_10001158_pt1 | contig 19850 bp, 20 predicted proteins | sample 0715_SJ02_MP02_2_FD_132447 | JGI IMG/M metagenome (GOLD analysis project Ga0187781, IMG submission 132447) | Tropical peat soil microbial communities from peatlands in Department of Meta, Colombia - 0715_SJ02_MP02_20_MG | ecosystem: Environmental > Terrestrial > Soil > Wetlands > Peat | place... | reverse complement strand
GCGTTGGCTCGCGGACGGCCTGCGGGAACGCAGCGGCATCGAGGTGCGCCTCGACCTTCCCGAATCGATGCCGCGCCTGTCCAACGCCAATGAGCTCACCCTGTTCCGCGTCGCCCAGGAGGCGCTTACCAACGCGCAGCGCCACTCGGCGAGTCCCTGGGTGGCGCTGCGCCTCGGGGTGCGCCCCGATTCCGTGAGCCTGGAGGTCGAGGATGCCGGGCGCGGCATCGCCCGCCGGGACACCCTCGCGCGCGGTGCGCTGGCGGTGCCGACGCTCGGCGTCGGCCTCGCCGGCATGCGCGAGCGCATCCGCCAGGTGGGCGGGACCTTCGCGGTGGAGTCCGCGGGCGGCGGAACGCGCATCCGTGCGACGGTACCGCTGCAGGATCTTTCGGAGGTCCGCAGTGCCTGACAAGGGCAGAAGCGTGCGCATCGTCATCGCCGACGACCACGAGATGGTGCGGCGGGGGCTGGTAGCGACGCTCGCTGACGTCGAGCACTGGACGGTGGTGGCGCAGGCGGACAACGGCCGGGAGGCCGCCGAGCTGGTCGCGACCCATGAGCCCGACATCGCGATCCTCGACCTCAGCATGCCGGAGCTCAACGGACTCGATGCCACGCGGCGCATCCTCGCGGCGCGGCCCGAGACCTGCGTCCTGATCCTCACCGCTCACGAGTCCGAGCAGCTGGTGCGCGAAGTACTCGCCGCCGGGGCGCGCGGCTACGTCCTCAAATCCGACGCCGGCCGCATCCTGGTGCGCGCGGTCGAGGCGCTGCTCGAGGGACAGACGTTCTTCACCTCCAAGGTCGCGCGGCTGGTCCTCGAGGGCTATCTGCGCGGCGGCGGCGCCGAGACTCAGGAGGCCGCGCAGACTCTGTCGGCGCGCGAGCGCGAGATTGTGCAGCTGCTCGCCGAGGGAGCCAGCAACAAGGAGGTTGCGCGCGCGCTCGGCATCAGCGTCAAGACCGCCGAGACGCATCGCAGCAACATAATGCGCAAGATGCAGTTCGCCTCGCTCTCGGATCTGGTCAAGTACGCGGTGCGCAACAAGATCATCGAAGTGTGAAGCTCATCACGGTCGAGGCCCTCAACAGTTGTTGAGGACCCGCTCAACGGCCGTTGAGCGCTCAAGCCCCGGGGACCCCTGAAAACCACTACAGGGTTTTCCTGAGCGCTTTACCCAATCGTTGCAATTTAGCGCCGGCGCGCCTGCGGGTAACTTGTCGACCCATGGAAGGCGTTGACAACCACGGACGGTAATAGGCGTGACTGTTGATGGGTGGCTCGCTGTGCTGGCTGCAGGGATCGCGCTAGCTGCTTCCCACACCACACTGGATGTGACGTCACGCCTGTCGGCCTCTTCGCGCCGGCGCGTGTTGTGCAGGACTGTGTCCGGCGCACTCGCGCTTGGTGCGGGGCTGTGGAGCCTGAATCTGGTGGGCCTTCTTGCTCTAGGGACGCAGAGCTGGGCCGACACGGACGTCACTATTCTTGTGACCGCGTTCGCGGTCGCCGTGCTCGACCTCATGGGAATGCTCGCGGTGTTCGCAGGGAGCGAGCCAAGCACCTCGAGAATTCTGGCCGGGAGCACGGCGGCCGCGGCAGGGATCTCGGCGACCTACTGGACTACGGTCGCGGCACTCGGTCCCGCCCGCCCCGCCGGGGGCATCATCCGCCCCCTGGTTCTCTCTCTGGCCCTGGCCTTCGCGGCCTTCACCAGTGCCTTCTGGCTGCGCTACCGGGTGGGACCGAAGCCATCGTGGACCGGCCTGTTCGGCAAGGCCGCCGCGGCACTGCTCGGCGCAGCGGCGCTGCTGCTGATGCCGCTCAGCGCCTGGCAGGGTGCCAGCTTCGACTTCAGCAGCTTCGGCCAGGGCCCCGGCGCCAGCCGGCAGCTCCTCGGCGCCGCCCTCGGCGCCGCCGGCTTTGCGATCCTGGCCGTCACCCGCGTGGCGGTCTTCTACGAGCAGCGCCTCGCCGAGCGCACCGCGCAGTGCTCCCGCGAGCTCGAGGAAGTGCACACGCGGCTGCAGTACCTCGCCACCCATGATTCCCTCACCGGGCTGCCGAACTGGCTGCTCTTCAAGGAGCGGCTCGCCCAGGCGGTCGCCGACACCGGACGCCCCGAGCGCGCCATCGCGGTCGCGGTGCTCGATCTGGATCACTTCAGCTCGCTCAATCACTCCCTCGGTCACGGTGCCGGCGACTGGCTGCTGTCCGAGGTCGCGCGCCGCGTCGGCTCGGTGCTGCGTCCCGGGGATCTCCTGGCCCGGCTCGGGAGCGACGAGTTCGTGGTCCTCATCGACAGTCTCGCGGCGCGCGTCGATGCCGAGACCGTCACCCGCAATATCCTCGCCGAGCTCCGCCAGCCGTTCTCGATCAACGGCGCGGACGTCAGCGTCCGCCCGAGCATCGGCGTCAGCGTATGGCCCGACGACGGGCGGCGCGTCGATGACCTGCTGGCCCACGCCGAGGTCGCCATGGCGCTCGCCAAGGAGCATGGCGGCGAGGTGCAGTTCTTCCAGCGCGGCATGACCGACTCGATGCACGAGCGGCTCGCGCTCGAGAACGACCTGCGCCGCGGCCTGGCGGCCGGGGAGTTCGAGCTGTCCTTCCAGCCGGTGATGTCCGCCAAGACCGGCCGCATCATCACCGCCGAGGCGCTGCTGCGCTGGCGTCATCCGCTGCGCGGGGTGATCGGCCCCTCCTCCTTCATTCCCCTCGCCGAGGAGACCGGGCTCATGATTCCGCTCGGCGAATGGGTGATCCGCGAGGCGTGCCGTTACGCGGCCGCCTGGCAGATCACCCACGGCTCGCAGCTGCGCATCGCCGTCAACCTGTCGGCGACCCAGTTCCGGCATCAGAACCTGGTCGAGGTGATCCGCTCGGCGCTCGCCGCCGAGGACCTCGATCCCCGCTGCCTCGAGATCGAGCTCACCGAGAGCGCGGTCATGACCAACCCCGAGGAGTCAGTGGGGGTGCTGAAGCAGCTGCGCAAGATGGGCGTCACCGTCGCGGTCGATGACTTCGGCACCGGCTACTCGAGCCTGAGCTATCTGCGCCGCTTCCCCATCGACAAGCTGAAGATCGACCGCAGCTTTGTGCGCGATCTCGCCACCAGCCGCACCGATGAGTCGATCGTCCGCGCCATCATCTCCCTCGCCCATAGCGTGGGACTGCGGGTGGTGGCCGAGGGTGTCGAGACCGAGGAGCAGCTGGGCTGCGTGCGCGCCCTGGGCTGCGATCACTGGCAGGGTTTCTACTGCTGCGAGCCCCAGCCCGCTGAAGTTTTCGGCGCGATGCTGCGCGATCAGCTCGTCGGCCGTGCCGCGGCCGGTGACGGCCTGGTCCGCGTGCCGCGCGCCGCCGGCGCGGCGACCCTTCCTTAACCACCCGCACGGCTCCACGCAGGCTGCGGCGCCGGTGAGGTGAAACATGCTCCTGGCTCGCCCCCAATGCTGGTCATCGAACCGGCCGGACTCGAACCGGCCGGACCGGCCCCGATCGCGTCGCGGCAGCGACAGGCAAACCGCCGCCCGTTGTTGCCAAAGATCACGGCCGGCACGCTGCCGCGCAGTGCCTCTGCGATTTTTTCCGCACTGATCCAGTCCGCCGCCATGGTCGGCCCAAAGGCCGATTACAATGGGGCATCGAGGATCAACCCGGTGAGCCTGCGCAAGTGTCCCGACTGCGGCCAGGACGTTTCGTCTGCGGCACTCGCCTGCCCGCATTGCGGCCGACCTAACCGAAGCAGGTCCTCCCCCATCGAGCTCTCGGGCATTCTCATCATCGCAGTCGTATGCGCCGGCGCCCTGATCTGGCGCCTGAGCTCGCAAAACGAGGCGCCGGGCGACGCGGCGCGGGCGCTGCCAGCCGAGACCACGATCGCCCAGCCCACGCGCGCAGGTGCTGCGCTCACTGCGACCGTCGGCTACAACCGCAAGCTGTTGCTGTTTCGAGTACAAAACGCCGATCCCTACGCCTGGACCGCCTGCCAGCTGAGCATCAACGTGCAGGGCGTCTCCTCGGGCTACACTCGCGAGATCGAGACCATCCGGCCCGGGATCACCGAAGCGGCACTGCTCCCGAGCGCCGAGTTCGTCGACGGGGATGGCCGCAGGTTCGATCCTGCCACGCAGCAGCTGTCGACGCTCGACATCACCTGCGAGACTCCGCAGGGGCGGCGCGCCTGGGGCGGAAGGTTCCAGGCAGACCGCTGACGGGCCGCGATGCAGCACCACATGCAGTGGCTGCCGGGTGCTCTGCTGGGTTGCTGGCTCGCCGCGTCTTGCTCGTCCGCGTGGGCTGACGAGACGCCGCCGCGCTTTGAGGTCGCCGCGCCGCAGGGCTCGCTGACCTTCATCGTGTACGGCGATACGCGCTTCACGGCGCGCGAATCCGTGGCCAACGCGCCCGCCCGCCGCGCCCTGGTCGCAGCCGTAGCCGGCGAGAATCCGGCCGCGATCTTCATCGGCGGCGACCTGGTCTACCAAGGCGACGACCCGGACGACTACGCTACCTATGCGAGCGAGACGGTGGCCTGGTCCGCCCGCGGAATTCCGGTGTTCCCTGCCCTCGGCAACCACGAGTTCCGCGGCTGCCAGCCGGAGCGCGCCGTCAGCCCGTGCCTCGAGAACTGGTGGCATGCGTTCGCGCCCCTGCGGCCGTGCCGCTGGTACTCGGTGGCGATGGGCAGCTCGCTGCTGGTGCTGGTGCTCGACTCGGACTCATCGCTGAAATCCGGGAGCGCGCAACGCACCTGGCTCGAGCGGCAGATCAGCGATGCCGCTGGCGATGCACGCGTGCACTTCATTCTCGTCCTGCTGCACTACCCGCCGGTGCGCGATGCCGTCTTCCCACGCGGCAAGGACGAGGCGCAGGTGCAGCGCTACCTGTCGCGCACGGCGCCCACGCTCCGACCGCGCGTGATCGTCGTCGGCAGCCACGTGCACAACTACGAGCGTTTCGAGCGCGACGGCGTCACCTACCTCGTGAGCGGCGGCGGCGGAGCGAAACCCCTGCCGGTGCTGCGGATGTCGGGCGAGCTTTCGCAGCTGCGCACGTCGGTCAACTTCCATTACCTGCGCATGACGCTCGCCGGGGAAACGCTCACCGGCACGATGGTCCGCTACGAGGCGGGCGCGGAGACCGACGCGCCCGGCGCCGCCGGCAGCCCCTGGAGCGAGCCGGACCGGTTCGAGGTCAGAAGTCAGCACTGAAGCCGGTAGATCCACGTATAGCCGCCGTCGTCCTGCCTCTGTATAGCTTCAGGTGTGCGCGGACCGTCATATCGCAGATGGGGTTTGGGTGTTGCTGCCTCGGTCTTGCTGGCGTCGGTGCCGGCTGAGCTGGCTGCAGTCGCGAGCCCGGAGCAGGTGCTTGCGCAGATCCGGCAGCGCACGCCCGACCTCGAGCGCGGTGCCGGGCTCTTCAATGGCTGCGCGGCGTGCCATGGAGCGGACGGCGGCGGTAGCCGCGACGGGCTGGTGCCGCGGCTCGCCGGGCAGCACGCGTCGGTGCTGCAGAAGCAGATGGTGGACTACCGCTATGACCGCCGCTGGGACCCGCGCATGCAGGCGGTCGTCGACCAGCACTCACTCAGCCCCGAATCGATCGCCGACGTCAGCGCGTACATCAGTCAGCTCGATCGGGACGTAGGCGTCGGCACCGGGGACGGCGGTCTGCTGCGCCAGGGTGCTGTCAGTTACTCGCGTTCGTGCCAGAGTTGCCACGGCCGGGCGGCGCAGGGCGATGCGGTCCGCGCCGTGCCGCGCCTCGCTGGGCAGCACTACGAGTATCTGCGCCGCCAGATTTACGATGCTATCGACGGGCGCCGCCCGAATTTCTCGCCATCTCATGTCCGCCTGCTTGCACGGCTGGATCGCGACGACATTGCTGGCATCGCCGACTACCTGTCGCGGCTCGGAGCCAGCCAGACTGAATCAGGGCCACAGCAGCTCAAGACCACTGCGGAGCGCCAGTAGCGCTGCCGGCGCCGCGCGCCGCCGGCCTGAGGGGGCAAACGCGCGCGGCGGGTCAACGCGCCGAGGACGCGCGCGCCATCAGCAGCGCCCCTTCGAGGCCCGAATCGGCCAGCGCCGCGAGCACGCAGAAATCAGCCGCAACCGCTGCCTGCCCCACTCCGTATCCGGCGAGCGCCCCATCGAGAGCACTGCGCAGGCGCTCGAGCAAACCGGGAGTTCCCATGACGCCTCCACCCCAGACGATGCGTTCGGGCGACCACGAGAGCACGAGTGTCGCGGCGAGATCGCCGAGATAGCCAGCCACGAGCCCGAGGATCGCGGGATCATCCGCAAGCTCACGGTTGGCTCCCAACCTGCGCGTGATCGCCGGCCCCGATGCGAGCCCCTCGACGCAGTTGTCGTGAAAGGGACAGACACTCGGCGCACGGTCGTGCTCGCGGCGCGCAAACCTGATGTGGCCGATCTCGGGATGCAGGGCTCCCGCGAGCGGGTGCCCCTCGAGCACCAGACCGCCGCCGATGCCGGTCCCCACGGTGACATAGGCGAGGGAACGTAAGCCTCGCCCGGCGCCCCGCTGCCACTCGGCGCAGGCGGCCGCGTTGACGTCGGTGTCGATCATGACCGGCACGCCGAACTGCCGGGCGAGCGCGGCGCGGAGATTCGATCCGCTCCAGCCGGGCTTGGGGGTGTTGAGCACGCGGCCGTAATCGCGCGAGAGCTGATCACGCACCAGGGGTCCGAAGGCGGCGATGCCGATCGCGCCGAGCGATCGTCCGGCTGGAACGCCCGCGGTGAGGAAGGCGACGAGCTCGCCGAGCGCGGCCTCCGGAGTGGCGGTGGGCCAGCGGCCTTCGGCGAGAGCCTGACCGCCGGCATCCACGACCCGCGCCCGGATCCTGGTGCCTCCCGTCTCTACGCCTGCGAACACCAGCTCACTCATCGCAAGTCGGACTCTAGCCGCGGCGCGGCCGCTTCGATAGAGCCGGTTGCCCAGGCGAAATACGACGACCACCAGCCCGGGCGCGCCAGCGCTTCAATGCAACGCGAGCGTGTCACGCCGCCACGCCACATCCTGCCACCGGCCGAAATCGGCGAGCAGCTCCGGCGCGCCGGCCTGGCGTACCAGCGCGAGATCGTCGAGGCGCAGTTCCTCGAAGCGGCGGCGAAAGTGACCCTGCTCCTTCACCTCGCGCGCGACCAGCAGCCGCCGGGTGCCGGGAACGTAACCCGCAAAGTCGACGTAACCTTCCTCCGGATCCTCCACGCCAGGCGAGAGCACATCGACCGTCCACTGTGATCCGCGCGCGTGAAACACCCAGAGCTCGCGCCAGCTCTCGAGCGGCTGTACCGCGGCCACCAGCGCCCTGCCCTGCGCGGTCGGCTGTGCGGAGGCGGTCCACACGATCCCGTAGGTACAGCGCCGCACCAGGGGCTTGCCGGGCGGGCGCGCGTCGGTGAGCGTGACGCACGTCTGGCCGGGCTCTCCCGGCACTGCGGTGAGCACGAGCGGACCCGCCTCGGGCGCTGCCCGAGTCGCGGCCCAGCGGATCGCGCCGACCCGCACGAGCGCATCGAGGTACTCCGCGCGCCGGTCCTCGCCGAGATCATCCGGCTGAACGGCGAGCAGCTCATCGAGGGCGCGCTGCGCGGCGCCACCCGGCGGCTCGCCGCGCCGCGCCTGTCCCCAGGCGACGGACGCCCACACGAGCGCGCGCCGGGCGTGCAGGCGGCTCCTCATCATCGGGGTGAGCGGCCGCTCGTCGACCGACGCGAGGAGCGCACGGCGCTCCTCGTCGACCGAGGCACGTAACACCACGCCCAGGTCCGGATCGACGCAGTCCGGCCGTGTCAGGCCGAGCGCCGCACGCGCGCGTTCTGCGGCGCTCGCCGTGGGGCTCGTGAGCACCCGCCGGTAGAGATCCCCCTCGTAGCACACCTGCATGCGGCCGTTGTGATCGAACACCCGCATGTCGATGCCGAATTGCCTCACCACCTCGAGATGCGCCGCGACGTCCGCGTGGCGCGAGCCCTTGCCGGAGGCCTGATCCGCGAGGCGCTCCGCCATGCCCGCGATCGCATCGAAGGGCTCGGCGGTAAGCGCGCGCGGCGGTACGGCGCGCAGGTATGCCGCCCCGTAGCTGATGCCGAGCGCCTCGGAGCCCGGCTGCTCGCGCAGGAACCGCAGCACGGCGAGCAGCTCCGGGGCGTCCGCTTCCGTGAGTCCGACCGTGCGAATCGCATCGCCCCTCAGGTAGCCGCCGCGCTCGCGGCGGAGGTCGTAAACCTTGAGGTAGTCGGAGCGCTCGCCGCGGATCTCGACCGCGTCCCCCTGCCAGAGCGTCTCGAGCTCCGTGGCGGTGGCACGCGGTGCGGCACGCAGTGCCGTGTGATCCTCGGTCACGATCCCGAGCGCCGCGGCGAGAGCGAGCAGCATCAGCGGGGCTCCGCAGCCTTCGGCGTATCCATGCCGAGGAGGCCCGAGCCGATGAACTGCCCGGGCGGCGGAGTCGGCGTGATGATCACCTGCACCTTGTCGGAGAGCTTGTCGGCGAGGGTCTTCTGGATGAGCAGCGGATACTGCGTGATCAGGGCGCCCTCGCGTTGCATCTGAGCGGCATTGGTCTTCCCGACTGCCTCGAGGCGGTAGGCCTCGGCATCGGCCAGCTTCTGGCGCGAGTCGGCCTCCCCTTTCGCCTCGATGCGGCGCGCTTCTGCGGCGCCTTCGGCGGTGCGGATGCGCGCGACCTTCTCCGCCTCCGCCTCGAGCTGGCGCTGCTCGATCTGCTTCTGCTTGAAGGGCAGGATGTGCTTCATGGTCTCCTCCTGCGCGCGCGCGGCGATCACCTGCTCCTCGCCGGTGGCCTCGGCCGCCTTCTGCCGCCGGACCTTGTCGGCTTCGGCGACCAGCTGCGTCTCCTTCACCTGCGCCTCCTTGAGCTGCAGCGTGTAGCGCATCTTCTCGGTCTCGAGCTCCTCGCCGAGGAGCTTCTCCATCTCGGCGCGATAGTCCTCGGGCAGATCCACCTGGCCCATATCGACGCCGCGGAGGATGAGCCCGATGGAGGCGAACTTGGGGCCGAGCTGCCGGGTCATCTCCTGCTGAATCTCCGCCCGCTTGCTCGAGAAGATCTCGCGCACGGTGTAACGCGCGAGCAGCGGGTAGAGCACGCCCTGCACCGCCGGCTGAACGAGATCGGCGTTCAGGTCGTCCGGGAATTCCTTCGACAGCTTCGCGATGCGTGCGCGGTCGATCGCCCATCGCACCGTGAGGTCGACCCCGAGCGAGAGGCCCTCGTTCGACTGGAAGGGAGCCGGCCCCGTCGCGCGACTACTCGCTGACGGGTGATACACCTGATCGCGGGTCGGGTAGCAGCGCACCTGGTGGATTCCAGGCAGCACGAGCACGGTGCCGCCGCTGAAAGCCCTGGCCGACCCGTCGAACACGTTGGTACGCACCAGCACTTCGCTGCGCTGCACGGATTCGAACGGCGGATGCGTGTAGACGGCGTGGCCGAGCGCGGCGAGGATCGCGGCGATCGCGAGCCACACGCGCCGCCGCCAGACGCGCGTCATCACGACCCGAATGCCTTCGGCCGTCAGGGCCGCGAGCCTGCCCAAGGGCGGCAGGACCGCCCGCTGCACAAAACTCACCAAGGCGTCGAAGCGATCCGGCATGTGGAACTCCTCGAGGTGGTCTGCCTCGAGGTAGAGAGTCTCAGCCGCGCTTACGACAAGGCGGTGGGGCAATCGTGGCGGAAAGTGGCCGGTACGCGCAGCGCCCCGGGACTCGGTCCCGCGGTGCACCAACGGCGTGCGCAGCGGGCGCCGGACGCACTCGAATCGCGCGCCGCAGCGGCCGCTGCGCGGCGGCACGGATTGAACGTGCGCTCTAAGTCTCTGACCGCGCGCGAGTCAGCCAGCCGGGAGCTGCGTGGCACGCGTGTTGCATTGCTTCTGGTTGTGGATCGAACAGACCAGGGGCGGGAGGCACAGTGAAATCGGTCCCCTCCGAGCATTCTGTCTCCCGCTTCTGGTCACTTTCTTTCGCGATCCAACTCCACCGTCCAGGTCACCGGGATCCCGGCGAGCAGCGATGAGCGCACGCTGCAGTATTTGGTCACCGAGAGCTCCACCGCCCGTCCGGCCTTGGCGGGCGTCGTGCCGGGCGCCGCGATCGAGAAATGCAGGACCGCGGAGGCGAGGCGCCGCGCCGTCGCCTCGACCCGCTGCGCCTCGACCGCCACGCGCAGCGCCCTGACGGGCGTGCGTTGCTTGGCCAGAATCGAGACGACGTCCGTCGCCGCGCAGGTCGCGATGGCGGCGAGCAGCGTATCGAAGGGGCTGGGTGCGGACTTCGAATCCCCGTCGATGAGAACCTTCGGTCCGCCGGTGCGATGCGCCTCGAACTCGCTCGCACCGAGCCAGTCGATCTCGATCGTCGGATGCGACAGCAGCTTTGCGTGAGTGCTCGGCATGGGCTCAGGCCTTCGCCGGAGGTCCTTCCGCGGCAATCTGCTTGGCGAGCCGTGCCCAGATCCGCTCGCAATCCGCGCCTCCGAACCCGGAGGCAGCGAGCGCCGCCTTCGCGCCATCGTCATCGAGGAGCTGCGCGTGATAGAGCACCGCGACGGCGCCGCAACAGCGGCCAAAGCGCAGCGACAGGCCGAGCGCTGTGGCGTTTCCCGACTGCATGTAATCGGACTGGTCCTCGAGGGCCGCGAGGATGCGGCTCGAGAGCTCCCAGTCGTGCGCGACACGGCTCGCGACGTGCGCGGCGTGCGCTTCGATGAGTGCCGCCACCGTGGCCGCATCGGCCGGCACCGCGTGCCGCAGGTACTCATCCATCGCCGCGCGGAACACCAGGATCGTTCCAAGCCCGTAAAGCAAGACCAGCAGCTGCGCGGCGAACGGATCCTCGTCCGCGAGGATCGCCGCGTAGGCTTCGGCGGCACTCGCCGCATATTGCGTGTGCTCCCAGGTAATGTCCGGAAAGCGCTTGAACTCCCCGGATGCGGTCTTGAACACCGGCTGCAGGAGCGCGGCGGCCATCAGCGAGCGGATGCCGGAGGTTCCGAGCAGGGTCACCGCACGATCGATGCTCTCGACCGGCTGGGAATTGACGCGATAGAAGGCGCTGTTGGCGAGCCGCAGCAGGTTGCCGGCCAGCGCCGGGTCCTGGGCGATGAGCACGGCAAGCTCGCGCCGCGAGACATTCTCATCGTTCACCGCCTGTACGAGCTTCGGCAGGTGCAGCGGTCGGCGGGGCGCGTACTCGGGCTTGAGCACCGGCCCTGACAGCATGAGATCCACCGCCGCCGCCACTTCGCGGTGCGCCGGCTCGTCCGCGGGCGGCCGCAGGGGAGCATCGAAGGCCAGCTCGTGCAGCAGCGAGGCGACTTCGGGCGCCGGCGGGGCTGCGGCCGCCGGCGCCGCCGGCTGGGCCCGGGGCACGGGGGCAGGAGCCGGGATCCCGGTTTGCCCCGCGTCGCGGCGCGGCCGCCGGCCTGAGAGGACCAAGCCGATGAGCGCCACAGGAAGCGCGATGAGCGCGACCAGGAAGAGAATGGACTTGGACATCGGGCGGTACCGGCCCCCATTTTTTCCACCCACTGTAACGGAATTTGCTCCCTCCAATTGAGGAGGCGCTCTCCCTCCTAATTTCCGGCCCGCGATCCCTCGCCGGGAAGCCGACCGCGGGGGCGCCGGACACTAGACTTGCCCCCTCAGGCTCGAATCGAGGTGGTGTCGTGCAGTTCCTCCTCTTTGACGTCAGCGCTACCCTCGTCTTCCTCGTCGGTTACCTCGGCGTCGTCGCGCTCCAGCGGCGGCCAACGCTGGCCGTGGCGGCGACGGGCGGCACGCCGCGCGGCGTGCGGCTCCCCGAAGCACCCCGCGAGCGCCCTCGGCCGCAGGACGCCCAGACGGAGCGCCCGACGGCGCAGTGCTGCCGGGAGTGGCCGCGCCTCAGCGCGCCGAGGTAGCCTCTGCGCTCGTGATCGTGCATCTCATCGATGGCACCTACGAGCTGTTTCGTCACTTCTACGGTCTGCGCCGCTTCGCGAAGGGAAACGACCCTCCGTTCGGCGCCGTCGCGGGAGTGCTCAATACCGTCCTCGCGATGATCGAGGAAGGCGCGACGCACTTGGGCGTCGCGACCGACCACGTCATCGAGTCCTTCCGCAACGGCCTCTGGCCTGGCTACAAGACCGGTGACGGCGTCGAGCCTGCGCTGCTTAAGCAGTTCCACCCGCTCGAGGAGGCGCTCGCGGCCATGGGCGTCGCCGTGTGGCCGATGGTGGAGCTCGAGGCGGACGACGGCCTCGCCTCCGCCGCACACATCGCCGCCAGCGATACCCGCGTGCAGCAGGTCTCGATCTGGACCCCGGACAAGGATCTCGCTCAATGCGTCGAGGGCGAACGGATCGTCCAGGTCGACCGCAGGACGAAGGAGATCCGCGACGCCGCCGGGGTGCGCGCGAAGTTCGGCGTGGACCCCGAGCGGATCCCGGACTTTCTCGCGCTGGTGGGAGATGCGGCCGACGGTTATCCGGGACTCGCTGGCATCGGACGGGTGACCGCGGCGCGGCTCATCGGGAAATACGGCGCGCTCGAGAGCTTCCCGCCCGAGGTCCTCGGCGAGAGGCGCGACCTCGCCCTCCTCTTCAAGAAGCTCGCCACCTTGAGGACCGACGCCGCCCTGTTCGCCGATACCGAGAGCCTGCGCTGGCGCGGGCCGACCGGGCAGTTCGGCGCGTGGCCCGAGAAACTCGGGAGCCCTCGGATTCTCGAGCGCAGCCGGAAAGCCGCAGCCAGCCTCGGGTGAGACGGGCCCCGCGCTAACCGGGTGCTCCGGGTTGCCGCGGCGCCCGGTGGCATCGCACCCGCGGGGCGGCGCAGTCTCGCGCTGCGCGCACCCCGCTGATCGCGGATCGCTCATCTGCGACGGTGCATTTCCACCTCAGGCCTTCGGCGTGTAGCTGAACTTCTGTCCGGCCACCGTCGCCTGATACATCGCCCCTCCCTTGACGATGGTGAAGACCGCGAGGCCCTTGTAGTAGCGGCCGGCCGTAAGCGCGTCCTTCATGCCGCCGCTCGCCTCAGCGCTGGCACCGGTCGTGCCCACACTGCCGCCGGCTGCCGCCGTAATCGCCACGGCGTCGACGTCCGCGCCGAACTCGAAGTTGCCCTTGGCGAATTGATCGAAAGCACGCCGATCCTCGAAGAAGACGATCTGGCTGTACGCCTGGCCGCCCGCCTGAAAGCCTGCGCTCAGCTGGTTCACGGTGGTATCGCCGACATAAATGCCGTGAACATACACACGCCCCCTGCCGTGCGCGCCGCCGACCACGAGCCCCGCCTTGCCGATCGTCGGAAACACGGCGTAGCCGTAGCAGTTATCGAAAAACCGGGCGCTCTCGCCGGCGTTCCTGAAGAGGCTTACCGCATCCGTGTACGAGTTGGCCCAGAGCGCGGGCGCCCAGGCGAGCAGCGCCGCCGCCAGCCATTTCGCTAAGTGGGGTTTCATGATTCGCCTCCTGTGCGTCATTGACCCGGGTCACGTTGGCACGCAGCGGCGGACGCGGCGGCAGGAATCTGCCGGCCGATCGTGTAGGAAAGAGGCTATAGCGACTCCGGATATGAACCCGGGCTGAATCCGCGGGCCAGGCCAGACTCGGGCAGGTTGCCCGCGTAGGATCCGGCCTACACCGTGTCAGGCATTTGGCGTACTCTCGGGCCGCGGCCGAGGCAGTAAGGTCCCGCGCCAAGAACGATGCCGGGGACCAGCCGGGCGGGGAAGGGTTCGGGATGGCCAGCGTATTGATTGCCGACGATCACGCGATGGTGCGTGCGGGCCTGCGCCGCTGGCTCGAGCAGGACGCGGCAGTCGACACCATCGGCGAGGCCGCGAGCGGCAGCGAGACGCTCGAGCGGCTGCGCGACGGTGCGTGGGATCTCGTAGTGCTCGATATCAACATGCCGGATCGCAGCGGCATCGACATCCTGGCGCACATCCGCAGCGGTCACCCGAAGACGCGCGTGCTGGTCATCAGCGCATTCCCGGAGAAGCAGTACGCGATCTACGCGCTGCGCGCCGGCGCCGCCGGCTACGTCGCGAAAGATCAGGCGCCGGAGGACTTCATGCGTGCGATCCACGCGCTGCTCGCCGGCCGGCGCTTCGTGAGCGCGACGCTCGCCGAGATGCTGGTCGGCGCGCTCGATGAGCCGGCGGATCGGCCGCTGCACGCGGCGCTCTCGCAACGCGAATTCCAGATTCTCTGCAAGCTCGCGGTCGGGCGCAGCGTCTCGGAGATCGCGCGCGAGCTGTGCATCAGCGTCAAGACCGTCAGCACCTACCGCGCGCGCATCCTCGAGAAGATGAACTTCAGCACCAACGCCGACCTGACGGCCTACGCGCTGCGCAGCGGCCTCATGCAGTAGTAGGGTTTCCACCGGCAGCGGTCAGCGCGGGCTGACAGGGCGAAGTGGCAAGCACCTGCATCGAAGGTCTGCCATCCGTTGTTACGCTCGGCATCGGCGGCGGATGCGGCCGCCCACCGACTTCTCTATATGACGAACTCCAGCTGCATGCGCGTGCTGCTCGTCGAGGATTCCGGCGTGCTCGCGGGCCGCATCACGGAACTGATCGAGCGGCTGCCGCACGTCGAGCTGATCGGCACCGTCGACACCGAGGCCGACGCCGTCGATCGGATAGCGAGCGCGGCGCCCGACGTGCTGATTCTCGACCTGCACCTGCGGGACGGTTCCGGTTTCGGGGTGCTGCGCTCCCTCGGCCGTGCCAGTGCGCGACGGCCGAAGGTCATCGTGCTCACCGGCTTTGATCTGCCGCAGTATCGGCACGAGGCCGAGACACTCGGCGTCGATGCCTTTCTCAACAAGTCGCGCGACTATCACCGGCTGCCGGTGCTGCTGAGCAGCTACGCAGCTCAGCGCGGCACGCAACCCGCGCACTGATCAGGCCTCGCGCCGACTCCGGGTCTCTCCCGCGTCCTGTGCCAGCGCCCGCGCGAGTGGCAGGCGCACTTCGATCTCGGTGCCGCCCGAGGCGGGGCGCCGCACATGCCAGTGGCCGCCGAGTCCGCGCGCCCTCTGCCGCATGGCTGCGAGGCCGTGCGCCCTGAGCGCAAGCAGCCGCTCCGGGGGCACTCCGATCCCGTCGTCACGCACGCGCACCAGCAACCACGGCTCGTCGATCTCGACGCTCACCTCGACGGCGGTGGCACGCGCATGCTTCAGGACGTTGGCGAGCGCCTCCTGCACGATCCTGAAGACGGCAATCGACGCCTGAGGGGTGAGTGGCAGCTCCTCCCCGGGGTAGTACTCGAGATGCCTGAGCCCGGCCCGCCCGCAGCTTTCCGCCACCTGCCAGCGCAGTGCCGGCACGAGTCCCAGGTTGTCGAGCAGCGTCGGCCGCAGGCTCTCGATCACGCGGCGTTTGATGTCCACACCCGATTGCAGCGCGTCCAGCACGCGCTGGAAGTAGCTGCGCACCTCCGGGTCGTCGCTGCCGACGCGCTCCTCGAGCCAGGACAGATCCATGCGCGCCGCCACCAGCAGGCCCCCGAGCTCATCGTGCAGCTCGCGCGACAGCGCGGCCTTCTCCTGCTCGGCTACCGACTGCAGATGGGTCGAGAGCTCCGAGAGCTCCTCGGTGCGCGACTCGACCAGGCGCTCGAGCTCGGCCTTGCGCGCCGCGAGCTGCTCGGTCTCGCGCTCCTTGGAGCGCAGCTGGCGCAGCGTCAGGCGGCTCAACAGCAGCAGCAGGCCTGCGCTCGCGACCAGGGCGGCGCTGGTCGTACCGACACTCCCCCAGCGGTTGATCTGCCAGCGGCGACTGGCTTCCACTGCCTCGGCGCTGTCCTGCGCCTCGATCTTGCGCGCCAGGTCGTCGATCCGCGACATGGTCGAAGCGCCGAGGTCGGTGCGGACTATCTCGAGGGCCGCGGCACGGCCGCGGATGCCGAAGGCCTCGATGGTCGAGCGCATCTCGTCGAATTTCGCATTGCTGAGCTGCTCGAGCTGGGCAACGTCGGCGCTCGTGGGCGGGCGCGCGCCGACATACGCCGCGTCGAGGCGCTGGAGTGCGCCGTCGAGGCTGGCCGAGGCCTGTTGGAAGGGGCTGAGATACTCAGCCTTGCCGACCAGGATGTAGCCGCGCTGGCTGCTCTCCGCCTGGCGCAGCAGCTGCCAGACGTCCGCGAGCGCCCGCTGCCGCTGGGCGGTCAGAGCAATGCGCGCGCTCGCCTCCTCGAGACGCCGCTGTCCGAGCTGGGCCCCCACGAACAGAGCGGCCACGGTTGCGAGCAGCAATGCGACCACCACCATCTGGCGGGCAACCGGATTCATCCCCGCAATGATACCCGCGCAAATTGTGCTGCGGTGCGGCCCGGCCATCGTAGGAGTTGCCTGACGGAAACCCCGGGCATCAGCCGACGCCCGAGCGGGCGCCACGCCGCTGCTGCCAAGCCCACGCGATGGCCAGACTGCGCACCGTAGCCGATGCATTTTTTCCCAGGAGGCACCATGACCAGAGTCCAGCCCGTCGTCCTTACGATTCTCGCTTTGCTCGGGCTCGCCTTCGTCCTACCCGGATGCGTGGTCGAGCCGCGCGAGGGCTTCTACGATCGCGAACACCATCGCTGGTATCACGAACACGCGTGGCACGAGTGCGGCGATCGCGACGAGCATTGCCGGGACTAGGCCCATCGGGGGCGCCAGCTCTCACGGGCTCGCCGCCGGTCCCGATACGCTGGAGCCAGGCGAAGCGAGGGCTCGGATGCGAGCTGCGGCCGTTCCACGCTAACATCAGGCATGCACTATTACTTCCCGGTCGCCGCGCCGGCGCTCTTGGGACTCGCGCTGCTGTTCGCGATCGTGGCCGGCTTCGTCGCGGCGCGCGTCCTCAGCTTCGCTTCCGCCAGCATGGGACTCGCCCCTTCCACCATGATGGTGGTGCTGCTCGCCTCGCTCCTCGGCAGCTACATCAACATCCCGATCGCCTACCTGCCCGAGAAGCACATGGTCACGCGGGAGGTGGTCACCTACTTCGGCATCCCCTATGTGGTCCCGGTGGTCCGCGCGGCGCCGGCGACGGTACTGGCGATCAACGTCGGCGGTGCCGTGATCCCGATCTGCATGTCGTTCTATCTGATGATGCGCAATCAGCTCTACGGCCTGAGCCTCTGGGGCATCGCCATCGTGGCACTCGCCTGCCACCTGCTCGCGACTCCCGTGCCCGGCCTCGGCATCGCCGAGCCGATCTTCGTGCCCTGCGTGATCACGACCATCACGGCGCTCGCCCTGTCGAGGCGACAAGCCGGGGCGCTCGCCTATATCTGCGGAAGCCTCGGCACGCTGATCGGCGCCGACCTCACGAACCTCGGCAGGATTCAGGGGTTGGGCGCGCCGGTCGCATCCATCGGCGGCGCGGGCACCTTCGACGGCATCTTCGTGATCGGGCTGTTATCGGTCGTGTACGCCGGCTGGTTCGCGCCCCGGGAAGCGCGGCGAGCCAGCTAGCGAGAGCCGCGGCCGCGTAGCGCGACCATGGCGGCTGCGGGACGTCCGAGGCCCCTGGCGGACCTGTCGGGCGACTACTGGTGCAGATCGTCGATCCAGCGAACGAGCTCGGGGACCTCGACTGGCGTGATGTCGAGGTTGATGACCAGCCCGCGCTGGCCGCTGCGGGCTATTACGCAGTGAAGCTCGAGCTCATCACTCGCGTTGATCTCCTGATGCGGCACGTAGGGCGGGACGTAGATGAAATCTCCCGGTCCCGCCAGGGCGAGGAACTCGAGATGATCGCCCCAGCGCATCCGCGCCACGCCGTTGACCACGTAGATGACGCTCTCGAGATCGCCGTGATGATGCGCTCCCGTTTTCGCCCTGGGATCGATCGTGACGGTGCCGGCCCACAGCTTGGTGGCGCCGGTCTTCTCCGTAGTCACCGCGGCGCGCCGCCGCATGCCGAGAGTCTGGGCGGTGGCATCATCCAGCTCGCTCGAGCGGATGATGCGCACGCCATCGCTGCGCCAGCGCCTGGAATTTCCGCTCATCGCGGCGGATTCTGTGCCGACGGGTCGCGCCTGTCCACGCCTTAAGAGAGATGCGCCTGCCTGATCGATGCACTAGGGTAGATCGCTACGGAGACCTGTCATGAAGATCACGGGTAACACGATTCTGATCACCGGCGGCGGATCGGGCATCGGTCTGGCTCTGGCCGAGGAATTCTCCAAGCTCGGCAACCAGGTCATCGTCGCGGCGCGCTCGGCGCGCAAGCTGGAGCTGGCGGCCAGCAGGGGCTTGCAGCAGCTGCCCGTCAACATGTCCTCCCGCGAAAGCATCGAGTCCCTGGCGCGTACGCTGATCACGAGGTTCCCCGCCCTGAACGTGGTGATTCACAACGCGGGCATCATGAAGAACGAGAACCTGCGAGCCAGCGATACCTCGGACATCGTTGTCGAGACCATTGCAACCAACCTGACGGGCCCGATCCTGCTCACCACGGCATTGCTGCCGCACCTGCTCAAACAGTCGGACGCAACCATCATGACGGTCACATCGGGGCTTGGCTTCGTGCCGCTGGCGATGACCCCCACTTACTCGGCGACCAAGGCGGCAATCCATTCGTACACTCAGAGCCTGCGTTACCAGCTCCAGGGCAGCTCGGTCCGCGTCCTCGAGCTGGTACCCCCTTACGTGCAGACCGAGCTCATGGGCAGCCGGCAACTCCACGACCCGGCGGCCATGCCGCTCGGCCAGTTCATCAGCGAGGTGATGGATATTCTGAAGAGCCAGCCGGCCGTGACGGAGATCCTGGTGAAGCGTGTTCAGCCGCTGCGCTTCGCCGCGAGCCAGGGGCCCGAGAAATATGAGGCGGTCTATCGGGAGATGAACGACCGGGTGAGCGCCGCGCGCGCGCCGGAGTTCTGACTAGGCCGCAGACGGCTCGAAGTCGCGGCGCAGCCGCGCAGCGGCCGCAAAGAAACATCCAGCCGCCAGGACGTAGAAGATGGTGCCGCCGAGGATCGCGTACCGGAGCGAAGCGCTGCCGTACCTGGCGGCGAGCTGATCGGAGGCGACACCGAGGATCAGGGCGCCGAGCCCCAGGCCGAGCAGATTGTTAATGAACAGGAAGATCGCAGAGGCCAGCGCGCGCATGGTGGGCGGCACCAGGTGCTGAATCGCCGTGATGACCGGGCCCAGCCACACGAGCTGCAGCGCGGCGGGCACCAGAAAGCACACGAACGCCGCCGGTCCCATCGGCAGAGCGGTCCCCAGGGCGTAGCAGGGAAGAATGCACAGAAACGCCAGTGCCGGGATCAGGGCGTAGGCGCGCCGGTCACGCGCGCCCACCCGGTCGGCGAGGTAGCTGCCGAGAAGAATGCCGGGCACTCCACCGAGAAGCAGCAGCGCGCCGAGCAAGTGTGACACCTGGAGCAGCGTCATGGCGTCGCTGCGCATGAAGAATGAGGGCAGCCAGAAAAGCAGGCCGTAGCCCATGAGGGAGCCACAGCCCGCCCCGAGAGACAGGAGCCAGAAGGCGGGCTTGGCGGCGAGGGAGCGCCAGACCTCGGCGGGCGCCGGAGCCTTGCGAGCGGCCGTTGCGGCATCGAACCTCCCGCGTTCGGGCTCGCGGACCGTCATGAGGAACACCGGCGCGAGCACCACTCCGGCGGCGCCGAGCAGCATGAATGCCGCGCGCCACGTGAAGGCGGTCGTCAGATAACCGCCGAGCAGGTAGCCGAGGGCGCTGCCGATCGGAATGCCGAGCGAAAAGAAGCCGAGGGCGCGGGCGCGCCAGCCGGGCCGGAAGTAATCGGCGATCAGCGCGTAGGCGGGCGCCG
>Ga0187781_10001157_pt1 | contig 19850 bp, 10 predicted proteins | sample 0715_SJ02_MP02_2_FD_132447 | JGI IMG/M metagenome (GOLD analysis project Ga0187781, IMG submission 132447) | Tropical peat soil microbial communities from peatlands in Department of Meta, Colombia - 0715_SJ02_MP02_20_MG | ecosystem: Environmental > Terrestrial > Soil > Wetlands > Peat | place... | reverse complement strand
CTCCTGGAACGGCACGCCATTGAGCTTGGCGGCGGCGAATTGAATGGCTTTGACGATGTTTTGATAGCCGGTGCAGCGGCAGAGATTGCCGGAAATGCCGTAGCGGATTTCTTCTTCGGAGGGGTTCTTGTTCTCCTGCAGCAGCCGGTAAGCCCGCGTGATCATTCCGGGCGTGCAAAAGCCGCACTGCAGCCCGTGCATTTCGCGGAAGCCTTCCTGCAGCGCGTGCAGCGTGCCGTCGGCATTGGCCATGCCTTCGATGGTGCGGATATCGGCGCCGTTGGCCTGCACTGCGAACACGGTGCAGGATTTTACCGACTTGCCGTCGAGATCGACCGTGCAGGCGCCGCAATGGCTGGTCTCGCAGCCGATATGCGGCCCGGTGATGTTCTGCTGGTCGCGCAGGAAATGGATGAGAAGCGTGCGCGGCTCGACCAAGGCTTCGATGGTCTTGCCGTTCACCGTCATGGTGATGTGGGATTTGGCCATGGGCTTATCCTCTCTGATCGTCAGCCGCGAGCGCGGCTCTTGGCGCGCGCGAGCGCGCGCGTGAGCATCACGCCGGCCATTTTGGTGCGGTATTCGGCCGGGCCGCGCGCATCGCTCGCCGGCGCGGTGATCGCCTCGGCGGCGGCGACCGCCCGCTTCACCGTCGCCGCATCGAGCGTCGCGCCGAGCAGGATCGTGGCAGCTTCCTGCGCCCATAGCGGCGTTTCGCCGACATTGGTCAGCCCGATCGAGCAACTCGCCACCTTGCCGCCGCTGAGCGTGAGCACGACGGCTGCCGCGGCGGTCGCATAGTCGCCGACCTTGCGCTTGAGCTTCTCGTAAGCGTAGCCGTGCCCGGTTGCCGGCACCGGAATGCGCACCGCAGTGAGCACGTCGCCGGGCTCGAGCGCGGTGAAATAGGCTCCGTGGTAGAACTGGCGGGCGGGAATGCGCCGTTCGCCGCTTTTGCCCGCGACCTGGTAGGTCGCGTTCAGGCACATCATCACCGCCGGCATATCATTGCCGGGATCGCCGTTGGCGACATTGCCGCCCAGCGTGCCGAGGTAACGCACCTGCGGATCGGCGATGAGCTCGGAGGTCTCGCGCAGGATCGGAATTTTCTCGGTGAGAGCGTTCGACGCGATCAGTTCGTGCTGAGTCGTCATGGCGCCGATGACGATTTCGTCGCCTTCGGCGCGCACTCCCTTGAGCTCGGCGATACCCGCGAGGTCGACCAGGTTCGCCGGGGAAGCAAGGCGAAGCTTCATCATCGGGATGAGGCTGTGGCCGCCGGCGAGCGCACGGCCGTCGTCGCCGAATTGCGCCAAGAGACCGACAGCATCTTTGACGGATGTAGGGCGATGATAGGCGAAAGCGCCTGGTATCATTGGGCATCCTCCCTGGCGCCGCCGTGCCGCGGGCCAAGGTCGTCACCAAGGCCCCAGGCCGGCGCGCAATACCTTTAACAATTTTAATTTTGGCGAGTTGTGCGCCGCAGCAGCAATCGCCGCTGCACTAGGTGCCGACGAATGCACCAAAGGCCGGTTCGCTTGCACGAAATGCAGTGCCATTGCACGAATTGTGTCAGCATCACTGACGCAATCGCAGGGTACAACGCGATTCTATTGCGCCGCGAGACGCGGCCGCTTTCGCGCCAAGGCCGAGTCCTGGCCATTCAAACGCGCGACGCGCGATTTCAGCGAGCCGATGCGGCTGCGGCTGACCGGCACGAGGCAAGGGGTAGCGCCGGCCACTTCGACCAATTCGTTGTCGCCTGACCGCCGATAGCCGAGGACGCGATCGATGTTGACGATGTGGCTGCGATGCACGCGGGCGAAATGCCGATCGTCAAGGCGCGATTCGACGTCGCCGATGGCGAGCGGGCAAAACAGCTTGTCGTTGCCATCGAAGATATAGGTGTAGTGCGCGTTGGCATGGACCGCGACCACCTGCTCCACGGCGAGAAAATGCGTATGCCCGTCGCGCTCGATCGGCAGATGCCGGGCGAAGCGCCGTGGCGAACCGGCGCCGCCCAGCGGCCCGTAGCCGCCGCGGCCCAACTCGACGCTGGTGGCGGTTTCGGCTTCCGCAGCGGTTGCCGGCAGGGGCGCGACGTTCTGCGCGTTTGCCGGCGCCGAAGGCGCCCCAGCGGCAGCGGCAATGGCTTCTGGCTCGACGCGGGCGGAGTCCGGCAGCAACAGCAGGAAGAAGATGCCGGAAACACAGAACGCAACGACCGCGACGACAATGGCGAGGAGATCGGTCGAGAGCGCAGGCGCGGCGGACGCCCCCGTGACAAAGGGGTAAAGGGTTACGCCGGTCATGGCCGTGTAGTGCATCCCCGAAATAGCCATGCCGAAGGCCGCCGCCGACAGAATGAGCGGCGCCCGCCCTGCCCGGCCGGTCGCCAGCCAAAGCGCCAGCCCGGACGCGGCGATGGCGATCGCCATGCTGGCGGCGACGGGAATGGGATTGTGGACCATGTGCGCGCTGGCATTGAGCGCGCTCATACCGAGATAATGCATAGCGAAAATGCCGCCGCCCATCAGGCAGGACGACAGCGTCAGCCGCAGCAAAGTCAGCGGCCCGGAACTTGTGGCATAGACAGCCCCGCCGACCACGATGGCGCAGACCAGAAACGACAGCAGCGTCGGCAACACCAGGTAGTCCACCTGGAAAGGCAACCGCACGGCCAGCATGCCGACAAAATGCATGGTCCAGATCGCTACCGCGAACGAAACGGTAGCGCCGGCGAGCAGAAGACGCCGCCGCGTCCCCGTCGCGTCCGCAATTTGCAAGGCGAGACTCAAGCCCACATAGGCGCCCTGGATCGCCATCACGATCGAGAGCAGCACGAGCCAAGCCTCGTAGGTCACCTGCATCGCCGTCATCCTTCATGCGTCGGACGGCTGGCACTTCACCCCATCGGGCATATCGCGATTATAGAGCAACTTCATCGCGCCCGCACCAAATGCGCGGCTCCTGCCAACAGCGGCGGTGACTGTCCCGGCCACGTTGCAATGCAAGGGCAGTCGGCGACAACGCTTTTCAGGAAAGCAGGCCCCGGCGCGCCAGATTGCGCGCCAGATGGCCGGTCCCAAAGCGCCAAGGTTCGCAATCCTGGCAATATCGCATGCGGTTGACGAGGCTGCCGAGCTGAGGCGCAGCGACGGTAACGATATCGCCGACCTTGTGGGTAAAGCCTGTACCCGATCCATCGCGGTCCTTGGTCGGCGCAAACAGGGTGCCGAGAAACAGCACGGCGCCGTCAGGATATTGATGGTAGGGCCCGATCATTTGCGCGACCAGATCGCGCGGGTCGCGGCTGATCCGACTCATGTCGGAGGCGTCGTCGAGGCAAAAACCGTCCGGCCCGACGACGCTGAGGCTGACCGTCGTCTCGCAGACCGCATCGAGCGAGAAGCTCGCATCGAGGAAGCGCAGAAAGGGCCCGATGGCGCAGCTCGCATTGTTGTCTTTGGCTTTGGACAACAACAGCGCCGAACGGCCTTCAACGTCGCGAAGGTTGACGTCGTTACCCAAGGCGGCGCCAACGATGCGGCCGTCGGAAGCGACCGCGAGCACGACTTCCGGTTCCGGATTGTTCCAGGTCGAGATCGGATGCAGTCCCGCATCCATGCCGGTGCCGACCGCAGCCATCGGCTGCGCCTTGGAAAAGATTTCCGCATCCGGCCCGATGCCGACCTCGAGATACTGGCTCCACATGTCTTGGGCGATCAGCGCTTCCTTGAGCGTCGCCGCCTCCTTCGAGCCGGGCCGCAGATGTTTCAGATCGCCGATCCCGGCGATGCGCAGGATGTCTTGCCGAATGCTATCCGCTGCTTGCGGGTTGCCGCGGGCGCGCTCTTCGATGACCCGTTCAATCATCGAGACGGCGAAGGTGACGCCCGCCGCCTTGATCGCCTGCAGATCGACGGGTGCGAGCAGCCACGGCTTCGCCGAGTCGCGCCGCTCCGGCGGCGTGTTGGCGAGAATGTCGGCCAGCGTGCCGATGCGGTCGCCGCGCGCGGCGTTGAGGCTCGCGGCAGGATCGGGCGTTTCGCACAGATCATGTACCGTCGGAAAACTGGCCGTGACATCGAAAATTCCGTCGGCGCGGATCGCCACCACCGACGGCCCCTCGACGTCCGGACGCCAGATCCGGCCCGCAAGGGTCCCGGTATAGCCGTCCGCCGGCAGCGTGTCGGATGGATCAAGCGTCACGATCGGAAGCATGCCCGGGTTCCCTCGTCGTTGTCTTCTTACAACGGTTCAATGCGCCGTTCTTATCGCAACTTTGTCATAATCTACCCTCGATCACGGCCTATCTGCCACGCTTGATCGGACGGATCAAAACGGGGGCCGGGGCGTGAAGGTGTTGCAACGGATCGCACGGACGTTGAACGTCCTTCTGGTGCTGGGATTTGCGACTGTTTCATGTGCAGCCTTTGACTGCATACACGCACAATCTGCCCCTGCGCCGCAGCCATCCGCGAATGCCGCGCCAAACAATCAAGCCGCGACGAACCCGGCCGAGCCGCAAATCGACAAGGTGCAAATCGCGCAGCGCCTGAATCGGGAGCTGGGCTTCAACCTCGATACCACCACGGCCGGATGGCAACACGCCTTGGATCGCGTGGATGGCGACCTGGCGCGCCCGCGTTTGCGCTACACCGAGCTTAATCGGCTGCGCGACGAGTTGCAGCGCATTCGCGCCGAGGTCGCCGACAACTGGAGCAAAATCCAGCCGCGGCTGGATGCTGATCGCGATCAGATCAAGCTACTAGGTCCCGCGCCCGCCGCGGGACAGCCGCCTGAGCCCGAGCAGGCGGCGCGCAATCGCGCCGAACTCAATTACCACCTCGGGCTTCTTTCAGGGGCTGAAGCGACCGTCAATTCGAGCAATCTTCGCATCGACAATCTGCTCGACAAAATTCAGGACGTCCGTCGCAAGAACTTCACTTCCGCCTTGTTTCAACCGATCCCCGGTCTCTACGCGCACGATACCTGGGCCAACGTGCCGCAATACATACCGGACGCGGCACAGCGTGTTCGCAACCTGATCGCCGATTGGTGGGCCGACCCTCAGAATCGCGGCGACTTCACCCGCATCGCGCTTGAAGCCTTGCTGATGTTGCTCGTGCTGTCCGTTGTAAGTTGGCGGGGAATTCGCAGGCTGCGGCGCTGGCAAGATGTCGGCGAGCCGCCGTATTGGCGGCGGGCGTCTTCGGCCGCGGGCGTGATCCTGCTCCGCGCGCTGCCGGTGGCGGCGCCAGCGGTCTTTTTATACGCCATGATTGCCAGCACGCAGGCTTTGCCCGAGCGGCTGGATTGGCTGTTCTATCTGATCACCCAATCGATCGTGATCGTCTTCATCGTCGGCGCGCTTGTCACCACGGCGTTTGCCCCGCGCGCACCGCAATGGCGGCTCGTTGCCATGTCGGATGCGCGCGCCGCCCGCATCTGCCGGCTCGTTGTTCTGCTGGCGTTTTTCTACAGCCTCACCAGCCTGCTCTACGGGGTCACCCGCCTCGTTCAGGCGCCGTTTGCGCTGACCATCGCCGTCGCCTTGCCGTCGAGCTTGCTGTTGTCGGCGGTCGTGATCGCCCTTCTGCGCACGACCGGCGAAAGCCGCTCCGACGCAGCGCCGCCCGCGCGCGTGTTCCGGCTGATCCGAACGGTGGTGTGGATCATCGTCGCGGCCATCGTCGTGTGTGCGCTCTCCGGTTACCTGCCGTTGGCGCGGTTTCTCGGCCAGCAACTGATCGTCACCGGCTCGATTCTCTCGCTGGTCTATCTGCTGCTGCTCTGGGTCGACGGCTTCGTGCAGGGACTCGGCGACGAAGCGACGACCATCGGACGCTGGCTCAAACGCAGTGCGCGACTTGAATGGCGCGAGCGGTTGGCGCTGCCGCTTAGCTTGCTCCTGAAGTTCGCGGTGCTGGTGCTCGCCGTGCCGTTCCTCATGCTGCAATGGGGCTACACCTGGCCGGACATCCGCGAATGGTACCGGCAGCTCTTCTTTGGGCTGCATATCGGCAACACCGAGGTGACGTTCGGCGCCCTGCTCGCCTCGATCATCGTGTTCGGCCTCGGCTACGCTGCCGCACGGCTGTTCCAAGGCTGGCTCGACGCGCGCGTGCTGCAGCCCGCCGGGATTTCGGGCGGCGTGCGCGATTCCATCAAAACCGGCGTCGGCTATATCGGCATCCTGGTGGCCGCGCTGGCGGCTTTCTCCTATGCCGGCTTCAACCTCTCCAGTCTCGCTATCGTTGCCGGGGCGTTGTCGGTCGGCATCGGCTTTGGCCTGCAGAACCTGGTCAACAATTTCGTCTCCGGCGTCATTCTGCTGGCCGAGCGCCCGATCAGGGTCGGCGACCTCGTGGTCGTCGGCGGCGAGCAGGGTTATGTGCGCAAGATCAGCGTCCGCTCCACCGAACTGGAAACCTTCGACCGGGCCAACGTTCTCATTCCCAATTCGTATTTCATCTCGGAGAAGGTAAAAAACTGGACGTTCCGCAACAGCGTCTGCCGCATCAGCATCACGGTCGGCGTCGCCTATGGCAGCGACGCGCGGCAAGTCCAAGCGGCGCTTCTTGCGGTCGCACAAAAACACCCTGACGTGCTGACAGCACCGGCGCCGTCGGTGACGCTCGATGATTTCGCCGCATCGAATATCACTTTCACGCTCTACGCATTCATCGGCGACATCACCAAGAACGGCGCCATCCGCACCGATCTGGCGATCGCGATCTTGGAGGCTTTTGCGGAGGCGGGCATCACCATTCCTTCCGGGCGAAACGAAATCACCATTCGCAACTTGGACAGCTTGCGCGAGATGATCGCCCAGAACGAGTCGCTCTCGCCGGGAAAAAGCCAAAGCAATGGCGGCAGCAAATCACCGAGCGAAGCCGCGGCCGCCAATGCCGCTGTGCCTGCGAGCTGAGGCGTCGGGCACGTCCCCTTTCAGGTTGACGGCAGCGACGATACCTTTCCAGCCTTTCGAAGCACGCTAGAGCATATCCCGCTTCGACCGAATCGGGATATGCTTTAAATTCTTGTTCTGTCGCATGTCCATTCGGAAAACCGGCTTCCACTTTTCCGGAAGATGCTCCAGCGCACCTCAACCGCGCTCTTCGATTGAAAGAAGGCCGAAACGATCGACACTGGCCCGTTGCCCGGCCCAAACCACGGTCGTCGTCGTCGTCTCCTCTACCAGCGCCGGCCCTTCGAAGACTGCACCGGGCGGCAGGCGGTCGCGGTCATAGACCGGCGCCAGCGCCGTACCGTTGTCGTTGGCGTAGAGCTGACGGCGGCCGACAAGGGCATCGGCGAGCGTTCCCGTCGTCGCAATATCCGGAATCCCGACGCGCGGCGTGTCGATTTCGGCCGTGAGATGAAAGGTCACCAATTCCGCCTTGGTGTCCGGCAGCCGGAACGTGTAGGCCTTCTCATGCGCGGCGTGGAAGGCTGCCAGCAGCGTATCGAATCCGGCGCCGGGTTCGAACTGCGTCGCGACGGTATGTTCCTGGCCCGCATAGCGCATGTCGATTGCATGGCCGAACAGGATCGGGCTTTGCGAAGAACCGAAGCGCTGCACGGCTTCCTGTTCGAGCGCGTTGAAAATCCTCTCCGCCGCCGCAACGCTTGCCGCATCGAGCGCAAGAAGCTGCGTGCGGTGCAAATCGATGCGCGGCCGCGCCGTCAGCATTCCCCAGGCGGAAAACAGCCCCGCATAACGCGGAATGACGACGCGCTTGACGCCGAGCTCATGCGCGAGCGCCGCGGCATGCAGCGGTCCGCCGCCGCCGCTCACCACCATGGTTAGATCGCGCGGATCGTGCCCGCGCTGGATGGTGACGAGCTTCAGCGCGTTGATCATGTTTGCTTCGGCGAGACTGATCACGGCTCTCGCCGCACCGACTACCGACAAGTCAAAGGACGAAGCGATCGGTTGCAACGCCGCCGACGACAATTCCGGCCGAAGCTTGATCCGCCCGCCAGCAAACCGATTGGGATCGATGGCGCCGGTCAGCACCACTGCGTCTGTGACCGTCGGGGCCTTGCCGCCGCGATCGTAACAGGCCGGGCCGGGATCGGAACCTGCGCTTTGCGGACCAACCTTGAGGCTGCCGTTTTCGTCGACGCGTGCGATCGAGCCGCCGCCGGCGCCGATTTCCACGATGTCGACCACAGGCACCTGCAGCGGATAACCTTGGTTGATGCGGCTCCATTCGAGTTTGTAATCAGGCCGCAATACCGGCCGGCCGCCCCGGATCAGCGAGCATTTTGCCGTCGTGCCGCCGACGTCGAGATAGAGGATGTCCGTTTCGCCGATCGCTTCGCCGACACGCACGGCGCCGGCGACTCCTCCGGCAGGTCCCGATTCGACCAGCACGAGAGGCGCGCGCTCGGCGGATTCGAATTCGGCGAGCCCGCCATTCGACTGCATGCAGTAGTACGAACAATCGATCTCTTGATCCGCGAGCGCCCCGCTCAAATTGGCGAGATAGCGCGCCATGACCGGCTGGACGTAGGCGGAGAGTACAGCCGTGTTCGAGCGCTCGTACTCGCGCCACTGCCGCGATATCTCATGACTTGCCGTCACCGCGACGCCGGGCAGCAATGCTCGCAGTCGCGCCGCGGCAGCCGCCTCATGCGCCGGATTGAGGTAGGCGTGCAGAAAGACGACGGCGACCGCCTCGACGCCGGCCGCCGCGATGGCATCTGCGACCGCGTCGACCGAGGCCATGGAGAGGGCAGTACGCACGTTACCCTTGGCGTCAACGCGTTCGGTAACTTCAAAGCGCAGATGGCGCGGCACGAACGGCTCGGGCGGCGTGGAATGAAGATTGTAGAGGTCGGGCCGGTTGCCGCGACCGATGGCGATGACGTCGCGAAAGCCTTCGGTGGTGAGGAGCGCGGTGCGAACGCCCTTGCGTTCGGTGATGGCGTTGATGACCGTCGTGCCGCCATGAACGAAAAAAGATATCTCATTCGCTGCAAGCCCCGTCTCGCGACTTTGCACGATCGAATCAATGACGCCTTGCGACGGATCCTGCGGCGTGGTCAGCGCCTTGCCGACATAGATCTTGCCGGATGTTTCTTCAAAAGCGACAAGGTCGGTGAATGTGCCGCCGGCATCGGTTGCAACCTTGATCATTGACCGGCGCCCTGAAATTTCACGCGAAGTTTCTCGGTCGCCGCGGGCTCAGCGGCGTGTGTCTTCGGATCGATCACCACGCCGTAAATCGCCGCCGCTTGCGCTTCGGTCACAAGCCCGTCACGCACATCGCGCGCGACGCAATCCGGGTCGCGGGTATGAGGGTCGCCCCATCCGCCGCCGCCGCCGGTGAGGATACGTACGCAATCTCCGCGATCGAGCGGAAAGTCGGACGGACGCGTGAGCGGCCGGCACGTTTCCCCGCGCACCACTTCGATGCCGTTGACACTGCCGGGCGCGCCGCCGTCGACCGCCCAAGGCGGCGTCGCGGTGCGGCCGTAGCTAGCGTGGAGAATAACGTCGTCGCTTTCGATCTCGTATTCGCGAATGAGACCAAACCCGCCGCGATAGCGTCCGGGGCCGACGCCATTCTCGACGTTATATTCATAGCGGCGGATGAGCAGCGGGAATTTCGCCTCCAACAGCTCGATCGAATAATTGTAGGTATCGCCGTCGGTCACGGCGATCATGCCGCTGGCGCCGTCGCGCCGGCTGGTCGCGCCCCAGCCGCCGTTCTGTGGCTCGATATGAACAAACAGCCCGTCCGCTGCGGAGCCCGAGAAATAGGTGGCGCACAGGCTCAAATAACTGCCGGCGGAAAAGCGCTCGGGCACCAGCGGCGCCAGCGCCTTCCAAACGAGATCGGAAGCCTGCGCGACGCCTTCATAATACCAGCCGGTCGGCGACGGTTTTTCGGCAGTGAAGATCGTGCCGTTCGGCGCTGTTACCTTGAGCGGACGGAACCAGCCTTCGTTGGAAGGCTCGTGCGGAGCCACCAAAGCCTTCATGATTGTCTTGACCGCCGAGATGAGCGCGCCGCGGCTGCAATTGATCGGCGCGTTTCGCGCCGGGCTCGAACCGGTGAAATCCACTTCGATCTCGCTGCCGCGCACGCGGACGGTCACGCAGATCGGAATGCTCTCCTCGGTCTCGCCGTCGCCATCGATGACATCGCTGGTCGAATAATCGCCGTCCGGCAGCGCCTCGATCACGGCGCGTGCGCGCGCCTCGCTGGTCGCGATCAGCCAGGCAAATGTCGCGTCGAGCGCGGCCGCGCCGTACTTGGCGACGGTCTCCAAAATTCGGCGCTCGCCGATGCGCACCGCCGCGAGCTCGGCGTTGATATCGCCGAGGACCAAATTCGGCAGGCGCACATTCTCGATCACGATCCTGATCAGATCGTCGACGATGCGATCGTTGCGGGTAAGGCGTACGCCGGACAGCCGCAGTCCTTCCTGAAATACAGAAGTCGCATTGGGTGGAAGGCTGCCGGCGACGGCGCCGCCGACGTCAAGCAGATGCGCGATGGCGATCGCGTAAGCGACGATTGTTCCGTCCGCGAAGATCGGACGAATGACGGCAAAATCGCAGGCATGGGTGCCGCCTTCGAACGGGTCATTGGTGAGAAATGTGTCGCCCGGCGCCATATCCGACGCGAAGCGCTCGATAATGAAGTGCACCTGGCGCGAGAAGGTGCCGGTGAATACCGTGATGCCGTTGGTCTGCGCGACGAGATCGCCCTGCGCGTCGCAGATGCCGCAGGCGAAATCGAGGACTTCGTAGATTACCGGACTCATCGACGCGCGCGCCAGCACGATCGCCATTTCATCGACGGTCGCAAGCAGCTTGCCGGTGATGACTTCGCGGGTGACGGCGTCAGGCTGACGATCCGGTGCGGAGATCAAATGCGAAGGTACGGCAGTCATTTTTCTTTCTAAGTCGAGAAGCTAATCCAGGCCCGGCGCTCCGGGGCAGTGAACTCATTGTACCCATCGGCGAACGGCAGCAAAACCTGTGCCAGCGTTGTGAGCGCCGCGGCGTATTCGAAAGATAGAATCGTTGCAGATTGCAGGGTCGGCAACCCCCGGGCGTGCCGCCCGCGGAGATGCCGGCCGAGAACCGGCGAGGTGCCCAGAGAGCTTTCGGCGCGCCTTGCAGCCGGACTATTTGGAACGCGTTACAGACGGACCGATCCCCGCCAGCGCCCGCGCGCGGGCTTTGTTTTCTTCGAGCTTCATGCCGCGCGCGATCTGAATGCGCTGCGCCTGCGGCGAGCCCGCGCCGTGCAGGCTCTCGGTCAGATAACCGACGGCGTTGCGGCCGATCGTCATATTCTCGATCAAGCGCAGGATGCGCATGCGGTCGACGACTTCGACGCCATCGCGGCCTTGCAGGAATTTGCGGATCAATGGCCCAACTTCGTTGTTCTGCAAATCCTTCTCGGAAGGCATGGTAACGACCAGACCGCCGGCAATGTCCTGCGCCAGCCGTGCGATCTCATATGGGAAGCGCGTGACATTGTGTTTGGCGACATTGGAGAGCATCTCATCATTGATGTAGGCGCCCGAGGGCGCCGCTTTCGCCTGATGCGCGCCCGCCATGCAGCTTGAATAGATCGTTTCGTTGAGATGGGTCATCTCGACGAGTTTGTCCTTGATATGAGAGGCGCTCTCGACGCCATTGTGCTCGGCGGCAGAAGCGGCCGCGCCGATCAAGACATCGCCGAGGCCGGTTTTGCACACATAGGACGAGCGATGGTAGGTGGTGAACCGTTCGACCAGCGACGAGGCATAGGCCCACTCGCCGTCCATGAAGATGTGCTCGTGCGGCACGAACACCTCATCGAACACAATGAGCGATTCCTGGCCGGCGAATTGCGCATTGCCCGCATCCATGGCGCCGCCGTCGACGATGCGCGTGTCGTTGGTCTGCCGCCCGACGATGTAGGTCAAGCCGGGCGCATCGACGCGCACCGCGCCGACCACCGCCCAATCGCGGTCAGCTTCGGTGAGCCGCATGGTCGGCATGAAGATGAGCCAGTGCGAGTTGACGGCGCCGGTCTGGTGCATCTTGGCGCCGGAGACGTAGATTCCCTTGTCGTCGCGCCGCGCCACGTGAAGAAACAAATCGGCGTCGCGTTGCTGGTGGGGCGGCTTAGAGCGGTCGCCCTTGGGGTCGGTCATGGCGCCGCCGATCACGACGTTGGCCGCCTGCGCCCGCTCGAGAAAGGCAAGAAAGCGCGCGTGATATTCGCCGCCATGCTTGCCGTCGACATCGAAGGTCACGGAATGGCAGCTGCCGATGGCATCAAGCCCGACGCAGCGCTGGAAGCAGGTGCCGGTGCGGCGGCCGAGCTCGCGCTGCATCTCATGCTTGGCCACCAATTCCGCAGCGCTGACCGGCACGTGCAGGAAGCGGTTGATGCGACGGTCGCTGATGCCGGAATGCACTGTCGCGAGATCGGGCTGCTCGGTCGCGAGGCGAAAGGTCTCCGCCATGGCGTTGATCGACGGCCGGATCACCGGATGATCGACGGGCTCGGGGACGCGCTCCCCCATGAAGAACACGTTCATGCCGCGGCCGCGCAGCGAATTGATATAATCCTCCGCTGTCCGGATGGGGGTCGCGAAATCGGCCCACAGTGTCTCGACACTTTCGATAGGTTCGTGCATGGCACCACCTCGCGGCTCGGCGTTGTCACGCCGTCATCGTTTCCCGAAAGCTTACGCCGAGAGAGGGAAAGAGGTAAGCCTCACGAAGTCGTGGCAATAGAACGCACGCCGGTTCCCAAAGGATCGTGCTCCGCCAACGCCAGAAGGCCAGCCGATTCAATCTGAAACGATTCCGCTCCATTGAGCGTGTTCGGCTTGCGGCGATCGCCGAGGGCCAGCCACAAAAGCTACGCGTTGCGCTGGACGATGAAGTCCACGCAGGTGCGCAGCCATTCCAGGTCGGGGCTCGCGGGCACGCCGGCAAATGCTGTGGCCTCGAATTCGCGCTTTGCGGCTTCGGCGAAGGCAAGAGCCGATTGCTGCGCCCATTCAATACTGCCGGTGCTCGCCAGGATTTGCCGAAGCTGCAGAACTTCGCGGGTCAACCGGCGCTCGCGCGGACGGCTTAGGAAATTTCCGATCCAAGCCCGGTCCTTTGCGTTGACCTGACCGAGCGCATGCGCGAGCACGATGGTGCGCTTTCCCTCCAACAAATCGCCGTTGATCTCTTTGCCATAACGGGCGACATCGCCCGTGAGGTTGAGGACGTCGTCCGTGATCTGGAATGCCGCGCCAAGCAAAAATCCGAACCGGTCGAAACGCCGGAGCTTCTGGTCGTTTCCGTCGGCGACGAGCGCGCCGATCCGCATCGGGTGAATGAAGCTGTACCATGCGGTCTTTTTCAGCACGAGCCGCAGATAGTCCTCCGGACCGACGGTGAGATCATTATCGCGTACCCACCCCAGCTCGACCGCCTGCCCCTCCAGACATTCGACGAGCATATGATCGACCTCGTCGAGTATGCGCAGCGCCACCGCTGGGCCCAGCTGTTCCACATTCCTGCGGAAAAGACGCATGGCAAGCGCATTCATCGCATCGCCGGTGTTGACGGCGATGGGCACTCCGGCGCGGCGATGCATGGTGGCGACGCCGCGCCGCGCTTCACTGCCGTCTTCGATGTCATCATGCACGAGGAAGGCATTGTGCAACATTTCGATGCCGGCGGCCGATGGAAGCGCATCTTCGGCGCGCCCGCCCAAGGCGCGCGTGGTTGCGATACACAGGGCCGGCCGCAGGCCTTTGCCTGCACGTGCGATGAAATCCCGCACCAGTCCGTAGAGATGCCGCTGCGGCTCCACTGTCGGCACGCTTGCATCAAGTGTGGAGCCGAGCTGGTCGCGATACCAGCCCAAACGCTCCAGGAAATCGGCGGGACCAGCGATGTCGCCGCCAATCTGAGCTGCGTCGTCTCTGAAAATTGCCGGCGTTCCGCCGGCGCCGCCTGGTACCGCAGAGCCAACCGCCGTCAAGTCCTTGGAGGTCAAGTCGTACGGCTCGAGCTTGCCCGCGACCGGAGCAACGAACGGCGCCACCATGTCAAGCAGCGGCGTCACCTCCGCCAGCAAAGGCGAGGCCGCGCGAACGGCGCTCACGGCGATCCGCGTCAGCGTATCGTCCCAAGGCAGGCCGGCCGCGTAGCGCGCGGCATCGTGCTGCCGCAACGGCGCGAGAATTTCGGGTTGCTGCAGCGGCCATATTGCACAGCGCGGTCCGGCGTAGCCTGCCGCATCGAGCAAGCCGTTGACCGCGCGGCGCGCCGCCTCGTTGGCGCCTTCCATCGTTGCCAGGTCGGTGTGGGTGCGAACGTAGTCGGACGCCAAAAACAGATTCGGAATCCGCGTGTTGGCGTTCGGACGCAGCGCCCAGGTATTCACCAGGTTCACCAGCAGCGGTTCCGCATTCTTCAAAGGCCCAGTACCGCCGGCACTCTTTTGAATATCGGGATCCAAGAACCACGAGTGCAGATCCTCGTCGCGCAGCAGCTCCCGATCGATGTTGATCGAGCGCTTGAGCTGCGCCCATACCTCGCGCATCACCTCTTGGCGCGAGCATTGCATGGCAGCGCGGCCGTTCAATCCCGGCGCCTCCCAGTTGGAGATGTCGACCGAGAGGACGCCGCGCACGTCGCTGTCACCGAACTGATCCGGCGACACGCTGCGCCAAAACTGGATCTGCGACACGCTGGTCAGCGCCCATTCGCTATCGATATGAATCACATGACCATGGGCGATGGGTAAATCGCGGCGCAGATAGAACTGCAGGCCGTTCATCCACTCGACATTTGGCGCCAGGGTGCGCAGATTGCCGAGCCCGGGATCGAGGGCCAGCATGCGCTCATTGATGAGCGGAGCAATGCGTTCGAGCGGGATCGCGGCCACGTAATAGTCGCCCTCGACCAGCGTGCGCTGTCCCTGCCGCCGCGCGGCGACTCCGGTGATCCGCCCGCTATCGCACAAAATCTCTTCGACCTCGGACTCGAAGTCGTACTGCACGCCCCGCGACACCAGGTAGCTGTGCCATGGATCGATCCATACGAGATTGGTGGGCCCGTCTAAAAGACGATCCGTCGTTCCGGCAGTGGGATCGAGAAACGTGAGCATCATCTGCATGAACATGTCGCCGACCGTGCGTGCGCTGGCCTTACGCGCCTTCGAGGCGACGAGCGAGCGCGTGAAGCCGGTGGCGAGGAACTTCTGATAAGACGCCGAACGCGTTTCGGCGCCGACGAATTCCCACCAGCTGACCCGCTCATACTCGCCGATGCGACGCTCTTCGCAGGAGGTGAGGATCTGCCAGAACCGGGCGCCGAAAAACGCCAGTTCGTCGGGCGAAAGCCCGATGACCGGCCCGAAGGCCAGAAGCGCATCGCTCAACAGCGTGCCGGCATCGCTGCCGGTGCGGGGAAACTGCGACGGGACAACGAACGTTGGCTTGCCGTATTGGGTGAAGCCGACGCGCGTGGTCGGCACAAGGTGGTCCGCGGCGGTCCGCCCATCGAATGACGGGATGCGCCGCATCGTATCGACGACATGCTTGTAAAAGCCGGGAAAAAAGCGAAATCCGTGCTCACCGGGCAAATGGTGCTCGATCGACGCTATCCCAGTATCGGCACGTTCGTGGCCGCTTGTGCCGGTACCATCGTCGACGACCGGAATGCTGCGCGCCTTGCCGCCAGCGAGCCGGCTGCGCTCGAGGACGGTCACCTCAAAGCCGCGCTCGATCAGTTCGTGCGCGGCGCTCATGCCAGCTACGCCGCCGCCTAGAACGATTACCTTGCTCGGCATGCGGCACCTTCACGAAGACCGGCGGTGAAGAGAACCATGCCCATTTTCACCCAGCCGGCGTCGGTTCCTTCTTATCTTCGTTTGCTCTTTCTTCTACTCTATCTCTGTGTTCTCCCAGTCCTGCCGCCGCCTCCCGCCGCGCCCGCCGGTTTCTCTAACAGCGCAATTGCGTGTTGCCCCTTGATGCGCAGGACCACTTTCTCGTACACCCGAAAAACGAAATTCGGGTCTAGAGTGACCTGCAAGAACTGAAGCGATATGTCGGTGGCGACGACGAAGTCGACAGGCTCACCACCGAGCGCGACTACGACGCCCCTGTTCTCGGGGAGTGCTGACGCCCGGACGAGCGGTCCGCCGCGCAAAAAAGGAATTATTCGATCCTGCGGGATGACTTGAGGCCTGGGCCCCGTCGGATCTTGCGCGTCCTGGAATAATTCATGCCCAAGCGCGACAGCGAATGGGCCAAAGTGGCCTTCTCCCTCGAGACGATCAATAGCCGTGGTTACCGCATCTACGAGCGTATCACCATTAGTTACCGGAGGACCAAAAGCGCGAGCGCGATCCAAAAGCCCTATCGCGTCTACGCCGAGATACTCCTCGCCAATGTTGGGGCTGCGCACAGGCAGAGGCGGCGGATCGTGCCGCCCGTTAAAGATCAGGGCGTCTTCGAGGCGGGCAATGATGTTGGCTGCGCGGCGGAATAGCGACAGAGCGCTGCTCATTTCGGGGTCGGCGAGCTGCGCGCCGCGCAACACGACCCTAATCTGCAGCGTGGCTAGCTGGATTACGGTTGTGTCGTTGATTCTCAGTGGAGCGGTGTAAGGGATGTCACCCTCTCGCACGAAGTCCGTGTCCGGAGGCAGGGGCCCGTACAGCGGTAGAAAGCCCGCGGCCACGCGCGCGTTCTGCGCCTCGGCCTGAATGGCGTGATTGACACGCGCCCACTGCTCTTCCGTCCACGGCACTTGTGAATTGCTTGCCATTGGGGAGCCCCAGCTTGTTCATCAAAAGAGACAAACTACTCAAGGTAGAACAATACAAACTGATGTCAGCAGTGTAAACGATAACCAACTTTCCAGTGAAAAATCCCCGCATTTCAAAAAAGCTTCGGTTGCCACGGGGCTTAACCCGGGTGCGGGCGAATATCGACCGGCCCACGTGAAGGCCGTCAACGCCTAAAAATTCGGCACCAGCGGAGCATTCCCTGCGAAAACCACTCCCGCGAGTGTCCGCTTGGTGCTACAAGAATGTCCGCCATCGCGGGACGCTTTGCTTGCAAAAATCGCTTCCCTATCCCTTCGCACTTTCCCTCGGACCGACGCCGGCCGATATGGGACTATCCCGGAGGGCCGAGGCCCTCTTAGCCGAGCCGCTCCGGTCATCAGCGCTCGACCCGAGCGCCGCGCGAGGCACAGGCGTTACCAATCCCGAGGACCTGGTCGGCAGCGCGCTGGCGATATTGGCCGACCGTGAGCGCGTTCCGAGTTCGGCCCCTCATCCGCAACCGGCGCCGCTTGGCCTCGAGGCAGTGCCTCCCACCCAGCTTCCTCGAAGCCCCGGGCCAAATACGCTCCCGTTGCAGGAGCGCATTCTCAGCGATGGGTCGCGGTGTCCGCTGCCGATCCGCTACTTCGACGCCCAACTCCTTATTGCGACTTATCTCGTTGCATATGACCGCGCCGCCGCGCTCCTGCAAACGACCGGCCTTACGGCGGTTCCGCAACCGGGCGGCAAGGCCATCGCGGCGTTCGGCTGCTTTGAGTACCGGCAAACCGATATCGGGCCTTACAACGAAATCGGCCTGACCATCCTTGCGATGGCACCTAAATACCCCACGCCGGCACTGTATGTGGTGCACCTTCCGGTCAATACCGCGCTGGCCAACCGGGCCGGCCGTGAGATCTGGGGTTACAACAAATTCGTTGCGACCATCGATATCGCCGGCAAGACAGAGCACTTCTCGATGACGATCCACGATCCGGACAATGTCACGATCGCCCGGTTCAGCGGGACGCGCGGCGCCTCGGTCTCGATGCCGCCGACCGACCTCATCACCTTCAGCCTGCTTGACGGCCAGTTGCTAAGGACAACCATTCAGGCGATGACGCCGTCGCAACTCAGCAGTGGCGGCGGCTTTTCGTTGCAGATCGGCGAGTCGATCCATGCGATGGCCCAAAGTCTGCGGACCCTCGGTCTCGACACTACCAGCCCCGTGCTCGTACAATACGCTGACCCTTTTCAATCGCTGCTATTTCCGGGCCAATACGCCTAGACCGTGATCCAATTCAATTGAATCGGATCACGGTCTAGATTTCTTTGTTTTGAGCACAATCTTTTCGGAAAACCGGTTTCCACTTTTCCGGATCATGCTCTGAGGCGCTCTCGGCCGTCTTGATCAGCGCGACGATGCTTCGGCACCGCCTCGTTTACGCCAACGTATCGAGCAGAGCCTTCGCCTGTCTCAGATCGTTCGTGTCGAAGCCTTCGGAATACCAATTGTAGATCGGCGCGAGTAGTCCGCGGGCCTCGTCGCACTTTCCTTGATCCCGCCACAGGCCCGCGAGGCTCGTAGCGGCGCGCAATTCGGAAGCTTTCGCTTGCTGCGCCTGCGCAACATCAAGGGCGTGCCGAAAATAAGCTTCCGCCTTGCGCGCATCCCGCCTCGGCGTGCGCATCTCGATTTCCCCGGCGACGCGATGAATTTCCGCGTCGTACCACCGCTCCTTCGTTTGCTGCAGCAGCGCCAACGCTTCAACGATGAAACGCTGCGCTTCGTCGAATAGACCGAGGTCGGCATGAGCTCTGATCAAATGCGCGAGATATACCGGCACCCACAACGACGCTCCGGTCGAACGCCACGCCCGGATTCCGGATCCGATTGTCTGGACAGCCTCTTTCGGGTTCCCACTGAGTGCCGATACACACCCCAGCAGCAGCATGGCGCCTACCTTCCAGAACATCGCGCTTTTTTCGTCTGCCAAGGCACACACTTCGTCCAGTTGCGCCTTCGCCACGGCGTAATTGCCGCAATGGATGTGGGTCAGCGACGTGATCGCCAGTGCCGCCATGATGGTGGCGGCCTGCCCGGTGTCGCGCGCGTCGGTCACCGCGCGGGCGGCATCTCTCATCGCCGCATCCGGGTAACCAAGCTGCCACAGCGCCAGCGACCGGTAGAAAAGCGCCGCCACGCGGACATCCTGGCCGAACAGCATTGCTCGGGAGCGATGTTTGTCCGGTTCGTAAAGTTCGATCGCCTTGTCGAGGTGAATCCGCGCTTTGGCAATTTCGCCGGCATGCAGAAAGGAAGCACCCATGAGGCGATGGCCAGTCACCAGCGGGAGTGCCGCTTGCCGCTCCTCGGCCAGAGTCAGAAACTGCGTCGCCAGATCGCGGATGACATCGCCTTCGAAGGCGACATAGTTTGCCACCCAGAAGCCGTAGAGAACGGAAAACAGCAGCAACGGGTCATCGGGCGGCTCGCCTTGCGATTCGGCTTGCTCAATCAGCCGGCGCGCCTGCTCCGCCGCCGCCTTTGTCTCCACCGCGGCATAGCCCTTGACGTGCATGAGCGGGTTGATGAGAGCGACTTGCAGCCTGATTTGCTCGCGGCGCAGTGCAGGCGTGGACGGCAAGGCCGCGATATGCGCAAGCGCCCGGGTCAACTGCTCCACCGCCTCAATCAAGGCCGAGCGGCTAAGCGACCGCTGCCCGGCCTTGCCCCATAGATGCACAGCCTTTTCGATCAGCCCGGCCTCGGTGCAGTGGCGCGCCAGGATTTCCGGCTGACGTTCGACGATATCGGCGAACTGGCTCTCCAGGGTCGTGGCGATGCGGGCGTGCAGCGCGCGCCGCGCCTCACGCAAAAGCGTGCCGTGGGCCGCGTCCTGCACCAAGGCATGCTTGAACAAATAGGTCGCATCCGGCGGCGTGCCTTGCCGATACAACAAGCCGACTGCGAGGAGACTGTCGAGCGCCGCATTGAGCTGCGATTCCGGCTTCCGCGCCACCGCAGACAAAAGCGCG
>Ga0187781_10001156_pt1 | contig 19857 bp, 18 predicted proteins | sample 0715_SJ02_MP02_2_FD_132447 | JGI IMG/M metagenome (GOLD analysis project Ga0187781, IMG submission 132447) | Tropical peat soil microbial communities from peatlands in Department of Meta, Colombia - 0715_SJ02_MP02_20_MG | ecosystem: Environmental > Terrestrial > Soil > Wetlands > Peat | place... | reverse complement strand
CCTCCATCCACTCGGCCAGTACCCTGCGGTGCTGCGGCAGCGCGATCTCGGGTGCTTCGATCTCCGGGTGCCAGCGCTTCTCCCACTCCACCGAGACCCAGTGCCGGTAGCCGCCCGCCACGAGCAGCCCGAGGATCTCCCTGACCGGCACCTCGCCCTCGCCGAGAAGGACCAGCTGCCAGTCATTGCCGCCGCGGCGGGCATCCTTTACCTGCGCGAGCAGGATACGCCGGCCAAGGTTGGCGTAGACGTCGGCGGCCGGCTCGCCCATGCGGTGCGGATGATGGCTGTCCCAGACCGCGCCCACCCAGTCGGGATCAGCCATGGCCAGTAGCTCGGCCACCACCGACGAGGCGGAGAAGTCGTCGTGAGTCTCGACCCCGATGGCGACCCCGAGCCGCCGGGCGAGCGGCACGCTCGCCTCGAGCACGCGGGCCGCACCCCGGAGCCGGTCCTGGCGGACCGGGCCGGAAGCGGGCAGCGCCCCTCCGAACACCCGCACCAGCGGGGCTTCCCAGTCGCTGGCGAGCTGAAGGAAGCGCCGCAGCGGCGGACCGGAGTCGTCATCGGTCAGCCGGACGGAGCTGTCCAGGGCGACGACCGGCAGGCCAGCCAGGGCCCGCTTGACCCGGGCGCGCTCCGTGGCGGGCATGGACGGGTCGATGAGCTCGCCGTCGATGAGCCGGAGCTCGACGCCGGCATAGCCCCAGCGGCGGCCAAGCGAGACGGCCGAGGCCAGGGTCGCGTCCGGGAACGCGAGCGTACTGAAGGCGACGCGCGGCGGCGGATGCATCATGGGGCTGAGGTAACGGGGCTTACCTGCGTGGCTCCTTTAACGCTAGCTAGGCTAATGTGGTGGCGGGGTGTGGCCCGTTCCTGGCCGCGCGAGACGGCCAGGAACGGGCCCGCTTGCGTTACGGACCTAGGGAGGGGTCAAGTCCGCGGCCGCAAGTGCAGGATGACTACTTCATCGGTGCCGGTGCTGCCGCCGTTGTTGGACCCGGACGGCTGGCCGGTCTCGTACGGGTCCTGCTGGGTCGGCCAGCCGGTGTAGTTCTGCGAGTTGTACTCGTACCACTGCGACGCGGTGGTGGTGGGGATGATCGGCAGGTTGGCCGCGACGAACTGTTCGATCGGGATCAGCGCCTGGGTCTGTGCGGCGGTCGTCCCGGCCCCGGCCAGCGTGGCCAGCTCAGCATCGATCGTCGGGTTGTTGAGCCGCTCGTAGTCGCCGGTCGCGGCCGACCCGCTGGCCAGCGAGCTGTCCAGCCAGCCGTCGTACATGTTGTACGGGGTGAGCCCGCCGTTCGACCAGTGCGAGGTCAGCTGGAAGTCGCCGTCGGCCACGTCCGTGTTCCAGGCGTTGACCGACAGGCCCTGGAACGTAGCGTTGATCCCGGCCGCCCTCAGTTGCTGGGCGACGAGGGCATCGTCCTCGGCATAGTCGGTGTACGCGGCTGGGTCGACGATCGTCAGAGCCACGGTCTGGCCGTTCTTGGCGAAGAAGCCGTTGCTTCCCTTGGTGAAGCCGGCCTTGGTCAGGACCTGCTCGGCCGCGGCCACGTTGGCGGTGGATGAGTTGGTCAGGCTCGCGACCGGGCCGACCCAAGCCTGGAAGGTCGGGAGCGGCATTCCGGTCGCGTTGAGCACCGGCTGCTCCAGGCCTGCCTCGCCTTCCTGGGCGATCAGGTTGCGGTTGATGGCCAGGCTGATCGCCTGCCGCACGGCCAGCTGGTTGGTCGGCCACTTGTTCAGGTTCGGCATCAGGCTGTTGGTGCCGCCGGGTGCCTCCCAGTAGCCGTGGTGGGCCGGGTCCTTGGCGACGAAGTTCTGCTGCAGGCCGGGGATGAAGTTCCCGGTCCAGTCGATCTGCCCGGCGAACAGGGCGGTGAGCGCGCCGGTGTTGGAGGTGTAGACCGGGAAGTCGACGGCCGGGACCTGGACGTCGGCGGCCTGCCAGTAGTAGGGGTTCTTCTTCAGGATGATGCCCTGCGGGGTGAAGGTGCCCAGCATGTAAGGCCCGGTGCCGACCGGGTTCGGGTCCTGGTAGGTCGCCGGGTTGCCGGCGGTGCTCCAGACCGCCTGCGGCACGATCGCGGTGCCGGCGATCGCCTGCAGGTTGGTGTACTGGGCGCTCGGGAACGTGAGCGTCACGGTGTTGCCCGAGGTGCTCACGGTCTGGATCTTCAGGCCGTTGAGGTTGACCGCCGCGTTGTTCTTCAGCATGTTGAACGTGAAGGCGACGTCGGCGGGCGTGAGCGGCGTGCCGTTGTTCCACTTCACGCCCTGGCGGATCGTGAAGGTGATGGTCTTGCCGCCGTTGGACCACGCGTAGGACGTGGCCAGCCACGGGTAGTACTGCGGCGGCGCGACCATGTTGAACTGGATCAGCGGCTCGTAGATGAGCCCGTCGGCGCCCATGCCGTAGGCGGCCTGGGTGGTAGCGAACGGGTTGAAGGCCTGGGTGATCGCGGTCTCCGGGGAGCTCTCCATCACCAAGGTCTTTCCGGTGGTCGTAGCTGCGCTGCTCGATGCCGAGCTCGAGCTCGAGCTCGAGCTCGAGCAAGCGGCGAGCCCGGCCGCGAGCAGGGCGGCGGTTGCGACCGCCAAGAGCCCTCTATGGCTGTGCAATCTCCTCATTAGTCTCGTCTTTCTCTCGGGTTTCATCGGTTATGGGGCTATCTGGTCGTCGTGTCCCCACCTCCCCGTGATCCGGAGCCGAGCTCCGGTGCCGCGACGTCCAGGTGCCAGCAGGCCGCGCCCCGCGTATCCGAAATCTGCGTCAGGGCCGGGTCCTCCTGACGGCACTGGTCGTCGGCGAACGGGCATCGGGGATGGAATGGGCAGCCCTGCGTGGCCGCGCCGTCCAGGTTCTGCGGCCTTCCGGATGCTGTGGCGGGCGCCTGGCGCCGGCTGCCGCCGCGGAGCGCGCTGCCGAGGTTGTCCGGGTCTGGCGCGGAAGCGACCAGTAGCTGCGTGTAGGGATGCGCCGGGAGCTGGGTGACCTCCTCGGCGGGACCCCGCTCCACGATCTCCCCGGCGTACATGACCAGGATCTCGTCCGCGAAGTAACGCGCCGAGGCGATGTCGTGGGTGATGTAGAGCATGGCGAGCCTGAAGCGCTGACGCAGGTCGTCGAGCAGGCTGAGCATCTCGAGCCGGATCGAGACGTCCAGCATGGACACCGGCTCGTCGGCGAGCAGCACGCTCGGCCGTGCCGCCAGGGCCCGGGCGAAGGAGACCCGCTGGCGCTGGCCGCCAGACAGCTCGTGCGGGTACTTGGTCAGGAAATGCTTGGCGGGCGTGAGCCGTACCTGTTCCATCAGGCCGGCGACCTCCTGGCTCACGTTCGCTGACCTCTGGTGCAGCTTCACCGGGCGTTCGAGGTGATAGCGCACGGTGTGTATCGGGTTGAGCGAGGAGAACGGGTCCTGGAACACGAGCTGGACCTCGCTCTTGTACTGCCGGAAGTCCCGACGGCTGGACACCTGCACCTGCTTGCCGTCCAGCCGGATCGTGCCCGAGGTGAGCCGTTCCTGCCCGGCCAGGAGCCTGGCCGCGGTGGACTTGCCCGAACCGCTCTCGCCGACGAGCGCCACGACGGCGCCGCGGTACAGGTTGAAGGAGACGTCCCGCACCGCGTGCAGCGTGTGGCCGCGTCCGATCCGGAAGTCCTTGCTGAGCGAGATCGCCTCCATGGCGAGCGGCCCGCGTGCCGCGGCCGCGGACGTCAGGGTCTGTTCGCTCATGTTCCCAGCTCCCCGGTTGTGCTCCCTGAGGCCACGGGCGGCACGGGCGGAGCCGGAGTGTCCGGGAGCACGAACGGGCAGGCCGTCACGTGGTCCGGATCCCTGGACGTGGCGACCGGCAGCAGCTGCATGTCCACGTCCCGGCAGTCTGGTCTGGCGTACCCGCACCGGGGCACGAACGGGCAGCCCGGGGGCGGGTTGCGCAGATCGGGCGGTGAGCCCGGGATGCCGGCCAGGTCGCGGCGGGGTCCGCGCAGTGAAGGGAACGAGTTGAGCAGGCCCTTGGTGTAGGGGTGGGCGGCCTCGCGGTGGATCTCGTCCGAGGTGGCGATCTCGACGAACTGGCCGGCGTACATCACGGCGATCCGGTCGGCCAGTTCGAGCAGGAGCGAGAGGTCGTGGGTGATGAACAGTATGGAGAAGCCCAGGCTCTCTTTGAGCTCGACGATCTGGGCCAGGATGTCGCGCTGCACCACCACGTCGAGCGCGGTGGTCGGCTCGTCCATGATGATGATCTCCGGGTCGGTGGCCAGCGCCATGGCGATCATCACCCGCTGGCGCATGCCGCCGGACAGCTCATGGGGATAGCTGCGCAGCCGGGACCGCGGGATGCCGACCAGATCGAGCAAGGACGCGGCCCTGGAGTGGGCTTCGTCCCTCGGCATCCTCAGGTGGGCGTGGATGACGTCGAGCAGCTGGTCGCGGACGTTGAGCACCGGGTTGAGCGCGTTCATCGCGCTCTGGAAGACGATGGCGATCTCACGCCAGCGCAGCCGCCGCAGCTCCTCCGGCCGCATTGTCAGTATGTCGGCCGGCCTGGACACTCGGCGGCCGCGGTAGATGACGCTGCCGTTCGTGACCAGAGCGGGCGCGCGCAGCAGGCGGCAGGCGCCGTAGGCCAGTGTCGACTTGCCCGATCCGCTCTCGCCGGCCAAGCCGACGACCTCACCGGCCCCGAGGACGAGGTTCACATGGTCCACGGCGCGCACGTCCCCGGCCGGGGTGCGGTAGACAACCGACAGGTCGCGGATGTCGAGTACGGGACCGGAACTCGGGGCGGCCGCGCCGGCCAGGGATGAGCCGGCGGCGGGACCTACCGCCGCACCGGTTGCGCGGTGCGTTGCCCGGTCCATGGCCCGGCCGTCGGCCCGGCTGACGGCCGGGTCGACGGCGCTGCTGGCCGCCGAGTCCGCGCTCATCGACCCTCACCCGGTTCGGCCCCCTCGAGCAGCGAGCTTCGTGAGAACGAGTGCAGGAAGCCGGCGAGACCGTTGCGGCGCTGCGAGATCTCGCTCAGCACGGGCGTGGGATCGGCGGGCTTGAGCCAGCGTCCGGCGATCCTGCTGGCACTGCTCGCGTCGCGCAGGCGGGGGTTGCCGAGCTCGTCGATGCCCGTGTTCAGCAGCACCAGGGCGGTGCCCATGAGCGCCACGACCAGACCTGGCGGCACAAACCACCACCAGGCCCCGAGCTGCAGGGCCTGCTGGCTCTCGGCCCAGTAGAGCATGGTACCCAGGCTCCAGCTGTTCAGGTCGGCGACCCCGATGAAGGCGAGGGCGACAGAGGCCCCGATGGCGTAGAGCACGGTGTTCACGAAGCTCGCCGCGATCAGGCTCACCTCGTTGGGGATGATCTCGAAGGCGATGATTCGCCAGGTTCTCTCCCCGGTCTCCCGCGACGCGGCCACGAAGTCGCGATTGCGGATGGCCAGGGTCTGGGCCCGGATCACCCGGGCCCCCCACGGCCAGCCGAGGACGCTCAGCACGAAGATGGTCGGCGCCTCTCCCTTATTCGGCAGGTAGCCGAGCAGGATGATGAGCAGGGGCAGCGCCGGGATCACCAGGAACACGTTGGTGAGGAGCGACAGGAGTTCGTCCCACCAGCCGCCGAGGAAGGCGGCCGTGACTCCTACGATCACGGCGATCGCCGTAGCCACCAGGCCGACGATGATCCCGAGCTCCAGGGTGAGCCGGATCCCGACCAGGAGCTGGGACATCACGTCCTGACCGCTCTGCGTGGTGCCGAGCAGATGCGCCGCGCTCGGCGCGTTCATCGATGCGCTGGGCGAGGGGTTCTGGTATGAGGGATCGTAGGGGGTGACCAGCGGCCCGATGATGGCCGCGAGGACGAAGACGGCCGAGAGGACGACCCCCACTTTGCCCTTGGTCGGCATCCGGCGCCAGCGGCCGGGCTGGGCCGCTTCCTGGGGCACTGCGGTGGGATCGGCGCTGACGGCCGGGGCGACAGTCATCGCGTGGCCTCCCGGGCTCGGGCGCGGGGATCGACGAACACGATGACGAGGTCGACGATCAGGTTGGCCAGCAGCACGGCGAAGGTGATCACCAGGAAGATGCCCTGCATCAGCGGATAGTCGTTCGAGGTGACCGCGTTGACCAGCAGCAGGCCGATCCCCGGGTAGGAGAAGACGATTTCCATGATCAGGGCGCCGGATACCACGAAGCCGACCGCCAGGCCGAAACCCTGTAGCTGCGGCAGGATCGCGTTGCGCGCGGCGTAGGTGATGATGACCCTGCGGTTGGGCAGGCCTTTGGCCTGAGCCGCGACCACGTAGTCTTCGCCGATAGTCGTGATCATGACGTTGCGCATCTGCAGCATCCAGCCGGCTATCGAGGCGAGCACGATGGTGAGGGCCGGGAGCAGTGAGTGGTAGATCGCGCTGCTGATGAAGTCCCAGTGCCAGCCCGGGACCAAGCCCTGGCTGTAGCCCTGAGCGATCGGGAAGACCTGTAGCTTGACCGCGAACAGCTCCAGCAGGATGAGCGCGAAGAAGAAGTAGGGAATCGCCTGCAGGAACATGAGCCCGGGCAGGACGCGGTCCAGGCTTCCGCCGTGCCGCCAGCCGGCCGCGATGCCGAGCACCGTACCGATCAGGAAGGCGATGACGGTCGCGGTGCCGACCAGGATGATCGTCCAGGGGAGGGTCTCGCCGAGCAGGGTCGAGACCTGGGCCGGGTATTCGCTGCTGCTGGTGCCGAAGTTGAAGTGGAAGATGTCGACCACATACGCCACGTACTGGTGCCAGATCGAGCCTGAGTGTCCCACCCCGAGCATCGCCTCGATCGCGCGGTAGGCCGAGGGCTGCAGCGAGTTGGGGAACTTGGCCATGATGCTCTCGACCGCGTTTCCCGGTATCAGGCGCGGAATGAAGAAGTTGATGGTGAGAGCCACCCAGGCCGCGACGAGGTAGAAGACCAGGCGGCGGACGATGAAAGACATGGCGCCTCCTAGGTCCCGGGCACCCGCGTGGCCCGCCCGGGCCTGGCAGAGGTCTGGCGGGCCTCAGTGGGCTGGGATTCGAGCTGCCGCGCACGTCCGCCGACCGTCCGATCGGCGGCAGCGTACACGCGTGTGGGCGTCAGCGCCTTGACCGGCCTGCGGGTGACCGTGCCGGGCGGGCAGCCGCAACTGGACCGCAGGACGAGCTCTGTCGGCAGCAGTTCCACTGTCGGCATGAGGGCCGGGTTGGCGATGCGATCGAGAAGGCGGGCGCAGGCCCGCTCACCTAGCATGCGTACGGGCTGGTGGACGGAGGTGAGCGGAGGATCGAACAGGCTCGCGGGATAGATGTCGTCGAAGCCGACCACCGCCACCTCGGCGGGCACGCGCACGCCGGCCGCCGCGAAGGCCCGCAGCACGCCGATCGCCATTTGGTCGTTGGCGCACACGACCGCATCGGGCAGCGCGCCATGGTGCCCGGCGAGCAGGGCCTCACCGGCTTGCTCGCCGCTCCGGACGCTGAAGATGCCATGCGCGGAGCCGATGAGCTGGCATTGCGGATTGTCGCGCAGCACGTGGTGAAGGCCCAGCCGCCTCTCGATGGCGTCGGGCGCATCCAGTGGCCCGTCGACGTGGAACAAGCGCCGCTTGCCGTGGTCGGCGATGAGGTGAGTGACGACCGCGGCCGAGCCGGAGAAGTTGTCGGCCGCCACCACGTCGGCCATTCGCTCGCCGGGCGTCCCGGCTATGACCACCACGGGGACGCGCGCAGCCAGGCGCTTGATATGACGCGAGGCGACAAACCCTTCGCCGAGGAGGATCCCGTCGACCTTGCCCGAGAGCGCGTGCAACCGGGGGACATCCGGCTCGCCCGTGTCATCTGCCTGCATGAAGGTGATCAGCAGCGACCAGTTGTGGTAGCGGATGTGCTCCTCGACTCCGCGCAGCACCTGGTCGTAGTAGAGCAGCCCCTCGTCCTCGAGCTGGTGGTGCCGCACATCGCGCTCCTTGCACACCAGGCCGATGACGTCCTTTCGGCGGCGGGACAGGCTCTGCGCGGCGCCGTCGGGAATATAGCCAAGCTCCTCGATGGCTTGCAGTACTCGAGTTCTCGTGGCGTCGCGGACCCGGTCCTGATCGTGGACCACCCGCGAAACGGTGGCCGTGGAAACCCCGGCCAGGCGCGCCACGTCGTAGAGCGTTACCACGTCTGCTCGATTAGCCGCACTGTCGTCAGCCCCTTGCATGAACGTGATGTAAACGTTTACACCGGAAATCTAAGCGCTTACACTAACCCTCAGCACCAGGCCGGTCAAGGAGCGTTATCTAGATGCGACCAGCGAGCACGGGCGGTTCGAGCCAAAGGAGAGGCTGATGACTAGTGCCAACGGCGCCCTGGGGTTCCCCGAAGGCTTCGCCTGGGGATCGGCGACGGCCGCCTACCAGATCGAGGGGGCGGCGAGCACCGACGGCAGGGGCCCGTCGGTGTGGGACACCTTCAGCCACGCGCCCGGCAACGTCCGCGGCGGGGACACCGGCGACATCGCCTGTGACTCCTACCATCGGTACCGCGAGGATGTCGCGCTGATGGCCTCGCTCGGCCTGAAGGCCTACCGGTTCTCGATCTCGTGGCCGCGGGTCCAGCCCGGCGGCCGCGGCCCGGCCAACTCCAAGGGCCTGGACTATTACCGCGCGCTGCTGGACGAACTCGGCGAGCACGGCATCGAGGCCACGGTCACGCTCTACCACTGGGACCTGCCCCAAGAACTCCAGGACGACGGCGGCTGGGCCGTGCGCGATACCGCCCGGCGGTTCGCCGAGTACACCGCCATCTGCGCGGAGGCCCTCGGTGACCGGGTGGCCCGCTGGATCACGCTGAACGAGCCGCAGGTGGTGGCCAATAACGGCTACCGCCACGGCCAGCACGCCCCCGGGCTCCGGGATGCCCAGGCTGCGGCAGCCGCCACGCATCATCTGCTGCTCGGCCACGGGCTGGCCACCCAGGCGCTGCGTGCCCTGGGCCCGGCCGAGGTCGGCATCACCCTGGACCTGCATCCGATCCGGGTGCTCGGCGACCGTCCGGGCGACCTGGAAAGCGCCCGGCTGGTCACCGACGCGATGGTGAACGGCATCTACCTCGAACCGGTGCTGCAGGGCCGGTACCCGGAGCACGCGCCGAAGGCCATGCTCCCGCCCCCCACGCTGGTCGCCGACGGCGATCTGGAGACGATCAGGCAGCGGCTGGATTACCTCGGTGTCAACTACTACTCCCCGGTCTTCCTGCGGGCCGGCGACCCATCCGACCTGCGACGGAACGAGGAACCGGCCCGCAGCGGGCTGCCGGGCGTGGTCGAGTACCGGCCGGGGGAGCTGGAGCGGACCACGATGGGCTGGCTCGTCGATGCCGACGGGCTCTACGACCTCCTGCTCGAGGTGTCCAAGCAGGCGCCCGGACTACCGCTGTACATCACCGAGAACGGCCGCGCGGCCGAGGACTACGTGAACCCGCAGGGCGAGGTCGACGACATCGAGCGGGTCCGGTACCTGCACACCCACCTGGAGGCCGCCGCACGCGCCATCAGGGACGGGGTGAGCCTGGCCGGCTACTTCGTCTGGTCACTGCTGGACAACTTCGAGTGGGCCTGGGGATACCAGAGACGGTTCGGAATCGTCTTCGTCGACTTCGGGACCCAGCGCCGGATCCCTAAGTCAAGCGCCCGCTTCTACTCCGATGTCATACGGGCCAACGCCGTGCCGTCGTTGCCCGCGAGCTGACGGGCGGCACCGGGGAAACGCTCCACGATCGGTGCTATCTCGTCGAAGGGAACGGCGGACGGGTCGTGACAGCCGTCGACGCGCATGGGTGACGAGGTCGATGGCGCCGACAGACCAGAAGAACGGCCTATCGACCCGGCACTGACCCGGGCGGACCAGAGCCACCCGCCGCACGCTCTTTTTAGGCCGAACGAATCGTGGTCTCGGCTCCCGGCTTTCTGGCCCGTGGCTCGCCGCGGAAGCCGATGAATGATGGACCCATGAGTGACCAGGTGGGGCGCCAGCCGCAATACGACGCGTTCGCCGACGAGTTCCTCCGGCACGCGGAGGACGGGTTCTTCAACGCGTACTACGACCGGCCCGCATAGCCGCGGCCGGCCGTCACTTGCCGCGAGTAGCACGGGAGCGGCTGAGCATCCCGGCCACGTACACGACGATCGCGGTGATGACTCCGACCATCAGCCAGGTCTTCACCCCGGGCACCTGCCCGAAGACCGCCTCGCCGGCCGTGCCGGCCGCCGTGATCACGATGACCAGGAGGACCAGGGCAAAGGGGTTCCCGTACGGGCGACCGGGGTGCGCGGGGCGGTGCGGACCGCGCGCCGGCGCCCCTGGGGTCCCCGACGGCCGCGGCTCAGGCAGGTCATCGAGCAGCCCGCCCAAATCCCCGCGGGTCTTGGCGTTCATCGCCTGCCCGACGCGCTCGTCGAACTCGGCCTGGTTGAGCCGGCCTTCGGCGAAATGCCCGGCCAGGCGGTCGGCCACCTCGGCGCGTTCGGCGTCGGAGACACGGATGTGCTGGTCGGTGTGGCCGTAGCGGAACCGCGGGACAAGACCACGCGCCCGGGGCTGGCTAGACGGAGTTGGCCTGGTCATGACCGAAGCGTGCCGCTTCGGACCAGGCCGGGGCATCGGGGAAGACCCTGGTGTGACCCCTGATTCCGCGCCTACCTGGATCAGGGTCGCCCCACAAACCCCAGAAGCCTCAGCGGGCGTGGCCTGATGCTCTTAGCGCTACCTGGCCAGGCCCTCGGCGGACCAACCCAGTTGCTGCGCGGCCGCTGGCAGCTACCGTCGTGCCCATGTACCCAGAATCCGCACGGCTGATGTTCCGCGAGATGTCCCCGGATGACCTGGACGACGTGGCCCTCTTGCTCGGCGACCCCGAAGTCATGACCTACTACCCGCGGCCGAAGACCCGCGCCGAAGCCGCCCAGTGGATCGAATGGAACCGCGGCCTGTACCGCGCGCACGGTTACGGACTGTGGCTCCTGACCGCAGCCGACGTCGGCTTCGTCGGCGATTGTGGCCTGACACCGCAGGTGGTGGACGGCGTGACTGAGCTGGAGGTTGGCTACCATGTGCTGCCCGCGCTGCAGGGCCGCGGCTACGCTACCGAGGCGGCGGCCGCCGCACGTGACTTCGCCCGCGACGTACTCGGCGCGACCCGGCTGATCGCGATCATCCATCCGGACAACTGGCCGTCGCAGCGCGTCGCGGAGAAAATCGGCCTGCGCCCGGAGAAGCGCACCACGGTACATGGCGGCCGCGACTCCGTCATCTACGCCGCGGCCCTGGACCAGCGGTAGAGAGAATGGTGCTCATGCGCCAGAGATAGGGGTGCGATACTCGACAGCATGAAATTCCGCGCGGCGGTGGAGCTGAACGGCAAGACTGCGACGCTCGACGGTGCGCCACGCGAGGTCGAGGTGCCCGCCGACCTCGCCGACGCGCTCGCGCTCGACGCCGTGGCCCGGACCAACTTCGAGGGCATGCCGTACAGCCACCGCAAGGAGTGGGTGCGCTGGGTGACCGAGGCCAAGAAGGCCGAAACCCGGGCCATGCGCATCGCCAAGACCGTGGAGTCGCTGCACGACGGCCAACGCACCCGCTGACCGGGCCGTCGCCGCCTTCGCCGTCCGGCTAAAGGATGCGCGCATCACTGCGGCGGTACCGCCGCAGCCTTGGGACCCTTGGCGTCCGACCAGCTGCGGACGATGGTGGTGTCGGAGATGAAGCGGACCCCCGACCCGGGCGCCCAGCGCCGAGCGGCCTCGGCCAGGCAGTCCTCGACGATCCGGGACACCGTCTCGCCGTGCTCGCGAGGGCAGTGCACGAGCAGCTCATCGTGCAGGCACAGCACGAGGCGGGCGCCCAGCGGAGCGCACCGGGCCCGGACCGTCACCGCCCACATCTTGAACAGCTCCGCCGCCGCGCCCTGGACCATGGCGTTGCGGGCGTACCGGCCGTGGGCCGCGGCCCGGCTCGCGCTCCGCGGTTCCGTGCTGCTGAGCACGATCAGTCGGCCGCCGTAGGTCCGCAGGTCGCGCCCGGCCCGCCCGGCGCGGTCGGCCTCCTCCAGGTAGGCCATGGCGACCGGGTAGGCCGCGTTGAGGCGGCGCAGCGCCTGGGCCCCGTGGCCGGTGGTCTGCCCGTACATCGCGCCGAGCACCGCTACCTTGGCGGTCGGCCGGTCCAGGCCGAGCTGCGCCGCGACCGGCGCGTACAGGTCGTCGGCCCGCGCCGCCAGGACCAGGGCCTGATCCCCGGACACCGCGGCCAGCACCCGCGGCTCGATCTGGCCCAGGTCGGCCCGGACGAACACGTGCCCGTCGGCGGCGACTACTGCCCGGCGCATCGCGGCCGGCATGTTGTGCAGCCCCGCTGATGCGGTCATCCGCCCCGCGGCGCCGTCGGAACCGGTCCAGCTGCCACGCAGCCGACCGTCGGACCCGAGGTTCTCATCCAGCCATGCGTACCCGTAGGTGGTCGCGATCCGTTCCGCCTTCCGCCACTCCAGCAGGGCCGCGATCAGCGGATGGGCGTCACCCAGGTCCCGCAGCCGCCAGGCCCGGGTGTCCGGGACGTCGACGCCGACCCGGGCCAGCAGCGACCGGACCTGGGCCGGGCTGCGCAGGTCGGCGGTGACCCCGGCCGGCGCGTGCCGCAGCACCGCCGCGTCGCGGGCCGCGCGCGAGGCGGCCGCCTCGGCGTCGCTGCGCGGCCGAGGCCCGATAAACCCAGCCAGCACCCGCTCGGCCAGCGCGCGATCCATGGGCAGCCCATCCGCGGAGAGCTCGGCGCACAGCAGCTCGGCGGTGGACTCGGAGCGGGCCGTGGACAGCGCCATCGGCCGGCCGGCCAGCGCCGCGAGCGCCGCCTGCTGCAGCCCGGCCAGCGTCCGGCCCAGTTCCGCCCACCGGGCCAGGCGGTCGGCGTTGTCCGACCATCCGCCGCTGACCCACTCCGGCCGCAGGTGGCCGTCCGGGGCCACCGGATCGCCGTCGTCGCCGTCGTCCGGGCCGGTCATCCCGAACAGGTCCAGCGGTCCTCCCGCGGGCATCGTCTCGGTGGCCAGCCCGCGGATCCGGGCCCAGGCCCAGCCGGGATCGGCCCGCCAGCCGCCGAACAGCAGCCGGTGCGCCGCCGTGATGTCCCAGCACGTGGTCAGCCGCACGCCGTCGGCGACCAGGTACGCCGCCGTCTGGCCCGACCACACCGCCCACCGGGGCCGCACTGTTTCGTCCGCCCGCCCGACCTCGGCGGTCAGCCCGACCCCGGGCGCTACGTCGCCGCGGGCCACCGGCCACGTGCGGCCCGCCGTGGCTACGCCGAGCCCCCCGGCGGGGGAGACGGCCAGCCCCACGAGGTCGCCGCGGGCCACCCCGGCTTGGCGCAAGGACGTCACGAGGTCCACGGACCTAACCCTGCCACGGACGACGCGCCGGACCGGCACCCAGCCACCGATCGGTCGTGCTGCTGGCCAACCGCGCCTGCGAGCCTGACGGTGACGCCGTCCTGCCCCTCCGGCCGGACGCAGCGAGCCGCCAGCCCGCGAGCCCCTGGTCAGCGCGCCTCAGTAGCGCGTGCCCATGGCCGCCCGGACCTCGTCCAGGGTGGCCGAAGCGATGGCGCCGGCCCGCTCGTTGCCTTCCCGCAGGACCTGGCGGACATAGCCCGGGTCGCGCGCGTACTCGGCGCGGCGGGCCCGGACCGGGGCCAGCAGCTCGTTGACCGCCATCGTGACCGTGTCCTTGAGCGCCGCGGCGCCACCGGTCCCGAGGTCGGCGACCACGTCCCGCGGGCTGCGCCCGAGGGCGAGGGCGGCCAGCAGTACCAGGTTGGAGACCTCTGGCCGCCGCTCGGGGTCGTAGCTGATGTATCGCTCGGCGTCGGTCTTCGCGCCCCGGATGAGCCGGGCGGTCTCGTCGGCACTGGCCGCGAGGGCGATGGCGTTGCCGCGGCTCTTGCTCATCTTGGTGCCGTCGGTGCCGAGCAGCAGCGGCGCCGCCGAGAGCAGCGCGTCGGGCACCGGGAACACCGGCGTGCCGTACCGGCTGTTGAACCGGCGCGCGATGACCCGGGTGAGCTCCAGGTGCGGCAACTGGTCCTGCCCGACCGGCACCAGGTTCGCCTTGCAGAACAAGATGTCCGCCGCCTGGTGCACCGGGTAGGTGAGCATCAGGCCGCTGACCGCCGACTGGCGCGAGTGCGCGATCTCGTCCTTGACCGTGGGGTTGCGCTGCAGCTCCGGAACCGAAACCAGGCTCAGGAACGGCAGCAGCAGCTGGTTCAGCGCGGGCACCGCGCTGTGCGCGAACACCAGCGTCCGCGCCGGGTCCAGCCCGATGGCCAGGTAATCGAGCACGAGGTCGGTCACGTACTCATCGAGGTGCTCGGCGTTGTCGCGGTCGGTCAGCACCTGGTAGTCCGCGATCAGCACGAAGACCTCCGCGCCGAGGTCCTGCAGCCTGACCCGGTTGCGCAAGGTGCCGAAGTAGTGGCCGAGGTGCAGCTGACCGGTCGGCCGGTCCCCGGTCAGGATCCGGAACCGGGAAGCATCCCGGTGGATCAGTTCCTCAAGCTCGGCCGAACGCCGCCGCGCGAGCCCAGCACTCATGGTCATCGTCCTCTCCGTCAGGTCCGGACGGACGGGCCCCGGAGAACACGAAAGAGGCCGCCCATCCGGACGGCCTCGAACATGGGTGAAGGTGAGCCGTCCTAACCGGCCGGCCACCACTGGGCACCCGATGCGCATCGCACCTAATCAGTATAACCATCTTCATTCCGAACGACCGTGGTACCCCGCGCTGGTCCGCTGCCCCGCGGCCCGTGAGGCCAGCCGCGGCTTTGCCGTGAAAGGCTAAGGCGCATGGAATACGTCCATCTGGGCCGTTCGGGCCTGTCCGTCAGCCGCCTCTGCCTCGGCACGATGAACTTCGGGCCGTTGACTCCGCCGGCCGAGGCGCACGCGATCATGGATCACGCCCACGAGATCGGCATCAACTTCTTCGACACCGCCAACCGCTACGGCGGAGCGCAGAGCCCGCCCGGCCAGCTCGCCCAGCCAGGCGAGGCTCGCGTGGGCTGGACCGAGGAGATCATCGGCGAGTGGTTCGCGGGCGGCGGCGGGCGGCGGGAACGGACCGTGCTCGCCACCAAGCTGTACGGGCCAATGGGGGACTGGCCCAACGAGGCCAAGCTCTCCGCGCTGAATATCCGGCGCGCATGCGACGCATCGCTGCGCCGGCTCCGCACCGACTACATCGACCTGTACCAGATGCACCACGTGGACCGGCACACCATGTGGGACGAGATCTGGCAGGCCATGGAGGTCCTGGTCGCCCAGGGCAAGATCGTCTACGTCGGCTCATCCAACTTCGCGGCCTGGCATATCGCGCAGGCCAACGACTGCGCGGCCGCGCGCGGGTTCTTCGGCCTGGTCAGCGAGCAGTCGATCTACAATCTGCTGACCAGGCAGATCGAGCTCGAGGTGCTGCCCGCGGCGATCGACTACGGCGTGGGCATCATCCCGTGGTCCCCCCTGCACGGCGGGCTGCTCGGCGGTGTGCTCAAGAGTGAGCGGGAGGGGCGCCGCCGCCTGGCGGGCCGGGCCCGGGAAACGGTCGAGCAGCACCGTGAGCAGATCGCGGCCTACGAGGACCTGTGCGATGAACTCGGCGAGGAGCCGGCCAACGTGGCGCTGGCCTGGCTGCTGCACCAGGAGGGTGTTACCGGGCCGATCATCGGGCCACGGACCCTCAGCCAGCTCGATGACGCCCGGCGCGCGGTGACGCTCTCCCTTGACGATGGCGTCCTCAAGCGTCTCGACGAGCTGTTCCCTGGCTACCGGCCCGCACCGGAGCACTACGCCTGGTGAGCCTGGTAGGCGCCCCGGAGCTTCGCCGGCCGACCCTGCTGCGGGACCGGTCCGGCGTCCAGCGGGTCACGAACATCGAGCTGTTCTTCGACCTGGTGTACGTCTTCGCCGTCACCCAGCTGTCGCATTACCTGCTCGTTCACGCTGACCTGCGCGGCGCGCTGCAGGCGGGGCTGCTCCTCATGATGGTCTGGCTGGTCTGGTCGTACACCACCTGGGTCACCAACTGGCTCGACCCGGACCTGATGGCCGTGCGCCTGCTACTCGTGGCGCTGATGCTGGTCAGCCTGGCCATGTCGGTGTCACTGCCGCGGGCCTTCGAAGACCTGGGCCTGTGGGTCGGCGGTGCTTACGCGGTCCAGCAGATCGGCCGCACCCTGTTCATGGTGATCGCGCTGCGCGGGCACCCACTGGAGGCCAACTTCCAGCGCATCTTGGCCTGGTGCGTGGCCAGCAGCGGACTCGCCATCGCTGGCGGCCTGGCCCACGGCAACGCCCGGGCCCAGCTGTGGCTCGGCGCGGTCTGCGTCGACCTGCTCGGCGGGGTGGTCGGCTTCTACACCCCAGGCCTGGGCCGGTCGCATACCTCGGACTGGACCATTGAGGGTGGCCACTTCGCCGAGCGCTGCCAGGCGTTCATCCTGATCGCGCTGGGCGAGTCGATCGTCATCATCGGCGCGACCCTGACCGGGAAACCAGTCAGTGCCTCCGACGCGACCGCGCTCGTGGTGGCGTTCGTCGGCGCGGTGGCGCTGTGGTGGGTGTACTTCGACCAGAGCGCGGAGGCGGCGGCCGAGGAGATCGCCCGTTCGGACGACCCGGGCCGGCTAGGTCGTTCGGCATACCACCTCATCCATCCGGTGATGGTGGCGGGGATCATCGTTTCGGCCGCCGCCGACCAGAAGGTCCTGTCCGATCCAGCCGCGACCGCGAGCGCGGCATCAGCCTGGATGATCCTCGGCGGCCCGGCCCTGTTCCTGGCCGGGCACGCCGCGTTCAAGCTGGCGGTCTGGCGTTACGTGTCCTGGCCTCGGGTGGCCGGGATCGCCGTGCTCGCGCTGCTTGGCCTGGCGGCCAAGGCGATCCCCGAACTCGGGCTGGCCGCGTGCGCCGCGGGCGTGGTCGTGGTGGTCGCCGCTACCGACCGGCTGACCGGCCTGCACCCGGAGCGCTGATTCCCGCGGCGTGCCTCCGACCCGCCGTAGGAATGAATCTCGGCCGGCTCGGCGCCGCGCCGGACCTCACATTTCCTTGATGATCTCGACGATGAACTGTGCGGTCTGAGCGGGCGTAAAGGCCTCGGTGCTGAGGTGGTTCACGACCTCCAGGTAATGATCGACATCCTCGCGTTTATCCAGGTAGAGGGCGCTAGTGAGCTGTTCGATGTACACCACGTCCGGGACGTCGTCGGCGCCGAAGCGCAGCACCGTGAAGGACCCGCCTGCTGCGGCGTGCCCGCCCCTGCTGAACGGCACGACCTGAATGGTGACCTGGCGGAGCCCGGCGACCTCGATGAGCCGGTCCAGCTGACCCCGCATCACCGCGCGGCCACCCACCGGACGGCGCAGCGCGCCCTCGTCGAGGACCGCCCACACCTGCGGCGGCCTGGGGCCGGTGAGCAGATCCTGGCGCTTCAGCCGCAGGCTCACCCGGCGGTCGATTTCCTCGGCGGGCGCGGACGTGTTGCCGAGCAGGGTGACGGCGCGGGCATAGGCCTCGGTCTGGAACAAGCCGTACACGAACTGCAGCTCGAAGGCTCGGATCACCGAGGCGGCGGCTTCCAGGCCGAGGTACTCCTCGAACCAGTCGGTCATGATGTCGCCGCCGTACTTGGACCACCAGCCCGGGGCATTCGCCTGCCGGGCGAGCGTCATCAGGCTGGCCCGGGTTTCCTCGTCGGCGATCCCGTACAGGTCGAGCAGGTCGAGCACGTCCCGTTCCTTGAACCCGACCCGGCCGTTCTCCATGCGGCTGATCTTGGACCGGGACGCCCTGATCTGGTACCCCGCCCGGTCCGGCGAGATGCCGGCTGCCTCGCGGAAGCGGTGCAGCCGGTTGCCGAGGATCATGCGCGGCACGGTGGGAGCCGAGATCTCGGCAGACGGCTCGCTGTCCGTGCTCATCCTCGCTCCGAGAGCCGGTGGGTCGACGTCCTGCGCCCGCTCGCCCGGCCCACCGGTCACCGCCATGTCGCTACCCGTAAGGTCGAACGGCGACGGCGGATGCACATGCAGCACGATATCACCGCGCTACCGTATCGTCAGGACACTATTAGTGACTTACGGGTAATAACGACACTTGCCATCGGGCGGGTGCAAGTCATCGCGCTCGCCGTTCTTCACGCCGGTCAGGAACGCCGTGATCTCGGCCTGCGGGTAAATCAGCGCCGGTCCCGCGGGGTGCCGGGAATTGCGGACCGCCATCGCCCCGCCGGGAAGCTCGGCGACCTCGATGCAGTTCCCGCTGGGATTGCTGATCTTGCCGTTGCGCCACGCCGCGGAAACGAGCTGATCAGCCGGGATGCCGTTGTTGAACTGCATCATGCTCCTTGCTTCTCATTTAGCGAGAGTGGACACCACGTGGTGGGAACCCGTGAAACCCATGAGACCTGTGAAACCCATGGCCGGGGCGTCCACGGTGCGGCCAACAGAGCAAATGCAAATGCATACGAACATGCAAAAACTCGCGGTATCCATCGCGTGCAACGTCTGGGCCCGCCGGGACGGCGTGGCCCGCCTGCGCGGCAGGACCTGTGGCGGCCAGATGCGGCCGCCACCCACAGCCGCCCACGGTGGCGTGCGGGATCGGGGTAGCGCTGCAACGCTGTCCTGGGACAGGGAGTGGGCCGCGCCGCCGGATCTGGTCACGGATGGGGAGCGAAGCCCTCACCAGCGGCGAAGCAAGCAGCAGCGATCGCGGCGGCGTACGCGCTTGCTAGTGCTGTGACTAGTCACGTTTGCCCTCGTTGCCGGCGATGGGTGCCTGTTCCTGGTGCCGGTGAGTGCGGTGATGCGGGAGCGTCCGGTAGTGCGGAGATTCCGGCTTACGCGGAGGATCCGGGCGACGATAGCAGCCCTTTTTCTCCGTTAAAGCCGGATCTTCCGCGCTAATGTGACTATGGTTCGTACCTGTGAACTAAGTAGTGTTGCTGATCGGCTCAGTGACTGTAGGAAACCTGAAATCGGGGTGGTGAGACGGCCGGGCCGCACATGAGGGCGAACGTGACCTGCTAGGGCACTAACCGCCGGGGAATGGGAACCGCCGGGCTGATTCTGGCCATTGTGACTCAACTCACGGTCCGTGAAACGCGTGAGTCTGCGCCGCCACGTTCCCGTAACGATCCCGTAGCGTTCGGCTCTTAGCCTTAAATCGTGTATAGCAAGGAAAGCGCACAAAGGGGTGCGAAATGCTTCAACGGGGATTGTTCTGTGCCGCCGCTACGGTGATGGTCTGCGCTATCGGCGCGGCCCTGCTCCAGCTAGCGTTCCTGATTTTCAGTGTCTCTTCTCCGATCGCGATCACCGCGGTCATCATGGTGGCCGTGGTCCTGCTCCATTCTCTGCGCCGGCGCATACGCGCCACCGCCAGGCACCGATTCGCACCGAGAGATCCGCATAGCATTCATCGGTAAGCCGGCATCATCCGCATGACGCTTCCCAGGAACGGCTTCGGATATCGGCCGATCGCAGCTCCGTGGGTGTCACAAGAAATGCCGCCTTACCCGAGAGAGCGATCTCGTATAGGTTTTGAGTCTCATTTGGGGCTTGTGGCCCACCGGCCCCGATAGAGGGGAACACACCAACTCTGCCCGCCGCCTGACCATCGAAGCCGCCGTTAATCTGTGACCTGTGTGGCCAGTGCTGCTGCCGGTGTCTTCCCTGCCGCCCGCCGCGCGGGGCGAGAGCGCATCGCAACGGCACCAGAAGGATCGTGTGT
>Ga0187781_10001155_pt1 | contig 19864 bp, 20 predicted proteins | sample 0715_SJ02_MP02_2_FD_132447 | JGI IMG/M metagenome (GOLD analysis project Ga0187781, IMG submission 132447) | Tropical peat soil microbial communities from peatlands in Department of Meta, Colombia - 0715_SJ02_MP02_20_MG | ecosystem: Environmental > Terrestrial > Soil > Wetlands > Peat | place... | reverse complement strand
GCGCGAACTCGTCCCAGCGTTTCATCCGTTCCTCGAGCGCCTGGCGGTAGGTCGGAGCGGTACGCCCCACGCGATCACCTCCTCGGCGAACTCGCCGCCGAACTGTTCCATGCCGGTCTGGCCGGCCGGACGCGGCACGAGCGCGACCCGGCCATCGTCCCGGAGCGCGCGGAGCCGGAGGACGCCGGGGCCCCGGGCGAACGTGATGAGGTCGGACCAAGGAGGTCCCTCGTCGGCGAGCGCACGGAACCGGGCGAAGCTCTCCGGGGCGAGCGTCAGGAGGAGGGGGAGACGCACCTCGCGGGCGAGCGCGGCCAGGGTCCGGGCGACGTGGCCGAGGAGGGCCGAGCGCTCCTCGTCGGGAATCTCCGCGTCCGCGAAGAGGGCCGGAAGGTCGTGGCCGACGAGCAGCGTCGGAGCGTGGCGGCGGACCTCGCGTGCCCATCCGTCCACGAGCGCGACCATCTGATAGGCGGTGAACGCACGGGCGAGGCGGATCCGGCGCAGGGTTTCGCCCGCGTCGACCCCGAATGCCCGACCGAGCTCGCCGATGCGGTACGGATGGAACCGGTTCGCTCCCTCGAGGAGGGAGATCCGGCCCCGGGCCCGTGCGCTGCCCGCGTAGAGGAGCTCGAGCACCGGTTCGACCGCGAGGGTGGGTCCGGTCCAGACGGTCGCCTCGCCCGCCGCGAACCGGCGCGCGAGCCAGGGAAACAGCGCCGGCTCCGTCGGGAGGAGCGGGGCGACCCGGGTCCGCCGGGGGTGAGGGGCCAGCTTCGGGCGGGCTGGCGGGTCGAGGGGCGGAGCGGACCGGTACTCGAACCGGGAAGCCTCCTCCGCGAGGAACTCCTCCGGCGCGAGCTCGGGCTCGGTGACCACCGCGTCGACCATCATGGATCGATCCGGTCGGAGAATCGGCCGGGCCGCTCTAAAGCGGCGGTTCGGGAGACCTTGAAACACCCTGAGAACGGGGGGTTTCACGGCGATTCGTCACCGTGCCATCACAACCATTATCCCGTGCGCCCGGCGTACTCGACCGGGACGCCATGTCGACCCCCGGAACCGTGGCCGCCCCCCCTCCACCGACGCCGCCCCCGCCCCCCCACCGGAAACCGCTCTACCTCGCGGTCATCGTCGCCGTGGTTGTGGCGGCCCTCCTCGTGGTGTTCTTGGTGCTGCCGGCCCTCACGCCCTCGAGCTCGGGAGCCAGCGCGGTGCTCACGTACCGCGGGGCCAATCCGGTCGCCGGCTCGACGGTCGGAGGGTATGCGGGCGGTGGCTGGACGCTCCTCTTCGCCGCCGGCCTCGATTCCGCCACGAACGAGACGTACACGGTGAACTCCACGGTCCTCGGGAACCTCACGTCCTACTGCACGTACACCCAGGTCGCTTCCGGGACCTCGCTCACCCTGCCCGCGTTCACCGGAAACCTCTCTTCGGGCAAGGCACCGGCTTGGGAGTTCGGCTACCGGAACTCCGCGGACGTCATCGCGATCGTGTCGGTCATCAACGGCCACGGGAGCGTGCTCGCCACCCTCTCGGGCGTCGACTGCGCCTTCTACGCACAGCTCTTCACCCCCGTGTCGGGGAACGTGATCGACAGCTCCGCCGCGGCGGCAGCGGTCGAGCCGAACGCCTCCGCGTTCCTCACGGCTCACCCGGGGGTTTCGGCGGAGTTCGGGCTGATCGGTGGACTGACCTTCGGCAAGGCCTCCCTTCCCGCCGAGTGGGAGGTGGAGTACTCCACCTGCACGTTCGGCCCGACCGCGTCCGGTACGGGCGACGTATTCAACGCCACGGTGAACGCCCTGACCGGCCACGTGCTCGGCTGGAACGTCACGCTCGGCGCATCGTGCGGCGGCTCCACGACCGAGGTGGTCGTGGGCCCGAGCCCGGTCTTGACCTCCGAGTTCGCGGGAACGACCCCGCGGGCCGTCGCGTCCGACTGAACTAAGCGTCGAGCCGCCCCCGGCGCGTGGGGGGCGAGAGGCCGAGCTCCTCGCTCAGGGTGCGGCAGTTCACGGCCGCGTCGCCGCGGAAATGGTTATTGAAGAACCCGTAGATCGTCGCGACGCTCTCGGTCAGCGCACGCACCCGCGGCACCCAGGCCGTGAGCTCGGGCGCCGAGTACGTGTAGTCGTACCAGAGCGGGCTCCCGTGCCCGTGCCAGCGGATGTAAGCGAACGGGGCCGTCACCTCGAGCGCGATCGGAAGATGCGGGCCGTCCACCGTGACGTAGGCCAGGGAGAACTCCCGCAGCAGGGCGATCGACACCGGGCTGAGCCAGGAACGCTCCCGGAACTCCACCGCGACCGGGAGGTCCTTCGGGAGCGTCTCGTAGAACCGACGTACCGTCGTCGGTTCGAACGGGAGGGACGGCGGGAGCTGAAGGAGGGCGGCGGCGAACTTCCCCGCGTCGCGGATCGGCTTCAGGACCGCGAGGAATCGCGCGAGCTCCTCCTCGGTGCGCACGAGCCGAAGGTCGTGGGTGATCGTCTGGGGGAACTTCGCCGCGAACCGGAACCCCGCGGGCGTCCGCTTCACCCACGACACCGCCACCGACGGCGGCGGGAGGCGGTAGAACGTCGAATTGACCTCCACGATCGGGAAGAGCCCCGCGTAGTAGCGGAGCTTGTCGCTCGCCCCGCGGGGTGGGTAGACACGTCCCATCCACTCCGGGTAGTCCCAGCCGCTCGTCCCGAGGAGGATGTCCGTCATCCGCGCTCGTCCCGGACCGAACGGCGTCCCGCCCGGTAAAGATTGCGCTCGATAGGAACCGGCGCTCCAGCACCGTTCCGGCGGCGGGGAAACCCTAATAGGTCACCTCGCCCGAGCGGGCGGGGAGGCGGCCGATGGTCCAGGTCGACATCGACATCGCCAAGTGTACGGGCTGCTCCCACTGCAAGGACGTCTGCCCCGTGAACGTCTTCGACCTCCGGCCCCGGGACCAGGTGCCGGACGTCGTGGATGACCCGACGGTCGGGGCAAAGTTCCAGTTCCGGGGGGAGAAGTCCCTCGCGGTCAACGGCCCGGAGTGCATCGTCTGCGAGGCCTGCCTGTTCGAGTGCGAAGGCGAGTGCATCCTGATTACGGACGACGAGAGCCACGTCCACTTCTCGGTCTACAAGTGACCTCCGTACCACCGGTGCCGGCCCAGTTCTTCCCGTCGAAGAGCGATCTACGCGCCTGGTTCGAGGCCCACCACACGGACACGGCGAAGCTGTGGGTCGGGTTCTACAAGGCCCACACCGGCCGGAGCGGGGTCGTTTACTCGGAAGCGGTGGATGAGGCCCTCTGCTTCGGCTGGATCGACACCACGGTCCGTCGCATCGACGACGATCGCTACGCGAACCGGTTCACGCCGCGGCGACCGAACAGTGGGTGGAGCACCGTGAACTTGCGTCGATTCGCGGAACTCGAAAGGGCGGGTCGGGTCCGCGATGCGGGACGACGCGCGTTTGAGCGACGACCACGGGCCCGAATCCGCCCCGAGTACTCGAGCGGTCGAACGTTCCGTCTCGCCCCCGCGTTCGCGGCACGGTTGAAGAAGTCGTCGGCGGCCGAGCGTTTCTTCCGCTCTCGCAATCGTGGATACCGTAACCGTGCCGCGTTCTGGGTGATGAGCGCCGCGCGCCCCGAGACGCGGGAGCGCCGGTTTGCCGCTCTCTTGGATGCCTGTTCCACCGATACGATTCCGCCCGCGCTCCTTTTGCCCGGTGAGCTGGCACCTCGCCCGGCGGCGCGGCCGGCGCGCCGCGCCGGCGGCGTTCGGGCGCCGCGCCCGCCTCACCGTCAGAAGCCGTCCGGTAGGGGTTAAATACGTCGGAACCCCGCCGACGCTGCCGTGCCCGAGACGCCCAAGCCAACGGGACGCACCGTCGTGGTCGGTGAGCGGGAGCTCGCCATCGGGTTTCGCTTGATCGGCCTCCAGGACGTCGTCGAGGTGACCCCCGAGAACGCGGTCGCGGAATTCGGGCGGGCGATGACCGGGGGCTTCACCCTCGTCATCGCCACGCAGTCGATCCGGGCTCAGCTCTCCGAAGCCGAGCGTGCGGCCGCCGATGCGTCGCTGAAGCCCCTCGTCGTCTTCGTCCCGACGCCCTCGGGCGAGTACGAGGTCGAGAGCGTCGAGGCGCTCGCGAAGCGCGTGCTCGGCGTCACGCTCTCGGTCGCCAAGTAGCGGAACGGGTCGGTCAATCGAGCGAAGGAAAGAACATGGCAGGAATCGTAGCCCGCGTTACCGGTCCGGTCGTCATCGCCGAAGGACTGGTCGACGCGAAGATGTATGATGTCTGTCGGGTGGGCTCGCTCGGCCTCGTCGGGGAGATCATCCGACTCGTCGAGGGGACCGCCACGGTCCAGGTATACGAGGACACGACGGGGATCCGCCCGGGGGACCCCGTGGAGAACACCGGTCAGGCGCTGAGCGTCGAACTCGGCCCGGGGCTCCTCAAGTCGATCTACGATGGGGTCCAGCGTCCGCTCGACATCGTCCGAAAGTCCGTCGGGGACTTCATCACCCGCGGGACGAGCGCGCCCCCGCTCGACGAGAAGGCCGTCTGGGAGTTCACGGCCACGGCCACGGTCGGCAGCGAGGTCACCCCCGGAACGATCCTCGGGACGGTCCAAGAGACCGCGCTCATCATGCACAAAATCATGGTCCCGCCCGGGCTGCGCGGGACCCTCACCAACCTCAAGAGCGGCAAGTACACGATCCGCGACCCCATCGGCTCGTTGCGGACGGGCTCGGGCACGGTCCCGCTCACCCTGAGCCACAAGTGGGTGGTCCGGATCCCCCGCCCCGTCACGCAGAAACTGCCGCCCGAGATCCCGCTCGTCACCGGCCAGCGAGTAATCGACTCGTTCTTCGCCGTCGCGAAGGGAGGTACGGCCTGCATTCCGGGACCCTTCGGGAGCGGGAAGTGTGTGGCCGGCGACACCCCCGTCCTCCTCGGGAATGGCACCGTCGTGCCGATCGAGGAGCTGTACGCCGCGGCACGTCGCTGCGGCACCGTCCGCCATGAGGACATGGACGAGTGGGTGAATCTGCGTACTCCCGTCGAGCTCCTTTCGCTCCTCGGGAACTCGCTGGTCCGCAGCCGGTCGTTCACGGCGTACAAAGGAAAGAGCGACACGCTCATTCGCGTACGGACCCGGTCCGGACGGACGGTTCGGGTTACACCGGTGCACCGGCTCTTCACGTTCGCTCCGGATGGAGCCCTCCGGGAGGCCGAGGCTCGACGCATCAAGGCCGGAGACTATCTGGCCTCGGTCCGCAAGGTTCCGGGGCAGTTGGGTTCGCCCCTGCTGAGCGTAGACCTTCCGAAGCTCCAACGGAGGGGAAAGCCGATTCGGGTTCCCCGCCGGATGTCGACCGAGCTGGCCGAATTCCTCGGGCTCTTCGTCGCGGAAGGCTACATCCGGGGCGGGAGGACGGTTGTGTTCACGAACTCGGAGGAGCCGCTGCGGGGGCGATTCATCGCGCTCACGCACCAGCTCTTCGGGCTATCGAGCAAGGTGGAGAAGACGGAGGGCAAGACGCCCAATGTCCTCGTCGCGAGCACCCTGCTGGTCCACTTCCTCGACCAGCTCGGCACCGGCCGAACGTCGGGCGAGAAGCGGATCCCACCTTCGGTACTCAAGGCGGACAACGACCACCTCGCCGCGTTCCTCCGCGGGTACTACCTCGGGGACGGCGGGTTCTCCGATGGGGAGGTCGAGTTCTGCACCAAGAGCGAGAAGCTGCATCTGGACCTGACGTACGCTCTCGCGCGGTTCGGCATCTTGTCGTCTCTCGGTCGACGCTCGGTGAACGGCACGGCGTACTATCGCATCTTCGTTCGAGGAGTCCGCAACCTCGGCCGATTGACCGATGCGCTCGGCGCCAACACGCCGAAGCTCGCCGAGATCCTGCAATACTCCGCCTCGAAGCGTACCTCGTACACCGCTACCGACGTGGTCCCGTTGGACCCGCCCACCATCGAGCGGATTTACCGCGAGCACTGGCATTACTCGGAACTACTCGACCAAGGAATCGAAATCCACAACTACATCGGTAACGGCGAGCGGATGGGTGTCTCCACGTTCGCGCGATTCCTCACCCCCAGCCGCCCTTTCGGCCCGATCGACGCGCGGGAACCGACGGCGGCCCGCCTTCGTGACCTCATGGAGTGGTTGTTCTGCGACGAGGTGGTCGAGGTCCGTGAGGAGAAGGGACCGTTCGATGTCTACGACTTCGCCCTTCCCGAGTATGGCCGCAACTTCGTGGGCGGGGCGGGCGGAGTGCTCCTGCACAACACGGTCACCCAGCAGCAGCTCGCCAAGTGGGCGGACTCCGACATCGTGGTGTACGTCGGCTGCGGCGAGCGCGGCAACGAGATGGCCGAGGTGCTCGCCACACTACCGAAGCTCCAGGACCCCAAGTCGGGCCGACCGCTGATGGAACGGACGGTGCTCATCGCCAACACCTCCAACATGCCGGTCGCGGCCCGGGAAGCGAGCGTCTACACGGGGATCACGATCGCCGAGTACTACCGGGACATGGGGTACGACGTCGCCCTCATGGCCGACTCGACGAGTCGGTGGGCCGAGGCGATGCGCGAGATCTCGGGCCGCCTCGAAGAGATGCCCGGCGAAGAAGGATACCCCGCCTACCTCGGTCGGCGGGTCGCCGAATTCTACGAGCGCTCGGGCCGGGTCATCACGCTCTCGCCCGAGGGCCGGACGGGGTCGATCACCGTCGTCGGGGCGGTCTCCCCGCCGGGCGGCGACACCTCCGAGCCCGTGAGCCAGAACACGCTCCGTATCGCGCGCGTCTTCTGGGCGCTCGACGCGTCGCTCGCCTCGCGTCGGCACTTCCCGTCGATCAACTGGCTCCAGAGCTACTCGCTCTACACCCGCGACCTCGAGCCGAGGTACGCCCAGTCGCTGTCGAAGGACTTCAGCGCGCTCCGACAAAAGGCGCTCGAGACGCTCCAGAAGGAGGCCGAGCTCCAGGAGATCGTGCAGCTGGTCGGCGTTGACGCTCTTCCCGAGCGGGAGAAGGCGACCCTCGACGTCGCGCGCATGCTGCGCGAGGACTTCCTCCAGCAGAGCGCCTACGACGAGGTCGACACCTACACGTCGATCCGCAAGCAGTTGCTCATGCTGCGGATGATCCTCAAGTTCGGCGACCTCGAGCAGGAGGCGGTCGCGAAGGGCGCTACCGTCGCGGGCCTCCAGCAGATGCCCGTCCGGACGAAGCTCGCGCGGATGAAGTGGATCCCCGAGGCCGAGGCGGACATGCAGTTCGCGGACCTCGAAGCCGAGACGGAGCTCGCCATCGGGGCTCTCGCCTCCACGGGAGGTCGTTGATGGCGACCAAGGGAGCCTCCGCTTCGGCGAGCGCGCCCGCGGTCCCCGTCGACTACCGCACGATCGACCGGGTCGCCGGGCCGCTGTTGTTCGTCCGGGACGTTTCGAACGCCGCCTACGGGGAGATCGTCGAGATCCAGCTCCCGTCGGGAGAGCGGCGACAGGGCCAAGTGCTCGATTCGCGCAAGGGCCTCGCCATCGTCCAGGTGTTCGGCGCGACGATGGGGATCAACCTCGAGAAGACGAGCGTGAAGTTCCTGGGGGAGGTCGCGAGCCTACCCGTCTCCGACGAGATGCTCGGTCGAGTCTTCACCGGCCTCGGCGAGCCAAGGGACGGAGGCCCGCGCATCGTGAGCGAGACCCGGCTCGAGATCGTGGGAAGCGCGATGAACCCGTACGCACGCGAGGAGCCGAGCGAGTTCATCCAGACGGGGATCTCCACGCTCGACGTCAACAATACCCTCGTGCGCGGACAGAAGCTCCCGATCTTTTCGGGGTCGGGCCTTCCGCACAACCAGATCGCGGCCCAGATCGTCCGTCAGGCGAAGCTCCGCGACTCCTCCGAAGGGTTCGCGGTCGTCTTCGCCGCGATGGGGATCACGAGCGAGGAGGCGAACTATTTCCTCAAGGAGTTCGAGACGACCGGGGCCCTCGAACGGGCCGTCGTCTTCCTGAACCTCTCCTCCGACCCGTCGATGGAGCGGGTCGTGACGCCGCGGATGGCGCTCACGGCCGCCGAGTTCCTCGCGTACGAACGGGACCTCCACATCCTGGTCGTGCTCACCGACATGACGAACTACTGCGAGGCGCTGCGGGAGGTCGCGGCGGCCCGCGAGGAAGTTCCAGGCCGCCGCGGCTATCCGGGGTACCTCTACACCGACCTCGCCAGCATGTACGAGCGCGCCGGCAAGATCCACGGTCGCAAGGGGTCGATCACCCAGATCCCAATCCTCACGATGCCCGCCGACGACGTAACGCACCCGATCCCCGACCTCACCGGCTACATCACGGAAGGCCAGGTGTACGTCAGCCGCGACCTCCAGCGCCGCGGCATCTACCCGCCGATCGACATCCTGCCGTCGCTCTCGCGCCTCATGGGCCAGGGGATCGGCAAGGGACGGACGCGGGAGGACCATCGCGGCGTCTCCGACCAACTGTACGCTGCCTACGCCACCGGCAAGGACCAGCGGTCGCTCTCCGCGATCGTCGGCGAGGAGGCGCTCACCGCCACCGACCGGCTCTACCTCAAGATGGCCGACCGGTTCGAGACGGAGTTCGTCAATCAGCGCCCGGACGAGGACCGCTCCATCGACGAGAGCCTCGCGCTCGCGTGGGACATCCTGTCCGACCTTCCCGACTCGGAGCTCAAGCGGATCCGCCCCGAATTCATCGACCGCTACCGCCCCAAGAAGGGGACACCCTCCTCGTAGGGAGACGCGGAACGAACGTCGATGCCCGCCGAAACCGTCCGACCGACCCGCCTCGAACTGTTGCGGACCCGTCGTCGGATCGTGGTGGCGAAGCGAGGGCTCAACCTGCTCAAGCTGAAGCGCTCGGCGCTGATCGTCGAGTTCTTCGCGGAGTCGCGCGAGGCGCTCAAGTTGCGCGGCGACCTCAAATCGCGCATCGAGCGGGGGTACGAATCGATCCGCATGGCGGAGATGCTCGAGGGCCCGACCCGACTCGAGAACATCTCGATGATGCTCCCCGACCTCGCACCGGTCGCCGTGACGACGAAGAACGTCATGGGCGTCCGCACCCCGCAGGTCGACCGCGGTGGATTTCAGCCGCTCCCGAGCGTCGACCTCCTCGACCTTCCGGTCTCCGTCCAAGAGTCGGTCCGACGGTTCCAGCGCATCTACCAGAACGTCCTCGACATCGCGGAGAAGGAGAACACGCTGCGTCGTCTCCTCAAGGAGATCGAGAAGACGAAGCGACGGGCGAACGCGATCGAGAATGTCCTCGTCCCCCGCCTCGAGGGGGTCGTCCGGTACATCAAGTTCCGATTCGACGAGATGGAACGCGACTCGTTCAGCATGCTCAAGACCGTGAAGCGGAAGCTCGAGCGGGAGGCGGGGAATGCGGTCGCCGCCTAACGTCAACCCCGCGGTCCGACGGTTCGCCGCGCTCTGGACCTTGAGCACGCTCGTGAAGGTCGCCGCGCTCGCCGTCCTGCTCCTCGTCGTACTGAAACTGTTCGGAGGGCTCTAACGATGGTCACGGGAACCGTGGGCGCGAACGCTACCGACTCCGTCGAGGCGCTGAAGCGGGTGAAGGCGACCGAGAACGAGTGGGAGACGCGATTGGGGGCGGCCCGCAAGGACGCCGACGCGACGCTCGAGCGGTTGCGCGCCGACACTGCGGCGGCGGTGAAGGCGGCCCAGGCCGAGGCGGAACGCGACCGGGCTGCCCGGGTCGCCCAAGCCCGGGTCGACGCGGATGCGGAGGCCCAGGCGATCGTCGACGACGGCCGGAAGGCGGCCGAACAGGCCGGCGCCGGCGAGGGACGACGGCCGGCTGACAAGAAGGCGGCGATTCTCGACATCGTGCTCGGCGGGTTCGGAAAGGATTAGGAGCGACAAGGGGCGAACCGTGGTGCTGCGTCCGGTCCGGATGGCCAAGGTCGGGCTCGTCGGGCTCAAGGACGACGAGGAGCGGGTCCTCACCGTTCTCCACGACCTCCGGCTCGCTCAGATCGAGCCGCTCTCGCCCGCGACGGCCGCTGAGCTCGGCCCCGAGCGGGGGCCCGAAGAGCTGCGCCAGGTGGGGGACGAGACGCTGCGCTTCCGCGGACTCCTGAGCGCCCTACCCCCGGTTCACGGCGGGCCGCCGCGCCTGTTCGGGTCGGTCGCGGAAATCCTCGCGGCCACGAAGACGGTGACGATCGACGAGGAGGTCGGCCAACTCCGGCGCGAGGACGACCAACTCGCGACCGAGCAAAAGGCGGCCGAAGCGACGGAAAAGCTCCTTGGACAACTGTCGTTCTATCCGGACCGGCTCGAGTTCCTCAACTCGAAGAGCTTCCTCACGTTCTATGGGGAGGCGTCGTCCGACGACTACGCGGAGTTCGCCTCGGCGTTCCCCGCCGGGACGGACGTACATCTCCTGCTCGGGCCGCCCGGAGACCCGGTTCGATTCCTCGTGCTGATTCCCCCCGGCGGCGCGGACACGCTCTCGCGTCTTTCGCAAGCCCGGGGGGTCCGCCTCACCGCGGTCCCCCAGCTCGAGGGCACGGTCCCGGACGAGCTCGCGCGGGTCGCCGCCACGAAGGCCGAGCTGGCCCGTCGACGGAAGGAGATTGCCGACCGGCTGCTCGCGGTTTCGAAGGAGTCGTACGCGCTCGTGAGCGCCATCGGCGAGGCGCTCGAGATCGAGAATCGGAAGGCGGAGGTCGTCGCGAAGCTCGGCGCGAGCCGGAGCGCGTTCGCGCTCGAGGCGTGGGTGCCCGAGCGGGACGTCGACCGCCTCCAAGCAATCCTCGATCGGGAGACCCGCCACCGGACGTTCTTCTATCGGGTCCGGACCGACGAGGAACCCCCGACGATGATGTCGAACCCGCGGGGGGTTCGCCGCTTCGAGTTCTTCGTGCGGTTCTATTCGCTGCCCCAAGCGACCGAGTGGGACCCGACCCTCGTCTTCTCGATCGTCTTCCCGATCTTCTTCGGCTTCATGCTGGGGGACTGGGGCTATGGGCTCGTCATCCTGCTGATCTCGCTCTGGATGATCCGGGGCTTCCCCGGTGCGCGGCACCTGCCCAAGTTCGGCCGCAATTTCGTCAAGATGATCCTGAGCCCGAAAGGGATGCAGAACCTCGCCTACGCGCTTCTACCGGGGTGCGCGATCGCGATCGGCTGGGGGCTCTACTCGGACTCGTTCTTCGGCTACGGGCTCCTCCACCAGCTGTTCGGCTATGTCGGACCGGCCGATACGCTGACAACGAGCGTTCCGAAGTACCTCCTCTTCGCTGGGTACGTCGGACTCGGCATGGTCGTCCTCGGCTTTCTGATGGGGGCCCTCAAAGAGTACTTCCACCACCATCCCCGCGGCGTCGTGGCGAAGTCGGGCGGGGTCCTCTTCGCGTTCGGCATCGCGTTCTTCGGCCTCGCGGTCATCCACAAGGCGACCTCGACCGCCGCGCACCCCATCATGTTCGTCTGGTACGCCCTCCTCGCCGTCGGCCTGGTGATGCTCTTGGCCGGGGAGGGGCTGCAGATGGGGATGATGGGGCTCATCGAGGTCGTGAGCCACATCCTCTCCTACACGCGGCTCGTGGGGATTCTGCTCGCGAGCCTCATCCTCGCTCTCGTCATCAACACGATTGGGAGCGGCCTTGTCCACAGCGGTACGTTCCTCAGCGGTGCGATCTTCACCATCATCGCCGGGCTCGCGATCATCTTGATCGGGCAGTCGTTCAACGTAATCATCGGCGTCTTCGAGCCGGGGATCCAGGGGGCGCGGCTCATCTTCGTCGAGTACTTCTCGAAGTTCTACACCGGGAACGGCAAAGTGTTCCGGCCGTTCGGGAGCCCGCGGAACCGTACGCTCTCGCCGGTGTCGCCCGAGCCGCTCCCGGCCGGTGGTCCGATCGTCCAGACTCCGTAGCCCGGCGCTCGCGCGGGGTCCCGGCGGGCCGGTCGAGCGCGACGCGGTCGACGAGGAGCCCTACAGTCGGGGGGACACGAGGAGCGGCGCGAGACGTTCCGCCGGGACCCCATAGCGCCGGCCGAACACGGCCCGACGGAGGTCGTTGCGCTCGATCTCGTTGCGGAGGAGGTACGCGAAGATCACGCTCAGCGAGAGCGGATACGTCCTAAGTCGCTTGAGCGTGGAGGTCGCCCGGTCGCGCTCGATCGCGACCTCGTAGCCCGTGAGGCTGTCGGCCGTGGTGAATTCGTTCGTTCCCTCCCCGATGGACGGGAACCGGTCCGCGAGGCGCTCGGCGAGTTCGGGGACGGTCCGGGCCGGGTACCGGTCCGACGCTTCGGCGACCGTCATCGTACCCCCGTCGACCCACCGCGTGAGCACCTCGTCGACGGGGAGGGAGCGATCCTTCCCCTTGAGGAGGAGGAGCGCGTTGCGCGCGTCGATCTCGCCCTGCATCAATCCTCGGACCACCCATTCGTCCCCTTGGAAGAACCGGGCCTGGGCGAGCACGTTGCGGTAGTACTCCTTGTCGAGGGCGTGCAGGATGGGAAAGATGTTGTGCGTCCGCTCGAACGCCTCGAGGAACGGCAGGATCGTGGTGCCGTAGCCGTACTTCACGAGGGACGTGACCATCGCTTCGAGCGTCGGCTGGCCGAGCAAGATCCGGAAGTCGTCCAGGTTCATCGCCCCGGCGTAAAGGCCGGCCGGGATCTCACGGCTCGAAACGAGGTGGTCCTGGGTATCGGTGACGCTCCCGCCTTTCACCTTCGCGGTGAGGATCAACTCGATGTTCTGGATGTCCCAGCGGCCGAGATAGGCGCCGACCACGCCGCGCCCCGCGAACGGTGTCGCTTCGAACGCTTGGCGGTTCCGACGCACGAACGTCCGGTTGATCGCGAGCTCGACCAGCGTCACGTCGGAGTGCATCGCGCGGAGGCGCGCCAGGTCGTCGGCGTACGGGGTCGTCTCGAGGACCTTCGCGAACTCGTTCGCGTCCTTCGTGGCGAGCAGCTGCGGGTACGTCTCCTTGGGGAGGAACGCCGGGAACTCCGGGTTCAGCCGGCCGAGCGAGCTCGCGTACGGGGAGGCGGCCATGGTCCGGGCCTAGGCGAGGAGCTCGCGCACCCGGTCCTCGCGCAGCCGAAGGAGCTCGTCGAACGAGAGGTTGAGCCGGCGGCTTCCGTCCGGTGTTTCGGCGACGAGGCCCCCGAGGATCGCTTGCGGGGTCGGGTCGAAGCTCTTGCCCGCCACGCGGGCGAGCAGCACCGCGTCCTCCCCCCGGCCGAGGATGCGGACCTGCTTTCCGAGGGTGTCGGTGGCCGTCGACATCATCCGCTTCAGGACGGCGGGGTACTGCGGACTTCGAGTGTACTCTTGGAGGAGGGTCCGGGTTTCCGTAATCGCCCCTTCGAGGCGCTTTTCCCGGGCCTCGTAGAGGAGCTTCCGTGCCTGGAGCTTCGCCGCCGCGAGATGCTGGGTGTGCTCGTGGGCGATCTCGGCATCGGTCGCGCGCGCGCTCTGGGCGCGGACGTCCGCGACCTGGCGGTCGCGCGCCGCGACGATCTTCGCCGTCTCCGCGTCCCGATTCGTCGTCAGGGCCGCGAGGTCCGCCTCGCCGCGGCGGCGGATTTCCTCGACCAAGCTTTCGAGGCTCATGGGCGCGAGGGTCGGCTCGGGGGCCTACGAGATGACCCCGAGCAGTAGGATGATTCCCAGCACGAACCCGATGATCCAGAGCGTCTCGGGAATGACGAAGAAGAACAGCACCTGGCCGAACTTCTCCGGCTTCTCGGCAATGATTCCCATGCCGGCCGCACCGATCCCCGACTGGGCCATGCCCGTGCCGATCAGACCACCGGCGATCGCGATTCCGGCCGCGAGCGTTGCGTAGTCGCTAGCTACCATACGATGACTCGGGCGGCCGAGTAAGGTCGGGTATATAACCCGGAACCCCGGCGCGGTGCCCCCATCCACCGGCGAGGATTCTACGATTTCGACGTGGCCTTGGGCGCCGGCCCCGGAGCGGACGATTCCGAGGCAGTTCCGCTCGCGCGCGCTCGGGCTTTCGCGCGCACCTTGAGCACGAGCGCGATCGTGGCGCCCCACGCGACCCAGCCGAGCGCCCAGGCGGCGAGACAGACCGGGCAGAGGGCGTGGATCTCGACGAGCTCCACGGTCACGAAGTAGAGCGAGAAGCCGACACCGAGGGTCGTGACCAGGAGCAGGAGATACGGCCAGAGGAGCTCGCGGCGCCGGCGCTCGGCGATGGAGGCGACCACGAGGATGACGATGAACCCGCCGATTCCGATGAACGCGTCCGGGACCCCGAGGACCGTCGTCTTCCCGCTCTGCGCGACCGCGCCGCAGGAGACGAACGAGTTGATCGTGCAGTACTTTTGGAGCGACGCCTGGACGGTCTCGAGATAGGCGTAGATCGAGACGATGAGGCCGAACCCCCCAGCGAGGTAGATCGCCGACCGGATGTCCCGCGTGCGCATCGGGGAGCCTGCCTACGTGATCGCGGCGAGGTCGGTCGCCACGGAGCTCTTCGTCGAGGCGGTCCACCCCGAGTAGTACGGCTGGCTCGGCAGGTTCGACGGCGTCGCCCCGCACGCCTTCGCTAAGAACGCCATCATCCACCAGGTTTGGCCCTGGACGATGGTCCACGGGTTCCCGGTCTCGGTCGAGACGTTCACCTCCATCTGGGCGGTGGTGTACGTTTGGACGTCCGACGGGTTGATCAACGACCCGGCGCCGGTGCCGCTCCCGTGCACGTACTGGCCGTTGATCACCACGAACGGGATCGCACTGCCCGAGTAGGCGCTGACGAACGCCGATTCGACGCAGTTCGAGGTTGTCGGGAAGTTCCCCTGGACCCCCGAGGTATCTTCGCTCACGACGAACGAGATGTACGAGGAGGTGACCTGCGCGTTCGCCAGAACGACCTCCGGTATCGAGTCCTCGGCCGAATACATGAAGGGCGTATTACTCACCGTGCCGAAGCCGCTCAACGCCTTCCAGATCGCCCAGCTGCTCGCCGAACAGTACGGGCACCACGTTGCCCCGTAGAAGTAGAGGGTGGGCAGTCCGTTCTCGTGCCAGGGCGAGGTGCCGAACGACACCCAGCCGAGGTCCCCCTGCGCCGTCGCGGCGGCGGCCGGTGGTAGGAACGGGCAGCCGAAGAGCGCCCCGCCGAGCGCGATCATCCCCGAGACGATGAGGCCCAGGATGACGCCCCAGATCAACGTGGTCCGGTAGACGGTGTTCCAGCGTGAACCGGAGGCGCGGAGCAACCCGTAGAACATCAAGAACGCGACGGCGACGAACACGAGGGCGAGGTACGGGATCGCCGGCAGAACGAGCCCGACCGGCGACGGGATGAGGAAGGCGAAGAGGAACCAGAGTCCTACGACCGGGACGAGGACGAAGCTGATCCGGACCAGCGACCACCGACGCTCCTCTTTGGCGCGCTCCTCCTTGGAGGGAGGCTTGACCCGGCGTTCCTCGTCGCCGCGCCGGGCCTGGCGGGTGCGTTGGCGGTGGTACAGGCCCCGCAGGGCGCGACCGGGCTCGCGCACGGAGGCATCGGGGTGAAACCCGACCTTGGGGTCGTCCGCGATCTTGTCCCAATCCCACCCTTTCGACCGCAGTTCTTCGACGCGGTCCCAGTCGACCATTGCCGAACGAACCGGTGTGCTCCTTTTCCGCTTTTGCCCCGCAGTCGCGACGGGGGGACGTAGGGGGCTCGGCCCGCGCACCTTTTACCCGGGACAATGTGCGGGGCGCCGATGCGCATCACCTTCCTCGGGACCGCGGGGTCGTGGCCGACCAAGGAACGGTCGGCGAGCGCGATCGCGCTCGACCTCGAGAAAGAACTGATCCTCCTCGACTGCGGTGAGGGTACTCAACGCCAGTTCTTCCAATCGTCCGCGTCGTTCATGCGGGTGCGCCGCGTGTTCATCACCCATTTCCACGGCGACCATTTTCTCGGTCTCCCCGGCCTCATCCAAAGCATGTGCCTCAACCACCGGACCGAGCCGCTCGACATCTACGGCCCCCCGGACGCGGAGGAAATGGTCGGGCGCGCCCTCAAGATGGGCTACTTCACGCTCCGGTTCCCCGTCACCGTCCACGCGCTCACGCCCGGCGCCACGGTGGAGCTCGATGGCTACTCGGTCCGGGCGGCGACCGCCCTCCACCCGGTGCCGTCGCTCGCCTACCGGGTCGAGGAAGGCGCGAAGCGGGGCCGGTTCGACGGCGAGAAGGCTCGATCCCTCGGGATTCGAGGGCGGGATTTCGCGAAGCTCGAAGCCGGAGAGCCCGTCCGGGTCGGCAATTCGGTCGTGCATCCCTCTGATGTGATGGGCCCGAAGCGCCCCGGCCGCACGATCGTCTACTCCGGGGACACGGCTCCCTCGGACGAGGTGCGGCGTCTCGCGCACCGGGCGACGGTGTTGATCCACGAGGCGACCGTGTCGCAGGAGCTCGAGGCGGAGGCGAACGAGTGGGGCCATTCGTCGGCCCGTCAGGCCGCGGAACTCGCGAACGCCGCCGAGGTCGCCACACTGTTCCTCACCCACTTCTCGGCCCGGTACAAGGAGCTTGAGCCGCTCGAATCCGAAGCGCGGATCCTCTTCCCGGGCTCCCTCGCGGCGCGCGAGCTCGCCGACCACTTGGTCCACCAGCCGTGATCGCCGCCGACCTCGTCGTGGACGACATCGGAGAACTCGCCACCCTCGCCGTCGGTCCCATCCCCCGGGTCGGCGCGGCCGCCGAAGAGCTCGGGCTCCTTTCGGACGCGGCGGTCGCCGTCGCCGACGGACGGGTCGCCTGGGTCGGACGCGAGCGCACGCTCCGCCGCGAGGTCCGGCTGCGCTCTCGGGGTCGACACGTGAGCGCGGCCGGAGGCGTCGTCGTGCCCGGGTTCGTGGACGCTCACACCCACGCGCTCTTCGCCGGTGATCGCGCGTTCGAGCTGCCGCTCAAAGTCCACGGCGCCGGCTACGCCGAGATCGCTCGCGCCGGCGGGGGCATCTACGCCACGGTACGGGCGACCCGTTCCGCGACGGACGCGAAGCTCCTCGACGAGAGCGCGGCGCGCCTCGAACGGATGGGACGCTGGGGGACGACCTCGGTGGAGGTCAAGTCGGGGTACGCGCTCACGGTCGCCGGTGAACTTCGGTTGCTTCGGCTCGTGCCGCGGCTCGCCGCGCGCACCGGGCTACGGCTCGTCCCGACGTTCCTCGGCGCGCACGCGGTGGCCCCCGAGTACCGGGAGCGCCCGGATGTGTACGTCGACCTCCTCGTTCGGCAGGCGCTTCCGCGGGTCGCCGCCGAACACCTCGCCCGGTTCTGCGATGTCTTCTGCGAGCCCGGTTTCTTCTCGGTGCCGCAGTCCGAACGACTGCTCTCGGCAGCGCTCGCCCTCGGTCTCGATGTCAAGCTCCACGCGGAGGAGTTCGTGCTCTCGGGGGGGGCTCGCCTCGCGGCGCGACTGCACGCCGTCTCGGCCGACCACCTTCTCGCCGCGCGGGCCGGCGACCGCGCGGCCCTCGCGAAGAGCGGGGTCACGGCGGTGCTGCTTCCGATCACGGCGGTTACCGCTTCGCCCGGAAGACGGAGCCCCGGCCGCGAGATGGTCGACGCGGGGGTGCCCGTCGCGCTCGGGTCCGATTGCTCTCCGAACTGCTGGGTCGAGGCGATGCCGGTCGTCCTCGCTCACGCCGTGCACGCGGCGCGGCTCTCGCCGGCGGAGGCGCTCACGGCGGCGACCGTCAACGCGGCCCACGCGAGCGGTCTCGAGGACGCGGGAACGGTCGAGGTCGGCCGTCCCGCGGATTTCGCGGTCTTTCCGGTCCGTTCGGTCGACCAGCTCGGGTACCGTTTCGACGTCATTCCCACCGTCGTTTTCCGTCAGGGAAACCGGATTTCTCCGCCGACACTCCGTCATTACTTCTAAATAGGGGGCCCTCCTCTTCGCCCTCGAGGTCGCCACAATGGCGGAGCGTGTTGGCAAGGAGCAAATCAAGCGAGAGAAGGGCTACCTGTACTACCTCGGCAAGGACGGGTACCTTTGGAAGACCCCGACGAAGCTGAACAAGTCCGGCAGGAAGGGACGTGTCGGCACCGAGAAGATCACCCGCCAAGACGGCTACATGTACTTCCTCGACAAGAAGGGGTTCATCTCGCGCGCCAAGATGAAGAACGCCTAGACCGGCGTCACCCTTTCTCGGGGACCTTCCTTCGGGAAGGTCCTCTCTCTGTTTTTCGTGATCCGCCGAATTCGTCCGGCGTTGCCGCGGGACGTTCGCGTCCAAATAGCGGGAGATGCTCTCTCCTGCGACGCGCATGGTCTGCCGCAACGACCCGGACGATCCGAGGAAATGCGACCGCTGCGGCGCCTTCCTCTGGGTCGCCGAGGAGGGACTCTACTGTGGCGACTGCGGCGCGATCATGCCGTGCTCGATGCGTCTCCTTCCGTTCCCGCCGGAATCTCACACGCCTCCCGCGCGGATCCCGCGGTGACCATCGGCGAGAGAACCCGTTTTTCACTCCCCATCTCCTCGGCAGACTCGGAGCGGGCGTACCTATCGGGTAAACTCATCTCGCCTCGGGCCATCCGGCGCGCTGCGGAGGTTATCGATGCGCCGCGTACTCTGGGTGAGCGGAACGGTAGCCCTGGTGATTGTCGCGGGATTGATCGGCTACTTCGCGGGGGACTGGTTGGGGTACTCCGCGGGTCACTCCGCGGGCTATAACGACGGTTACAACCAAGGATACGGCGCGGGGGTGAGCGATACGCTGCTACCCATCGACAGCTCGTTCGAGATCTCACCGGGGGGTACGGTGACGTTCCCGCTGAACCTCGGCCCCGGGACGTTCAACGTCACCTTGTCGTACGGCTTCCAGATGATTTGGCATCCGGGTCCGAGTGGCCCGAACTACTCACTGGATTTGAATTTCACACTTCCGCCCTGCCTGGGCTACTCCACCGGGTGGGTGAACGCGTCGGTCGCTCACCAAGGCCACCCGACACTCCAGTGCAGCTTCACGGATCTAGCGTGGTCGGTCCAACTTTGGTCGAGTCCGTCGAATCCGGAACCAGTCATCGTCCTGACGACCACCCCATGGTCGATCAGTTACCACTCCATGGGATGACCCCGGCCCTTCGACGTATCTCGGGTCGACCCAGAGACCTCGCTGCCGGCCGGCACCCTCCCCCCCGGCGACCGAACTTAGCCGCGGCGGCGCGTGTCCGCCGAGCGGCCCGCCCGTCGTCTTCCGTTCTGCTCGAGCTCGGCCGCGGCCGCCGAGCGCACGGCCCGTTTCGTCGCCGAAATGCGCAACGTGTCTTACCAAGGAACGGTGTGTGCGCTTCGCGCGACGCTCATTTCGTCGCGCCGGAGTTTTGTGCGACCAAGCAAACTTATAGCGGGTCGCGCTTGGCTCGCACCCGGAGGGTTTTCACGGTGTCCCGAGCGACACCACCTGCGTCCTCAACCGTTGGCGACCGTCGCGAAACAGCCTCTCGACAGGGGCGTTTCACGGACCGGCCGCGAACGGATTAGGCTCCTACGCGGTGGTACCAGCGATCGGTCGGGATTCTCCATCGACCCTCGAGGAGTGAGCCGTCATGGCAGTTGCCAAGAAGCGCGCGGTGCCCGCGTCGGACGAGCCGGTCGGACGACCGGCGAACCGTCTCGGGCGTGAACCGATTCCCGTGCCCCGCCTCGTTCCCCGAGGAAAGACCGCGTTCGATACGGTCCAGTGGCGGACGCACGATGCGATGATCAAGAACGCGGAAGGGAAGGTCATCTTCGAACAGAAGGGGATCCGCGCCCCGACGTCCTGGTCGGAAACGAGCGTC
>Ga0187781_10001154_pt1 | contig 19866 bp, 12 predicted proteins | sample 0715_SJ02_MP02_2_FD_132447 | JGI IMG/M metagenome (GOLD analysis project Ga0187781, IMG submission 132447) | Tropical peat soil microbial communities from peatlands in Department of Meta, Colombia - 0715_SJ02_MP02_20_MG | ecosystem: Environmental > Terrestrial > Soil > Wetlands > Peat | place... | reverse complement strand
TGTTGGTCCAAACCTCCGCCAGCGCCCGCGCTTCATCGGGCAACTTGGCGATTTCGGCAAGCGCCCCGTCGATGTCGCCGCGCTCGGCATCCGCATTGAGCCGCGCGATCAACGCCGCCGGGTCGTCGCCCAGTGGCGCCGCGGACGTGGCGGCTGGCGTGATGCGGACGAGCTTTTGGGCGTGGCTTTCAAGCTTTGCCAGGATGGAGTTGTTGCTCGGCTCAGGTTCCATCGCTCGACGAATCGCCGGGGTGAGCGCGGCGAGTTCGCGTCCAAGCTCCGCGCTGCTGGTCAACCCTTGCGCGGCAAATGGCTCGAGCTGGGCTGTCGCTTTCGCATCGGCGCCCAGCGTCTTGACTGCGGCGAGTTCGGCCTGAAAGGGCGCGCCACGCTCGACGGCCGCGCGCAACGCCTCGGCGGCGATGGCGAGGCGCATCGCCCGGTCTCCCGCAGTGGCCGAGGAGGTACGCTGCGCCAAATCGGCGTCCAGCGATTTCATCGCGTTTTGAAGCGCAGCGACGCGGCTTTCCAGCACCTCGACGTCGCTTCGCTGCACGGCGGTCCGCGTGCTCGACTGGGCATTCTGGGCGGCATTCTGGGCCGCGTCTTTGGCGGCATCGGCTGCAGCCGCGGCGGCCTTCGCTTGCGCGAGCGCAGTCTGCGCGGCCGCGGCGACCTCATCGACGCGACGCGTCAAACCGGCAAGCGAATCGTTGCTCGCTTTCGCTTGCGCCTCGACGGCCGCCATGCGGCCGGCCAGAGCCGCGTCGGTGCGCGGCGGGCCTTGCAGCGCCTGCTCGATTCGATCAAGCCGTGCTGATATCTCTTCCGTCGCGACCGCTTGGGCGCTCGATACGGAAGGCGCGGACGCAGCGCTCGGCGGAGCCACAGCGGTCTGCGGTGCGGCCGTTTCATGAAACGGCGCCAATCCGGCGAGCCAGAAGGCGGCGGCGATTGCCGCCGCGCCGGCGGCCCCGATCACAATGCCGATGGCGTACGGAGCCGACCGGCTGGATGAACTGCCGGCGCGGTCGCCGGACGCCCCCTGCGGCGCGCTCGTTGCCGCCGCGGCGTCCGCCTCAGGCTTGGAGTCCGGGCTCGCGCTTTCGACCTCCTTCGCCGTCAAATCGATGGTCGGCGGCCGGCGGCCGGACGTATTGTCAGCCTCGCTCATGCCTTCTCCAAGCCAGACTCCAAGCCAGACCGGAACCGGGTTGCACCGGCTGCATCGCCATCTCGGCATATTACGGCGACGCCATTGCGGCAACACGACCAGAAAACCGCCCGCGCGAATAGACAATCAGACCTTAAGCCTCCGGGATCAGCCCCAATAAGGCCGCCTCGGTCGGCTCCGGCGCCACCCGCGTGTCGGCGGCTCCGGCCTCGATCAGCGGCTCCGCGACCTGGGCCGACATGCAGAAATGGATCAGCTGTTTGACGGCCGAATCTTGAAGGCTGGAGGCGCGGGCGGCATTCACGTACATTTCGGAGCTGCGCCGGGAAAAGTGCAGCACGCCGTCGATGCCGTCGGCCATTGCCGAGAGCGCCGGCAGCAGCGCACCGGCAGGGACGGCGCGATAGACGACCGCCCGGCTCACGGCAAAGCCGCGGCCGGAGAGAATGCCGGCGAGGTCGCCGGAGCGGTCGGCACCTGCGAGATAAAGCAGCGAAGCACCGGGCTTGATGCGGGAGGCGGCAACATTGGCGAGATCGGCCACGTCGCCTTGCGCCGATGTCACATCGGCAAAGCCCGCCGCGCGCATCGCGTCGGCGCTACGGTCGCCGACCGCGAACACCGGCAGCGCCCGCAACTGCGCGAATCGCTCATGCCGAACGATCGCCGATGCGGCGTTGGCGCTGGTTACAAGCAGAGCCACGAAAGGTCCGGGACCGATTTCGGCGTGCTCGACCGGCTCAATGCGCAGCAATGGCGCGACCAGGACGACATGACCGCGCGCGCGGAGCGCTGCTGCGGTCCGCTCCGCGTCCGGCTCCGGTCGTGTGACCAGAAGCCGCACGGCTTAAGCCCGCACAAAGAAATCGGCACTCGCACGCGCGCGCAGTTCACGGCCGGCGTCGGCGCCAAGCTCGGCCGCGACGTTGCGCGGCCCTTCGCGCAAGGCCTCGAATGCTTCGCTGCCATCAGGCTTAATGATGATGCCGCGGAAACGCAGCGTCGCTCGATCGAATTTGGCGTAACCGCCGATCGGCGTCCGGCACGAACCGTCGAGCACGGCAAGGAAGGAGCGTTCTGCCGCGAGCGCGGCTCGGGTATCGGCATCGTCGATCGCCTCGACCAGCGCGCGCGTCCTCGCGTCGTCCGCACGCGTTTCAATGCCGATCGCCCCCTGCCCCACGGCCGGGACGAATTCGTCAGGATCGAGAATTGCCGTCGCGGCCGATAAAAGCCCGAGCCGCTTCAAGCCCGCGACCGCGAGCAACGTTGCATCTACTTCCCCGGCATCGAGTTTTCGCAAGCGCGTTTCCACGTTGCCGCGCAACATGACGACGCCGAGATCCGGCCGCAGTCTCTTGACCATGGCTTGCCGGCGCGGCGACGCGGTGCCGACCACTGCGCCGGGCGCGAGATCATGCAAGCGCTTCGCCTTGCGGCTGATAAAGGCGTCGCGCACATCTTCGCGCGCCGGAAAACCGGCAAGCGCGAGGCCCGGCGGCAATAAGGTCGGAAGGTCCTTCGAGGAATGCACCGCAAGATCGATGCTACCAGCCAGCAAGGCCTCCTCGATCTCCTTGGTGAAAAGCCCCTTGCCGCCGGCCTCGGCAAGCGGCCGGTCCTGCACGACATCGCCAGTGGTGCGAATGACCTTGATCTCGATCGTCGCCGCATCGACGCCGGCGGCCGCGGCAATCCGGCCTTGCACCTCGCGCGTTTGCACCAGGGCCAGCGGTGAGCCGCGCGAGCCGATGCGCAAGAAGGGTGCCGCGCTTGCCGATTGTGTCATGTGGCCTTCAAGTGCTACGCCGACGTCCGCGATTTCCGAAATTGGGTGAAGCGGTTATCCGGAACCATAACCACAGTCCGGACAAAGCATGCACCAACAATTTCGGTTATGGAGTTTCGGGCTCCGCGCTCGCGCTCAGCCTCGAAAATAACCGGACCCATATAATACACCCATGATCGTTCTCGGCATCGAAACGACTTGCGACGAAACCGCCGCTGCCGTGGTGGAAAGAAATGCGGAGGGACAAGGCCGCATTTTGTCGAACGTCGTGCTGTCGCAAATCAACGAGCACGCGGCCTTTGGCGGCGTGGTGCCGGAGATCGCGGCCCGCGCGCACGTCGAGGTGCTCGATTCGATCATCGCCAAGGCGATGATCGAAGCACAAGTTCCGTTCGCCGCGCTCGATGGCATTGCGGCGGCTGCGGGACCGGGCCTGATCGGCGGGGTGATCGTCGGGCTGACCATGGCGAAAACGATTGCGTTTGTGCACAACAAGCCGCTGATCGCCGTCAATCATCTGGAAGCGCATGCGCTCACCGCGCGGCTGACCGACGCGATCGCGTTTCCTTATTGCCTGTTCCTGGCGTCTGGCGGTCACACCCAAATTCTCGGCGTCCGCGGCGTCGGTGATTATCTGCGCATCGGCGGCACGCTCGACGACGCCATCGGCGAAGCCTTCGACAAAACCGCAAAGCTCCTCGGACTCGGCTATCCGGGCGGGCCGCTGGTCGAGAAAGAGGCGGCGCACGGCGATCCGGAGCGGTTCACGCTGCCGCGCCCGATGACCGGACGCAACGACGCCAATTTCTCGCTGTCCGGGCTCAAGACGGCGCTGCGCCTCGAAGCTGAAAAAATCGCGCCGCTGAGCGACGACGATGTCGCCGATCTGTGCGCGTCGTTCCAGCAGGCGGTCGGCGAAGTGGTGATGGACCGCTTGCGCAATGGATTGCGAATCTTCCGCGAGCAGATCGGCCTGCCGACAGCGCTCGTCTGCGCCGGCGGCGTCGCCGCCAATCAAGCGATCCGCAAAGTGTTGCATCGGGTGGCTTTCGAGATCGGCGTATCGCTGGTCGCGCCGCCGCCCGCCTTGTGCACCGACAACGGCGCGATGATCGCCTGGGCGGGCGCCGAACGGCTTGCGCTCGGCCTGACCGATACGCTCGACATCGCGCCCCGCGCGCGCTGGCCGCTCAGCGAAGTGAGCAAGGCTGCGGGCTGATAGAAATCACCATGCCGCTCATTCCCGCGAAAAGCGAAGGCGGGAACCCAGCTCTGCGTCCGCGCCTGCGCCGGGACGAGCGGATGAAGTCGGCTCAGCGCGGGTGGATTCAATCCGGCTCAAGATCGCCTCGAGTCGCTCCAACCGGTCAGCCTCGCCGGGCGGCTTGTCCCAACGCAAACGATTGATGCGGGGGAAGCGCATGGCGAGCCCGGATTTGTGCCGGGTCGAGCGCTGCAGGCCTTCAAACGCCACTTCCAGCACCAGGCCTTCTTGCGGCTCATGCACGACCTCGCGCACCGGGCCGAACCGGTCGATAGTGTTGCGGCGAACGAAGCGATCGATCTGCAGCAACTCCTCATCGGTAAAGCCGAAATAGGCTTTGCCCACCGGCACGAGTTCGTCACCGTGCTCGCCGCGCGCCCAGACGCCGAAGGTGTAGTCGGAATAAAAGGACGAGCGCTTGCCGTGGCCGCGCTGGGCGTACATGAGCACCGCATCGACGATGAAGGGATCGCGCTTCCATTTCCACCACGGTCCTTTCGGGCGGCCCGGCACGTAAAGCGAATCGCGCCGCTTGAGCATGATGCCTTCGACGGCGTCGGCATCGATGCCGGCGCCGGCGATTGCCGGATTTTTCCGCGCGGCGGTGAGATCGTCCCACGTCGCGAAGGAAACCAGCGGCGAGAGATCGACGCGCGGATCGTCGAGCCGCGCAATAAGGCCTTCGAGACGCGTGCGCCGGGCGGCGAAGGGAAGCTCGCGCAAATCCTCTTCGCCGTCGGCGAGAAGATCGTAGGCGCGCAGATGCGCGGGAAACTCGGCCATGAGTTTGCCCGTGACCGTCTTGCGGTTCAGCCGTTGCTGCAGCACGTTAAAGGACTGCACGCGCCCCTCGCGCATAATCAGAAGCTCGCCGTCGATCGCGCCCGGCAGACACAAAGCTTCGATCAAATCGGGAAAGCTTTTGGAAATATTCTCGCCGGTGCGCGAATAAAGCCGCCCGATGGTGTTGCCATCGCGCGACGCCGCGACCGCCTGCACGCGGATGCCGTCCCACTTCCACTCGGCCATGAAGTCACCGGGGTCGAGCGCGGCGAGGTCTGGTTCGTCGAGCGCATGCGCCAACATCGGTGGCCGAAACGGCGCCAGGTCGCTGCTTGCTGGTTTCTCGGCGCGGCCTTCCAGCCAAGCGAAAAGTTCAATGTAAGGCGGCGCCAAACCCGGCCACAACAACTCGATATCCTGCGCGTCGCTGGCGCCGAGCGCGGCGACCGCCGCCTTTGCGAGGCGCGCCGAAACACCGATCCGCAAACCGCCGGTGACGAGCTTAATGAGCGCCCAGCGCCCGGTCTCGTCGAGCGCGTCGAGCCAGCGCGCAAGCCGCGCCGGCAGTTCGGCCTTGCCCAAGGTCGCGAGCGTTTCGATGACGGTGGTGAGGGAGAGCGGCTCCACGGCCGCCCGCTCTTCTCCTCCCCCTTGTGGGGAGGAGATAGAGGTGGGGGTCGCGAGGTCGTATGCAAGCGAGGACTGGTGCTGCCCCCGTCCACGTCCTCCCGTCACCTCCCGACCCCCCTCCCCCACAAGGGGGGAGGAAGCAAGCACAGCGAACGGCTTGGGCCACATCAGCGCGATCGTCTCGGAAAGATCGCCGACATAGTCGTAGGAGAGCTCGAACAGCACCGGGTCGGCGCGTTCAGCGATCAGGCTGCGGAGCAATCCAGGCTTGGCGTGCGCGAAAGTGAGAACGCCGGTCAGCGCCGCGAGCGCCCAGCCACGCTCGGGATCAGGCGTCGAGCGAAAATAGTCCGTCATGAGACGGAGCTTGGCGTTACGCGCCGGCTCGTAGGTGAGGCGGTCGAGTAGCTCGGCGAAGCGGTTCATTCTTCTTGGCCATCGCGTTCCCCTCCCCCTTGTACGGAGGAATTAGGGGTGGGGGTCGGGAGTTCTTGTGTATGCGTCGACGGGCTAAGGGCCGCCTCCCGACCCCCCTTCCCGCTGTCCCCCACAAGGGGGGAGGGATTTTCCTCATCCTCATCGCCGTAGCCGACGATATCGAGCGGCCGCGCTTTCAATCCGTGCGTGGCACACCAATGCACCAGCGCATCTTCCTGGCCGTGGGTGACCCAGATTTCGCCGGCGCCGGTCGCCGCGATGGTCGCCGTCAGTCCCTCCCAGTCGGCATGATCGGAAATGACCAGCGGCAGCGCTACGCCGTGTTGCCGCGCACGCGCGCGAATGCGCATCCAGCCCGACGCAAATGCCGTCAACGGATCGGGAAAACGCCGCGTCCAGACATCGCTCAGCGCCGAAGGCGGACAAATCGTGATGGTGCCGGCCAATTCCGTTTTGCTGGCACCGCGCACCGGACGCAATTCGCCGAGCGCGATGCCGCGGCTTGCGTAATAGGCGGTGATGCTTTCCATCGCGCCATGCAGATAAATCGGCGCGGCATGGCCGGCCTCGCGCAGCAGGGCGATAACGCGCTGCGCCTTGCCGAGCGAATACGCGCCGACCAGATGCGCGCGCTCCGGGAATAGCGCGACGGAGCTCAGCAGCTTTGCAATTTGCTCAGCCGGATCGCCATGCCGAAATACCGGGAGCGCGAAGGTCGCTTCGGTGATGAACACGTCGCATTGCACGAGCTCAAATGGCACGCATGTCGGGTCGGGCACGTTCTTGTAATCGCCGGAGGCAACCACGCGCAGGTCGCCGGCTTCGACGGCAATCTGCGCCGAGCCGAGGACGTGGCCGGCCGGATGGAATGTCACTCTCGCGCCGCCCAGATTGATACTCTCTCGATAGCGGATCGCCTGGGTGGAACCGGCGAAATTCTCGCCATAGCGCAACTGCATGAGATCGAGCGTCTGTTGCGTCGCCAGCACGGCGCCGTGGCCGGCGCGCGCATGGTCGGAATGGGCATGCGTAATCAGGGCGCGCTCGACCGGCCGCGTCGGATCGATATGAAAGGAACCGAGCTTGCAGCACACGCCCGCAGGCGTCGGCACCAGGATGTCTTCGGGACGCATGTCGAGTCATAAATAGGCATTTCTGTTCGGCCCGCGAGCGCAGCATGACCGACACCGGCCCGCTCTTCGTTTCCTCCGGCGATCTGATCGCCGATCGCCGCTACAAATGGGCCATCGACCAGGCCGCGCGCGGCGATTTCGTTGCCGCCGCCGACATTCTGGTCCAGACCGTCGAGATCGCGCCCGCCTTTGCCACCGCCTGGTTCGCGCTCGGCGCCATCCGCGACCGCCTTGGCGATCGCACCGGGGCCATCGCGGCTTTCGAAAAAACCCGGGACGCCGACCCGGACGATTATCACGGCGCCCGCTTGCAGCTTGCGCGCCTGGGCTCGGGAGAGACCACGCCGGCCATGAGCGAAGCCTATTTGCGCCGTCTGTTCGATCAATATGCCGGCCGCTTTGATACCGCGCTGACCGTGCGCCTCGCCTATCGCGGACCGGCGGTGCTGCGCGAAGCCGTCGAACACGCAGCCCATGCGGCGCCGCGGCCGCTGCGCTTTGCCGCCATGCTCGATCTTGGCTGCGGCACCGGGCTCGCCGGCGCTGCTTTTGCGCCGCTCGCCGACAGGCTGGTCGGCGTCGACCTTTCGCCGGCGATGGTGGCGCAAGCGAAGAGCAAACAGCTTTACGACCGCCTCGTCACCGGCGATCTCTCCGCATTTCTCAAAGGCGAGTTGGACAACCGCGAAAGCTACGATCTCGTCGTGGCTGCCGACGTGTTCGTCTATGTCAACGATCTCGGGCCGGTAATTGCTGCCACCGCTCACGTTCTGGCGCCCGGCGGCCTTTTCGCCTTTACCGTTGAAACCCATTCCGGCGAGGGCGTGACGCTGTTGCAAACGCTGCGCTATGCCCACGGCGAGCCTTACATCCGCCACGTGTTGAGCCATGCCGGACTGACGGCTGCCTCGATATCCAGGGCCGCCGTGCGCAGCGAAAAGGGCGTCCCGATCGATAGTCTCGTAGTGATTGCGAGAGCATGATCCGGAAAAGCGGGAACCGGTTTTTCCGAAAAGATCATGCTCCACCAAAAAGTTAGAGCGGCAATCGCTTCAGTCTGAAGCGATTGGCGCTCTAACCTCGACCCCATCGCATGCGACCGTTACTTATTGAGGATGACTGTCCTCGATCGTCCCGCAGTGTTGCCGGACGTTTTCATTCGCTGGTTCGCCAGCCGCGGCTGGGCGCCGCGCACGCATCAGCTCGATTTGCTGGCGAAGGCGCAGAGCGGCCGCTCGGTGTTGCTGATCGCGCCAACGGGCGGCGGCAAGACGCTGGCCGGATTCCTGCCGAGCTTGGTGGAGTTGAGTAGCGCCTCCGTTCCACGCCTCCAGCGAGACGGCGGCGAGGCGATGGAGGCTCAATCACCGCACCGAAAGCTCTTCTCCACCGGACGCGACGTGCGGCGCGAAGGCGGGCTGCACACGCTTTACATCTCACCGCTCAAGGCGCTTGCCGTCGACATCGCGCGCAATCTCGAAGCGCCGGTCGCCGAGATGCGGCTGCCGATCCGCATCGAAACGCGCACCGGCGACACGCCGATTTCCAAGCGCCAGCGGCAACGGCGCGATCCGCCGGAGATTTTGCTGACGACACCCGAACAATTGGCGCTGCTGCTGGCCTCCGCTGATGCGCCCTATCTGTTCGGCGCGCTCAGGCGCGTGATCCTCGACGAACTGCATGCGCCGGTTCTATCCAAGCGCGGCGATCTGCTTTCGCTCGGACTGGCGCGGCTGTTTCGGCTCGCGCCCGATCTCACCAGTATCGGTCTCTCGGCGACGGTGGCGGAGCCCGCAGAGCTGGCGCGCTTCATGGTGCCGCAAACTGGCGCCGTGCGTACGGCGCGGGCCGACCTTATTATTGCGGAAGGCGGCGCCGCGCCGCATGTCACCATGCTCGATACGCGCGAGCGGCTGCCCTGGGCTGGGCATTCGGCACGGCATGCGCTCACCGAGATTTATCAGCTCATTGCCGCGCATCGCACCACGCTTGTCTTTGTCAATACCCGCAGCCAGGCGGAAGCGATCTTTCAGCAGCTCTGGCATATCAACGATGACAATCTCGCCATCGCTTTGCATCACGGCTCGCTCGATGTCGCGCAACGGCGCAAGGTCGAAACCGCAATGGCGGCCGGCCGCTTGCGCGCTGTTGTCTGCACCTCGTCGCTCGATCTCGGCGTTGACTGGGGCGACGTCGACCTGGTGATCAATGTCGGGGCGCCGAAGGGCGCTTCGCGGCTGCTGCAACGCATCGGCCGCGCCAATCACCGCATGGACGAGCCCTCGAAGGGCGTGCTGGTGCCGGCCAACCGCTTCGAGGTGCTGGAATGCCGCGCCGCCCTCGACGCCATCGCCGAGAATGCGCAGGATACGCCGCCGCTGCGCACCGGCGCGCTCGACGTTCTGGCGCAGCATGTGCTCGGTTGCGCCTGCGGCGAGCCGTTTCGCAGCCAGGACCTCTATGCCGAAGTTACGACGGCCGCGCCTTACGCGGGGCTAACGCGCGCCGATTTCGATGCGGTCGTCGATTTCGTCGCCACCGGCGGCTATGCGCTCAAGGTCTACGATCGCTTCGCCCGCATCCGCGAGGGCAGGGACGGCCGCTGGCGCATCGCCAATCCGAACGTGGCACAGCGCTACCGGCTCAATGTCGGCACGATCGTCGAGGCCGACATGCTCAAGGTCCGTCTCGTGCGCTCCCGCACCTCGAAAGTGATCCCGCGCGGCGGCAGGCTTTTGGGCGAGGTGGAGGAATATTTCGTGGAGACGATGGTGCCCGGCGACACCTTTGTCTTCTCCGGCGAAATTCTCAAATACGAGGCGCTGGTCGAAGACCAGGTCTATGTTTCGCGCGCAACCTCGCAAGATCCGAAAGTGCCGGCTTACGAGGGTGGAAAGTTTCCGCTTTCCACTTACCTCGCCGCACGGGTGCGCAGCATTGTGGCGCATCCGCAGGACTGGCGCGAGCTGCCGGCGCAAGTGCGCGAATGGCTCGAAATCCAGCAATGGCGGTCGCAGATGCCGGGCGCGCACGAGCTTTTGGTCGAGACATTTCCGCGCGCCAACAAGCACTATCTCATCTGCTATCCGTTCGAAGGCCGGCTCGCGCATCAGACGCTCGGCATGCTGCTGACGCGGCGGCTCGAGCGGGCGCGGCTGCGGCCGCTCGGCTTCGTCGCCAATGAATACGCGCTGGCCGTCTGGGGCCTCGGTGATGCGGCACAACGCATTGCGCGCGGCGAGCTTAGGTTGGACGCGCTTTTCGATGCGGACATGCTGGGCGACGATCTGGAAGCGTGGCTTGCCGAATCCGCGCTGATGAAACGGACCTTTCGCAACTGCGCGATCATTGCCGGCCTGATCGAGCGCCGTTTCCCCGGGCAGGAAAAATCCCGCCGGCAGGTGACCATCTCGACAGACCTTGTCTATGACGTGCTGCGCAGCCACCAGCCCGATCACGTGCTGCTGCGGGCTGCCCGCGCCGACGCCGCGACCGGGCTTCTCGACGTGCGCCGAGTCTCAGAAATGCTCTCGCGCATCCGGGGCCGAATCATTCATAAAGCGCTTGACCATGTCTCACCGCTGGCGGTTCCGGTGATGCTGGAGATCGGGCGCGAGATGGTCTACGGCGAGGCGTCCGATGCGCTGCTCGCCGAGGCGGCCGACGAACTGGTGAAGGAGGCCATGCAATGAGGGGCGAGGCTCTGGCCGTTCATTCCCGCGCCGGCGGGAACGAGACCCCTGGGTATCCGCGTTCTCGCGCACGAGCAGACCACCCGGTGCAAGTTGCGGGCACGACGCTTCTCGCCGACCCGGACGGCGCGCTCTATTGGCCGGAAGAAAAACTTCTGGTCGTCGCCGATCTGCACCTGGAAAAGGGTTCCGCCTTTGCCAAGCGCGGTGTCCTGCTGCCGCCTTACGACACGGCGACCACGCTGTCGAGGCTCGCGCGGCTCGTGGAACACTACGCGCCGCGCGTGCTGATCGCGCTCGGCGACAGCTTCCACGACGATCACGGGCCGCTGCGCATGAGCGACCTCGATCGCATCAAGCTCAAGGGGATGCAGCGTGGCCGCGATTGGGTTTGGATCGCGGGCAATCACGACCCGGATTTGCCGCCGGATATCGGCGGCCGTTTCGCCGATGCGCTCGCGATCGGCGCGCTGACTTTTCGTCACGAGCCTTCCGAGCGGGCGCCGGACAGCGAAATTGCCGGTCACCTGCATCCGGTGGCGCGGCTCGCGCAGCGCGGACGCGCGGTGAGCCGGCGCTGTTTCGCGACCGACGGCCGCCAGCTCGTGATGCCGGCATTCGGCGCCTATACCGGCGGCCTCAATGTGCGCGATCAGGCAATTTTCCGGTTGTTCGGCACGCTTACATTCACCGCGCACATGCTTGGCGCGCAGCGGCTCTACGCCATTACCGCGGAGCGCTGCCTGCCGGATTGATCAGTCCCGCCTGAACGCGACGCTTGCGATCCAACCGGTCAACAGCGCCATCAGCGCGGTGGCAAAGCCGTAGAGCAGCCCGTGGTCGCGCGCCGCCTCGACCACAAACTGCTCGAAGCCGACTTTCACGATCTCGAACAGCAAGGCGGTGTGTCCGATCAGATTGCCGTCAGCGAAGAGCTTGACATCCACGGTATAGTCGCCGACCGGCACCTGCGCCGGCAGCTTGATCGAGGCGCGAAACAGCGTGGGTGTCAGGAAGGTGACGGCGTTCGCCTCTTCGCTGTAAAGGCCGCGTTCACCCATCAATCGCACCAGGGCGCCGCGGAATGGGTCGTTCGTCACTTGACCGATATCGTTGTTGATCAATTCGGGCAGCGGCGTATCGGCAAGGCCGAGCTGCAGCTTGCGCCGGTTCTCGGCGCCGGCGATCGAATCAAGTGGCCGACTGGCCAGGACCGCGAGGTAAGACGGCGGATCGATGAAGGTCCGTGCCGCGGTATTCACCCAAATGCCGAGCACGCGCTGTTTGCGGCGAATGCGCAGCGACTCGCGCGGTCCGATCACGGTCGCGACAACGTCATAGGGATTGCTCCGTGCGGCGTTCGAGGCGTCGCGCTCGACCGAGCCGAACAGCACCAGCTCGACGCCGGTATAGTTCGACGTAATCATCACGTGGCGATTGGACAGCGACGCCACGAGGCGCTCGGCTCCCGCCGGCGCCGCGGTCACAATCGACACGGCTGCGGCAAGGCTCGCGATCCGCAGCCAGCTCACAGCAGCCCTCCCACCAGCCGGATCGAGTAGAGATCGTCCGGGCGGACCACCAGTTGGAACGCGAAACGCATGCCAACCGCCAGCACCAAGAGGCCGAGGAAAAGGCGCAGCCACTCGCCGCGGATGCGCTGCCCGGCGTGCGCACCGAATTGCGCGCCGATCACGCCGCCGACCATCAGAATCAGCGCCAGCACCGCATCGACCAGATGGTTGGTCACGGCGTGCAGCACGGTTGCCGACACCATCGTCAGAAAGGTGAGCACCATCGAGGTTCCGATCACCGTGATAGTCGGCACCCGCAGCAGATAGATCAGCATCGGCACCAGCAGGAAGCCGCCGCCGATGCCCATGACCGCGCCCAAAAACCCGATGATGAAGCCGATGGCCAGGACCGGGATGGCGGACACATAAACCTTGGAGCGCTTGAATCGGAGCTTAAGCGGCAATCCATGAAACCAGGCGTGGCTGCCGGGCCGGCGCAATTCGACCGGCTTGCCTTGCCGGCTGCGGATGATAGCTCGCGCGCTTTCGCCGACCATGAGCACGCCGACCACGGTCAAGAGCGTGACGTAGGACAAGCCGATCATCAGATCGAGCTGATCAAGCACGCGCAGCCACGTAAACAGCGCGACACCACCCGCGCTCCCGACGATGCCGCCGGCGAGCAATGTGAGCGCCAGGGTGAAGTCGAGCGCCCGCCGCCGCCAATAAGCGATGGCACCGGAAAACGAGGAGGCCGCCACGTGAGTCGTGACGCTCGCCACCGCCACCGCCGGCTGCACGCCAATGAAAATCAACAGCGGCGTCATCAGAAATCCGCCGCCAATTCCGAACATGCCCGAGATGAAGCCCACCGCCAGGCCCATGGCGAGCAGAAGGAAGATGTTGACCGGAATGTCGGCGATCGGAAGATAGATTTGCACGATACGCTGCCGGGCGAGCGGTTATGCGACAGGACGGTTCTACTCGCGCCGCGGGGCGCGGCATACCGTCAACAATCGGCGCCCGCATAAATTTGATGATCCTCAAGTTCCCGGACCGCTTGTCCGGGCCGCGGGCGGGACGCTCAATTAACCTTGGAGGCTTCGCGCGAGGTCGCTTTTGCGGACCGGGGCTTGGGCTTGGCAGCCGGCGGCGGGGTGCCCGGCGGGTCCCATGTGCCTTTCACCGTGATCGCATCTGCCGGCTGCGGCACGGCCGTCCAATTCTCCGCCGCGGCGCGGGCCGCAGCGAGCGCCGCCCGGTCGATCCGGGACGCGATCTCATCACGCTTTTGCGCCGCGTCCTGGTCTCCTTCCTTGGCGGCAAGGAAGAACCATTTGTAGGATTCAGCCAGATTCTGCTCGACGCCGACGCCGCGCGCGTAAAGGATGGCGAGATTGTATTGGCTGTCGGTGACGCCGTGATCGGCGGCCTTGCGGAACCATTGTGCCGCGGTCGCGTAGTCCGGCTTACCTTCCGGTCCCTCGGCGTAAATCACCGCGAGATTGTGCATGGCCTTGCCATGGCCTCTTTCGGCGGCAGCGCGGTAGAGATCGCGCGCGGCGATCAGGTCTTTCTTCACGCCGAGCCCTTTTTCGTACAAGGTTCCGAGCCTGAACTGCGCCGGCACGATGCCCTTGTTGGCGGCGATTTCGAACCACCGCGCGGCCTCTTCGTTGCTGGCCGGTACGCCGCGTCCCTCGGAGAAGCGCACGCCGACCTCGTAAGCGGCCAGGGGATCTCCGGCAAGCGCGGCGAGACGCAACGTCTGGCCGCCGATCGCAGCCGGGAGCCGATCGGCGATTGCAACCGCACCCGTGGCCGTGTGAGCCGCTGGCACATTCGCTGCGGCAGGCGCGCTCGACAGCGACCCGGTGATATCCATCGGCGCGCCCGACGCAGGCGGAGCGGTTTCAGGTGCGCGATTTTCCGCCTTGCCGTCGCGTCGGCTCGGGGTCTGCGCCGGGGATGCGAGGGAGGACGCCGCGCCTATGGCGGCCGCCGGCTCCATAGACTTCGGCAAAGCTTCGTCGTCCGGCAGCGGAACCGGCACCAGCAAATTCATCGCGTTGGCCGACGGCAGCGGTTCGGCTTCAACGTGCGGTGGCTCTTTGCGCCCCGGCGGCGTTTCCGGCTGCGCTTGCGGCGGCGCGCTCTGCGTACGCGGCGGCTCGGTCTGCGATGAAGGCGCGCCGGAGGGAAGCGCCGGTTCCACCCGCGCCGGAACCGATGAGCCGGAACCATCCTCAAACAGCCGCGATATGATGTGGAATCCGCCGACCACGATCACGACCACCGCGGCGGCCACCGCAAGCGTCCGCAATCGCTCGCTCAGTTTCTTTGGCTGCGCCGCGCCGGATTTGCTTGACCGCTTTGCGTCGGCCGACGCGGCGGTCGCGGCTTGCGCCGCGCGCCGCGCCGCGGCGATGAAATCCGGCTTGCCGGCGCCGGTATCCGTTATCACCGGCGGCTTCGGTCCGGCAGCGGCTTCCGAGGCGGCGATGCGTTCGGCGGGCGATGTCGACGCGCGTGAGCGGATGGTCGAGCCGGGTTCGAGCGGATGGTCCGGCGGCAGGCTTGGATCGATCGGGGTCCGCGCCGCGGCGGGCCGGGCGAGCGGCGACTCTGTCTGGCCGAACCGCGCCACCGATTCGGCGGCAATCGCATCCGTCGATGCGACCTGGGTTTCGGGCTGCTCTTCGTATTTTCCGTACAGCGATAACAGCGGCGCCGACGCCGCCATTTGCAGCGGCAGCGGCGGCGCCGCTATTGGCGCCGCACTCGGCCGCTCGGCCCGCCGCTCAGGCCCAACGCTGGGCGGATGCTCGGCGGCATGCTCCATCATCGCCTGCGCATCGTCGAACAGGTCGTCATGCACCGCAACGGTACCCGGCCGCTCTGTTTGTTTGATCCGCTCTGTTTGTTTGATTGCGGGATCCGCTCGCTCGACGGGCGCTGCAGCGAGCGACGGCGGCACGGCAGCGGCTGCGTTTCCGGTATTGGGCGTGCTGCGCAGTTGTTCCACATAAACCAAAAGGTCGGAAAGCCCGCGCTCGACGCCTTCCAGCAAGCCAAGACGCGCATCCGAGGCGTCGAGCCGCTTCACCAGCGCGGCGATACGGTCCTCGAGGTGGCCCAGTGCGGCGCGATCGGTGTGCGTCAACTGCATCTGTTCCAGCCTCTCGACCAAGCCGGACAATAACTTCTCCAGCTCGCGCGGAACCGCATGACCCGCTTCCGTCGAGGCGCTAAGGGCACTGGCGAGAATATCGATTCGATTCTCCAACGCGGCGAGCGTCGGCACGTTCGACCCGACGCCGGCCGCATCATCGACCTTGGCGGACAGCACGCGCACATCTTCGGCGACTTTCGTCAGCGCCTCGTCGGAGGCGACGCGCGAGATCATGCCGCGCAAGGCTCCCATCGCCGCTTGCAGTTGTTGCAGCGCGTCCGGATCATCCTTGGCGCCGATGGCGTCGACCTTGTTGGAAAGCGTTTTGAGCGCATTGTCGAAGCCGACCAGACCTTCGGCCGGCATCAGCCCGCGCAAGGCTTCGCGCACTTCGCCCAATCCGCGCTCGATCCCCGCCAGCGCCATCGAATCCACGCCCGCCTGGCGGCTGCGATCGATCCGTTGTCCGAGCGCCTTCACTTCATTTTCGAGCGACTCCAAAGCGCGCCGCGGCAATGCTTCGGTAAACGAGCGGCTGATCTCGGCAAGATCGGCGCGCAGCCCGACGATCGCATTTTCGAGCTCGCTCGATGGCCGCAACGCCTCGATGCGCGCGGTCATCTCGCGCAGCTGTTCTTGCAGCCCGCTGATGTCAATCGATGCCTCGGGCGCGGCGCGCGGAGCCTGCCGGGCAACATGCGACGCGTCCGCGGCGGCGTGCGAACGCCAGCCGTCGGGCCAGGGCGCAAATACACGCTCCGGTTCCGCCGGCGGCGCTGCTGCCTGGAGCTCGGGTTCAGGCTGCGGCACCTGCGGCGGCGACTCGCGCAGCGGCGCCGCATCGGCTTGAGTTTCGGCGCTCCAGGATCGCGTGCTTTCTATTGTGCGATCCTGGTCGAGCGCCCGCTGCCGCGCCGTGATCTCGGCGACGGCTTCGTCGATCGATGCCTGCCGTTGCTGTTCCGCGGTCGCGCTGGCGGCGGCACGCTCAAAAAGTTCCCGCTCGCGGCGCTGACGCTCGGCGCGCAGTTGTTCGTCGCGCAAGCGGCGGCTTTGCTCGAGCTGTTCGGCATAGTGGCTGTCCTGCCGTGGCGCCGGGCGTTCGTCGCCGCGCGGATACGCGTCGCGTTCAGGCGGACGCCACTCGGTATAGGCTTCCCGCCGCTGCCACGCGTCGGAAGAGGAATCCGGAACGCGGCGATCGTCGAAATCCCGATCGCGATGGCGCGGCGGCGCCGGAGTGTCGTAGCGTCGGAACTCTCGGTCTTGGTCGCGAGAACGCCACCGCGCCTCTTCATCCGGCTCCCGCTCACGCTGTTGCTGGGGCCGATCGCGATGCCGCTCATACGATTGATCGCCGGCCGGCGCCGATGGCGAATGCAATTCGTCGCCCTCACGCCCGCGAAACCGATGCTTTCGACTGCGATGATGCACGCGCATCTCGCCGCCGCCGGTTCCGGCACGCCGTTGCCGCTCGTCCTGCTCACGATCGCGCTGCCGCGGTCGATCACGATACGGATCGAGCATATTGTCATTGTCGTCTTGCGAACTTTGACGACGCGGCTCTGCCGCGGAATATCCGCCCCGCGGCCGAGCTTGGTCCATCGGGCGCCGCGGTTGGCGATCGCGAAATTCCTCTCTCGTGCCTTGCGCCGATCGATCGGACGGCCGTTCTTCGGCGACGTCAGACCACCAGCTTTCCTCATCGTCCGTTTCTGTCGGCTGAATAACAGTGTTGAGCCACTCGCCCACGGACATGCCGGAGCGGCGCGCGGCGTCTCGCGCGGCGGCGCGCGCGTCCGGACGGAGACCTCTCAAATTCCACGGACCGCCCGATTTCATTCTCACGTCCAAGCCACATAAGCAGCACGATTCGCCCGCCGATTCGGGCTGACACCCATAAAACCCCGAACGCCAAGCGCGTGTTTTCTGTCCCCGTGGAGAATGTTCAGGAATAGGGTAAAGAAGCCGTTAAGAAAGGTTAGCAACAGTTGCCGAACGAAAACGGATTGGCACCGCAAAAGGTGCGCTGACACCGCAAAAAGTTCCGGTAACTGTTACGGTTACTGAAGTGTGCTTTTCGATGAAACCAAACGTATGAGAACGTGGTTAAGGGAGGCTGACACAACGCAAATGGACGCCGTGGGGAGCGTTTATGGCGCGTGGCGCGTCAAATGCCGGGCCGAGCTCGGCGGATACAAACTCCGCTAGAGGTTCGTTTGCGCCATGTGATCCGCACCGCGCGGAACAGGAAAGTTCTGCCGGCGACGCGACCGGCGACCGGCCTTTGACCATCGGCGAGGTCGCGCAAGAGTACGGTCTCACGCTCCGCACCTTGCGCTTTTACGAGGCCAAACGCCTGATCACACCTTACCGACATGGCAACACGCGGCTGTACCGATCGAGTGACCGCAAACGTCTAAGTCTCGTCTTGGCCGGCAGACGGCTCGGCTTCACCCTCGCGGAGATCAAGCATCTTCTGAACCGGCAGCACGACAGCCTGCACCTGACCCGCGAGCAATGCATGAAGCAGATCAAATTGCTCGAGCAGCAAAAGCGCAGCATCGAAATGGCGATCACTGAGCTGCGGCAGATTCATACCTCCTTCTACCAGCGGCTCGTGGAAAAGACCGGCGAGCATTCCCACTGAACTCGCTCCGATTCAGCGGCAAAGCGTGAGGGCGCGCCAAGCGAGCGCACGCAGTGCGCCGCTTCGGCCCGTCCGGTCGGTGGCGGCAACGCCGGCATTGCGCGTATCCTGCAATCGCCCCCAGGGACTCGACTGCACCTCACCGTTGACGCAAAACGGCAAGGCTATACCTTCCTTCGCCGGCCGCCGGCCCGCGCAGGGCCAAGAGATCAAACGCCGCCGCCCGGAGGACGACATGCCGACTTACAAGGCTCCCGTTGGGGACGTGATGTTTCTGTTGAGCGACGTGTTTCACATCGATCGCTACAACAATTTGCCGGGCTTCGCTGACGCCACACCCGATCTCGTCGAGGCAGTGCTCGATGAGGCAGCCAAGTTTTGCGAGGACGTGCTGACGCCGCTCAACCGCGTCGGCGACAAGGAAGGCTGCAAACGCCATGCGGACGGCTCCGTCACGACACCGGCCGGCTTCAAGGAAGCGTACAAGCGGCTGATGGACGGCGGGTGGATTGGGGCTTCCGCGCCTGCGGAATATGGCGGGCAAGGGCTGCCGCGCGTTCTCTCGCAGGCGGTCGGCGAGTTCCTGATATCTGCGAATATGGCTTTCGCAATGTATCCCGGGCTGACGCAAGGCGCCGTCGCGGCGCTTACCGTTCATGGCTCGCCCGAACAAAAGGCGCTCTATCTGCCGAAGCTCATCAGCGGCCAATGGACCGGCACGATGAACCTGACCGAGCCGCAATGCGGCACCGATCTCGGTCTCACACGCACCCGCGCCATACCGCAGCCGGACGGCAGTTACAAAATCACCGGCACGAAGATTTTCATTTCCGCCGGCGAGCACGACCTCGCCGAAAACATTGTTCATCTCGTGCTCGCCCGCATCGAGGGCGCGCCGGAAGGCGTCAAGGGAATTTCGCTGTTCGTCGTGCCCAAATTCCTGCCGGCCAAAGACGGCGGCGTTGGCGCGCGCAACGGTGTGTCCTGCGGCTCGATCGAAGAGAAGATGGGCATTCACGGCAATTCGACCTGCGTCATGAACTATGACGGCGCCACTGGATGGCTGATCGGCGAGGCCAATCGCGGCCTCAACGCCATGTTCGTGATGATGAACGAAGCCCGGCTCGGGGTCGGCGTACAGGGGCTGGCGATGTCGGAAGTCGCCTATCAGAACGCCGCGGTCTATGCGAAGGAGCGGCTGGCGGGGCGCGCGCTCACCGGCGCGAAGTTCAAGGACAAGCCGGCCGATCCGATCATCGTGCATCCGGACATTCGCCGCATGCTGATGACCATGCGCGCCTTCAACGAAGCCGCGCGCGCACTCGTATTATGGACCGCGCTCAAAAGCGACGTCGCACACCGCTCCGGCGACGCCAAGGAGCGGCGGGCGGCGGACGACCATATGGGTCTGATGACGCCCGTGATCAAAGGCGTGCTGACCGACCAGGGTTTTGCCAACACCGTCATGGCGCAGCAGGTGTTCGGCGGTCACGGCTACATCGCCGAGCACGGCATGGAGCAGTTCGTGCGCGATTCGCGCATCGCCATGATCTACGAAGGCGCCAACGGCATTCAGGCGCTTGATCTCGTCGGGCGCAAACTGCCGAAAGACGGCGGCCGCGCCCTG
>Ga0187781_10001153_pt1 | contig 19869 bp, 16 predicted proteins | sample 0715_SJ02_MP02_2_FD_132447 | JGI IMG/M metagenome (GOLD analysis project Ga0187781, IMG submission 132447) | Tropical peat soil microbial communities from peatlands in Department of Meta, Colombia - 0715_SJ02_MP02_20_MG | ecosystem: Environmental > Terrestrial > Soil > Wetlands > Peat | place... | reverse complement strand
CGCCGCTCCGAAGAAGCCTGGCGTTCGCTCGGAAACAGTCGCCGAGGAGCGCCCCCCGCAGAGCCGCGCAGGTTAGTGAGTTCGGCCAGTTTTCTGCGGCGGTGAGGGGAGAACGGCCAACCCCGTATTACAATCAAATACCTGGCCTGATGACGGAGGCGTCGGTCAGGCGGCTGCGATCGCATGCACGACTCGATACTTGTCACGGGAGGGGCGGGATTCATCGGCTCCAATTTCATTCTGCAGCGTCTGCAGCAGGATGAAGCCTCCATCGTCAATCTCGACAAACTGACCTACGCGGGAAATCTGCGCAACCTCGAGATGGTTGCCAACGATCGGCGGTATGAGTTCGTTCACGGAGATATCGGCGACAGAAGTCTTGTCCGGCGGCTGTTGGAACAGCATCGGGTCGGCGCCATCGTTCACTTCGCGGCGGAAAGCCACGTCGACCGGTCGATTCGGGGTCCGGATGACTTCATGCAAACCAACATCCTTGGCACATTCGCGCTTCTGGAGGAAGCGCGTGCGTACTGGGCCGAGCTACCGCAGGAGGGAAAAGCGAATTTCCGGTTTCTGCACGTTTCCACCGATGAAGTGTATGGGTCGCTCGGTCCCAGCGATCCTCCATTCTGCGAGACAACTCCGTATGCGCCCAACAGCCCGTATGCGGCGTCGAAGGCCGCGTCTGATCACCTGGTGCGGGCCTATCATCACACCTACGGCCTGCCCACTCTGACGACCAACTGCTCCAACAACTACGGGCCATTTCAGTTTCCCGAGAAGTTGATTCCGCTGATGATCCTCAATGCCCGCGACGGCAAATCGTTGCCGGTCTATGGCGATGGCATGAACGTTCGCGACTGGCTGTTCGTGGAGGACCACTGCGAGGGGATTGCCCTGGTGCTGCAGCGCGGACGTCCGGGGGAGACTTATAACATTGGCGGCTGCAATGAAAAGCCGAATCTCGAGATTGTCCACGCCATCTGCGATCTGGTGGATGAAATGGCGCCGCGTTCCGGCCCGTCGCGGAGGGATTTGATTACCTTCGTGAAGGATCGCCCCGGACACGACCGCCGGTACGCCATGAATGCGGGCAAGATCGAGCGGGAATTGGGATGGAAGCCGAAGGAAACGTTTGCAAGCGGGCTGCGCAAGACGGTTCGCTGGTATGTGGAACACGACCAGTGGGTCCGCGAAGTGACCAGTGGAAGCTACCGGCACTGGATCGCGACCCATTATTCCGGTTAGAACGATCGACCAAGATGACAGACAGCACAATATTTCGCGGCATTATTCTCGCCGGCGGGTCGGGAACGCGGCTTTACCCCGTGACACAAGCCATGGGGAAGAGCCTGCTCCCGGTGTACAACAAGCCGATGGTTTATTACCCGCTGAGTACGCTGATGCTGGCGGGTATTCGCGACATTCTCATCATCTCGACTCCCGACGATATCCCGAAATTTCAAACGCTGCTGCAAGATGGCAGCCAGTTCGGAATTCGGCTGCAATATCAGGTGCAGCCCCGGCCCGAAGGAATTGCGCAGGCCTTAGTGCTGGGGGAAGCTTTTCTGGCCGGCAACCCGTGCGCTCTGGTGCTTGGCGACAACATTTTCTACGGCCATGATCTGGCGAAATGCCTACGAGAATCGGCGAACAAGCGGGATGGAGCCACGGTCTTTGCCTATCCTGTGCACGATCCGGAGCGCTATGGAGTCGTGGAGTTTGACGCCAGCGGCCGTGCTCTGAGCATCGAAGAGAAGCCGAAGCGGCCAAAGTCAAAATACGCCGTGACCGGCCTGTATTTTTACGACGCTCAGGCGCCGAAGATCGCGCAATCCCTGCGACCTAGCGCACGCGGCGAACTGGAAATCACTGATTTGAACCAGGCCTATTTGGAAAAAGGGCAACTGGAAGTTGTGGTCATGGGGCGCGGGATGGCGTGGCTCGATACCGGAACGCACGAGTCCCTGATGGATGCCGCCCTGTACATTCAGGCGATCGAGAAACGGCAGGGCCTAATGGTAGCTTGCCCCGAGGAGATCGCCTACCGATCGGGCTACATTTCGGCCGCGCAAGTGGAGAAGGTTGCCGCGGCGATGAGGAACAGCAGCTACGGGGCCTATCTGACGCAGTTGCTGCGGGAAAGGGTATTCTGAAAACGGTTTTGACGCCGCCGCTGGCGATGGATGCGCTAAGAAAAATCCCGACCTCTTTACGCGGTGTATTCATCCTCGAGCCCCGCGTTTTCGGGGACGATCGCGGATTTTTCCTGGAAAGCTACAGTGAACGCGTGTTCGCGGAGGTGGGCATCGCAGAACGGTTCGTGCAGGACAATCATTCCTTTTCGCAACAAAACGTGCTGCGTGGGCTGCACTACCAGATTCGGCACACGCAGGGGAAACTGGTCCGTGCCATCGTGGGAGAGATTCTGGATGTCGCCGTGGACTTGCGCCGCAGTTCTCCGACGTTTGGAAAATCGGAAGCAGTGCGGCTTTCGGGAGAGAACAAACGCATGTTATGGATCCCGGCGGGCTTCGCGCACGGATTCCGCGTCATGTCGCCGACGGCGCACGTGCTCTACAAAGCAAGCGATTATTATGCCCCCGAGTATGAGCGGACTCTAGCCTGGAACGATCCGGATTTGAAGATCAATTGGCAACTAGACGGCGAGCCGATCATTTCTGCGAAAGACCTGCGGGGCATCGCGCTGCGCGACGCCGAGACCTCCGAATAGACATCAGAAAATCAACCTGCATGAAAGTGACCATATTAGGAGCGACGGGTCTTCTGGGCAACGCGCTGTTGCGCGAGTGGCAAGGGGACGACGTTCAGGGTTTTGGCGTGGAGCACTTTGATATCCGTGATGCCCGCCAAGTGCAAAAGATCGTTCACGAAACCCGCCCGGATTGGATTGTCCTGGCGGCGGCGTACACCGATGTCGATGGGTGCGAGAGCAATCCGGAGCTGGCCCTTTCCGTGAATCGCGATGGAGCTGTACTGGTTGCCGAGGCCGCGAAACAAGCGGGCGCGAAATTGCTGTTTCTCAGCACCGACTATGTGTTTGACGGAAGCAAGACCACGCCCTACGAAACCGGGGACGCGCGCAATCCGCAGAGCGTGTATGGACGTTCGAAAGCGGAGGCCGAAGTCCGGTTACTGGAAACGGTTCCGGGTTGCTGTATCGTTCGGACTGCGTGGTTGTTCGGTAAGGGCGGAAAATGTTTTCCCGATACGATCATGAAGCTGGCTGCGACGCGGCCCACACTGGATGTGGTCGATGATCAGCGCGGATGTCCGACATACTCCATCGATCTGGCGAAGGCGATCATCGGGTTGTGCCGCAAAGACGCGTCTGGGATTGTGCAGGTGACGAACGCAGGGAGTTGCTCGTGGTTTGAATTTGCCCGGGAAATTGTCAAGGAAGCGGGTCTTACAGCCGTAGTGCGGCCTGCGAGCAGCGGGCAAATGCCGCGTCCGGCGAGGCGTCCCGCATACTCGGTGATGTCGGCGGCAAGTTTGGATGGTTTCGGCCTCCACATGCCCTCGTGGCCGGATGCGCTGCGGCGGTATTTGGCAGAGCGAAAAAGCTGAGCGCTGGCGGCATTGCCTCGGTCGTTGCCGTGCTGATACGATGCGGCGGGGTTCTCCTGCTTCGTGAAGCTCATCCAGAACTACATTGATGGTGAGTTTGTTTCCGGCGGCCGCGAGTTCGCTGACGTGAATCCGGCAGACGGAACGGTCATTGCGCATGTGGCGGAAGCCGATCGCGAGCAGGTCGATGCCGCCGTGCAGAGTGCCCGCAGAGCGTTGCAGGGAGAATGGGGCAGGTTGTCGGTTCGCGAGCGCGCTACGTGGTTGCACAAAGTTGCGGACAGGATCGAAGCGCGGTTCGATTGCTTTGTGGCTGCCGAAATCGCGGATACCGGCAAGCCCATTGCACTCGCTTCACGACTGGATGTTCCGCGGGCGGCGGCGAATTTCCGCGTGTTTGCCGACTTGATCAAGACGGCGGGACTCGAATCATTTCAGACTGAGACTCCCGACGGCAAAAGCGCCCTTAATTACGCGGTGCGCAAGCCGCTGGGAGTGGTGGGAATCATCACGCCCTGGAATCTGCCGCTGCTTCTGCTCACGTGGAAAGTCGCTCCTGCTCTGGCTTGCGGCAATACTGTGGTAGTGAAACCGTCGGAAGAAACTCCGGCCACCGCGACGCTGCTGGCGGAAGTGATGCAGGAAACTGGAATTCCGCATGGCGTCTACAACGTGGTTCACGGTTTTGGGCCGAACTCGGCGGGAGAATTCCTGACGCAGCATCCGGACGTGAACGCGGTGACGTTTACCGGCGAGTCACAGACGGGAGCGGCCATCATGAAGACCGTTGCAGCCTCGGTGAAACCGGTTTCGTTTGAACTCGGGGGCAAGAATGCTGCGATCGTGTTTGCCGACTGCGACTTCGCTGAGGCCGTGGACGGGATCGCCGAAGCCGCTTTTCTCAACACAGGGCAGGTTTGTCTGTGTGCCGAGCGAGTTTACGTGCAGCGCGCGATTTTCGATGGCTTTGTCGATGCCCTGAAGCACAAAGCGGAGGGTCTGCGAATGGGATCGCCGCTGGAGAAGACAACTGATCTGGGCCCGTTAATTTCGTCCCAGCATCGTGAAAAGGTTTTGTCGTACTACCGGCTGGCGCGGGAAGAAGGCGCGACAACGGTGACTGGGGGCGGGGTTCCGCAGTTCGGCACGCCGCTCGATCAGGGCTTCTATGTGCAGCCGACCATCTATACTGGTTTGCCTGAGTCGGCGCGCTGCATAAGAGAAGAGATCTTCGGTCCGGTTTGCCATGTCGCGCCTTTCGATGAGGAAGAGGAAGCGGTGACTATGGCCAATGACACCAAGTACGGTCTTGCCGCATCGGTCTGGACGACGAACTTGAAACGCGGCCATCGTGTGGCGCAACAGATGAATGTCGGAATCACCTGGGTGAATTGCTGGTTCCTGCGCGATCTGCGAACGCCGTTCGGAGGCGTGGGACTCTCTGGCATTGGCAGGGAAGGCGGGGTGCACTCGTTGAATTTTTATTCAGAACTGAACAACATCTGTATTCGTATCTGAACCGCTTGGAAGCTTAGACTCAAAGAACATGGTCAACGTCGAAAGCCGAATCATTGAGGGCAAGGCCAAACCACGCGGAAAATATCCGCACGTCAAGCGCGCGGGGGACTTTCTCATCGTTTCGGGCACGAGTTCCCGGCGGGCGGATAACAGCATCACCGGCGCCGAAGTCGACGAATTCGGTACGACGCATCTCGACATCCGTGCGCAAACGCGAGCTGTTCTCGACAACGTCCGCGACATTTTGCGAACCGCGGGAGCCGATCTTCAGGATGTCGTCGAGATCACCTCGTATCTCGTGAACATGAATGATTTCGCCGGGTACAACGAAGTCTACGGCGAGTATTTCAACTACGACGGACCGGCGCGAACCACCGTGGCTGTGCATCAGCTGCCGCACCCGCATTTGCTGATTGAAGTTCGAGCTGTCGCCTACAAGCCGCAGAAATAGGAGCGACTATGCCATCCATCAAAGAATTGAACGCATTCAATTTTCAACGCTGGATTGAGGACAACAAAGAGAAGTTCAAGCCCCCGGTGGGCAACGCCCAGGTCTGGGAAGACGGCGAGCTGATGGTGACGGTGGTGGGAGGTCCGAACCAGCGCAGGGACTATCATGACGATCCGACAGAGGAATTCTTCTATCAGTTGAAGGGAAATATTTTTCTGAGGATCATGGAGACTCCGGGCAAACCTCCAATCGAAATCCCGATCAAGGAAGGCGAAATTTTTCTGCTGCCCAAGCACATGCGCCACTCGCCGCAACGGTTGGAGGCTGGGAGCCTCGGCGTGGTGGTCGAAATGCCGCGGCCAGAAGGCGCTCTCGACGGTTTCGAGTGGTATTGCCAGAAGTGTCATCAGCTGGTGCACCGCGCGGAGGTGAAACTGAAGAGCATTGTGCGCGACCTGCCGCCGCTGTTCGAGCGGTTTTACAGCAATGAAAGCCTGCGCAAGTGCAAGCATTGTGGCGCGGTTCATCCCGGCAAATCGTAGGCGCAAGTTATACAAATGCCTGTCATCGACATTCACAACCACTTCTTTCCGCGCACGTGGCCCGATCTCTCTGCGCGCTATGGCACTCCCGATTGGCCATGGATCAAGCACACCGAAACTGGCAAGGCGGAGATTATGGTGGGTGACCGTTTCTTCCGCCAAATTTATTCCGCGTGCTGGGATCCGGAAGTGCGCCTGCAGGAAATGGACCGGGACGGTGTGGAAATGCAGATTATGTCGGCGACGCCGGTACTGTTTGCCTACGACCGGTCCGCAGAACATGCACTCGATTGCGCGCGACTGTTCAACGATGCGGCTCTGGAACTGTGCGCGCAAGGCAAGGGCAGGCTAAAATCGCTGTGCCAGGTTCCTCTGCAAGACATCGATGCGTCGTGCAAAGAGTTGAGCCGGTGCATGCGGGCGGGGCATCTTGGGGTGCAGATCGGCAATCACGTTGGCGATAAAAATCTTGACGATCCGGGCATCGTCACGTTTCTGCATCATTGCGCGGATGAAGGTGCGGCCGTGCTGGTGCACCCCTGGGACATGCTGGGTCAGCCCCGCATGCCGAAATACATGATGCCGTGGACAGTCGGCATGCCGGCCGAAACGCAGCTTGGCATCGTGGCGATGATTCTGGGGGGAACGTTCGACAAGCTGCCGCGAAAACTGCGCCTCTGCTTCGCGCATGGCGGAGGCAGCTTTGCATTCTTGCTGGGGCGGCTGGAGAATGCGTGGAAGCACCACCCGGTCGCGCATGGCCTCTGTGAGTTGCCGCCCAGCCAATACCTCAATCGCTTCTCCGTGGACTCGGCGGTCTTCGATCCGCGGGCGCTGCAGTTTCTGGTGGAAACGATGGGTGCGGAGCGGGTGATGCTGGGCTCCGACTATCCGTTTCCGCTGGGCGAACACGGAATCGGATCGCTGATTCGCTCGAGCCAACTGCCCGAGAAGACAAAGACTCGTTTACTGGGCGCGAATGCGATGGAATTCCTCGGGCTCAAGAGCGAGCTGAAGGCACCTGCGGCGGAGCCCATTCCTTCAGTATCCACAGCGCCGATCGTGCCGAAGAACGAGCAGCTGACGTACAGTTCTTATCTGAAGGTCGCAGAGCTGCTGGGACTACAACATCCGCAGTCCACACCGCATCATCACGATGAATTGCTGTTCATTATTGTGCACCAGACGTATGAGTTGTGGTTCAAGGAACTGCTGCACGACCTGGACGGGGTAGTGGCGAGTTTGCAAGCGGTTGCTGCGGACCCGTCCTCCCACGACGACGTTTATGAAGCGGCGCGGCTGTTGCGTCGCTGCACAGAAATCACGCGCGTACTGGTAGAGCAATTCACGATTCTGGAAACGATGCTGCCCACGCACTTCCTGGCGTTTCGCGGCAAATTGGAGCCGGCCAGCGGATTCCAGTCGGAGCAGTTCCGCGAATTGGAATTCCTGTGTGGTTTAAAAGACGAGAAGATGCTTCGCTATCACCGGCCGACGCCGGAAGCGCACGCGCAACTGGAACGCCGGCTTCGCGAACCTTCCGTTCACGACGTGTTCTTTCAGGCTTTGCAAGCCTTGGGCAAGTTGCAGGTGAGCATCGACGCGACGGAACGGGAGCGGTTTCAAGCACGTGCCCGCGCCGTCCTTTCGCTTTATCAGGATGAGCACAGCCATCGCGACTGGATCGATGTATGCGAGCGCCTCACGGAATTCGATGAACTCGTGGTGAGCTGGCGATTGCGCCACATTCAGCTGGTGGAACGCGTCATTGGCGCGCGCGTGGGAACCGGTGGCAGTACGGGTTCGTCATATTTGAAGCTCACGCTCGACAAGAAGTTCTTTCCAGAGTTGTGGGAGGCTCGAACTCTGCTGGCGGAATAGCGCCGTAAACAACTCCCGATTGCTCTCATGCACAACGCCGAGACCATCACACTCATTGGGGCCGGGCTCAACGGACCGCTGCTTGGGCTGGAATTGGTCAAGCGCGGGTTTCGAGTGGAAATCTACGAGCGGCGGGCCGACATGCGGCGTGTGCGTATGAGCGCAGGCCGCTCGATCAATCTGGCAATTTCGACCCGCGGCATCCACGCTCTCACTCAAGCTGGACTGTGGGAGGAAATGCGGAAGATCATCATCCCCATGCGCGGAAGGATGATGCATTCCATCGCGTCGGAACTGACGTTTCAGCCTTATGGTAAGAATGAACAGGAGGTCATCAATTCGATTTCTCGTGCAGACTTGAGCATTGCTTTAATGAATGCGGCCGAAGCCCGAGGAGTGAAGATCTTCTTTCAGCAGCGCTGTCTTGGGATGGACTTCAGGACCGGATCACTTCACATGCGGCAAGAGCAATCCGGCGAAGAACGCACTGTGGAGGCCGGGGTGGTAATCGGGTGCGACGGTTCGGCGTCGGCGATTCGCGGGGCAATGCTGAACCGGGCCCGCTTCAATTTTTCGCAACGCTACCTCGACTACGGATACAAAGAACTCACCATCCCGGCCGGACCCGGGGGCAAACACGCTCTGGAAATGAACGCACTGCATATCTGGCCGCGCGGAAGCTACATGCTGATCGCCCTGCCCAACGTGGATGGGACATTCGCCTGCATTCTGTTTCTTCCGTTCGCAGGGGCAGATAGCTTTGCGGAGTTAAACACAGAATCGGAGGTCCGCGAGTTCTTCCAGTCCCGTTTCCCGGATTCCGTTCCGCTGATGCCCGATCTCGCTGATAACTTCTTCACCAATCCCACGGGGGCGATGGTCACCGTGAAGTGCTCGCCGTGGCACGTTGAGGGTCGAACTCTGCTTCTGGGTGACGCGGCCCATGCGATTGTGCCGTTTTTCGGACAGGGAATTAATTGTGGTTTCGAGGACTGCACGGTATTTCTGGAATTGCTCGACCGTTATGGCTCCGATTGGGCGCGAGTGTTCCCGGAATTCGAATCCATGCGAAAAGCCAATGCCGATGCGATTGCCGACATGGCGGTCGAGAATTTTGTTGAGATGCGAGACCGGGTTGCCGACGCACGCTTTCTCCTGCGCAAGAGAGTTGAGCTTGCCCTGGAGGCCAAGTACCCGCAGCTCTTCGTGCCCAAGTACGCGATGGTGACGTTTCACCGGGTTCCTTACGCCACGGCTCTGGAGCGCGGCCAGCGGCAGGACAGGATGTTGACCGAGTTGTGTGATCGCATCGAGCGCGTCGAGGACCTCGACTGGAACAAAGCCGATATGCTGATTCGTCGTGGACTAATTCCGCTGGAGTTCTCTTGACTGCCCCGCGCTTTCAAACTAGGCGTTTTCAAGCTGGGCTTTTTCAAGCGGACCCAGCGTTCGCCCGGGCGATGGATGCCGCAGATCCGTTAGCGCAGTTTCGCCAGCGATTCCACATTCCACGCACAAAGGGCGGCGAAGAATGCATTTACCTGTGCGGACACTCGCTTGGACTGCAACCGAAAACGGCACGATCCTATCTTGAACAGGAACTACAAGACTGGGCGCAACTTGGGGTCGAGGGCCATTTTCATGCCAGGCATCCATGGATGCCCTACCACCGCCTGTTGACCGAGCAGACGGCCGCTCTTGTCGGCGCCTTACCGATTGAAGTGGTGGTCATGAATTCGCTCACAGTGAATCTGCACCTGATGATGGCCTCTTTCTACCGGCCGACCCGTGAGCGACACAAGATTCTGATCGAGCGCGGCGCGTTTCCCTCCGATCAGTATGCAGTGAAATCGCAGATTCGCTTTCACGGGTTTTCTCCAGACTCGCTGATCGAACTCGCTGCTCGCGAGGGCGAATCCTCGGTGCGGGACGAAGATTTGGAAGCGCTGATCGAGCGCGAAGGAAGTGCGATTGCGCTGATCCTGCTTGGCGGCGTGAATTACGCCACCGGGCAACTGTTTGACGTGGAGCTGATTACCAAGGCGGGGCATAATAAGGGCTGTCTTGTGGGCTGCGATCTTGCCCATGCTGCCGGAAATGTGCCACTGCATCTTCACGATTGGGGAACGGACTTCGCCGTTTGGTGCAGCTATAAGTATTTGAACGGGGGGCCCGGTTGTGTGGCAGCGTGCTTTGTTCATGAACGGCACTCCGAGGATTGGGCACTGCCCAGGTTTGCCGGATGGTGGGGGCACGATGAAAAGAGCCGGTTTGAAATGGGGCCAAAGTTTCATCCCATGCCGGGAGCGGAAGGCTGGCAGTTGAGCAATCCGCCAATTTTGGCGCTGGCTCCGCTCCGGGCGTCGATGGAAATTTTTGCGGAAGCAGGCATGGAGCGCCTGCGAGCCAAAAGCGTATCGCTCACAGGTTACTTGGAATTTCTGCTACAAGAGCAGGCGGCGAGAAATTTCTCCATCATCACTCCAAGGGATCCAGAGAAAAGAGGTGCACAACTCTCCATCCGTTTGTCGCGGCAAGGGCGGGAGTTGTGCGACCGGCTAACCGCGCAAGGCGTCATCGGAGATTGGCGCGAGCCGGACACGTATCGCGTCGCCGCCGTACCGCTCTATAACTCCTATCAGGATGTTTACGAATTCGCTTCCGGTTTTTCCGCAGCGCTGCGATAGAAAGAAAAACTTCTTGTTTCCGGTTACTTCAGTAATACAAGAGAAGTTTCATCGGAACCGTACAATCCGGAGCGTGGGGAGAACTGCGCTTAACCGGCATAAGTGGGTAGTCGGAATCGCCGCTTTGGCGGGCGTGCACGTGCTGGTGTCGATGCTCTCGCCCCGTTCGTTCGCGTTGACCGCGTTCGGAGACATCCTTCAGAATACGGTGCTGTTGGGCGCAACCGTCGCATTTCTGGCCAATGTTGGAACCACATCTCCTGGAATTTTCCCGGCAAGGTCGCGCCTTTTCTGGGCCCTGATGGGCTTTGGTCTGGCCATGTGGTTGACCTCGCAGGTCATGTGGACCTACATCGAAGTCTACTTGCGGCACGAGGCGCCGAATCCTTTTGTCGGGGACGTAGTGCTGTTCCTGCATGTTGTCCCCATGATGGCGGCAGTGGCGATTCAGCCCCACGCCAGGCAGGATGGCCGCGCGTTGCGCGCAGGCACCCTGGATTTTGCACTCCTAATGACGTGGTGGTTGTTCCTGTATCTTTTTGTCGTTATCCCATGGCAGTACGTGGAACTTTCGGAAGCGACCTACGGTCGCAGCTTTGACCTGCTTTATGTCAGTGAAGAACTGGTCATGGCGGCCGGTTTGATCATGGTATGGCGGCGAAGCAGCGGGCTGTGGCGAAAGGTTTATATCCATCTGTTTGGCGCGACCATGCTTTATTGTGTCGCTTCACTGGTGGCCAGCGAGGCCATCGATTTTCACATTTACTACACCGGCAGCTTGTTCGACGTTCCTCTGGTAACGTCCATGGCCTGGTTCCTGCGCATTCCTTTCCTCGCCCGCGAGGCTGGAGCCGGAAACATCAGCGAACAAGCGCCACAAGTCGGTTTGGGAATCTGGAAGGCACGCCTTGCCATGCTCGCGGTCCTCGTTACTCCGTTGATGTTGGCTTGGGCGCAATTCGGAGGAAACGCTTCGCCGCGGCTTCGCACCTACAGGCTGCTGATCACCGTCGCCGTCATGCTGGTCATGGGCGTGCTCGTTTTCCTGAAGCAGCACCTTCTCGATCAAGAACTGCTCAGCCTGCTGCGCTTGTCGCGGCACAATCTGGATGAGATGTGCCGGTTAAAAGACGAACTGGAAAATAAGGAACAGTCTCTTCGCTGGCACAGTCTGGAACTGCAGCGCAAGAATCTTGAGCTGCAGGAAATTTCCTTTACCGATGTGTTAACGGGAATCTGGAATCGGCGTTATCTGGAGGAGATTCTGACGGCCGAGGCCGGACAGGTCCTGCGAAACTACCAGCGCGCCCGCGGGAGCGAGATCCGAAAGCTGGATCACCGCGATCTGGTTTTCATCATGGTGGATGTAGATTTCTTCAAAGAAGTGAACGACCTTTACGGCCATCCGGCGGGAGATCGGTTGCTGCAGCTGGTCGCGCAGCGGCTGGCTACGGTGGTGCGGAAATCGGATGTGCTGGTGCGCTGGGGCGGGGAGGAGTTTCTGATCATGACCCGCTCGAGCGATCCCGCGGGTACGCCGGCCTTCTGCAGCCGTATTCTGGAAGTCGTCTCGTCGGGGCCTTTCGATCTTGGGCATGGCATCACAGTCAGCAAGACTTGTTCAGTCGGATGGGCGGCGTATCCCTGGTGCCGTGGCGCGTATGAAGCCATCTGCGCCGAAGAATCGATTGCGCTGGCCGATGCTGCTCTGTATCGAGCGAAAGGCTTGGGCAGAAACCAGGGGATCGGCATCGTGGCCACGGAGGCGGCCAGCCACAATCCGGACAGCATCGATCTAATATCCGTGCGGAACGGTGAAGGGCCACTCGCACGCACAATCAAAACGCCCTGTCCGACAGAATCGGCGCCGGAGTCAGAGAGGGCGTCCGTTGAATTCCCAGACTAGGACCGTCGCTTTGGCCGCCTCCGCACAGAGGCCGTGACCACGCCCTTGACCGCGCACCCGCGCGTTGACTACAGTGAGAAGCCGTCTCCTGCGGGCAGAACGACAATGAAGAGGCGCTACTCCCAATGAATGCAATGAACGTTTCCTCCAAAACCGGTCTTCGTCAGAAGGCCCAGCTGATGTCGGCCTCGGAGATCGAGCGCACCCTGGTCCGGCTGGCGTATGAAATCGTGGAAAAAAATGATGGAATCGACGGCCTGGGCTTGGTCGGCATCCGCCGCCGCGGCGTGCCACTCGCCGAGCGGCTGGGCAAAATTATTGCGCGGATCGAAAATGGCAATGTGCCCGTCGGAACCCTGGACATCACGTTTAATCGCGACGATCTTTCGACTCTTGGTCCCAAGCCGGTGGTACAGGAAAAAGCGATTGGTTTCGAAATTGAAGACAAGAACATTGTGCTGGTGGATGATGTTCTATTCACCGGCCGCACAACCCGTGCCGCTCTGGACGCGTTGTTCTCTCACGGCCGTCCGCGCCGGGTCCAGTTGTGCGTGCTGATTGACCGCGGCTGGCGCGAGATTCCCGTCGAGGCGACCTTCGTCGGACGCCACGTGCAGACCACGTTGGACGAAGTCATCGAAGTCAAGCTGCAGGAAATCGATGAAGCCGAGAAGGTCTTGTTGATGGAAAGGTAGGGAGGAGCAGACGGGTACCGGACCCGCCGAAGAACGGCTTGACGGTGCAAATTGAGGCTTTTCACCAGCCTCCTGCTATTTTGTAGTGGTTACGGATAGGCTCGTGTGTTACAGGCATTTCGTAACTTATCCAAATAGAATTGCCGTCCCGTTCTTCGCTGTATTTACCAGGACCTATGGTCGTACATCCCTTCCGACGCTCGTAGCAGTCCAGTAAAGCGTGCTCACCGTTGATGATTACGTACACCATTGAATTATCTGTGTGGGTTCGCCTCCCGGTGAGGCCGTTTATGACCGTGCCCGCCGCTCCCCCGCTGGTGTCCCCACGAGTGTCTTGGGACTGCGTTAGGTTCTGCGAGTCAACCACTTCGACGATCAAAGCTCCAACCATGGCATGGCATATGTCCCTCACGGACTTGGCGAGGCTTGGCTCCGAGCTTCCGAGGATCTTGTGGCTGTGGTCGGAAAGAACGAGGCGGTACTCGACACCGCCATTGGAATCGGGTTTCTTGATCGCGTCGACAATGTAATCGCTTTTTGCTACGTCCTGCGTGATCGTGACATCTGGGCAGCCCTTGCGCAGAGACTTCAACATCTCCTCAGTAGGAATGTTGGATCTTTCTGTCAGCGCAATGCTTTTGGGAGCCTCTTGAGCCCACGCCGGGATCGCAACCAGCAAGACCCCAGCCACGAAAAATGGACAAAGATGTACTCTCATTTTCTAAGCTCCAAATCTGACGGCGCTGGCGAGGCGCTCCTCAGCAAAGGTCGCCCCACCCTACGCGCTTTCGTAGGGTGGGGAGTCTTGCTTCCCTTTCTGGAACTACCCAATCCTCGTACACACGGCCTTGGTCTGGGTGTAGTTGTTCAGGACTTCATGCCCCATTTCACGTCCCCAGCCGGACTGCTTGTATCCGCCGAAGGGGAGCGCGGCGTCGAAGATGTTGTAGCAGTTGATCCACACCGTGCCGGCGCGGAGCTGTTCGGCCATGCGGTGGGCCTTGCTGATGTCCTTGGTCCACACTGCAGCGGCCAGTCCGTACGTGCTGTCGTTGGCGCGAGGAACGATTTCCTCGGGATCGGTGAATGGCATCGCTGCCACCACAGGCCCGAAGATTTCTTCCTGCACGACTTTCATGTTCTCCTGAGTATTGACCAGCACCGTCGGCTCCACGAAATAGCCGCGATCGCCAGCCTTGTGGCCGCCGACCACGGCCTTCGCGCCCTCAGAGAAGCCAGATTCGAGGTAGCCGCAGACTCGGTTCAGTTGTTCTTCCGAGACCAGCGGGCCCATCTCGGTCTCCGGATCGAGTCCGGACCCAACCTTGATCTTCTTGGCCTGCTCAGCAACGCCCTCGACCACCTGATCATAGACCGCCTTCTCGACGTAAAGGCGAGACCCAGCACAGCAGCACTGGCCGTGATTGAAGAAGATAGCGCTGGCCGAGCCGGGAATGGCGGCATCGAGATCGGCGTCTTTAAACACGACGTTGGGAGATTTACCCCCGAGTTCGAGCGAAACTTTCTTGAGATTGCCTGCAGCAGCGTGGACGATCAGCTTGCCGACTTCCGTCGATCCGGTGAAGGCAACTTTGTCGACACCAGGATGGGCCGCCAACGCCGCGCCTGCCGTTTCGCCGTAGCCCGGGACAATATTCACGACGCCGTCGGGGAAACCAGCTTCGCAGATGAGTTCGCCCAGTCGAAGTGCGGAAAGCGGAGTTTGCTCGGCAGGTTTCAGCACGACCGTGCAGCCGGTCGCCAGCGCCGGACCCAGTTTCCACGCCGCCATCAGCAGCGGGAAATTCCACGGAATGATTTGGCCGACGACTCCCACCGGCTCACGCAAGGTGTACGCAAAGTATTTTGCCCCCGGCGTATAGGGCACGTTTAGCGGGATCGTGTTGCCCTCGATCTTTGTCGCCCACCCCGCCATGTACCGGAAAAGGTCCACAGCGAGAGGCACGTCTGCCGCTTTGGCGATGCCGAAGGGCTTGCCGTTATCGAGGCTTTCGAGGTAACCAAATTCTTCTGTGTGTTGTTCGAGCAGGTCGGCGAGTTTCCAAACCAGCCGTCCGCGCTCGGATGCCGTCATTTTGCGCCAGGGACCGCTGTCGAAAGCATTGCGGGCGGCGCGCACCGCTTGGTTAATGTCCTCGCGATCGCCTTCTGTGATTTGAGCGAGGACTTCGCCCGTTGCGGGGTTGTATGTGGGGAAAGTTTTTCCGGAGGCGGCGTTGACCCACCGGCCGTTGATCAGCATTTTTCGTGGTTTGTCGATGAACTCGGCAACTTGCGGATGAATTTGCGGGGAAACTGCGATACCCATAGGGCCTCCTTAGTCGACGTGGACTTACGAGAGAATGATGCCGGGCGAATGAATGTGAGTATGCTAGCGCCGGGTGTAGAAAAAAAGCAATGACCGCTGAACGCAGCTTAGGAGTTTGCCTATTCCCCGTACGGCACCCAGATGTTTTTCACCTGGGTGGCGTGCTCCAGAAACCAGCGCCCCTCGCTCTGTTTGGGATCGAACCAGTCGATGACACGGCCCTCGTTGGTCCACACTTGTTTCAGATTTCCCGTCGACATTGCCTTGGCGGCTGCGACCGTTGCATCGTCACCGTAGCACCAGATGGCATCGACGTCGTCGTGCTCGGCGAGTGTCTTCAGCAGCTGCGAGACGTAGCCGGTCACAATGTTGACTGCGCCTCCCGGCAGATCGCTGGTATCGAAAAGCTGGTAGAGATCGCCGGTGATCAGCGGGTACTTCTCCGACGGAACCGCAACTACGGTATTTCCCATGGCTAGCACGGGCATCACCAGCGACAAGAACCCCAGCAGCGGAGTTTCTGCCGGGCAGATCACACCCACGGTCCCGATCGGCTCATTCATCGCAATCGCGATGTTGCGGAAAGGCGGGTTGTGCACTGCACCATCGAATTTGTCGGCCCACGCAGCATAGGAGAAGATCCGCTCAATCCCAAGATCGATTTCCGCCGCTGCTTGCTTCTCGCCCACAACCGCCGCCAGCCGCGCGGCGATTTCTGCGCGTCGTTGCGAAAGATTCTCTCCGCAGTAGAAAAGCACCTGCGCGCGATTGTGGGCCGTGGTCTTCGACCATCCCTCGGCCTTGCGCGCAGCTTCAACCGCGTTACGAATGTCTTTGCGGTTGCCTAGCGGGGCTTCGCCCAACAGCCGTCCATCGGGCGTTCTTACCTCCATGCTGTAGCCCGAATCGGGCCTTGCCTGCTTGCCGCCAATGTAGAGCTTGACCGTGCGGTCGATTACGGGGGAACTGGCTTCTGGCTTTTCCTCAATTTGCGCGAAGGCAGACGCAGATCCCACAGGGAGTTTCTGCGCATGCTTGAACCACTTCGGCTCCATGTATTCGAGCAGGCCTTCTCTGCCACCCTCGCGTCCGTAGCCGCTCTCGCGATATCCGCCGAAGCCGCAGGCCGCGTCGAACAGATTCGTGCAGTTCACCCAAACCACGCCCGCCTTGAGTTGCGCGGCCACGTGCAGCGCGACATTGATGTTCTCGCTCCACACGCACGACGCCAGCCCATACACGGTGTTGTTCGCCAGTTCCACAGCTTCGCGCGGTGTGCGGAACGTCATAGCCGCCAGCACCGGCCCGAAGATTTCCTGCTGCGCCACAATTGACGTAGGATGCACATTGCTAAGCAGGGTCGGCGGATAGTAGAGGCCGCGCGGCGGCAACGCCACTTGCGGCTGCCAACAAGTCGCGCCTTCGGAAATCCCCTGCGCGACGAGACGTTCGATTCGCTCCAGCTGGACGCGTGCCACAATCGCGCCGATGTCAATGGCTTTATCCAGCGGCGCGCCGATGCGCAAGGTGCTCATGCGGTCGCGAATCTTCGACATCAAAGTTTCGGCAATGCTCTCCTGCATCAGCAGGCGCGAGCCCGCGCAACACACCTGTCCCTGGTTGAACCAGATCCCGTCGACCAGTCCCTCGACCGCACTGTCGAGATCGGCATCGTCGAAGATAATGAAGGGCGACTTTCCGCCCAGTTCCAGAGAAAGACGCTTATGACTCGTAGCGGTCGCCCCGCGAATGGCGCGGCCCACCTCGGTCGATCCCGTAAATGCAATTTTGTCGACGCCGGGATGCTTCACCAGCGCCTCGCCGGTTGAACCATCTCCTGTCACGATATTCACGACTCCCGCCGGCAGCCCGGCCTCCTGGCAGAGCTCGGCAAAAGCCAGGGCAGTAAGCGGTGTGAACTCGGCAGGCTTCAGAACAACCGCATTCCCTGCGGCCAGTGCGGGTGCGATCTTCCACGCCAGCATCAGTAGCGGAAAATTCCACGGAATAATCTGACCAACCACGCCACAAGGTTCGTATTCCGGAAACTCGCTCTCAAGTAATTGTGCCCAACCGGCGTGATAGTAGAAATGCCGCGCCACGAGCGGGATGTCGATGTCGCGGCTTTCGCGGATGGGCTTGCCGTTGTCCATCGTTTCCAGCACGGCAAGCAACCGCGAATGTTTTTGCACCAGGCGGGCAAGGGCATAGAGATAACGAGCCCGGGCATGCGGAGTTAGAGTGCGCCATTGTGGCGAAGCCGCGCGAGCCGCGCCAACTGCGGCATCTACGTCGGCGGCGCCGCCCTGTGCCACGGTCGCCAGCTTTTCTCCGTTGGACGGATCGAGAGTGTCGAAGTATTCTCCCGCTGCAGGTGCATGCCACGCGCCGTTGATGAATAGTCCGAACTTGCGCCCGTGTCGATCCAGCCAGGAAACGGCTTCCTTGGGATCTTCCGGCGCTGGCCCGTATTCCATGCTCACGAATTTTTCCGCGATGCTCATCGTTTTCTATGCCAAGGGGTGCCGATAATCGGCGGAATAACGTCCCGTTGCGTAATGCTCCAATTGGCGCTCGATATCCCCCAGCAGACCGCTGGCGCCGAAGCGAAACATTTCCGCGCGCAGCCACGAGTCACCCAATTCTTCTTTTATCATCGCCAGCCAGTCGAGGGATTGCTTTGCCGTCCGAATTCCACCCGCCGGTTTGAATCCCACGGCCATGCCAGTCTGTTGCGCATATTCGCGAATCGCGCGCACCATCACCAAACTCACGGGCAGTGTCGCATTCGTGGGTTCCTTGCCGGTCGAGGTCTTGATGAAATCCGCGCCCGCCATCATCGCCACTAGGCTGGCCCGCGCCACATTGCGCAGGGTCAGCAGATCGCCGGTTCCGAGGATGACCTTCATGTGCGCCGCTTCGCAGGCTTGCTTGAAAGCCGATATCTCGTCGTAGAGAGCCTGCCACTGTCCAGCAAAAACGTGCGCGCGGGTGATGACAACGTCGATTTCGTTGGCTCCCGCTTCCACCGAGCGCCGGATTTCCGCCACGCGTTCGGCCAGCGGCGACAAGCCGGCAGGGAAGCCGGTGGAAACTGCTGCGACTCGCACGCCACTGCCTTCCAGCGCATGCAAGGCCGTCTCGATAAACAGATGATAGACGCACACTGCGGCCACTTTGATTTCGAGTTCTCTAATGCCAAGCTTCTCGGCCAGCTCCCGCTGAATCGGCTGGCGTGCCTTTGCGCAGAGACGGCGTACGCGCTCGTCGGTGTCGTCGCCGGAAAGTGTGGTCAGGTCCATGCAGGAAATGGCGCGCAGCAGCCACGCCGCCTGCCATTCTTTCTTGACGGTACGCCGCGCAACTTGCGATTGTGCGCGGCGCTCGACGGCGCTGGTGTTCGCACGAGCTTCCCGCACCCAGTTCAGATCCAGAGGAATGCCGCAGTTGCGGAGTAAGGCACGGCCATTGAAGATCGCAATACCGCTGGTTGCATGCGGATCGCGGATTGCGACACGCGACTCGGCCCGGCGGCTGCGCTCGGGATGGGTGTGATCATCCGGCATGGGATACCGCACACAGAAACACGGTCAGCTCGATTTGCAATTGTACGGCAGAGGTCTGCGGCAAGGCGAACGGAGTGTGGCGAAGATCGGACAGTTCTCCACGCGGACCTGTCCGACAACCGAGGCACTCAGATCGAACTGCTATTTCTTGCGCGACGACTTTATTCCGAAAATCTGCAGCTGCTTGTTGGTCGCCACGAACACTTCACCATTGGCGACCACCGGGACCAGGTTCGAGTTGGCCCCGGTGTTCGGCCACGTACCGGCCTTCATCCTGACGAGTTGCTGCATCGTGTCCTTTGTGACCGCGTCCGGATTGAAGGCATACAAAAAAATAGGATTTCCAGTCAGGTTCGTTGCCCGGGACAAGGCCCAGATGATGGCGTTGGAGGTCCCGTTGGACGATATGCTGGTGAAGAACCCCGCATCCTGGCTTCCCGTGGCCAATGGAGGCGACGAAGCAACTTTTGTCAGGGTGGGCGACGAGGACGTGGTATTGACCTTGTACACGCCAACATTCTGGCCTCCGCTGGTGACGACGCGGCCGATTCCGTCGGAAGGATCGACATAATACGATTCACCGCACCAGCAGCCTCCAATGCCGTAGGTTCCGAGCACATTATTTTTCGTAGTCGAATATCCGCCGAGGTCATCTTCGTTCATTAGAAAAAGCGATCCAACTTTGCCGGCGGCAACCGCCAGG
>Ga0187781_10001152_pt1 | contig 19877 bp, 19 predicted proteins | sample 0715_SJ02_MP02_2_FD_132447 | JGI IMG/M metagenome (GOLD analysis project Ga0187781, IMG submission 132447) | Tropical peat soil microbial communities from peatlands in Department of Meta, Colombia - 0715_SJ02_MP02_20_MG | ecosystem: Environmental > Terrestrial > Soil > Wetlands > Peat | place... | reverse complement strand
TATCGCCACCGTTAACCGACGACATTTTCGCGGATAACCAAGGTGAAACTCGTCTAGATAGCCTTAACTGTGTGCGTTGCTCATTCTCCAATATAGATTTTGTATACGGAGGCGGACTGTTCCTCTGTGATGGGTGCAAGATAGGCAAAGCTAAGCTAGTGCGCCTTGACGGGGCCGCTTTAAATACCTTCCGAACCCTTGTATTGTTCGGTGTGATCCAACTTCCAGGAATGCCAAAGCAACAGCCCGTAAATCCAAACAACGGCGTAGTGCTTGCTGTGACTAAGAACAACGAGGGAACCGTTACACTTGTGAATTTTGAAAAATAGGACATTTTTGATCTACGTTACTCCTCGAATGGTGCATCGAGTTGCTTTGGGGGAAGCGGAACAAGATATGGCGGGTTGTCTACTGACTCCCGATATTCCAGCCGCTTCCCGATGATCGTTTGGATTGCAGTCGAAACGCGCTGCCCATCATCTACTTTCCGCGTGTTCCAACGAAACTGAAATTCATTCAGATGGTTCGGCAGGTGCTTGCGGCTGACAGAGTGAAACGTTCCCATCATGCCGCGCCGGATCAGGGAGAACACGCCTTCGACCGTGTTCGAGTGAACGTCAGTACCACGCCGGACGGATTCGCCAGTGCTGTGAGTTACAACTTCATGTCCGCCTCGGAAGAATTTTCCGACACCCTTGTATACGTTCAGGTCGTCAGCAATCATGCGGCATGACAGATCCGCGTTCTCTGCAACGAAACGCCCAATGTTCTCCGAAGTGACCCGCTCCATCAGCTTGAACCGGGCGGGTGGCCCACCTTTTTCCTGCTGAGTTCACCACGACTGAGGGTGCCCACCCTTGCGTTCTTGGCAAGGGTGGGAACCTCGGACCTACACCTCTTCGGTCTTCAGCTGGTGGGGTCGCCGGAGCAGTGGCGATGGAGCAGCTATCGTTTCTATTCTCTCGACAAAGCCGGAGCGGTGCGTGTGAATGTGGGTTGGACCGAGATTTCGTTTCGTGACCGTGTGGCGTAAGCCGTGGGCCGGCGGAAAAAACACGCGCTGCCCGGGTTCGTGGTTCCCGCCCTTGCAAAAAACGCAAGAGCGGGGCACCCACAGGGATGATGGTGTCGGCAACTTAAAGCCTGAGCCACCCGCCCCTGAAGTGGTACAATTGTCTGTGAACTTCCTTCGGCTTGATCTTCGGCGTTACATCTGCGAGCGGCTGGCCCCGTCCGGTCTGTAATTCACTCCTCATGTCCAAATTCTGAGCCGTACATCTGCGGCTTGAGCTCTGCAGCAGACAATTCAGCTCTCCGATCAGGGGCGCGTGCGCCCCGAGACTGATCGGCAGCCCTGCAACTGCGGCTCTCGTGTCTCGCAAGCGGCGACACGGGCACGCACAAATTCATACGAAAGGAAATTCCAATGAAACTCTTAGTGATCGGTTCGGGAATGATGGGTTCGGCGGCGGCATTCGATATGGCCCGCACGCCTGAAGTGAATGCAGTCACACTGGCGGACAGCGACTTGAAACTCGCCCGCGCGGTGGCGGCGCGAGTGAATCGCATGACCGGCGAGAAAAAAGTGCGCGCGGTCGGACTCAATGCCAGCGACGAAAAAGCCGCCGCCAGACTGATGCGCGGACACGACGCGGCACTTTCGGCGGTGCCGTACTTTCTGAATCTCGGACTGGCCCGCGCCGCGATCGAGGCCCGTTGTCACTTCGCAGATCTGGGCGGCAATAACACGGTGGTGCGGCAGGAACTGGCGCTGGCCAAACAAGCCGAGAAGCGCGACGTAGCGCTGGCGCCGGATTGCGGGCTTTCTCCGGGGATGGCGTCGATTCTGGGCGGAGAGCTCATCCGCCGGCTGGGAGGCCGCGCCGACGCGCTCCGAATTTATGTCGGAGGTCTGCCCGAGCAACCCACGCCGCCGTTCCACTATCAACTCGTGTTCTCGGTCGAAGGACTGATCAACGAATACGTCGAACCGGCGCGTATCCTGCGCAAAGGCAAACTCACGACCATTGATCCGCTGACCGAGCCGGAAGATTTCAGTATTCCCGGATTCTCGCCGCTGGTGGCTTTTCACACCTCCGGCGGCACTTCGACGCTGCCCGAGACATTCGAGGGCGGAGTGGGTGAATGCTTTGAAAAGACGCTGCGCTATCCCGGCCACTACGATCTGCTGTGCGAACTGAAGGAACTGGGACTGTTTTCCAGCGAGAAGATGAGGATCAATGGGACAGAGATCGCGCCCCGCGCCATGATGTCGAAAATCTTCGAGGGCAAGTTTGCCTCGAAAGCGCCCGACGTATCCATCATGCGCGTGGAAGCGCACGAATCGGTGAACCGGCCGGGCGTGCGAGGATTGCTGGGAGGACGGCTGAAGGGCCGGGTGGCGTCGTTCACCATGGTCGATCGCTACGATGCGAAAACCGACACCAGCGCCATGATGCGCACCACCGCCTACCCGGCGTCCATCGTCCTGCAGATGATGGCTTCAGGCGCCATCAGCAAGCGGGGCGGAGTTTTGCAGGAGCGCGATGTCCCTGCCGAGCTGTTCCTCCAAGAAGTGGAAAAGCGCGGCATCAAGATCGAGTACGGGATTGCGTAGCTTATAAGGAAGCGAGCTAGGCGTGCGATTATTGCGTCGCAACAATCGCGACGCATCGCACAGCTCGCTCAGGTCCTTCGTCGGGCAAACTGCGCCCTCCTCAGGATGACAAGGCGTGATTACGGCGGGGTGATCAACCGGACCGGCACGGGTGAGGATCCAGTCACGGCCGGGCCGACCGGCTGTCCCCGGCCATTGCTGCAACCGGTGACGTTCAGCACCGTGACTTGAACGTTGCCGGTCGTGTCGGCGGAATTGATGAAGACCTGCAGGAAGCCGACGATGGTTACGGCATGCACCCCGCCGTCATTCGGGATGTTGTCATTCTGGTCGTAGATGGGCAGGGAGACGACCGAAGCACTGCTGGTCATGGGCGTGCCGGTGCTCACACCGTAGCCGACCAGGGGATTGCTGGTGCCAGCCAGTATCTGAAAGGGATACGATGAAGGCGCAGCGTAGGGATTGAGTGTGTCCTGGCCAGAGGGCTGGTTATTCGGGTTGGAATCGTCCTGATCGATCAGGCACATCACGCCATCCATGGTGTCGTTGGTGTACACGCCAGGATTCTCGCTCAAGTCCACGTAGTTCATGTTCTGCACGCCGCACTGATAGACGGTGGTCTGGTCACATCCTGCGATCGCCTGCTGATACATGCTGGTTCCGGACGAGCAGGAAGGCACGCCGACGGGAGCCGCAGAAGGAGCTTGCCCCGGGAGATATTGCATGCTGGGAGGCGGCTCGTAATAAGTCCCGTTCGGATAGTAGTTGCCTTCGGGAGAAGGCTGGCGGAGCTGACAGTTCGCGCTGTCGTGACGACAATCGGGCTGCAGCCAAAGCGTCTCTCCAATGATTGCATTGGAACCGGTGCCGTTGAGCGAGATTCCCGGGCGCTCAATCTGGCCGCTGGACAAGTCAACGAGCGGCTGGCAGTTGCCAGGAGGGTTGCCCTGGTCGCAATAAGTCGTCGTCGGCTGCCCGTGCGGAGGCGAGGATGTATATGGACCCGGGTTCATTGGATCTTTGTTCGGGATGAACCACGGCTTGACGCAGCGCGGCTCGACCGGCGTGATCGTTCCCGTAGGCCCGTTGCCGATGTTGGCGGAATTGGAGGCGTTAAAAGCTTCGGCCGTGGCGCTAGCGGTTACCGTGTTTCCCGCGTTTCCCCACATGCGGGAAAAAAAAGTGGGCAGATTCGACCGCGTGACCTGTGCCGTGACCAGGGGATTTACCCCGAAGGCGGCCGGCAGTCCGGAACAGTCAGACGTCGGTGAGGTGCCGACCGTGAAGTAGTTGACCGTAACCGTGGGCGTGATCGCGCCGATCACGTTCTCGGTGGCTGAGGCCACCGCCGCCTGCGTGGCCGGGCTCGACGATCCGCCACAGGTCGCTCCCCACGAGCCAGACGCGTTGCCGGGATCGCCGGTCATGCCGGAAAGCGAGATCACCCGCGCTGCCGCCAGGGCGGCCGCGTCGGCCGAGCGCTGCGCCTCCATCCGGGCCAGGTACAGCGTTACCACGTCGATCGAGAGCGCCGCCATAGCAATGATGGCGACCATGGCCATCGCCACCAGCAACATGGTGATGCCCGCTTGCCGGTGGAGCTGGCCAGCGCGGCGCGATCTGAGTATGGACGGAGGTTTCATAGGGCAGTCAATTTTCGTTCATGGCCACAGAAGTAGCGCTGATCGAATTGGGCAACCCAACCGTCGATCCCAGCAGGCTCGCCACCCGGCCAAATCTCCATTGATAAGCATACTGAACGCTGACGCAGGTCGCGATCACCGTGGCTTGTGAGTTGGTTGGTTGGGGCACGCAGTTCACGCCTGGGGTGGGGCCCCCGCCATTCTGCGGGTAGATGTACATGCGGTTGATGGTGATGACCAGTCCCGTTCCGGGGCAGCCGTTGCTGTTTGCCGAGTAAGTCCAGGTTGCCGGAAGGGCGAGGATAAAGCTGCCGGGGGTAATGCCGCAGTCGTTGATCTTGTTGGCCGTCAGGTAATTGTCGATCATCTGATACGCGTCGCTTACTGAAGCCGGGACCGGAGTGGACGGAGCCGAAAGATCATTGGCCGGATCGGCCGCGGCCGCACGTGCCGCGTCGCGAGCCAGGTTGGTGAGTTTTTGCCTGAGGGTAAACGCCCCGCTGAAATCGAAGATGCCCACCACGAACACGATCAGAAGTGGCAGGGCCACGGCAAACTCCACGATCTGCGCGGCGCCGTCGTCGCTCCAGGCTCGTCGGGCATGTGGGCTGCATCTACGAAGGCGAGGCCAATTCATCACTGGGTCTCCACGCGGGCGTGTGCTGTTGCCGTCAACCAGATCCGCTGCTGGTTGAGCGAGGTAAACGGCAGCCAGAACTGAAACGGATACTGAAAGCTGACGGCAATGCCGCAGACTCCCGCGCCGCCAGACGCCGTGTTCGACAACTGGATGCCGTTCTGCACGCAAACGTTGCTGCTGGTGCCGTCGCAACTCGCGCTGCCGCCCGAGCAGACATTCACGGTTAGCGCCGGCACTGGGTAGCGGGCGTTGGTGACATCCAGCTTAGCCGCGGCCAGGGCGGCTTGCACCGCATTGCTGGCGTTTTGCGCAGGAGAATTGCCGGTCGTGCAGGTGGTGCACTGCGACACCGCCGCGCCGGCGCGCGCTCCCTCCTGCGCGGCGCGGGTAATCGTTCCGTAAATGCTGAAGGCCTGCCCAAACCAGAAGATACCGAGAAGGACCATGAACATCAGCGGCAACACGGCCGCAGCTTCGGCGATTTCAGCCGCATGGGTCTCACCGGCGAGGCGCCGGAGGAGCCTGCGGGCGATGATGGGCGAGCGCTTCATATCAGGCAACTCCCCATAGATGAGCTGCGCTGTAGAGCACTACACTCAGCGCTAAAGCCACCCCGTAAGGAACCTTCAGCGAATCGGGATCGTCGAGCGACACGCGAGACTCGGGCAGCCGGAACGTCGCCAGCGAAACCAGGATATGGCCTATATTTCGCATTGTCTGCTGCACGCGCCCTTTGTAAATCACCAGAGCCACCGCCATGATTCCTGCCACGAAAACCGAGCCCACCAGCAGATCAGCCAGCAGCTTCGGGCCCGTGAAAGCGCCCAGCGCTCCAGCCATTTTCCAGTCACCCGCGCCCAGGCTGCGCACCAGCACGAATGGCAAAAGCAAGGCCAGGCCCAAGCCAGCACCCAGCAGGGAAGTCTTCAACCCGTTCCAACCGCCCAAGGCGGAATTCACGCCCACCCCGACCAGCAGTCCCGGCACGGTCAGCCAGTTGGGGATGCGCCGTCTGCGCAGGTCAATCCAGCCGGCGGAGAGGGCAAAGACCACAGCGCCAGCCAGAAGCACCGGCTTCAAACCGGCCTCCCAGCGCGCCGTTCCGAAGATCGCACAGCCGGTTCCCTGGAAGACTGAAAAAGATCCATTACGTCACAGTTCGGAAATTGCCCACCTGGAGGGATGGTCGGCTCCCGCAGCCTTCGCCATTATCTCAAGCGAAAGCGGCCTCTTGCGCGGATTCTCACACAGCAGGAGGGTGAAGTCAACGGAACCAGCGGGGTGAAAGGTAACCTCCATGAGGCTGGGGTGTCAGGTTTTGTGTGTCGCGTCTCGGGCCTTGTGCTTTCCCCAGGCTCCTCTTGGGTAGTGGGCCGTTTTGAGTCACGCATGGTACAAGCGCTCTAATTCGACTCGAAGTGAGATAGGGTCGAACAAGATTCTGAAATGTTCAAAGAATCCGGACATTCCAAGTAATCCGGCTATTGGCAAGTCGTCCAAGAATCCTGCGCGAATGGGAAGAACTCCACCGGGGGCGCACAACGAGATATCGTGAAGGTATATTCTGGTCGGTCCTTGGATACTATTTGTAGAAACAACCTCACCCTTTTCAACCTGCAGCCCGATTGCCCGCCCGATGTTTGAATGAAAGATGCACTGGGAAGCGCCAGAATCGATAATTGCCTCGAAACGCTTTGAGCGGGGCGAGTTGTGTTGGGGCAGCGCGATATTAACCGGAACAGTGGCGGCATAAAAGAACCCGCCACGAGATTGAGGGTCGGGGTACTTCTTGTATGGGAGCTTCAGACTCACACGGCAATTGAGTGCCAATTCTTTGGTGTCTTAATCAGGATCGGATCATAGACACCTGCACTCTCGCTTCTCTCGACCGCTTCCTCGAAGGTTGAGCCTACAGCTACGATTTTAGTCTCATCTTCGGACAAAGCGATCCAACTGTCGAGGGGCGCTGATTTTAGGGCTTCAAAGCGGGCATCATTACTCATAATTCCACCCTTAATAATCCTGTTACGGTACCCCAAGGTCGTGGGGCGGTCAACGTAACAGCCCAGCACACACTTTCCAATCTTACCGCCCAAAACCTATTCCGCAGGATACAGACCGCTTACCGATTGAACGCCGGAGCCGTGTTATGCTCCGCGATGATCTTGCGGGCGTTGTCGGCCAGGGCCTTGGCTTGGGGCAAAAGTTCCAACCCCTTGACCACTTCCGGATCGGATTCGGCGCGCACCTTCATGCCCTCACTCTGCCCGAAGGCGTCGACGAAAATCTCGGCCTTGATCGCCGACTTCAGCCACTCGTCGTTATCCACCAGGTCGGCTTGGGTGTAGGCGACGCCGGCGTCGTCGAGCGACTTGCGGAACTCCTGCATGGTTTCGTCATCCACTGCGAAGCTCATGCTGGGATGGTGATCGACCACGTAGCGCTTGGCGAAGTTGAAGAAGGCGTAGTGCTGCAGCATCGTGTCCTGAAAATGATTCCTTTTCACCGGAGGAATGGTGACGTCGGGAGTGATGCCGCCGCCTCCGTAGACGGTGCGGCCGCTGTCGGTGAGCTTGACTTCGCGGTTGGCGGTCGAGGAGCTCTCGGCGCCCTCGCGGTTGTAATAGTAGTCGTAGAGCGAGATGTTCGAGTAGTCGCGCTGGATCAGGCGTCCGCTGGGCGTGTAGTAGTGGGCCGTGGTCAGGGCGAGGCCGGTGTTTTCCGACAGCGGATAGACCGTCTGCACCAGACCCTTGCCGAACGTGACTTCTCCCACGATCAGGCCGCGGTCGTGATCCTGAATCGCTCCGGAGACAATTTCTGCCGCCGAGGCGGTCAGGCGGTTGACCAGCACCACGATGGGATAGTCCCTGCCGCCGTTGCCATGCTGCGCCACGTAACGTTTTTCCGGCGATGACCGGCCGTGGTGGGAAACGATGAGCTGGCCCTTCTTCAGGAACTTGTCCGCCACGCCCACGCCTTCGCTCAGCAGACCGCCGGGATTGTCGCGCAGGTCAAGAATCAATCCTTTCAAGTCGCCGAACTGATCGAGGGCGTCACTGACCTCGTGCTCGGTGGTCTCGTTGAATCCGTTGACGTGCATGTAGCCGATGCCGGGGCGGACCATGAAATGCACGTCGACGCTGTAGCGGGGAATTTCGTCGCGGATGAGGGTGAACTCCAGCGTGTCCTCGACGCCTTCGCGCTTGATGCTGATGTGAACCGTTGTGCCCTTGGGGCCTTTCAGCATGTCGGCCACATCGCCGGTGCTCATATTTTCCGTGGACTTGCCGTCCACGGCGGTGATGACGTCGCCCGGATGAATGCCCGCCTTGAACGCCGGGGTTTTCTCGAACGGATAAATCACAATGACTTTGTTGTTGCGCGGACCGACGGTCATGCCGACGCCGTAATACTTGCCGCGCTGGTCCTCGCGCATGAGCGCATACGACTTGGGATCGAAGAAATTCGAGTGCGGATCGAGCGCGTGCAGCATTCCTGGGATGGCGCCGTTGTAGATGGCTTTGTCCGGGTTGACCGGTTCGGCGTAGTTCTCCTCCACCACCGAGTAGACATCCGTGAACTGCTTGAGGCTGTCTTTGACCTCAGAGTCGCCGGCCACCGACGACTGCTGGCCGTTGCGCTGGGCATACAGAATTCCCAGAAAACCGCAGGCGAGGAGGAAAAAAACTACCAGGAAGAGTGAGCGGCGAGAACTACGGGCCATTTTGAGAATTCCTTCGGTTGAGGGCTAGCTTCCACCCCAGCTACTGCATTGAATACAGGCAGTATATCACCAGCTTAGACTGTTCCGGACCGGAAAGGTTAACCTTGGTAACCCAGCCGAAATGGGGTCTGCCTATGAGATGCAGGAAGAAGGGGTGGGGTTCGATGAGCGGGATAAGGGGCTAGAGGTTAGGGACTAGGGGTCAGGGTCCGGGGGCCAGGGGCAGGGGGAATTGTCAGCGGTCAGAAGGCCTTGAGTGACGGAAACAGGATTAATCTCTCAGTGCTCGCCAAGGATTACTGACCCCTGACCTCTGACCTCTGACCTCTAGTCCCTGACCCCCCCTGACCTCTAACCGTGGCCTGTACCTCCTCGTCGTCCGGCCAGGAGTGGCGCCAATGCCGTGACCGCGTGGGAAAGGCGGGGACGGCCGCGCCGATGAGTGCCCCCAGCACACCCCCGAGGCTTCCCACCAAGACGACGGCTTTGGTCTCAACGCCCGGATGAGTGTCGGTGTTGGCCTTGGCGCCTGCGGCTGCGCCGAGTCCAAAGCCAACCAACGCGCCGATGAGCATGTGGCGCCCGCTGACCGTTGGCCCTCCCATGCCCGGATAGCCCCGGCTCCCATATGCCATAGGAGGCCGGCGCGGATAGGGCGCAGGGCCGGGCATCCGCCGGGGAAACGAAGCCTGCGCCACGGTGTCAGAGTGCTGCGCCGGACCTGGTTCACTTGCGCCCGCGCAAGCGGGGTCCGCCGGAATGTACTGGCAGCGTGCGGCAGCGACCGCCTCCGGAAGATGATTCCCGGCCGGTGAATCGGAGGTCTGTGACGCTAAGCCCGGCGTCAGTCCGAGCCACAGGAGTGCGGTGAGAATGACTAGCAGTTTTTTCATGGTTCCAGCCTAGTCCGGATGCAAGATCGAAGTTGGCGTGTCTGGGACGGTTTCTCGAGTGTCACAGGGCGACGGCGGCCGCTCTACCACTCGCCGGAATCGCCACATCCGCACGGAGGACTGGACTTGACCGGCTGCCGAGCGCGCGCATCGAGTACAGCCTGGAGAGTGCGCGGCATCTGCTTTGGCACTTCGAAAACGGCGACTTGCGGGACGTTGTTTGGATCCCGGTACGAAATATGGAAGAAGTGACGCCGTTGCCGCGCTCGCAGCAAACCGACCGCGATTGCGGGCAGGAAGCCGAGATGGCGCGCTAACTCTCTTGAGTATTGCGACGACTGAATCGCGGCGTACGGAATCTCCAACTTCGTTCCCGAGTTCTGGAAAATCAACGCGGTGTTGGACGTTGTGTTCAGCTCGCCAGTTGCGCCGGAGTCGATTCCGGGCACGGTGCCACCGGCGTATTTCACCTTTCCGCCTTCCACCGCTGCCATCGGCAGCGACACCAGCAGGAACAGGCCGAACGCGATGAATCTCTTCATGCTGCCTCCTCAGTCTTGCTGAAAACAGCGTAGGAGATGTCGGGCAGTCTAACCGGTTGCTTTGGGACGCTTCTTCAAGTGTCACATGAAGGATGAGACTGCGGATGAAAAAGAGCGGCTTCGCGGTGTTTGCGGTATGCGCCAGTCAACCGCAAAGGGCGCAGAGGACGCGCAAAGTCCGCGAAGGCTTCAGGCGTGGCATGGCAAAATCGACAGTTCGCTCCTGTCAGGCGGCTTTCACCGAGTTCGCGATGCGGATCATCGCGGCGACGCTGCGCTCGACATCTTGGTCAGTGGTAGCCCAGCAGGAAACCGAGATTCGCATGGCCGTGTGTCCGTGCCACAGTGTGCCGCCACACCAGCAGGTACCGTCGGCCTGGATTTCGGCGATTACGCGATGAGTCTGGTCGGGAGTGCCGAACGAGACCAGCACCTGATTCAAGACCACGTCATTCAGCACGGTGAAACCGGCGGCGCGCAAGCGGTCAGCAAAAAGCCTTGCCTGGCGGCAATTGCGTTCAACCATCTCCCGCAAACCACTTCGACCGAGCGAGCGGATCGCCGCCCAGAGTTCGATGCCGCGCGCCCGCCTCGAGGCATCCGGCGTGTATTGCCAGGGCTCGCGAGCGGCGCTCTGCGTCAGATAGGCGGCGCTTCCCGCGGACAAGGCGCGGCGCAGATGCTCCGGCTCGCGCACCACGACGATTCCCGAATCGTAAGGAACGTTCAGCCATTTGTGGCAATCGATGGCCCAGGAGTTGGCGGCGTTCACGCCTTCGAGCAAAGGCGCGAGCTGCGGCGATACCGCGGCCCACGAGCCGAACGCACCGTCCACGTGAACCCAGGCGCCGGCAGCGCGAGCGCGGGCGCAAATCTCTTTTGCCGGATCAAATGCCCCGGTGTTCACGTTGCCGGCCTGGATGCAAACGATGGTGTGTTGGTCGAGGACGGGCAGAGCGTCGGCGCGCATGCGCCCCTGGCCGTCGGCCGGAACGGTGATCACACGGGAGCGGCCGAGGCCCAGCATAGAGAGTGCCTTCAGCACCGAGACGTGGACTTCTTCGCCCACCACGACCCGAATCGCAGGAGCATCGAACAGGCCATCCTCCTCGACGTTCCAGCCGACACGTTCAAGGATCGCCGAGCGTGCCGCCGCCAGCCCGGAGAAATTCGCCATCGTGGTGCAGGTGACGAATCCGGCGGCGCTGGCTGAAGGCAAGCCGAGGAGTTCGAGAATCCAGGTTTGGACGAGATCTTCGAGGTGCGCGGCCACCGGGGACATGACACGCATGGCGGCATTCTGGTCCCACGCGCCAGCCAGCCAGTTCGCCGCCAGGGAAGCGGGAAGCGTGCCGCCGATCACGAATCCGAAGTAGCGGCCGCGGGTGGTAGCGACGGTCGCGGGCGAGCCGACGTCGTCGAGCAGAGCCAGCAGTTCGGCCGGATCGGACGGGCCTTCGGGCAGAGGTCCACCGAGAGCGTGCAAGCGCGCCACGTTTTGGGCGGAGGGCACGACCGGGCGGTGGTCAATTTCTGCGATATAGCGCGCGGCCCGCGCCGCCGCATCGGCCAGCAATTCCTTCATGATGCCTCCCTGCATATTGGCGTTCGATAGCAGCGTCGTCTTCTTAGTGATTTTACTCAGCGGGCTTGCCAGTTAGACGGGCTGAGGCCCTGTTGACATCCTGGTCGGAATGCAGGAGCAAACCGTAGCGCCGCCGTCCCGGCGGCTGTCGTGGCGGCGTCCCGCTGCCACCAACGGGGGCGAGACGCCCCCGCGACAGCCGGCAAGATGCCGGCGCTACGAGGATGTCAACGGAGCTAAGCACTGATTAGATTCTCGGCAGGGTCACAGCGTCGCAATCGGCTGGCGGATGAACTCCTCGTAGCGTCGCAGCTCTGCGATGGACGATTCCGAGAGCAGCGCGAAGGGAATCGCCCGGCAGCCTGGCGGAAGCTCGGCTGCAGTCAGAAAATCACACACGACCGCTGCGGTCTGTTTCAGGCCGCGCTGCCAGTTGGCTTCGCGCGCATCGCAGAAGATAAGGCTATCGGGATGAAATCCGGCGGCATTCAGCACGGCGCGCGCCACTTTGAGGAACTCCGGCCAGCGCGACGCCACCCCGACCAGCGCACTGGCCGGCGCCGGCAAATATCCGGCCAGGGACGCGGGCACGGAGCGAACTTGCAGGATGAGCAATTCCGCCGCTGCCGGGAGCAGTTGCCGTGCCGTCGCTTCGCGGTTGGGCAGCACTACGGGAATACCGTCCTCCAGCGTCTTCGGACAATCATCAAGCCCACAAGATCTGACGGGGAAACTGACAGCTTGGGCGATCTCTGCCGCGAGAATTCTGCGCAGTTCTAGGTCCGGTTCGATCAGCAGGAAGTGATCGGGTGGTTGCAGTTCCAGCCACTGCCGCAAGCGCGAGCGGAGTGCCGGCAGGGACACGCCCAATTTTCGCGCCGACCGGAAGAGCCGGGCCATCATCTGCTCCAGAGCGAGTGCCGGCGAGGGAAGCATCTCCGGCTTCTTGGCGCGCACGTAGACGCCGCTGCCGCGGCGGAATTCGACCCAGCGCTCACGCTCCAGCTGGCGATATCCCGCGCTGATGGTGTTGGGATGCAGGTGAAACCGCCGCGCCAGTTCACGCGTCGAGGGCAGACGCTGGCCGGGCGCCAGATCGTCGCTCAAAATGGCGAGCACAACCTGCGTGACCAGTTGTTCACGGATCGAGACGTCACTGCCGCGGGCGAACCAGAGTTGCATGGCGGGAACATGATAACCCGCGGCCTCATTCGAGCCGAACTTTCCCGCGCTTGGTTATGCGCTGACGGAGATGCCGCTCGTGCTCGACGGAGACGAGGGCTGCGCCGAGGTGCCTTGGCCGAACTGCTGCAAGTCCTGGAGCAAGGTGTTGTACGTCTGCTGCGCCGCCGAAACGTTGCTCGATTGCAAGTCCTGGCCCAGTTCGCTAAACAGCTGGCTGAGCTGGCTCGATTCACCACCGCTGCCGTGATGATGGTGATGGCCATGATGACCCTCAGCCGCCTGGTTCTGAAAGTCCTGCTGAATCTTGGTGTAGTCCTGCTGGGCCGCCGAAAGGTTGCCGGACTGGAGATCCTGCGAGAGCTGGTTGAACTCCTGCGAGATAGGGTTGTTGCTCTGGGTCGAGGAGGTCGAACTGCTTTGCGGACTGAGCTGTTGCAAGGTGGTGAAGTCCTGCTGCGCGGCCGACAGATTGCCGGATTGCAAATCCTGGCCGAGCTGCTGGAACTCCTGTTGAAACTGCTGGAACTGGTTCTGGATGCTCTGGCTGTTGTAACTCGCGTAACTGCTGCTGAAAATTCCTGACACTGACATAGCGTCTCCTGTCGGCTAAATCTCGCCCAAAAACATCCATCGGCACGCTGGTCCATGGACTTTAGTCGATGGACTTCAGTCGCCGATCTTCCTGCCTGAATGCGCACTCATGAGGCCAAAGCCTCGAACTGCCCGCTGCGGCGAACCCGCACACGGCGTGAGACTTAGCGACCCAGAGCTGAAGTGTGCCTGGGGGATACGCAGGTAACCGGGCAAGACGTGCCCTCTGGACTCGGCAGGTTATGCCGAGTCAAACCTTGTCTCTGCCTGTGATTGCCGCTTTTCCTTCCCGGGCAGTATGATGAAGCGCATGAGCTTTTCCGAGACCATCTTCCTGTTCTTTTTGGCCCTCATCATCTTCGGGCCCAAGAAGTTGCCGGAGATTGCCCGCATGGTGGGCAAATGGATGGCCGAATTCCGGCGCGCCTCGAACGAGTTCAAGTCGCAGATCGAGCAGGAGATTGCCAATCTCGAGGTGGAAAATCGAAGGCAAACGATTCTGCCGCCCAGCCCGGCGCCCGAGGGCACGGCCAGCCGCACGCTGAATGCCGCGTACAGCACGGCTTCTCAGGCAGCTGCGAGTTCGACAGACTCCAGCACCTCCCCGGTTGGCGCGCCGGAAATACCGGCAGCATTGGCCGATCCCGGCGACGAACCGCTCTTTGCTAGTGCTACTGCCACGGCCGCTGCCGCTACTACCGCTGCGACTCCCGTTGCCCAGTCCGGCGTCCCCACCGAGCCGTCGGCCGGGGCCGCGGAAGCGCCCATCGCCGAAGAAGCCGTGACGGTTTCCACTTCGCAGGAGTCTCATGCCTGAGATCGCGGCCGCGGCCTCCAGCGGTGAGCGGGAACCCGAGCCCATGCCCACCATGGGTTTCCTCGATCACCTGCAGGAGCTGCGCGATCGCCTGATTCGTTCCATCATTGCGGTAGTGATAGGCGCTGGCATCTGCTGGTGGAAGGTCGAGCGCATCTATGAAATCATGCAGCGTCCCATCATGGACGCGCTCAAGAAGAACGGCCTGTCGGAAAAACTGGTCTATCTGAATCCCACCGAGCCCTTCAACCTTTACTTGAAGATTGCCGCCCTCGCCGGTCTGTTTCTTACCTCGCCTTACGTGCTTTACCAGGTCTGGATGTTCATTTCGCCGGGCCTCTACCGGCGGGAAAAGCGTTACGTCATGCCCTTCATGATTTCGACGATTACGCTGTTTACGCTGGGCGGATATTTCGGCTACAAGGTCGCCTATCCGCGCGCCCTGGAGTTCCTGATTCATTTCGGCCGCCAGTTTCAGCCCATGATCACGATTGGCGAATATACCCAGCTGTTTCTGAGCATTGTGCTGGGCATGGGGCTGATCTTCGAAATGCCCATCCTGGTGTTCTTTCTCTCGTTCATGGGCATCCTCAGCCCCGGCTTCATGCTCAAGCACTTCCGCTACGCGATTCTGATCATCTTTATCATTGCGGCCATCGTGACGCCCACGCCCGACGTGTTTAACATGTGTGTTTTCGCCTCGCCGATGTTGGGCCTGTACGCATTGAGTGTCGGGGTGGCGTGGCTGGTGCATCCCAAACAACGGCAGGCGCGTAAGGAAAAGCAGGAGAAACAGGCGCGATCATGAGATGGACATGGGTTCAGGGAATTCTTCTTCTATCGTGCACGTTGGGCGGATTCGCCTGTGACCACAAAAAGGACACGGCCCAGAACCAGTCCGCGCCGCCGGCCGCTTCTGAAACGCCAGCCCCCAGGATGAATTTTCCCCCGGACAGCGGCCCGCCGCCCTCGATCGATTCCAACCGCGCCTGGCAGTATGTGAAAGATGTGGTGAACTTCGGCGAACGCCCGATCGGCAGCGCCAACCATAAAAAGCTGGAAGCTTACATCCTGGAACACTTGAAGGGCGACGAGGTCGAGTCCGACACCTTCACGGCCGACACGGTCGAAGGCAAGTTTCCCGTGCATAACATCATCGCCAAATATCCGGGCGGGAAAGACGGCATCATCGTCATCGCCGGCCACTATGACACGAATTACTGGCTGCGCGGTACGGGCTACGTGGGAGCGAACGACGGCGGCTCGACCACGGCGATTCTGCTGGAGTTCGCCAACCAGCTTCGCGGCAAAAAGCGCGACGGCTACAGCGTCTGGCTGCTGTGGACCGACGCGGAGGAGGCGGTCAAAAGCTGGTCTGACACCGACAGCCTCTACGGCACCCGGCATCTGGCGGCGCGCTGGCAGCAGGATGGTACGGCGAAAAAAATCAAGGCCTTTCTGCTGACGGATATGATCGGCGACGCCGATCTTGACATCGACCGCGACGACAACTCGACGCCGTGGCTGGAAGACGTTGTGTACGAAGCGGCCACGCGCCTGGGTTACCAGTCGCATTTCTTCGCCCGCGAAAATGCCATTGACGATGACCATCGGCCTTTCATGAAAATTGGCGTGCCCTGCGCCGACATCATTGACATCAACTACGGCTACAATGGCGCCTACCACCACACTCCGCAGGATACGATTGACAAACTCAGTCCCCGGAGCATCGAGATCGTAGGCAGCGTGATTCTGGAAACGGTACGCATCCTGGACAAGATGGATCCCCTGCCACCGAGGTAGCTGTGCCGGCGAGACAGAGGACTTCACCGCAGAGGTCGCAAAGAATGCGCTAAGTGCGCCAAGGCCAGCAGAACGCAATATCGGATGGCTTTGTCCTTCGCGTGCTTTGCGGTCCATTTTCGTTACCGCTGGCCGCCCCCGTTAAAGCTGCTTTGCGATTTTCCAGGATTTCGTTTCTAATGCACGCCATATGCGACTGCTGAAACTTCGGGTAGTTCTGGGTATCTTTCTAAGTTCTCTCTGTCTTGCCGCGACTCCTGCCGCCGACACGAACGCCGAAAATCAAGTCATTCAGGCCGCACTTCAGCCTTCTGCCCTCGAAACGAATCTTCAGCATCTGACCGACGAGATCGGCGGTCGTGTTCCCGGCACGCTGGCCATGCAACATGCGATCGAGTGGGGAATGCAAGCCTTCACCGCGGCTGGAGCCGACAGCGTTCACACCGAGGGGTTCACCATTCCGAATTCCTGGGCCGAAGGCGCCACCGAGATGACGGCGACTACATCGTTCGAAATTGGCGCGAAAGTCGGCGGAACCGTGCTCTCGGTCTTTCGCGTGCGCGCAGTGTCGGTGGCCTGGGCTCCGGCTCTGGCTCCGGCGAAGCACATCCCGGTGGCGGACGTGGGCGAAGGCACGGAAGCCGACTTCAAGAAAGCCGGGGATATCTCCGGAAAATTGCTGCTGGTGCACACCACCCTGCTCAAGACCTGGGACGACCTGTCGGACGAGTACACGAAAGCCCCGCCCATCATTGATCTAGCCGTGAAAGGGAAGGCCAAAGCCATCGCCTTCATGGCTTCTCGTGAGCATGACATCCTTTATCGCTTTACCAATTCCGGCGAGGGAGAAATCGACCAGCTGCCCATGGTGATCGTGGCCCGTGAGGACGGGGAACGAATGGCGCGCCTGCTGGCGGCGGGACGCATGGTGTGGGCCGACCTTTCCATTCCCAACCAGGTCGGCGGCCCCATCCGATCCGCCAACGTGATCGCAGAAATCAAGGGCAGCGAGAAGCCGGACGAGTTTGTAATTCTGGGCGCGCACCTCGATTCGTGGGAGTTGGGCACGGGCGCGCTGGACGATGGCTGCAACGCTGCCCTGGTGGTGGACGCGCTGCGGGCCATCAAGGCCGCGGGTGTGACGCCGCGCCGCACCATCCGCTTCATTCTTTTCTCGGGCGAGGAAGAGGGCCTGCTGGGCTCTCGCGCTTATGCGATCAATCACCGTTTCGAACTCGATAAGGCCGCCGGCGTGGTCATCTACGATGAAGGCACGGGCAAGACGACGGGGTTTTCAGTCGGCGGCCGCAAAGACGTTCTCGATGTGGCGAAACAGATAATCGCGCCGCTGGCTCAATTCGATGTCAGGGAACTGCCGCTGAAGATGGAATCGGGGATCGACCATTTCGAATTCATGCTGGAGGGCGTGCCCACGTTCGTGGCCGAGCAGCAGGAGGCAAACTACATCGAGAACTACCACGCCGTCTCCGACACCTACGACAAGGTGGATTTTGCTCAACTGAAGAAGCAGGTGGCGGAAGCCGCCGCCCTGAGCACGGGTCTGGCCAACCTGCCGGAAAAGATCGGCCCGCGGTTGACGCACGATCAGATCGAGCAAACCATGCGCGAGACCAACGGCGTCGAACTGCTCAAGTCCGAAGGCATCTGGGACGACTGGGTCAGCGGCAAGCGGGGAAGGACGAAATAGATTGTAGATTGTTGATTGATGATTGTTGATTAAGAGCTCTGCGCGAAGGCGGAGGGGCCCGGGGCGGCGGGGGTTTCAATCAACAATCAAAAATCAACAATCAACAATTTCTGGCGCTAGGAACACTGCTTGCTCTATTCCTGGGTCCTGTTCAACCTTTTCGCGCTGGGCATGCTGGTACTGGAACTTCTGGTCTTTCACCGGCCCGGCCGGGCTGTGCCGCCTCGCCAGGCATTAGCGTGGAGCGCTGTGTACGTGGCGCTGGCAGCGGCTTTCGCAGTGCTCGTCTACGTCTGGCAGGGGCATCAGGCGGCGCTCGAGTTCGTCGCGGGCTACCTGGTGGAGTTTTCGCTCAGCGTGGACAACCTCTTCGTCTTCCTGGTGATCTTCAACTACTTCGCAGTTCCCGAGGAGCAACAGCGCCGGGTCCTTTTCTGGGGCATTGTGGGCGCGCTTATCATGCGCGGCATCTTTATAGGCGCGGGCGTCGGGTTATTCACCGCTTTCGCGGCCTGGTTTATGGATTAGGAGCGCTGCTGGTTTATACCGGTGTCCGGGTTTGCCTGGCTGGCGATCACCGGATTGACCCGGCTGGTAACCCGGTGGTGAAGGGCTTGCGCCGGTTTGTTCCGGTCACCGCCGATTACGACCGCGGCCGCTTCTTCGTGCGCAACCGGCAGGAGAATATGCGGCTGTACGCGACGCCGCTCCTGGTGGTGCTGCTGGTGATCGAGACCACCGATGTTCTGTTCGCGATCGATTCCATCCCCGCCATACTCGCCATTACCTTGAACGCCTTCATCGTCTACACCTCGAATGTGCTGGCGATTCTCGGCCTGCGTTCGATGTATTTCGCGGTGTCCGGCCTGATGAAGAGTTTTCGTTTTCTGCATTACGGACTAGCCGTGGTGCTGGTTCTGGTCGGGGCCAAGATGATCGCGGCTGACTATATCCAGATTCCGATCCTGACCACGCTGACGGTGATCGCCGGAGTGCTGCTGATGTCGGTGGGGGCGTCGCTGCTGTATCCCGAGGAAGAAAAGGAAATTGTTGATTGATGATTTTTGATTGCTGATTGAAAACCTATGTCCGGTTTACCGCAATTGTGCGAGGCTTTTCAATCGACAATCATCAATCAACAATTCTCTCTCTACACAAATCGCACTCTCTCCGCCTGCACGACCGAGTGTTTCAAGAACTTTCTGTCATCGTGATCGGGATAGTCCATGCGGTAGTGCGTACCGCGGCTTTCTTCGCGGGCCAGGGCCGACCTGGCCACCAGCAGTGCCGTGGAATGGATGTGGGCAGCCTCCCAGGCCCGCCGCGTTTTGGGGTGCGCCAGTCTGGGCGCCATGTCCTCCAGGGTGCGAATTGCATTCTGCATGCCGGCACGAATGCGTACCGCTCCCACGTCATTCCACATGAGATCCTGAATCTTTCCGATCAGTTCTTCGATGCCGGCATCTACCGGCCCGTTCGAATATGCGGCTTTGGGCTGCGTCCTCATCTTTAAGCCCTGTCGCAGAGCCTGTCGCATGCTGCTCCCGGCCCGCGCACCAAACACGAGAGCCTCCAGCACGGCGTTACTCGCCAGGCGGTTTGCCCCATGCACGCCGGTTGAGGCAACCTCGCCCGCCGCAAAGAGTCCCGGGACATTGGTTTTGCCGTCGAGACTGGTCCGCACGCCTCCTACGGCGTAGTGCGCGGCAGGGCGAACCGGGATCAGGTCTTCCGTGATGTCGATGTTGTGCTGCATGCCGGTGGCGTAGATGCGGGGAAACCGCTTCCGCACTTTCCCGGCGTCGAGGTGGGTCAAATCCAGATAGACGAACGGATCCTTGGCTCGGCTCACCTCCATTTCGTGAATAATCGCGCGTGCCACCACATCGCGCGGCGCCAGTTCGCCCATGGGATGGTACTTGGCCATGAAACGGTTCAGTTCGATGGTGCGCAGATGCGCTCCTTCAGTGCGCAGTTCCTCCCCCAGTGGAAAGCGCGGTGCCTTCTTGAGGTAGAGCGCCGTGGGATGAAACTGAACGAACTCCATGTCGCTGACTTCAGCTCCTGCCCGGTAAGCCATGGCCACACCGTCGCCCGTGGCCGTTTCTGTATTGGTCGTGTGACGG
>Ga0187781_10001151_pt1 | contig 19889 bp, 16 predicted proteins | sample 0715_SJ02_MP02_2_FD_132447 | JGI IMG/M metagenome (GOLD analysis project Ga0187781, IMG submission 132447) | Tropical peat soil microbial communities from peatlands in Department of Meta, Colombia - 0715_SJ02_MP02_20_MG | ecosystem: Environmental > Terrestrial > Soil > Wetlands > Peat | place... | reverse complement strand
GCGTTGCCGAGAATCCCGGTCAGGGGATTGTTCAGCTCGTGGCGCAAAACCTCGCCAAAATTTCTTCCCTGCCCCTGCTCCTTCGCTTCTTCCCTCATGGCCCTATTCCGTTCCCCAAGGCTTCCGTTGTATCCATGCCCGCCGCCGGCGCGCGCATTACGGCCCCCAGCACCTGCCGCACGGCGGCAGTGAGTTCCTCGACGCGAAAGGGCTTGGCCAGATGCGGCAGGTGATGACGCTCCAGGAACTCCTGAGTGCGCTGCGCCAGCAAGTCCCCGGTGACGAACAGAACGTGCTCCCGCAGGGGGTTCTGGTCCTGTTGCAATTTCCCGTAAAAACTTTGCCCGTCCATTTCCGGCATCTTCAGGTCGCAAATCACCAGGTCATAGCGAGCGCTGCGCGCGGCCTCCACGGCCTTGCGCCCGTCCAGTAAAACGTCCACGTTCATGCCTTCCTCGCGCAGCACGTCCGCGATGAGGTCGGCCACGGTGGTTTCATCCTCGACGACCAGAACGTGGGGAGCATTACCGCCAGGGGGCAGATCCGGATTCCTACCGGGATTGCCGGCAGCCATGGGAACGAAGTCTGAGCGCGAGGGACTCTCCGGGATCGGCAGGGCCTGACGTGTGCGCATTTCTTCGGCGACGGGCAGCTCGACAATGAACCTCGAGCCCCCTTCCGGCGGGCAAAACACGGAGATGGAGCCACCATGCAGGCGTACAAAACCGCTGACGATCGCCAGGCCGAGCCCGGTGCCGACGCCCTCCGGCTTTGTGGTGAAGAACGGATCGAAAATGCGGGCTTGGATGGTTTCGGGAATGCCTGGCCCATCGTCCCATACTTCCAGGCGCACACGGTCTGGCGTGACGGCGGAGGTTCGCACGCCGATAGTGCTTCCGCGCCGGCTCTGCTCGATGGCCTGTTGGGCGTTTTGCAGGAGATTCAACAGCGCCTGCTGCAGTTGGCCGGCATCCCCGGACACGCGCGGCAACCCCGCGGCGGTATCCACCTGCAGCAGCACGTGGCTCCCAAAAAGCGCGGTGCGCTGCAAATCTACGGCGTGGCGCACGAGTTCGTTGAGGGAGATTAGCCGCCGGTCCGGCCGGGTCTCCCGGGAAAGCAGCAGCAATTGCCGCAGGATCGCCGTGGCGCGTTCCGCCTCTTCGAGAATGCGGTGCGCCTCAGCGGACTGCGTGCCCAACTCACCCCGCAAGATCATGCGCTGTGCGTTGCCGAGAATGGCGGTGAGGGGATTGCTCAGTTCGTGCAAGATGGCGGTGGCGCGCTGGCCGAGCGCGGCGAGTTTTTCGGCTTGCAGCATCCGGGACTGAAACATCCGCCGGGCGGTCACTTCCCGATACACTTCGACGCGGCCCAGCTTTTTCCCGTCGGCCGCGATGATTGGCCGGGTGCAGCGTTCGATGACCTGCGGCATGGGCTTTTCCATGGGCAGCTCTTCCTGCGTTCCTGTGGCGCCGTTCTTTCCGAGCGCACGCCACTCCGCCGCGAATTGTTCGGGCGCCGCAAAATTGCCCGCTGATTCCCGAATCAGTTCTTCCAGGTTTCGCAGAACGCGTCCCTGCTTCTCGCTGACCCCGAGAATCTGCAGGAAGCGGAGGTTGCGGGCGAGAATTCCGCCGTTTTCATCAAAGATCACTACGCCCTCTTCCAGCCATTCGATAGCCTGGCGCAACTCCTCCTGGACCTCTTCGATTTTGTGCGGATGTCTCGCCTCGTTGAGTCTTTCCAGCCGGATCACGGAAAATTTCTCGCCGGAGACGGGCATGCGCGAGAGCACCACAGCTTCCCCGGTGTTGAGTTCGCCTTCGAGGGAATACTGCTCGTGCCCCGGCTTTTCGCCCGCGCCACTCTTGAGCCACTGTTGCACGCGTTCCCTATGGCCCGGCCGGAAGAATTCGGCAAGTCGAAGGGCGCCGGGAGCGGCGTCGGTTTGGGGGCTTTCGTTCCGCAGAATCTCCTGCGCCCCCTGGCTGATGCCGCGAAGCAGCCCCCGTTCGTCGACCAGCACGAGAGGTTGCTGACTCGATTCCAGGAGCGCGCGGTACCAGCGCTCCTGCTGCGTGGCGGCTTCCACGCGCCGTTCTTCTTCGAATACCTCCGCCGCCAGCATGCTCCGCAACTCCAGGCGCTCCAGGCTTTCCAAGGTTGCTTTGCGTCCGGGCAAAGCGGCCAGTAGCACACCTCTAATTTCTTTTCCCCGGCCCAGAGGAATGGCCACGATTCGAAGCGTCTCTTTGTCCTGCGGGCCGCGCTCGGCGTCCGTCCCAATCACACGCTGCTGTTCGAAGGCGTGCCGCCAGAGAGTTTCAAGCGGGCCGACCTGCACGCGGTGCGCCCAATCGCTCTCTCCACTTTGCGCCCGAATGGCAAGCCGCTCGTTCTCCGAAGCTGTGGGAAGGGCGGGAGACGGCAAGCCCGATACGCGTTCTCCATTTCTCTCTCCTATTAAGGCAAAGACTGCGCCCACACCGCCGAGCGCGCCCCGCCGCGTACAAGTCTCCGCCAACTGCGCGAGGATTATGTTGCCGCTCTGCCCTTCTGTCGTCAGGGTTTGCAAGCGGCGGTGGAGTTCCAGGTCTGCCTGACGCGCGGCAGCGATTCTTTGCGACTCTTGCAGTTCCAGCAGCACGCCAAGTTCTTCCGCAATCCTCTCTGCCTCGGCGCGCGGCGACGGCGCTTGCCTGCTTGGCGAGCCCACCAGGACCATTCCCCGCAACATGCTCCCGGCGACGATCGGGACCCACAAGGCTCGCCGCAACCCCAACAGGGGTCCGACTATCAATCCGGCGTAAGGTCCCTCGAGATCGTACTCGCAGCTTTTTCCTTCCCGAACTAACTCCTTCGGCAGCAGGTCCTCCGACAGGCGTGTCCACTCCGGAGGACCATTTCCAATTCCGCGCTCCCACACTTCGCCGCGGAAAATCAACGGACCTGCATGGGTTTCCAGGGCGTTTGGCTCCAGGTCCAGCCACACTCCGGCGCGCTCGACCCCTTCTTTGCCGCACAGTTCTTGCACCGCATGGAGAATCCATTGCGCGTGGTTGGAGCCATTGGCCCGGGCGAACCGCAACAGGGAGAGCGGCTGGCCGGCAACCTTACGGCTGACCGCGGCTGCTTTTTCTTTGTGGCTGCGCGTGAACACGCCTCGCCCCCTTGTGGCCGCTGTTCACGCACCACAATGCACTGCCTGTACCAAAGGTAGGGGCGTTCTAACTCATTGAAAAGGGATGGGCTATGGCGATTCCGTCAATGCCAACTTGAAATCCGTTTGCAGTTCCTTCCCAAACTGGGCCGGACGCTCCGCAGCGACCTAGGCATCTCCCCGGGCGATCCGATATTGCTTCAATTTTCGATACAAAGTCGTTTTGCCAATTCCCAGCGCCCGCGCCGCGGCCTGTTTATCCCCGCCGGTCTGCCGCAAAGTGCTCATGATGGCGCGGCGCTCCAATTCTTCCAGGGGCAAAACTTCTTCGCGCCCCGGGGCGCGCTCGCTGGTCGGATATTGCAGATTGCTCGGCAGGTCATGCACGCTCAAAAACGGCCCGGAGCCGAGCGCTACCGCGCGCTCGATGGCGTTCTCCAGCTCGCGGACGTTTCCCGGCCAGTCGTAGGCCAGCAAGCGCCGCATGGCGTCTTCGGTCATTTCGCGTGTTACGTCCGACTCGCCACAGAATTTCTCTAGGAACGCGGCGACCAGCAGCGGGATATCGCTCTTGCGTTCGCGCAGCGGCGGCAGCTTGATCTGCACCACGTTTAGACGGAAATACAAATCCTGCCGGAAGGTGCCGCTGCGCACGGCCTGTTCCAGATCGCGATTGGTGGCCGCCACGATGCGCACATTGACGATGCGACGTTCGGTCGAACCGACCGGCTTGACCTCCCGCTGCTGCAACACGCGCAGCAGCTTCGCCTGCATGTCCAGGGACATCTCTCCAATCTCATCGAGGAAGAGCGTCCCGCCGTTGGCAGCTTCGATCAGCCCTTGCTTGGCCTGCATGGCACCGGTGAACGCTCCCTTCGTATATCCGAACAGCTCCGATTCGACGAGCGTCGCGACCAAGGCGGAACACTCCACCGGCACGAACGGTTTATCCTTGCGTGCCCCCAGGAAATGGATGCTGCGCGCCACCAATTCTTTTCCGGTTCCGCTCTCGCCCAGGATCAGCACCGGATGCTCGCGCTGGCTGACCTTCTCGATCATTTTGTAGACCCGCTCCATGCGCGGGGACATGCCGATCAAGCCCCCGAAGCCCGGACGAGTGCGCACCTGTTCGCGCAAGAGGCGATTTTCCCGTTTGAGTTCCACGGAGTGTGCGACGTGCTCCAGCCGGGCGCGCAATTCCTCCACGCGAAACGGCTTGGTGACGTAATCGGCGGCGCCAATGCGCGTCGCTTCCACCGCGGAATCGATGGTGCCGTACTGCGTCAGCATGACCACGGCAACGTCGGGATGCGTCACAGTTACGCGTTTCAGCAGCTCCAGGCCGTTGGTCCCCGGCAGGCGCAGGTCCGTCAACAGAATGTCCACGGGCGAAAACTCCATAACCTCCAGCGCTTCCTCGGCGGTGCTCACATCCGCGGCCCTCATGCCGCACTCGAGGGCTACGGCGCGGCACACCTCGCGAATGTGTTCGTCATCGTCCACCACCAACAGGCTCACAGGCGCCAGGCCATTTCGCACAGCGCTTATCCCGTCTGTTAAGGAAAGAAACTCTGCCTCCGCAGCCGCGTCTCGGCCTGCAAGCCGCCCAGCCTGTGTGTCCGCCATAGTGAACCTTTCTTGCTGCACACGAGTGACGATCAGATCGGTTCCGGGAGCGATTTGTGAGGGGGGCAATAGGGGCTTGGACGTGAACCGTGCCAATACGGGAATACTCCCCCCTTGTAGTTCAAAGGAGTTGTATTGTCAAGTGGGTAATTGCCCAAATAGCACTAAGACGCGGAATGTACCAATAGGGAACATACTTCGTTCTATTCCTTCGCTCTCCGCCCTTGTCCCGAGGGCAGCAGCAGAACGGGCTCTCCGAAAACTCGGAGAGCCCGTGCCTTGCGTTTCGAATTGCCTTTTTCTGCCCGGTCGGGATTACGGCTTCTTCGGGGCTGGCTTAGCAGCCGGTTTTTTCGCTTCTCCAGCTCCAGCAGCTTCGCGGCGGATCAGGGTCGCAGCGTCCTCGGCGTTAAAGGGCAGGCCGCGTACACCCTGCTGACCGGTCGTGCTCAGAGTGACGTCCACCCGCCGGCTGTTGGCCAGCGCGACTGCGGCCACGTTCTTCAGGATCTTCTGCCGAGTCGCCTCGTTCAGGGTTTGATCCTGCTCTACCATGGCCTTCACGTCAGCGGCGCTCATAGTCTGTTCCTCGCCCAGCGCCTTGGTGTCCAGGTGGTCCGCCGGGACGCCGTGTTCCACCAGGTAGTTCCTTACGCGGTCGACTCGGCGTTCGGAAAGCTTTTGATTTATTCCTTGTTGCCACGAATGTCCGCATGTCCCGCCAAGATCAGGTGGGCATCGGGTTTGAAGGTAAGGTAGCGCGTGAAATCCTTGACCAGCGCATCCAACGTCTTAATCTGGCTGGGCAGGAGCCCGCCATTAGGATTGGCGACGGTCGGCTGCGAGGTCGGGAAATAAATGTCGTGCAGCGACAGCCGGATTTCCAGTTGTTTGATCTCTTCTTTAACCTCCGGGCGCTCCTGCACGTCCACTTTGGTATTCGCGCTGGCGCGGCCACCTTGCTCGCCATCGTCAGCGGTGCACGTTACGGTGTAGCTGCCCAGGGCCAATCCGGTGGAGTCAAACTGCGCGACGGGTCCCGTTCCGGAAACTTGTCCACCGCTTGCGGAATAGCTGTAGGTGAGCGGCAAGCCTTGTGGATCGGTGGCCGTCGATTTGATGGCCACGCGGTCGCCGGCGTTGATCGGATTGTGTTCCGGGGCGCAGGAGACACTGGGCGGGCGAATTGGACGTTTGCTGACGGCGACGTCTACGGCGCAGCTTGCCGTGCCGCCATGGCCGTTGTCGACCTTGGCGTTGACGGTATACGTCCCGACGGCCAAACCTGAGGGATTGAACCGCGCATCCGGACCGGTCCCTTCGACGGTCCCGCCCGTAGCAGTGTAGCTGTAGGCCAGGCCAACTTTGTCAGGATCGGTCGCGTCGACGTGGATAGCCACAGGCTCGGTCGACCCTTGATAAACGGAAGTGGGGTTCGCGGAGCACGCTGCCGTCGGCGGATGAATGGGCTTGAGCGGCGCGGGAGGATAGCCCCAACGCAGTACGGCACCGGTTCCGATGCGGAAGTTGTTCTGCCGGGCGTCGGGATTGACGAGCGCACCGCTGAAACTGGTCATCAAGTAATCGGCCTCGAAGAAGCGCCAGGCCAAATACTTGGTCAAGACCACGTCGACGCCACCGCCGATCGCCAACGCGAACGTACTTTGGCCGGAGGTGCCGTTGAGCTGCGCTCCACTGTGCGCCGCGCCGAACAGCACTTCCCCGAAGGGCACAAAGTGGTCGAAACGGCGGAGGTTAATTCGAGGGCCGAAGAGATACGTCTCCCAGCCGCCAGTGATGGTTTCCAAGGGATAAGTAACCGTGCCGTCGGGGTTTTGGATCGGGGCACCGTAAACCTGCCGGTTGAAATGATAGCCTCCCACTTCACCGGTCAGACCCAGCCAACTCGTGGCGTTGTAGGCGAAGGAACCGCTGGCGCCGAAGTTGTTGAAGTTCTTGAAGCCGGCGCAGGGGCAGAAATTCGCGTACTGAAACAAACCGGCAGCTTCCCACTTCGGCGTAAGGCGCCCCCAAGCGTGGCGGTTCCAGGCGTTGTTGTTCCAGTCCGTAAAAACATCGGGGTTCGGGGCGGGCATCGCCGGCATGGCAAAGAGGCTGGGCGACGGAGCGACATGGAAATCGCGATCCACGGCATTGCCAGTCAGAGTGTTTTCTGAAACTTCTTTCATGCTGTTCGCTGTGCTCGCATCCTTCTGCTGCGCACAGAGCGGCAGGGCAAAGAGCGCACCCAAGGCCACCGTTGCACACCACTTGCGCATAGTTTCCTCCCTAGAACGTAGCTGAGAATCCTTAAGCCCCACGCGTTTCCTTTTGGGGAACGCTGCGGCACTGGACGGGGCCGCAAGTAAACTTCTGCACACCCTTGTTCCCATCGGGCGATTCTGTCCCCTACTGCAAGGCGTCTCTGCGAGAACGAGACGGATAGAACAAGCTGCTGCGGCGAAAAGCATAGTCTACAAATTCATCATTCTGCAAGCATTTCCTGCGAAGTTGAGTGCAGCCGCGGGGATTCTTGCGCGTGTCTCTGTGAACATGCGTTGCCGAGCCGAAGGGCGTCTCGTAGGTTTGCTGATATCAGATATCGGATATCAGATATCTGCTTCGCGATGCCGGTTATGACAGACCGCTGGAGTTACGCTACACTGCCATGCTTATGGAACCCATAGTTGTCATCGATTTGAACTGGGTTGGGCATCCGCGCGCGATTGCCAGCGCGCTGTTGCGCTCGGAGAATTTCGTGGCGCTAGTCGACCCCGGACCCGCTTCTTGTATTTCCACGCTTCGCGAGCAACTGGGCATGCACGGCCTGAAGGTCTGCGATTTAAGCGCCATCCTGCTGACCCACATTCATCTGGACCATGCCGGGGCCACCGGCACGCTGGTGCGCGAGAACCCGCGGCTCCAGGTTTACGTGCACGAAAACGGCGCGCCGCACATGAACGATCCGACCAAACTGCTCAAAAGCGCGGCGCGCCTGTACGGGGACACGATGCCGTACCTGTTCGGCGAGTTTCTGCCGGTGCCGATGCAAAACCTCCAGGCGCTTCGAGGCGGGGAAAACCTGACGCTAGGCGCTCGCAAACTGCAAGTGCTGTACACGCCGGGGCACGCCAACCACCATGTGACGTACTTTGACCCTCAGGAGGGGACGGCGTTTGTGGGCGATACCGCGGGCATCTCGATTAATGGTCACCCGTTCATTCTTCCGGCGACTCCGCCCCCGGACATCTCCTTGGAACTTTGGGACACCTCGCTGGACGCTATCAACAACCTGCATGCGCGCCGGTTGTTCTTGACGCATTTCTCCTTCTCCGATCATCCCAAGGAGCACATCGCGCACTACCGTGAGCGCTTGCACCACTGGGGCGACCGCACCGCAAGGATCCTGGCCAGCGGTCTTGACGAGGCAGGGTGCATTGAGAAGTTCTCGGAGGAAGTTGCGGCGGACGCGGCGAAGTACATTTCCACGGACGAGTTTGAACGGGTGGCTTTCACGGCGGCGTTGAATTTGTCGTGGCTGGGGCTGGCCCGCTATCACCGCAAGCGGGCCGAGGCGGCTTCCGCGTCCAGAACGCACTGAACCTCTCCTGCCCAAGACCCAGGTTCAAAACCGAACGTGGTGCACCCGCTTATAGCGCTTCCTTTCTGGCTTCTGGCTTGCGGTCTAATCCAAACTCGCGGTGCAAGCTGCGCAGCGCCGCCATCACCGACTTTTCTTCGATCACAAACGAAATGTTCGTTTCGGAGGAGCCCTGGGCGATGGCGATGATGTTCACGCTTTCCTTTCCCATAGCACTGAAGGTTTTCCCGGCGATGCCCGGAGTGCCGCGCATGTTTTGTCCAATCGCGGCGACAATGGCAATCTGCGGGTCCACAGTGATGTGTTCGACCTTCTGGTGCGCCAGATCCTGCGCAAACTCTTCGCGCAGTGCCTCGACAGTGCGCTGCGCATCCGTGGAAGAAACGCAAAAACAGATGTCGTTCTGCGAGGAGGATTGCGAAATGATCAAAACGCTCGCACGAACTTCCGCGGTGGTCGAAAAAGTCCGCCCGACCACATCGGTCAGCCCAACGATGCCCGGCCCGCCCACGCTGATCAGGGTAACGTCGCGGATGGCCGTCAGGGCCTTCACGCCCCCGCTGGTATTCTGGCCCTCGGGCGTAATTTTCGTGCCGAGTTTCGAAGGCTCGAAGCTGTTGCGGATCCAAACCGGAATGGCCGCATCCATCACTGGCCGCAGCGTTTTCGGATGCAACACCTTCGCTCCGAAATAAGCCAATTCCGCGGCTTCGCGGTAAGAAATCCCGGGAATGGTCTGCGCGTCCGGAACCAAACGAGGGTCCGCGGAGAGCACGCCATCCACATCCGTCCAGATGATGACCTCATCGGCGTCCAATGCCGCACCCAAAATGGTCGCGGAGTAATCGGAGCCACCGCGGCCCAGGGTGGTGATTTCGCCGCTGGTGCTGCAGCCGAGAAAGCCGGTGACGATGGGAACAACACCGCGTTCGAGAAGTGGTCCCAATCGGGCCTGCGATTTCCCGCGCGTAAAATCCATCTGCGGCTCCGCGCCTCCGTGGTAACCATCCGTGACGATGAGCTCTGTCGCTTCGACAGCCTCGCTTTGTAGACCGAGCTCTTTCACCGCAGCCGCGACCAACGGAGCCGACAGGCGTTCGCCCAAACTCGAAATGGTGTCCAAGGTGCGCGGGGAAAGTTCGCGCAACAACGCTGTGCCTCCACAAAATCTGAGGCCCTGAGCGAGCACCGCCTCCATCTTTTGCCGCACGCGCTCGCTTTCTTCCGCGTTGCGGACCAAACTCTCGAGCGCGGATTCATGTTGAGCGCGCAGCGATTCCATAATCGCGGTGGCGCCGGCGGCATTGCCAGCTTGGGCGGTTTTTGCGGCCTCGATGAGCCGGTTGGTCACCCCGCTCATCGCAGAGACCACCGCCACGCAGCGCATTTCGCGAGCGGTTTTGGCAATAATCTCGGCGGCGCGCGCGATGCACTCGGCATTGCCCACGGAAGTTCCGCCAAACTTCATGACCTGCAAGCGTGTACTCATTTCACTCCATCTGATCACTGAATTTGGACAACCCTTGTAGCCGACGGGCGCTAGACCTGGCCAGCTAAACTGGTAGTATCCCATTGTAAGGCCCGCGCGGCTTCGCGGAAGCCGGGAAGGGTGAAGTTTTATTTTCGGGCAATTGCGAGACTGGGCGTGCGCTGACTCGGAGGGTTGCATCATCGCCGATCCCGAATATGCTTACGTAGCTGCGCGCACGCCAGACTAGACGGAGGCCGGAGTGCTGCAACTAAACCCGCTGCTCGGCAACAATCCCTTCGCCGTACTGACCGCGATTGTGGCCCCCGCGATCTTGACCAACGCCTCGTCCGTGCTGGCGCTGGGCACCAGCAACCGCCTGGCACGCGTTGTGGACCGTACGCGCGTGCTGTATGCGGATCTGGCACGGTCCGCACAGGGTTCGAAAGAACGCGCCGAGTGGATGGAACAACTCGACGCGCTGAGAACCAGGGGAAGGATGTTGCTCAGAGCCCTGCGCCTCTTCTATGCAACCATCGGGCTGTTCGCCGCTTCCGCATTGGTGTCGGTGGGTGGATCGATTGCAACGTATTACGGGCTAAAGTTGCTATTCGAGGTCGCGGCCGGGCTGGCGGTGATGACTGGAGCATCGGCGGTCATTGGACTCGCCACCGGATGCACGCTGATGGTTCACGAAACGCGATTCGCGGTGCAGAGTCTGACGAAAGAAAGAGAGTATTGGACAGGACCGTTTTGAACGGCAATTTGCGGAAGGACGTTAGTCGCGGCGGTATTGAAGCAGGGCGCTGGACATGCTGTCAAAATCCAGACCGCCAATCTTGGAGATGTATTGACAGGTTCGACAGGAGTGCTCGTGACTCTCGAGAAGTGCGTAAGCGCGGACGTAATTCTCCTGGAGACGCTGTTCCAGGGCCGCGCTCATTCCGCCCATAGAAGCATGCGCGATGACGGTGCGGCGCTGCTGCCACGAAACCAAGGCTCGCTCACATCTTTCTAATAGGAGTTGGTACTCTGGGCATTGGCCGAGTTGGGGCGCCATGGGATCCCCCTGCAGAAGGTATCCAAGAGCATTCAATGCTCCGAGGGGATAAGATACTCTATTTCGCGACATGTGTGTGCGGTGAATGACGGAAGGTAACTCTGCTTTACCGTGGAAAATTTATCCGGTTTCCGGAGATTCTTGGTAAAAATTACGTGTTCGTCTCCTAAGGATCCACTAACGCGCCAGTCCCTCTGCACCCTGATGCCAGCACAGCAGATTTCCAGAAGACGAGGAATCGCCGGAACCGCACAGCGTTTTGGTGCGTCGTAGAACGAGGCGGTCGTCAGAGAACGAGGTGGCTTGCCACACGCGATAGGGTGAGGCGTGTTCGCTCCGTAAGCAGCAAACTCTCAAAAGGTAGTGCGGCGGCATGTTCATTGGACATTTTGCGGTGGGATTTGGGCTGAAGCGCATGGCGCCGCGCGCGTCGTTGGCGGCGCTCATCGGTGCAGCCATCTGGGCAGACATTCTCTGGACCGTGTTCCTCTTGCTGGGCTGGGAGCACGTGCGCATCGTCGTGGGCGACACCAAGTGGACGCCACTCGATTTGTACGACTATCCGTGGTCACACAGCCTGCTGATGCTGGTGGTCTGGGCGGCAGTTCTCGCTTTGGTGTGCCGGGCATGGAAGAGCGATGCTTTAGCGGCATGGGCCATTGCGATTGGAGTGCTGAGCCACTGGGTGTTGGATTGGGTGACGCATCGCGCCGACATGCCGCTGTACCCGGGCGGCCCAAAATTTGGGCTCGGGCTGTGGAACTCCATACCGGGAACCCTTGTCGTGGAAGTGGCGCTGTTTGTTGTAGGGGTTTGGTTATACGCAACCAGCACGCGAGCACGAGACAGGATTGGGCGCTGGGCCTTTTGGGTGTACGTCTTGCTTCTCTTGCTGCTATTCGTGGGAGACCGCTTTAGCCCGCCTCCAGAGAGTGCTCGGGAGATCGCCTGGAGCGGATTAGTCTTCATGGCCGTTCTGCTGGCATGGCCCTGGTGGTTCGATCGCCATCGGGAGTCAGAACGGCCTGCATCGTAGGCCAGAGCACTTCATACGAACCCTCCGTCACTGACAGTGGAAGTTGCGAGGGGTATACCACTCTCGGCGTAGTAATGAGCGGGCTGGGGGTGGCCAATGAACGAACTTTGGCGTGATATTCGCTACGGGTTGCGGCTGCTCTGGAAGAGCCCCGGCTTTACGTCGGTTTCCTTGATTGCGGTGGCCTTGGGCATTGGAGCGACTACGGCGATTTTCAGTCTCCTCCAATCCATCCTTCTTGCTCCCTTGCCGTACCCAAACGCGGACCAGTTGGTTATTGTGTGGTCGCATCAGCGAGCCGAGCGCATTTCGACTTCGCCGGCAGATTATATGGACTGGCGGAAGCAGAGCACCGTGTTTCAGTCTCTTACCGCGTGGACCGGCACGAGCTTTACGATGGTGACGCCGGAGTGGACGGAACAAGTCGGCGGGATGCGCGTGACGCCTGGTTTTTTCGACCTGGAGTTTGGAGAGAAACTCACTCTCGGCAGGCATTTTCTGCCGGAAGACATTCAGGCCGGGAACGATCACGTCGTTATTCTGTATACGCGATTCTGGCGCGAGAAGTTCGGAAGCGACCCGAACATCGTCGGCAAAGTGCTGCGCATGAACGGCGAGCTTTACACAGTGATTGGTGTGGCCGCCCCAAGCCCACATGACAAGGGTGACTCGCGCTTGGTTGTGCCCCTGGTTCTGCGGCCGCAGGAAACCAATCGGGCTGGTCTCTACCTGATGGTGATGGGGCGCCTGAAGCCTGGCATAACTCTGGCCGCCGCTAACGCCGAAATGACCGTCATCGCCCAGCGCCTGGCACAGAGCCGTCCGAACACAAACAATGGAATCACGTTGACCGTCGAAGCGCTCAAGAACGACTTCCTTCCGCGCGGTACACGAATGGTTCTTTGGCTGATGATGGGCGCGGTGGGATTCGTACTGCTGATCGCTTGTGTAAACATCGCCAATCTGCTGCTGGCATGGGGAACGTCCCGGCAGAAAGAGATTGCCGTGCGCGTGGCGCAGGGTGCGACGCGGGCGCGCATCTTTCGCCAGTTTCTGATCGAGAGCCTGTCTTTGGCGCTGATTGGCGGGATGCTCGGCGTTCTGCTGGCAGAATTCCTCCTGCGTGGCGTGCTCAGCGTAATCCCGCGGAACCAAATGGCCATTCCCGTGGAAGCCGATCCGCGCCTCAATCTTCCCGTTTTGTTGTTCACGCTGGGTGTGTCCATCATCGCCGGCGTGTTTTTCGGGTGCGCTCCTGCCTGGCGAGCTTCGCGGCAGAACATCAGCGACCTGCTCAAAGAAGGAGCGCGATCGTCGTCCGGGCGCCGACATGTTCGCCTGAGGACGCTGCTGGTGATCTCGGAATTCGCTCTAGCGCTGGTTCTGCTAGCCGGAGCAGGACTGATCATCCACAGCTTCCTCAATGCGGCGCGAGCGGACCTCGGCATTCAGACGGACCACGTACTCACCTTTCGCGTTCCGCTGGGGAACGAGCGCACCATGATGAACGCGGAGAAGATTCGCAGTCTGTATGCGCAGTTGCTCGGCAGAATCGAAGCTGTGCCGGGGATTTCGGCCGCGGCCGCAGCTGTGGGTTTGCCGGGGGCCGGCGCCCCGCAGTTGCATTTTGCCATCGCCGGCCAGCCCCACGAGCAAGAAATCAACAAGCTGCCGCTGACGCGCTACATGCCGGTGACTCCCGGTTACTACAAGACCTATGGCGTCCGGCTGCTGCGCGGCCGTTATCTGAACGAGCAGGACCGTGCGGATGGCGCGCTTGTCGCGATGGTCAGCGAGGGATTTGTCAAAAAATACTTGCCCGCCGTGGAACCGCTGGGGCAGCGTCTCACCTTCGCCTTCCCGGGCCCACCCGGTGGGGCGCCTGTCGCGACCCCCGAGTGGCAGATCGTTGGCGTGTTCCATGATGTGCAGTACAACACTCATCCCACGGACGTAAGTGCCGAGGTGGACGTGCCCTTTGACCAGAACCCGTGGCCTTTTGCGACCATCGCCGTGCGCACCAGCGGAAGGCCGGAGGCGGTTACCAAGAGTATTGCCGCGGCGGTGCGCTCCGTGAATCCGGATTACCCGATGACGCAAATCCGCACGATGGAGCAACTGGTGAGCGAATCGATCATCACGGACCGCTTTGCCGCAGTGGTATTCGGGAGTTTCGCGGGACTCGCGCTGGTCTTGGCGGCCGTTGGCATCTACGGCGTTATGACGTTTTCGGTAGCGCAGCGAAACCACGAGATGGGGATACGCATGGCCCTTGGCGCGGGCACGGCGCAGGTGCTCCGGCAGGTCGTCGGCGAAGGCATGAAGGCCGCGCTGATCGGCATGGCGGTGGGGCTGCCGGGCGCGTACGCCGTTGGGCGAATTATGCGCAGCCAGCTCTACAATGTCTCCGCCATCGACGGCCGCGCACTGCTCGGCGTGACCATTGTGCTTCTGGCTGCCGCGCTGCTGGCGTGCTACTGGCCCGCGCGGCGCGCCACAAAGATCGATTTGCTGGTCGCCCTGCGCGAAGAATAATGGGATTGGCCTGCTGGATCGATCGCCACCGGGACTCAGAACCGAGCAAATCTTAGGCTGCAGACTACAAACTGAAGCTCAGTTCGAGGACTCGTTGCTGGGCGAGGCCGCCGGCTCCGGAGTTGATGACTCCTCGGTTACAGGTGGGGCAGGCGCTGGAGGCGCGGGCGGCGCAAGCGCCAAGAGGCGGGCTCTCAGAGCCTCCACCAACAGGTCGACCACTTTCGAACACGCGGAACCGTCGGGATCTTTCTCCGGATTGTATTGCGCGATATCGAGCCCGAGCAGATTCTTGCCCTTGGCAAACTCCGCGAGAGAGGCCTGCACTTCGCCAAAAGAAAGCCCACCACTCCCCGGCACATTAACCGCGGGGAACTCTTCCTGAGCGATGACGTCCAGGTCAAGGTGGATCAGAAAGTCGCGCGCATCGGCGTGGAGTTGCGACAGCGCGGATTGCGCGGCCGCCGCAGCCCCTTTCGACTGAATATCGGCCGCGTAAACGTGCCGCATGGGTGAGCGCGAAAGAAATTCCTGCTCCGGGGGATCGAGGCGTACAAGACCATAGATCAGCGTATCGGGCTCGCGCACGAGCGGGGGTTCGCCCCAGAAGCGCACCAACTCCGGCGAGCCTTTGCCGATAATGCCGGCGAGGGCCATGCCATCCAAACGGCCCGAAGGGGTGGAGGCCGGAGTGTTGAGATCCGCGTCGCGATCGAACCACAAAAGGCTGAGGTGCTTGTAGTATCGCCGCGCCCCGGCGAGAACGGCAACGGTTTGCACGCAATCGCCGCCCAGCACGAGCAAAAGACCTCCGGATTTCGCAGCCATCTCGGCCCGGGGTTTCAGGTCGTTGAGAAGGGCGACGATTTCCGGGATGTTGCGGGCGCGTTTGTGTTCGTCATCATCGGCGAAATGGCGAGACGCGCAATCGCCGAAATCGGTCACCTCATAGCCGATGGCTTGGAGTTTTTCTACGATTCCCGCGGCGCGAAGCGCAGCCGTCGCCTTTTCCGTTCCGGGACTAAAACCCGCAGCACTGGAAGGCGCGCCGATAAGGGCAATCTTGTTCGGCTGACGGACAATTTTGACCGCCAAGGTATGCTCCTTGTGAAGCTGTAAAATGCGCCGGACAGCGATGATGACGCCGGGAAACCCCTGCCCGGCAAAGCAAAGCTACATCAAACAAACAGCATTTCCTCAGAGTTAAAGCCCGTGAATCGCGAATTTGTTAACGGAGCCCCTTAAACCCGAACTAAAGCTCCGACCCCTGAGAGAAATCGAAATTCGCGCGGCAGCCTAAGCGGACTTGGCGGCACGCGGAGCCGGCGCGATGGTGGCCAGTTCCGGAGGAAGCGTGAAACGCACGTCCTCGCGGATGAGGTCCAAATCGCGCTGGTCCGTGAAACCAAACTGCGCCAGGCGCTCGCTGACTTGCTCCACCAGCACTTCCGGAGCCGAAGCGCCTGCGGTCAAACCGATGCGGTTAACGCCATCCAGCCAGACCGGATCGATATCCGAAGCGGAATCGATGAGCCGTGCTTTCACATTCAGACGCTGCGCGAGTTCCACCAGACGATTGCTGTTCGAACTGTTCTGCGAGCCCACTACGAGAATGAGGTCCACATCCTTGGCCACCTGCTCGACGGCTTCCTGGCGATTCTGGGTGGCGTAGCAAATATCGTCGCTGGCGGGACCCACAATCTTGGGGAAGCGCTGGCGCAGACGGGCGACAATTTCCTGGGTGTCGTAAAGGCTTAGCGTCGTCTGCGTGAGGAAAGCCAGCTTATTCGGGTCTTCTACTTCCAGCGCATCGACGGCGGCTACGGAATCAACGACCAGCGTATATTCGGGAGCTTCACCCGAAGTGCCGACAATTTCCTGGTGGTCGCGATGGCCAATCAGAATAATGGTGCGCTTCTCGCGGGCGAATTTGAGGGCCTCCATGTGAACTTTGGTAACCAGAGGGCAGGTGGCGTCAATAATGCGAAGCGAGCGCTCTTTGGCTTCGCCGCGTACCGTAGGTGGAACGCCGTGTGCGCTGAAAACTAGAACCGCGCCCGAGGGAACTTCGCCTATGGTTTCCACAAAAATGGCGCCGCGGCGGCGAAGTTGTTCTACCACGTAGGTGTTATGAACAATTTCGTGGTGCACGTAAACCGGCGCGCCGTAGGCCTCCAGCGCGAGCTCGACAATATCGACGGCGCGAACCACTCCCGCGCAGAACCCGCGAGGGCGCACGCGCAGAAGGGTTTTAGCCTTGGTTGGAATTGCCATCGGTATCCTAAACCCCCAAATTTTCAAAATTCTATCATATCAAAAGCGCTGTTCCGACGCATGAGATGGCCTGCAGAAAGACGCTGAGGACTCGGAAACACTGGCAAACGGGACAGTTGGCGGGAATCTCGAAGCAGGTACAATAGGACCCGGGGGAGAAGGTCATGCCCGAACCGGTAAACCGACGGAGGAGCGAGCGCGTCGTACTGCGCATCCCGGTCAGGGTGTTGGCGGAAAATGAGCAGCGCCAGAAGATACACGTGCAAGCGGAAACGCAAGTGGTCAACGCGCATGGCGGGCTGATGCGCATGCGCGAACACTTGCACGTCGGGCAAGCCTTCGTGCTGAACAACCCCTTGAATCTCATGGAAATGAGCTGCCGCGTGGTGCGCATCGACGAGGATGGTCTGGAATTCTACAAAGTGGCGTTCGAATTCGACCGCCCGGCGGGGAATTTCTGGCCAGTGACCTTTCCGCCTGCGGACTGGGCGAGTCCGCAACTCAACCAGAAGCAAGCAAGATAACCAACAAACTTTTTCCCCAGAATAGTGTTATTTATGGTGTGGAGGTACGGAACGTGGAACTGCGGAAAGCAAGCGCTATATGTATGACTACAGTTTTGTTGGGAGGAATGGCACTGGCGGGGTGTAACGATAACGTCGAGGTGCTCCACGACCCAGAAATTCGAATAGCAAAAGGCATGACCTGGGCATGGAGACCGATCAACCCTCCGCCGGCTGCTGCGAAACGTGACGCCGACAACCGGCCGGTGGTATCGCGGGACGTAATCTCGCAGGCGCCCCCGCCTCAGTTAGAAAGCAACCGCGATTGGAATACCGAAGCCAACCGCAAGCAATTGCAAGAGGCCATCGAGCACGCTTTGAAGAACAAGGGCCTCGTGCAGGCCAGTGATCCGGCGGCCGCCGATTTCCTGGTGGATTATCACGTTGCGGTACGTACGCAACGCGCCACCGTCGGGACGGTTTACCCAGGCTGGGGATGGTATGGATGGGGATGGGGCCCGCCGGAAGTCGAATATCGCAACGTGGCCTGGCATGAAGGGACCTTTGTGCTGGATCTGGCGCTGCGCAATCCCAAGAAGTTGGCCTACCGCGCCATCGGCCACAAAGAACTAAGCCACAAGCCGCAGATCTCGCCGTACCAGGCTCAGGAAGCGGTGAATCACTTGCTCAAAGACTTGAAGGTTCAGTAGCAACGGAACATCCGCAGATGAAAAGCAAAAGCCGGGAGGTTTTTCTCCCGGCTTTTTTGTGTGGTCGCCGATCTTTAGGTCGGGCAGAACCAGTCTAAAGACTGGCCACTACAATCATGCCTACGGCTTAGTTGCTGGCGGAGTCTGCGGCTGTGCCTGAGGCTGAGCCTGGGGTTGTCCGCTCGGGGGAATGGTCTCGAGTTTCGGCGCCGGCTTGGGCTGGATGGAAACCAATTCCAGTTCGAAGATCAATGCTTGGTTTGGCCCAATGGGGCCGTTGCCGCGCTCGCCGTAGGCGAGGTTCGAGGGGATGTAGAGTTCCCACTTCGAACCTACGGGCATAAGCTGCAGGGCCTCGGTCCAACCCCTGATGACCCGGGTCACCGGAAAAGTCGCGGGTTTATTGGTCTTATAGGAGCTGTCAAACTCGGTGCCGTCAATAAGCGTGCCACGATAATTGCATATCACCGTATCGGCGGTCGTCGGCTTGGGTCCATCCCCTTTCTGAATCACTTTATATTGCAGACCGCTGGGCAGGGTGACCACATCGGGCTTGGCCTTATTGGCGGCGAGGAACGCCTCTCCAGCCGCTTTGTTCTTTTGGAGAATCTCAAGCTGGTGTTGTTTAACGTCGTTCTGGAGAGTGGTCAGAACGGCTTTCATCTCTTCGTCGTTGAGCAGCGGCTTCCCGCCGGTCATCGCGTCCTTAACGCCTTTCGCCACGAGTTCAGGATCGATGTCTACGGCGTCCCGCTTGAGACCCTCGCTCAGGTTCCTGCCGACGTTTACGCCGATGGCGTAGCTGGCTTTGTCTTTCTGCGTCTCGAGGGTCAGCGGCTTGGGAGCGGGGGCCGCGGGCGCCTTTTCTGTCTTGGGCGCAGTAGTAGCCGGCTTAGCAACCGAAGGTTGTTGGGTGGATGGCGCGGAGGATTGCTGGGCGAGAGCCATGCCGCAGAAAAAAAGTCCGGCCGCAGGAATAGTCAGAAAGCGATGGAGTTTGTTGTGCATTTCCGTATTGTCACACTGTTGAAAATTCCGCGCAAATTAACATTTTGCGCGTAAGGTGGCGGCACGAGGCGAAGGCTGGTATGGTCGGACTACTATGCTCCTTGAAAACAGAGTGACGTTGATAACCGGCTCGGGACGCGGCATCGGGCGCGCCATCGCCAGGCTTTTCGCCAAGGAAGGCGCGAGCATTTTCCTGACCGCGCGCACCGAAGCGCAACTGGCGGGTGTCGCAGAGGAAATTGCCACAGAGGGAGGACACGCTGCCTATCTTGCCGGAGATATGGCACAAACGAGAGATTGCGAGCGCGTGGTAGAAGCGGCACGAACGAAATTCGGGCGCGTCGATATTCTGGTGAACAACGCAGGACACTACGGCCCGGTCGTGCCGGTAGAAGACTATCCGCTCGAGGAGTTCGACAAGGTCATTGCCGTGCATCTGCGCGCGGCATTTGTGTTGAGCAAACTGGTACTGCCGGAGATGTACGCGCGAAAATCGGGCGTGATCCTGAATATTTCGAGCTTGTCGGCAAAAGCCGCCTATGGCTGGGGCTCCGCGTACGCCGCCGCGAAGGCCGGGATGCTCGGACTGACACGAGTGATGGCCGCAGAAGCCGCGCGCCAAGACGTGCGCGTGAACGCCATCTGCCCGGGGCCGGTGACTGAAACGGAAATGAGCAAAGAATTAGGCAAAACATTAGCGGAACGATTGGGAGTAAGCCCGGAAGAGCAACTGAAAGGATTCCTGAGTTCCCTGTTGCAGGGACGCGGGCAAACGGCAATGGAAATCGCGCAAGCCGCGCTGTTTTTATGCTCGGACATGTCCAGCGCGATGGTTGGACAGTCGATCAATGTCGACGGCGGCGTCGCGTTTTTCTAAGGTGCCCTAGGAAGCGAGGCAAGATTGC
>Ga0187781_10001150_pt1 | contig 19893 bp, 17 predicted proteins | sample 0715_SJ02_MP02_2_FD_132447 | JGI IMG/M metagenome (GOLD analysis project Ga0187781, IMG submission 132447) | Tropical peat soil microbial communities from peatlands in Department of Meta, Colombia - 0715_SJ02_MP02_20_MG | ecosystem: Environmental > Terrestrial > Soil > Wetlands > Peat | place... | reverse complement strand
CGAACCCCACCAACCTAGTATCGCCCGCGCTTGCACAGTGCTTTGCAGGTCCAGGACTCGATTTGCACTTTGCCCTTTGGCGGTATCTAAGCTCCCCGAGATACGGGTTGCTAAGTTTGTGGTTAGGTCAGTAAGAAAATGACAGGAACCAAGCGAACCCTTGTAGGATGGAACGCAAGTACAGCCCAAAAGATCGCGAGGGTTTCGTGAAAAGCACATTTCTCGTATTCGCTTTGTTGCTGACCGGATGTTCCAGCTTGGACAAGGCTCTTGGCCTTGGCGGCGGTGGTGGCGGAACTCCGAAGAACGCAACCGTATCCGGGGCCTACACAGTTGTCGCAACCTCCACAAAAAATAACGGCACGACCAATGTCTATGTCAATGTAACCATGCAATCCGGCACATCTCTCTCAGGGACGTCAAACACTCTAGTTTGCCAAGGGAATATCGTTGCAAATTGCGTTGGGAACGACCCGCCTGTCTCCGATACATTCATCGGAACGGTGAGTGGCAACAGCGTTCAAATCAATCTTTCCTACGCTAATGGTCAGGGAACTGACACCATCACATTGACTGGAACAGTGAGCGGCACCAGCATCAGCGGAACGTATACAGATTCTCAAGGTGACGCAGGAACATGGACGGCGACTCTGAGTAGCTCCCCGGCAGGAACCCTCTCGGGAACCATAAATTCAACATCCAACCCACTGACAATTCTGCCCACCATCACAGTAGTCACTACGGAAGGACAAAGTTCTGCATTAACGGGTACCGCTACAATTCAAAACTGGCAGTGTTTCTCTTCTTTGGATTTTTCGAGTGGTCTGGCAATCGGAGGGGCATTCACCCTTAGCGACAGCACAAACAACGTTGTTATTATCGGCGTACCATCTGGCTCCAAAACCTTCAGCATCGGGTATCAGGTGGGTTCATCTGCATTAGCGTGCGCCGGAGACCACGGAACTGGAACTCTTAACATGCAATAATCCAGATTTGCACGAAAATTCGGCGACACACTTGTCGCCGCCAAGAATCAAGCGGTTCCCAGCGGCGGAGCCTGGGACTCCATAAGGGAGAAAGTCGGGGAGGGAGCGTAATGATCCCGCCGTGCGGTGGTCGCGATGGTGACGGAAGGCATTGGCCCGCTATGGTTCGTCCTTCTTTTCATAGAATTATTATTCGCAGCGAAAAAGAATGGCTGAGGATGTGCAAGCGTTCTCAGGAGCTATGCGACTGTCTCGCACGCCTCTCTACTTGCTAGTTTGCCACCGGAAGCTTCGCCGGCTGCTCAAGCCGGAACTCGAGCAAAGACTCACTCGGGATCTGCAATTGCTCTCCCTTCTTGGAAGCTGCAACAGCTGTTCCGCCAGCCGCGCCGGCGAGTGCACCGATAGCAGCTCCTGTTCCTCCCCCGGCGATTCCGCCGATGAGAGCACCCAACCCCGTACCTCCGATTATTTTCCCCGCTGTTTTCTTACCCTCTCCCTTGCCTTTGACCTCGTAGTCGGTGGTAAGCAGCGGATAGGCCGTACCGTTGATCACGATGTCCGTCAACTCAAGAATCAGCTGTGAACTTCCAGACATCCTTCCCGCAGATGATGCTTGTTCCAAACGGCCGTAAACCGTAGTGCCTCGTGGGGCGACAACTACATCTTCTTCCTGCAGGTTGGCTTCGAGAGTTGCCGTGAATCGGTAACCTGTCTTTTGCTTGGTGGTGTCGATTGAGTCGACCATTCGGACCAAAATTCGCGTTCCGGCTGGAATCGTCACTTTTTGAGAGCTCTGCGCTGCGGGTTTGGGCGCCCTTGCCCGCGACGGCACTCCCGAGGAAGCCCCTCCGGAAGGGGGATAGGTTATCGTCATTCCCATAAGCAAAGTTGCCACCCAAAAAAACGAGTTTCGCATCTATATTTCTCCTCTCTCCACTTCCCGGATCTAAGAAACGGGCTCCGCCACAGGCAAAGCCGAAACGATCCGTAGGTCAATAAGCAACAGCAATTGGTGCTCGACCTGGACGAACCGTGCGGCCGTAATCGCCCCCAAAGCTTGTTTCATGCGATCGTAAGTTTTTGCAAGTAACTCGTCGCGTTGTTTTTGGTTGACCAGCGCTTTCTGAATCAACTCGTCGGCCTTTTCATCTGTCATCTGATTGTAGGTACGGGCATACTCTTTTATATTTTCGACTCTTTGGTCGTTCAACTTGGTCAGTGCAGCATCATATTCACTATAGATGGGCCAGAATTTCGAGGCATCATCCGCGCTCAACACCATCACTGATCCCATGATCTCAGCCTTCTGCTGCCGCACATCTTTGCGCAGAAGATCGATGTAGACTGCGAGGTTTTTCTGGTCCGGATTCGGCTGCGTCGCTTGGGGTGCAGCCTCTTGCGCAGTCGTCTGAGCATGGGCAGGAGACGCAACGAAAATCGGCAGGACACATAACCCAACCAACAAAATCCAACAAAGCAGCTTCATAATAGTCTCACCTTTTCCAATCGAAGTTCCTTACCTTGAGAATCTCTGGCAACCCCCCCCTGACTCCTGGAAGTCCATGTTTCAGACTACGCAGTTTTGGAGAGTCTGCATCCAGACGACAGGGAGCGAAACTAGGGAAATCCCTAATCAGTGCGCCGCGTTCACTTGCCTTCAAGATCTGTCAATCCACTTTGAGAGTTGGTCAAATTCACGAGGGCGACTCCGCCCAGCCTTCCTCTCGAGAAGAAGAGCCATCTCTTCAGCTGCCGATTTCCTCCGCCCAAGTAGGGAATCGGAGGATTGCCATCGCAAGCAGTTTTTGAAGCCGCAAGCAAGCGGTGCTGGCAGCCTCAAAACCGGAACTGAATGCCTGTGGTGAATCGAAAGTTGCTCTGGCTGTTATTTCCGCCTGTGAAGTTGTTACCAAAGCGTGTCAGCTCATAATCGGCGTCCAGAAGGCGGACAGTGAAATGCTCACTGGCCCGAATGTCTAGACCGCCGCCCACCAAGATATCGAACGCATTGTTACTTGGAGCCCTTCCACCACAGACTAGGCCGATGGTGGTGTGTGTGCACGCATTGGCGTAAAAGTTGGTATGGGCACCGCCCACTAGAACTTCCGCAAACGGTTCAAAGCGATGGGTACGAAACTTGAACTGGGGACCAAATAAGTATGTGAACAAATTGCCCGAGGCGCAGCCTGTAGTGGGCGCCGTTGGCTTGGTGCATTGGGTGAAGCTGCCATAGCCTTGAAGGTCACCGACTATCCCGATATTCGGGGTAACGTAAGCGGCGAAGCTTCCACCTCCCCCGTTCAGGTTCTGGCTATTGAAATAACTAGGGAGGCCAGGATTCAAGCGAAAGTAAGAATAATCGCCGGTGACTTCGAATTTTTCATCCTGCCCGTAAGCGACACCAACCAAAAGCAAAGCAAACACTAAACTCAACAGGAGACGCCTCACGTTTCCTCCTATTAATGCCCTTCCGTTTTGTATTTATGCGCTCGACTACCCAGAGCCGAACATCGAGAGTCTCGCTCTCCGCTCGGGGGGGCCACCTGTTTCTCGGGGGTGCAGGTGACAGATGAACAAGCGGCCCCCAATTTGGAAATCTGGGTCCAGGACAATTTCCTCCACAGGTCAGAAATTTCAGCTCAGAATCACTGACAAATTCCGCTCGGCTAAGTGTCGAGCTTCCGTCTGCGCAGTTGTGTACGAGCTTGCAGGCACACGACCCAAAATGGAACTAGGGAAATCCCTAGTCAGTGGGCCTCATCCACTGATCTTGAAGATCTCTCAATTCATTTTCGTGGATAACAAACTTCGTTCTGACACAATTCAGGCGTCCGATAAAACACCAGCGCAGCATCGGTTACCGATGACTCGATACTGTAACCGACTTGCTTTTTCTAAAAACTCTGCCGGAACTGTTAGCTTCCAGGTGAAAGTGTGAGAAACCGAAGCATGCAAAAGGCAGAGAAAGCGTTTCATCAATTTCAAGGGGTGGACGACTGGTGCGGCGGTGCAAATGAGAATCTTTCTTGATCTTCTAGTCAGAACTCGAAGCGCAGCGCCAACTGCCCCACACGCGGATTCACCGAGGTGCCGCTGATGACCCCAAACGTCTGCGATGAGAAATTCGTGTCGGGATTCGCAAACTGTGGATGGTTCAGCGCATTGTAGAATTCGGCGCGAAATTGAAGGTAAATTCCTTCCCTAGGCCATTTGATCGGCATGCTCTTTGAAATCGCAAGATCCACATTCGCTTGTCCGGGACCATCTACGATTCCTGTTCCGCTGTTGCCGAAAGCGGTCCCGATGCCGTCGGCACCGATCACCGGAGGAGTCGTGAAGCACAAGGTGTTGAAGTAGTTGTTCAATTTTGAGCCGATGGGGCCTCTCGTTATCATTTGGTTTTTCGAACAGTTACCGGTAAGCTCTGCGCGATCCTCGCTGATGCCAAAGACATTATTGGCATTGGTGTCGGCAATCGTAAGTGCGCTGCCAGACTGAATTGTCACCACTGCTGCCAACTCCCAACCTCTTAGGAATTGATGTCCATGGCCTTGTGGTGGGCCGGGAATGCTCCACGTTTCACTGAATACGAAACGGTGAGTGCGATCAAAACTCGCTCTTCCCCATCGTTGGCCAGGGGAGTTTTGGTCACCCAAAGTCAGCGCATTCCCTGAAGATGTGGAGTTAATATCAGCGCCATCTGTGTCTAACGTCTTAGAGAAGGTGTAAGAAGCAAGAAATTGTAGACCATGACTCATCCGCTTTGTGAGGCTGGCTTCAAGTGCGTTGTACCAGGAACTACCCTCTGATTCCATTTCCTGAAGTGAGTCTGGGGGAATCCCGAGAATTGGAACCCGCAAGGGAATATTGGCGACGGTGTTAGTTGTCACGCCTCTGATCGGATTGGTCGCGGAAGCCGACAGCGCTTGATTCAGGGAGCGTTGACGTAGAAGGTGCAATCCGCGTGTACCCACGTAGTCAACCTCCAACAACCAACCCTGATGTAACTCATTCTGAACACCGAAGGAGTACTGCTGAATCATAGCCGGTCGAAAATTGGGAGCTACCGAATATATGGTGCTCGCTGAAGTAGGAGAGTAAGGGGTGAACAATGGGAATGACTCTGGTGTAGGAAACGGCTGGGGAAAAGGCTCTTGGAATGTGGCGTTTGAGTTTGTCTGCCCGACATTCAAGCGAAGCAACGAAAACGGAGCGCCCACCGCACTTTGAAAAAAGGCCTGTCCCGTAGGTTGCGAGTAATAGGTGCCATATCCCCCTCGGAATACCAATCGGCTTGTTAGAGGCAAGATCTGCCAGGCAAACCCGATTCGCGGAGCGATGGTATTCTGCCCGTCGCCATAATTTCCAAACGTATTACCCGCGCGGGTTACCCCCGGCGGCAGAGTGCCTTGAAAATTAGAAGCGACGATGTACCCCGCAAGGCTTCCGCCCAAGGGCGAATTTGGGTTCGCTTTGTTGAAATCGAAGCTCGAGTTCCTACCCAGAATGTCGTCGAACTGCCCCAATCGCTCGTAGCGCAGTCCGAGGTTTATGGTTAGAGACTGGGTAATGCGATAGTCGTCCTGCGCATACCCTACGGCGTCCCATGCCCGATATCCGCGATCTCCGAGACCGTAAACATCAGCAGAAGCAAAGATATTGCTGAAGGTTCCCGTGCCGTTGCTGCTGCCGTCGAGACCAAGTAGAAAATCCGGCCAACTCAGAAACTGGACAAACGATCCAACTCCGGCAATATCAATATTGTCCTGCAACCTGGTGACGGACCCTCCCCATCGAACAAAGTGAGATCCACGCACGAAGCTAAGGCCATCACTGAGGACAAATGTGTTCTGGGTGATCGTCCGAGGGAACCCCGAGGCAAGACTGGTGGAACCAAGAATATCTAAACTCGGCAGTTCGTTGTTGTGATTCATTTCGCCTTCGGACACACCGATATCTGACCAGCGGAAAGGAGCGTCCGCCTGGGAGCCGGTCATCGTCCGTGCATAACCAATTCGCGCTTCGTTCAACCAGGAATTGCTCAGTACGTATGTGTGAGCGAGAGAAAAAACTACGAATTCGGAGTTGCCTGGGCTCGGAAAGCCTGGAGTATTGCCCGCCGAGTTCAAACCATTGCCTGGAAAAGTGACCCGCTGAACGCTATTCGCAAGAAAAAATCTGGCAGCGATCCGGCTCTTCTGTGAAACGAGATAATCAGCATTGAGCAGGAACTGGTCTTCATCGAAGGAGCAAGGCTCGGTGAATACCGAAAATCCTTGGCTAGCAAATGGTTTCGAAGGGTTAACGGTCTGAGGTGTGGGTATTAGGAAACTTCCGTCAGGGAGCTTAAAGTTCAATAGAGCCAGGGCGACAGGGTTGATGTTTGATCCGTCTGGATCAACAGCGATTCCCCCGAGCGCACCCTTCATGCCGCCAAACAACTTCCCGAGTGCAGCGGGCGATCTGTCATTGGTCAGAGGTGGCTCGCTGACACTGGCGCTGCAAGCCGCCCTAGACTGGCCAGCAGCGAGGCCATTGATCTGGCGTGTCCCTTGATACGAGCCAAAGAAAAGCAATTTGTCCTTTTGTATCGGACCTCCAACAGCAAATCCAAATTGGTTTTGCTTGAGGTCTGGCCGCCTCTGACCAGTTTCGTTTATGAAGAAATCATTTGCGTTCAGAGCATTGTTACGAACAAACTCGAAGATCGAACCGTGGAACGCATTGCTGCCCGTCTTTGTGATCACAGTGATGTTGCCACCTCCAAAGCGTCCATACGCGGCATCGTAGAGTCCGGTTTGAACCTTGAATTCCTCTAAGGTATCGGGGTTGGGGATCGGGATCCCGCCACTTGCACCGGCGCTCCCCTGCACGTCACTTACGCTAATCCCATCTATTTGCCAGTTGTTGTCATAGGAGCGCGCTCCATGTACGTAAATCCCATCCTCGGACTTGGCAATCTGCGAAAGCGCCGTTCCACCTAGGCCCAATTCTCCGGCATTGAAAACTCCTGCGACAATCCCTGGCGAGAGGATTGCAATTTGCGTGAAATTCCTGTTGACCATTGGCAGATCACGCACCTCGCTCTCGTTAACGACTCGCCCGAGGGTAGAATTATCCGTTTCAACCATTTGGAGGAGAGAGGATACGGGTGCACTCTCGAGACGCTTCGCAAGCTGAAAATGTAGCTCGATGTGAAGTGTTTCGGTTACATGGATCTCTATGATGGGGATGCTCAGTGGCTCGAAGTCTGTTTTGCTTCCTTTCAGTTCATATCTGCCAGGCGCGAGCAGAAGGAACGCGAACTGTCCGTCTTCGCCGGAGAGGGTGGATTGCACTTCAGCTGTTTTATCATTGACCAGCCTCACAACGACATCCGGGAGAGAAGCACCTGTAGGATCCAGAGTCACACCCTTGAAGGCACCAGTTGAGGCTGTCTGGCCACAGGTCTGACTCGCAAGGATGATGGCGGCGAAAATTCCGATCAAAAACAAAGCGCAAGCCGATCCTCGACCAATGAGTCTCTTCGAGGCAAAAAACACACAAGCTCCAGTTCCGGGCGGAGAAGGTGCGGCTTCTTGATTCAAACGACTAGCTTTATGGCAATTCTCTACGATAAGCTCTTTTTAGATTTTGCAGGATGTTAAACCTCTGGTAGACCTTTTGACAAGAATTTACACCTGCTCGTGTCCGAGTCGAGTATGGCTCCATTCGACCTGGACGCCGCTCCACGGAGGTAGAAGACTTTGGAAACTTGCGACTTCACTGATTGTGGGCCTTCTCTTCCTCCATGGCCCAGCATCAGCACAGGTCAAGGAAATCCGGCGTGTCCTCATTTTCTACGAACTAGGGCTGTCGTCTCCTGGAGTGACGCTAGTTGACCAAGGAATCCGTGCTGCGTTACAAAACACACCTTACCAAATAGAGCTTTATCGTGAATACCTGGAAACCACTCTGTTCCCCGATCCGAAGAGTCAGCAAGAATTTCGCCAGTGGTATGTTCACAAGTATCGAGATCGCAAGCCGGACCTCATTATCGCCGCTGGGCCATCTCCACTCCGATTCCTAATCGATTCGCATGAAAAGGTCTTCAGCGCTATTCCAATTGTTTTCTGCGGTACTTCTGAGGATCTGGCGGACAATCCTCAACTCGATTCCAACTTTACCGGTGTCTGGGAAAAGTTTGAACCGGCTAAGACTCTGGGCGTGGCCTTGCTCCTTCAGCCTGGAACGAAACACGTAGTCGTTATTGGTGGCACGACATCGATTGATCGGCACCTTGAATCCCTTGTTAAGAATGACCTGGAGGGTTACAAGTCGAATCTCGATATCACCTATCTGGTGGACTTGACAATGCCGCAGCTTCTCGAAAAGGTGAAGCATCTGCCGGACCACACGGTTGTCCTCCTTACGGACGTTGCTGAAGATGCAGCAGGAACGAAGTTTGTTGCCTCAACGCAAGCAGGCCCGATGATAGTTGAGGCTGCTAATGCTCCAGTATTTTCTTTGAGCGATGTGGACTTTGGCCACGGTGAAGTAGGCGGTGATGTCACAAGTTTTGGCAAGGAAGGTCAGATAGTGGGGGACATGGCACAGAGGATTCTCAAAGGAGAGAAGCCGCAGGACATACCGATTGTGGTGGGTGTAAACCTCTATATGTTTGACTGGCGCGCTTTGCAACGTTGGGGGTTAAGCAAAAGCAGCCTGCCTCTGGGCAGCACGGTAATGTTCCGCGAACCTTCACTATGGGAACGTGCCAAATGGATCTTTATTGGTGGGTTTCTAATCATCCTCCTTCTGTCTGCCCTGGCGACGTACCTTCAGTACAGTCGTACGCAACTCAAGTTGTCAAGAGACGCTCAGTTGCAACTCAGCGGACTCTTGATCGACGCTCAGGAGAAGGAAAGGAGTCGATTGGCACGGGAGCTCCATGATGATTTTAGCCAGCGCCTGGCGTTGCTCGCATTTGGATTGGAAGACGCCCGAGAAGCTCTACCGGAATCGTTGGATGGTGTGAAAGTCAAATTGCAGGAACTAAAGGAATCAGCTAGTGCGCTTGGTGACGATCTTCACACCGTATCCCATCGACTCCATTCCTCGACGCTTGATGCTCTGGGGCTGGTCCCCGGGCTGCGTGCTCTGTGTAAGGAGTTCACTACTCGGCAAGGTGTCCAAATTGGTTTTTTCTCAGAGGCAGTTCCGCCCCATGTTCATCCCGGCGTGGCTTTGTGTTTGTTTCGTATTGTCCAAGAAGCCCTTCAGAATTTAAGGAAACACAGTGGGTCGACAAAAGCTGAGGTGAGTCTTCGTAAGTTTGAAAACAAATTGTTCCTCACCGTTCAGGACTTTGGCAAAGGATTTGATGCAAGTGAAATAGGCAATAAGGTGGGCTTGGGAATTGGCAGCATGCAAGGGAGGGCGTGGCTGCTAGGTGGGCAGTTCGAAATTCATTCGGCGCCGGGGAAAGGGACTACAGTTGAAGTGTGGGTGCCGCTCCAACTGGAAACGACCTCCTAATTGGTTGTTGTTGACAGGGGCATTTCCCTGTGTTTATCTGCTGTCTCTTCCCCGGCCTTAGTAGGCCGCGAGCTAGTTCAGAAGTCTGCTTGAGTTGACCTTCCCGCCCAGAAAGGCTACGTGTCATGGAGTCTGTGTCCGGGCAGGGATCACGTCCACGATTCTTGATTGCCGATGACCATAAGATATTCGCTGAAACATTGCAAGGCTATCTCGAAAGGTCCTTCACCGTCATAGGACTGGTACAGGATGGTCGCGCTCTGGTAAGCGAGGCCACCCGGCTGCGCCCGGACCTGATTGTCGTGGATGTCGGGATGCCGTTATTGAATGGATTGGACGCAGCTCTTAGAATCAAAAAACAAGCTCCGAAAACAAAGTTTGTATTCTTGACAATGCACAACGACCCGAATCTTGCCGCGGCGGCGCTGGAACTGGGCCCGGTCGGCTTTATTCTCAAACACTCAGGTGGGCAGGAACTAATGAAAGCCATCGATCACGTGTTGCGAGGGAAGCCTTACTTGACGGGTACACTGAAACCTGAAGACTGGATTGAAGCGAAGGCCAGGGCGCAACAGTTTTCGAAAGACATGACCGCGCGACAACGAGACGTCATTCAGCTGTTGGCTGAGGGACGACCGCTTAAGGATATCGCCGGGATTCTGAATGTAAGCATTAAGACTGTAGAGTTCCATAAGCATCAGATCCAGAAGGTGTTTAACTTACGTAGCAATGCTGATCTGGTTTTGTTTGCGGTGAAACGCGGTCTAGTCTCCCTTCCGCAGGAGACATCCAGCCCTGGCCGCCCAGGTAGGCACGGTCACAGTGCCTAGGGTTTTTCCTAGTGGCGTGGTATCAATCTCGCCCATATAGTTCTTGCGATTTGCCGCTCCACAAGTCAAATACAAGTTGATAAGGTCGGAGGCGAGAGTTGAGTCGTCCGCGGATCTTATTGGCCGACGATCACTTAGCCATGCTAGAGACCGAAGTTGTTCTCTTGTCCCCCCATTTTGATGTTGTTGGGACAACAACGGATGGTCATTCATTGGTGTCGGAAGCTCTTCGCTTAAATCCTGACCTTATTGTGGCCGACATCACCATGCCGGTTCTGAACGGAATTGAAGCGGCCTGCGAGCTACGGAAATCTGGTTGCGCAGCGAAATTTGTTTTCCTGACGGTGCATTCGGAAGAGGAGTTCGTAGAGGCCTGTATGAATACGGGGGCCTTGGCATACGTAAAAAAGTCCGCCATGAGAGATCATTTGGTTCCCGCGATAAAGGCGGCGCTCGCAGGCCAGTCCTATTTTCCCTGATTCGATTTTGGCTATTTATGGGTGTTTGAGTGGAGCGACTGTCGAGTGGGCAGGTTCGGAGACTCCGAGATTGCTCGCAACCGTGCTCAAGAGAGTTGTTTCCTGTAAGTGGGCCTGCGGGAGTGAATAAACTTGCCCGACCGCATCCAGGACAGTAACGAAGTAGCCTAAGTTCCTGCGCCGATCCACAATACGAGTGCGCGCTCCTGTATCCCCATCTTCGGATATGTCACTCTCCTCCTTTTCTAGGGAAAACCCTAGTTGCCCCAGTAGCCGCCTTCTGGAACCGTTCCTTGTATCGAAAATGCGAGGCCGTTGCGACTTTTCTGGGAGAAGTAAAAGCAGCAGCGTGAAAATCACGCTGCTGGAGGCTTGCTGAGTCGTAGGACGGATGGTTCGGTGAGTTCCCAGCACCAGCCTGAACAGTGGCCACCCCTTTGCCTGCTGGTCGCGGAGGAAGAGAGGTAACTCGGCCCCCAAGCAGCTTATCTTTTCTTCTGGTGCCGATGCTCGAAAAGGAGAGACAAATGAACCCAGTCACGAAGGACTATGTTGAAACCAGCGAACAGAGGCGCTTGAATGTTGCCCGAGAGTTGGGTGTCCCATGGAAGAAGTGGGGACCGTATCTCAGTGAGAGACAGTGGGGAACGGTTCGTGAAGATTACAGTCAGGATGGCAATGCCTGGGACTATTTCAGTCACGATCAGTCGCGTTCTCGTGCCTATCGCTGGGGAGAAGATGGCCTGGCAGGAATCTCCGATGACAAGCAGCAACTCTGCTTCGCGTTGGCCCTCTGGAACGGCCGAGATCCGATCCTAAAAGAGCGATTGTTTGGCCTGACGAACAGCGAAGGCAATCACGGTGAGGATGTGAAGGAGTATTACTTCTACCTAGACAGTACACCGACACACTCCTACATGAAGTATCTCTATAAATATCCGCAGCGCGGATTTCCCTATGCGGATTTGGTTGAAACGAATCGACAGCGGTCGCGGGAAGAGCTCGAGTATGAACTCCTCGACACAGGTGTATTCGATGACGACCGGTATTTCGATGTTTTCGTCGAGTACGCCAAGGCAGATCCTGAAGACGTTCTTATCCGCATCACGACTTATAACCGAGGACCGGAGTCGGCAATTCTCCATGTGCTTCCAACTCTGTGGTTCCGCAACACTTGGTCCTGGCAGCAAAACGCACCCAAACCCTTGATGGGGCTGATCACAGACGGGACGATTCAAGCTGCGCATCCCCAGCTTGGTAATCGCGTATTAAGGTGTGAAGGCAGTCCGGAAATGCTATTCACTGAGAATGAGTCAAACGCTTATCGCTTGTGGAGTCAACCCAATCCGTCGCCTTACGTGAAGGATGCGTTTCACGAATATCTCGTATCTGGGAAGGCGGACGCCGTAAATCCATCTAGAGTCGGGACAAAAGCGGCTGCCCATTACATTCTCGAAGTCCCTGCGCGTGGGTCTAGAGTCGTGCGACTGCGACTGAGCGCACAACCGGACTCCAATCCTTTCGATAAATTTGAAACCACGTTCTCTACACGCCTGGCCGAGGCAGACGAATTCTACAACCGCATTTCGCCTCCTTCTCTGAGTGAAGACGAACGCCGGGTTCATCGGCAAGCCCTCGCCGGGATGCTCTGGACCAAGCAGTATTATTACTTCGACCTGGACAAATGGCTCGACGAGCATGACTCCCACCCCTTGATGGGTTCCGGACACCACAGAAGCCGGAATAGCGAGTGGTTTCACATGCTCAACAGCGACATCATCTCCATGCCCGACAAATGGGAATACCCCTGGTACGCGGCGTGGGACCTTGCCTTCCATACCCTGGCTCTTTCCTTGGTGGATTTTGATTTTGCCAAGGATCAGCTCCTCCTGATGCTTAGAAATCTGTACTCTCATCCAAACGGGCAGATTCCCGCGTATGAATGGAACTTCAGCGATGTTAATCCGCCTGTCCACGCATGGGCCACACTCTTTCTCTATAACATCGAGAGAGAGCTGGGCCGAGCCGATATTCACTTCCTGGAGCGCTCCTTCCAGGGCTTGATGCTGAATTTCAACTGGTGGGTAAACCGCAAGGACCCGGAGGGCCGCAATGTGTTTGCGGGCGGTTTTCTCGGCCTCGACAACATTGGTGTGTTCGATCGCAGCGCGCAACTCCCCACAGGAGGCCATTTGGATCAGGCCGATGGAACTGCTTGGATGGCTTTCTATTGTCAGAACATGTTGGAGATTGCCCTCATTCTAACCGAAGCAGACCCCAAGTATGAGGAGATTGCCTTCCGCTTCTTGGAGCATTTCCTTTGGATCACCTATGCCATGGATAGAATCGGCGTCAACCACGATGAAATGTGGGATACGCAGGACGGATTCTTCTATGATTTGCTGCACTTCCCGAACGGAGCGGCCGTGCGTTTGAAGATTCGTTCTATGGTTGGGTTGCTTCCGCTGTGCGCGTCGACCGTTTTCGAACAAGGTCTCGTTCAGCGACATCCTCGGCTTAAAGAGCTAGTCGACCTGTTTACAAAGCGCCATCCAGAGGTGGTCAATCATATCGCTCCGGCAGACGAATCCTTCGCGGGATACAATGGACGACGCTTATTGTCGGTATGTAACAAAGCAAAAATCGAGCGCATTCTGTCGTACATGCTTGATGAGAACGAGTTCCTTGGACCATACGGTATCCGCTCTCTTTCGCGTTATCACCTGGATCACCCCTTTGTATTTCACGTTGGGCACGAGGAGTACAGAGTTCAATATCTGGCCGCAGAATCCAACACAGGTATGTTCGGGGGCAACTCCAACTGGCGCGGACCAGTCTGGATGCCTGTAAATGCCTTAATCCTCCGCGGATTGCTGAATCTTTACCAGTTCTATGGAGATGACTTCAAGGTAGAATGCCCGACGGGTTCGGGTAAACACCTGACACTCTTCGAAGTAGCCAACGAAATATCCCACAGACTCTCGAGGATCTTCCTTCGAGATGCAAGGGGTAAGCGCGCCGTCTACGGTGGAACGGAGAAGTTCCAGGACGATCCGAACTGGAAGGACTACATCCTCTTCTACGAGTATTTTCACGGTGACAATGGTGCTGGTCTTGGTGCTAGCCATCAAACTGGATGGACAGGCGTCATTGCGCGATCTATCGACCTTTTTGCACGCCTGAACCCAAATGATGCGTTGCGGATCTCCAAAGATGAACTCGCGGCACAAATGACCCGTCGACAGGTTGCGGGAACTTGACTCTCGAGGGCAGGTGGAGCGCAAGAACGACTACGTTCTTTCGTTCGGGAGTTCAGGGAGTAATTCAGAGAGGTTCTTATCGCAGAGATCGTGTCGAATTGTCGTCTCCTGCACGATCTGCTCCGAAGACTCGTTGCATCTCCGCTCATTTTGGGAGGTCTGAGAATTAGATGTATATGGGTCCGCTGAAACGCCTACTGCTTCTAGTGCTGCTTCTCGCGCCAGGGCTCGAGGCACAACTTTCCACCGCGCCGCAGCCGGCTCCTCCGGTCCGCGAAGAGTCCGACGACGATCCACTCGGACGCAGCACTCCCCGCGGCACCGTCCTTGGCTTTATAAGAGCAGCGCAGGGAGGAGACTACGACCAGGCCGTCAATTACTTGGACACCAAGCAACGCAGGGATCTGGCTCGAGAACTTGCACAGCAACTTCAAGCCGTACTTGACCGAGAGTCCTCCGTAGACCTCAAGAAGCTGAGTGACAAACCCGAAGGCGACCTGCTGAATAGTCAGAATCCGAATCGGGACCTCGTGGGTGTTGCGAATACCTCATCGGAAAGCGTGGAGCTTTGGCTTGAGCGCGTGCATCGCGGAGACAACCCGCCCGTCTGGCTTTTCTCTCGAGACACTCTGCGCCACGTGCCAGAACTCTACCAGGACATCGAGAGCGCCCCGGGAATTGGACGACACTTGCCGGCAGTGTGGAATGCCATGCTCTTTTCGCGACCGCTGTGGCTATGGTGCCTGGCTCTGATCTCGATTCCGTTGGTATTGGTGCTCGGATCCTTGTTTGGTCGTTTTCTGAAACGGTTTCTTACCGCAGCGGCGAACCGATTCCTGGGAAGGGCGGAAGTCGATTCGGTGCAGGGCCTGGTTGGCCCGACACGACTGGCCCTATTGGGGATTTTGTTGTTTGTCGGCTCGAGCTATTCCTACACGCTGTTGAGCCGACACTTTTGGAGCACCCTCGGTAAGGCCCTGATCGTTTTCGGAGTTACGTGGCTGTCGATGAGGGTGGTTAGCATCGCACGAAAGCTGTACCTAGCGCGGCTGCGACGCCGCAGGTCGGAGAAGATCGCGCTGGCAGGGTTGCTGAGCCGGATCTTACAGAGTGCCGTTCTTGTCATCGGCGTTTTGACGATGCTGTATCTGGCTGGTGTCAATTTGACCGCAGCTCTCACCGGCCTTGGGATCGGCGGTCTGGCTTTGGCATTCGCAGCGCAAAAGACGCTGGAAAATCTGTTCGGCGGGATCATGATTATCTCGGATCAACCGATGCGCATCGGGGACTTCTGCAAGATCGGCGACATCACTGGAACCGTCATTGACATCGGGCTCCGCTCGACGCAGATCCGCACCTTGGATCGCACAATCATCACAATTCCGAACGGGCAACTCGCCACAATGAACTTGGAGAATTTCACACTACGCGACAAGTTTTGGTTTCACCCGACCATCTCGCTGAGCCAGGAGACAACCACCGACCAGAGGGAAACCGTTCTGAGCAAAATCCGTGACATGTTGGACAGAGACGATCACGTGGAATCGGAGACAGCTCGAGTGAGTTTCATCCGCATCGGTAGTGCTTCGCAGGACGTGGAAATCCTCGCGTATGTCCTTGCCGCTGACTATGATGAGTTTTTGGCGATCCAAGGGCGCCTACTTCACGGAATCCTTGAAATTGTAGAGTCAGCTGAGACGACGCTTGCCCTTCCCCTTCAGCGCACCTACATGGTTCGCGATTCCGTCCGCTCCGAGCGGGGGCAGAAAGCGAAGAAGGCTGCCGCCAGCGATCATTGAAGGCAAGTGCCTCGTTTGATTGCACGATAATATCGGCTCCTTGACATTGATTTGAGTAAACATCTAGCTCAGCTCCGAGGGAGAGTGCCATGGATACCTTATTCACTTTTGCAGGTATGGTCGCGCTTATCACTCTGACCTCCCTTGAGATCGTGCTCGGGGTCGACAATGTCATTTTCATTTCGATTCTTTCGAGCAAACTTCCGTTGGCTCAGCAAGGCCCGGCTCGGCGGACGGGACTCGTGGCCGCGATGGGAATGCGCATCCTTCTGTTGCTCTCCATTGTCTGGATCATTAGGCTGACGGCGCCTCTTTTCTACATCGTGGGGCGCCCTATCTCCGGGCGCGATCTAATCCTGATCGGCGGTGGCCTGTTCCTGCTCGCGAAGGGGACGACCGAAATTCACGAGCGTTTGGATGGAGAAGAAGGCCACAGCGCGGCGAGAGTGCGGCCGTCGTTTGCCGCGGTCATTGCTCAGATCACTTTGCTGGATATCGTATTTTCGCTCGATTCAGTTATCACCGCCGTCGGCATGGCCGATGAAATCATCATCATGGTTACAGCCGTGATTCTGGCCGTCGGAGTAATGATGTTTTCAGCAGGACCGATCAGCTCGTTCGTTAATCGACATCCAACAGTGAAAGTGCTCGCGCTGTCGTTCTTACTGCTGATAGGCATCTCGTTGGTCGGCGAAGGCCTCGGCATGCACATACCTAAGGGTTACATCTACTTTGCGATGGGCTTCTCCGTGCTTGTGGAGTTGATCAACCTGCGCGTCCGGAGAATCACTGCCCCTGTTCACCTGCATGAACCGTACGTCTGAGCTCTGATTCGCGCTCTACTCGTGGACAGGTGGTTTCATACTAACTTCGTGTAATTCCGCAATTGGCTCCGACTGTCCTGTGGGGTCAGGGCTTGCGTCTGCTCTATCAGTTTTTTCGCGGCCCGGCGTCAGGGTGATCCCGTCAGGCACAGGCGAAATGACGTAACCCTTGGTGCTTGACCTCCGACCGTTGACGTACCGCCCCGCCCGGCGTATCTTTCCCGCAAAGGTGCGCTAATGGATTGCCTGAAGTGCCTCGGCGGGGCGGTCTTTCTCGCGTTTGCTGGTGGATTAGCTTGGATCATTCACTTTTTCGTTTCGATCAATTCGAGCTTACCTGCCGATGCCGGAGGCGTATCCATCGATATCCGTTCACTTCTCGATGATCGCTTTCTGCTGGTGATCCTAGTTTCTTTCGTGGCCGGATTCTTCATCGAGTTTATGATCCTGAAGCGAGGACTTCTTCACCCGCGTTGAATTTGCTCGTTCGCACTGCTCACGATAAGATTCGGAATGCCCAAAACTACCGCGCATTGGGTTCTCTACCAATACATCGGCGGTCAGCCCACGCTGTTGTCACCGCCGCTCAAGACTAAAGAACAAGCAGAGAAGGCTCGCCTGAAGTATCCCGAGCGAGAGCGCAAAGCGATTGGGATTGGCATGATCCGCTATTGCTCTCCCTAATGAAGAGTGAGTTCTCCGTTCGAGAAGATTGCATAGCTCTTGTCCGTGTTGTGAAGAATGTTCTCTATACTTATGAATTCCACGACTACATCGTTTAGGGATACCTCGCCCTTTCCAAACTGCGCCAACACTGCTCCAACAGCCCCCGCTGCCGCAGTTTCCATAGCATCTTTTCGTTCATTATAGTCGGAAGGTAATTCTTTTTCGGTCACTATTATTCTGACAATGATATGGTTGCCATCTTCCGAAGTTCCAAAGACCCAAGGAAGGCCTATGCCTTTTTGAAAAGGAAAGATATCTCTAATCATCACCACGTCAGCCAATTGAAATTTGTGTTCCAGTTCCGTCAAATGTGCGGGGACTTGGTACTTTTCGAATTTTGAGGCAGCCTTGTTATTTTTGGTTATTTGATAGCCCAGAGAGATAGACGACAGTGAGAACGATATTAAAACTCCAGCCGACAACAGCGAGGTTTTCATCACTTGCCTCCGAATTCCTGTTTGCCGACACCCTGCGTCTTTAGTCGAAATTCAACCTGTTGTAATAACAATTCAAACTGAGGCTTGAATGGTTCTACCTGTGCTGCTGACGGATAAGTCTCAACTGATACAATCTTGCGGTGCGCGTGGAAATCCGCAATCTTTCGCAGGCCATTTTCGAGATGCTCAAAACTTTCTTTCAGACTCTTTCCCACTCCGGCAACCACCTGAGCGAAGGTATCGCATCCGAAGACTGGTGGAACGTGATTAAGGACTGTCCGCATAAGGAGAACAACGGCGAGCACGTTCCCATGAACGTACGAGGAATTAATCTCTTTGCAGATGCGGATGAGTGACGCAACATCGTAATTGCTCGTAGTTAACCCTTCCAGTGTCACGATTAGCGACGGCTCGACAATGAACCCGCTTGCATGTGTAGGAAAGCCGCTTTGATCGAGCATTGCCAGCGCATCCTTTATCTCAGGAATCAATGCTTCCAACTCGGCGTGCGCTGCATAGACGGAATAGATGTTGTCTACTACTTCAATCTTGTTCAACCGAGATGCTGGTTCGGGAGGCAGAATCGGAGTAACTAAACGCTTAAACTGTACGACAAGGTGATTGTATCCCACAGCTACCGCCGATTGTTCATCGAGATCAGCGGACGGACCACAAAGAATGAATTCGTTCGCTCTCCGGATCAGGTTCTGAATGGCTTCCTTCTTATTCGTATGCATTTTCGTGAGTTTATCACGCAACGCTTTCGGCGTAGCTGACCTTGAACTATCGACTTTCTGTTTGAGACATGTGAAATCAATCTTCCCTATTTCCCGTGATAGATTGGCAGCAGGAGTCCCCCATGAACAAACTGATTCTCGCCTTGGTGCTGTTGTGTTGTTGCTCGCTTTTATATGGGGGACAGGAAAGTTCGCGATCCAATAATGCATTTATTGAGATTTCTGGGACTAAACTGCATCTTGGGATGACAATGGCTGAGGTTAAGGAAAAGCTCGCAGGCGACACGTCCGAAGTAAAGGAGAACCTCTGGATCGTAGGTAGCAACATCCCCGGGCCAATTGTGCAGTTCACGAAAGGACGCTTGAACTTCGCGAACCGTATCTGGACGACTCCGGACAACGATTTCCCCGTGGCGTTGTGGGGTGCTGTAAACACACTGAACGAACAAGGATTCGATTCATGCAAGGTCACTGCAGGATCGAAAGTAACCCCGGACAGCGAGAGCCATAACATTTGGATAGATTGCGGAGAGAAGTCTGTTTTGCTGACCCGTCAATCGATGAGCGGAAAGATCATCTACACCAGGGTCTACGAGCAGTTAGGCAAGATGCACGACACTCCGGATTAGGCAAGGAATGGGCAAGTGTTCTAGTCAAGTTTTTGTGCGTCACGCTAAAATTAGCTTGTGCTCCCGCGTATCCATCCCATGCGGCTCCGACAGGTCGAAAAACCGTTCGATCATCCTGATTACCTCTTCGAACTTAAAGTTGATGGTTTCCGGGCAATCGTCTACATCCAAGACGGCGAGTGCAAACTCATTTCCCGCAACCAGAACAATCTTCGATTTGAGCCGCTGAAACGAGCGTTGGCAAAGCTGCCAGTGCAGAACGCGATTATCGACGGTGAGGTTGTCTGCCTGGACAAAAATGGGGTGAGCCAGTTCTATCAGCTGCTCAATCGCAAAGGTAAGCCAATCCTATATGCTTTTGATCTTCTGTGGCTGAATGGCGAGGATCTGCGCCAGCAGCCGTTGATCCTGCGGAAAGATCGCCTCGCTGCGTTAGTTCGTTCCGCCGATTGCAAATCAATCATGTACGCGCAGCACATCGAACAAAATGGCAAACGCTTTTTCGATGAAATCTGTGCGCGGGATTTGGAAGGGATCGTTGCCAAACGGAAATTGAGCATCTACAAGAACGATGGGCACGGCTGGCTGAAGATCAAGAACCGTTCGTATACACAGGCGGAAGGGAGGCATGCGTTGCTAACGCACAAGAAGTGAACCATTATGGTG
>Ga0187781_10001149_pt1 | contig 19903 bp, 14 predicted proteins | sample 0715_SJ02_MP02_2_FD_132447 | JGI IMG/M metagenome (GOLD analysis project Ga0187781, IMG submission 132447) | Tropical peat soil microbial communities from peatlands in Department of Meta, Colombia - 0715_SJ02_MP02_20_MG | ecosystem: Environmental > Terrestrial > Soil > Wetlands > Peat | place... | reverse complement strand
CACTGCGGCCGCGCGGTTCGAGGCGGAAGCCGATTTGGTAATAGACGCCGACGGTGACGATGGGAGCGGTGCGATCGGGCGCGGCCACTACGCGCAGGCCATTGGCAAGAGTAGTGTGCTCGACGGGAATGTGAAGCTTCGTCTGCTGATTCAATTCCGGCCTCCCCGGTAGGTTGAGTGACAAAGTTTCTTTTTCATCGTGCGCACCAGCCACCAATCCCCGCCGGACCTCAGCGGCTGAAGCCGTGCCCTGACGTAACTCCTACAACTTGAGAGAGCGTTCAAGCTGCGTGCGCGTCGCCGCGGGCCGTTTCGAAAGCACCCGCGCGGACAAAAAAGCCCACGCTCGATAGGTGTCGCCGAATTCGCGCGGATAGGCGCGCAAGGCGGCGACGTGTTTCTTCACCACGGCGTAATCGCCGCGCGAAAGCGGGCCGGTCCAGGCACCGTGCGGGCCGAGCCTTTCATAATTATCAAGCATTTGGCGGATTAATGGGAGCAGAGCCTGCGCAGCGCGGCGGCGATTGAAACCGATCTTGCGCAGCACCTGCACGGCCGCCTCCACAAGACCGACGCCATGGCCGGCAACCAGAGCGCCGGCGGCGTGATAGGCGGGCTTGTTTTTTCCTTGAATCGCAACGGGAACGCCGCCAAGAGAGCGCGCGATCTGTTTCGCCAATTTTTGCGCGCGCGCATCGCCTTCGACCGAAAAAATCACGCCCTTCAGATGCGGAACACCGCGGCCGCTGAATGTCTGCATGGGATGAAGCGAGCCGGTGGAAGCGCCGCGGCGTGCGAGCGGGGCGAGAACGCTGCCGGCCAGAGCGCCGCTCGAGTGAAGCACCACTTTGCCGCGCCATTTCTGCGGGGCGATGCGCGCGAGCGATTCAGCGGCGCCAGCAATCGCGCCATCGGGAGTGGTCACAAGAACGACATCGGCTGCGGCGACTTCCGGCGTCAGGCGTGCGTGCGGCGTGCCGGCGCCGATGGCGCGGACGGCGGCGCGCGCGGAGCGATTCGAGCGGGTGACGACAGCGCCGACCCGCCAGCCGAGCGTGTGAAGGCGCTTCGCGAGCGTCCGCCCGACGCGGCCTGCGCCGACGATGGAAATCGTGCGCTTCATGCAACGTGATAGCATAACGTGTTCGCCCGGGATGCGGCGGAGGAAAATCGGCGGTGCAATTATTCTGGATCGTCCTGACGGCGCTCCTTGCGCTTTACTGGATCCTGAGCGCAATCGATACGGCGATTGGCTCGGCGAAGATACCGGCGCTCGAAAGCGTTGCTCCGCTCGAAGACTCGCAATGTCCGACTGTCTCGATTTTGTTCACGGCGCGGGATGAGGCGGAAAAGCTGCCCGCGGCTCTCGAAACTTTTCTCGCGCTCGATTACCCGCGGCTGGAAGTGGTTGCCGTGGACGACCGCTCCGAGGACGCGACGCCGCAGATTCTCGGGGCGGCGCAGCGGGATTCCCGCCTGAAATTCGTGCGCGTCAATGAACTCCCCGCGGGATGGCTCGGGAAGCCTCACGGGCTGCAAAAAGCGTTTGAAAATTCGAGCGGCGAGTGGCTGGTTTTCACCGACGCCGACGTCCATTTTTCGCGCGACTTGCTGCGGCGGAGCGTGGCGCTGGCGCAAAAAGAGCGATGGGACCACCTGACGCTGCTGAGCAGCGTCGAGATGCACTCTCCCGGCGAGAAAATCACGATGACGTTTTTCGCCATGGGATTTCTGATGGGCGTGCGGCCATGGCGCGTGCACGATCCGCAGTCGAAGGGATACGCGGGCGTGGGCGCGTTCCAGATGATCCGGCGGAGCGCGTACGAGGTGATGGGCGAGCACCGGCGGCTGGCCATGGAAGTGGTGGACGATATGAAGCTCGGCAAGCTCGTGAAGGAAGCGGGAATCCGGTCGGGCGTGGCGAAAGCGTGGGATCGCGTCCGGGTGCGCTGGCATGCGGGCGTGGGGAACATCGTGCGCGGCACGACGAAGAATTTTTTCGCGGCGGCGGGGTACAACCTGGGGCTGGCTATTTTTCAGCTCGGGATGCTGTTGCTGGTGTGCGTGCTGCCGTGGGTGGCGCTGCCGTTTCTGCGCGGGTGGGCGCTCGTGCTGGATGCGATTGCCGTGGGGATGACGATTGCGATGGAAGCAGGCGTGGCGATTGAGGTGGGCATTTCGCCGGTGTATGCGCTGACGGAGCCGGTGGGGGCGCTGGTATTCAGTTGGATGCTGGCGCGATCGGTGATTGTCACGCTGTGGAGCGGCGGGATTACATGGCGCGGGACATTTTATCCGCTGGAGGATTTGCGGCGGGGAGTGGTATGAGGGCGAATCGCAAAAATTTGCCGAGAGCCGTCATCAAGCTGCTGCAAAAAGCTGGGAAGGACAGGATCGCGCGCAGGGTAGTTATGCTTGATATTCACGATGACAACCTGATTGCTGTGCAGATTTTGCCGCCGCGCACGCGGAAGAACACCGCTACGATCAGATTTGAGCTGGAAGATGACGGCAGTGGCAAGCGGAAAACCCTGACTTTCTTCGGCTGCGCCAATCTGCGGTTTGCGATGGATTTTGATGTAATGGCAGCCAACTACTTCGCGCAAACCAAAGGTGCGAGCTGCACAAACGGGGCAATGAAAATGCAGAAATTTGCGCGATCTCAAAAGAGGCTCTGGCACACGAGATATATGCCCCCGTACCATCCGGAGGCACCTATTCGGAGGAAGCTTTCCGAAATTCGAAAGTATCACTTATTCAAGGTTAAATTTTTCGGCGGAGTCGCCGATATTCTCGCGAAAAATTTCCAGTTAGAGATGCGGTAAAGAATGGGCCCCGATTGCCAAGCAGGGCGGCGGGCACGGTCCGCCAGACTTTTCGCGGATGCCCCACGAAGATCTTGCGGGCGGCGCAGAGGACGTAGGCAACATTGCGGAAATTGGCGGCGCGGGCACGGCATGCCGTGCCCCTACGGGACCGGCGGCGTAGTGGCGATTGGGCGAATTTATGTGACGAAGAAAAGAACAGCGATTACTTGAAGAAGGAGTAGCCTAGGAAGATCACGTTGGAATCCATGCCGGGGTTGACGGGCGTGCGGAAGCCGTTGGAGATGTGCTGGTAGCGGTAGCCGAGCGTCCAGGCGTGGGTGCGTTCGGAATTGAAGAGCTGCACGCCTCCCTGAAAATCAAACGTGAAATTGAATAAGGTGCCGCCGGGGACATCGTTCGGGATGCGCTGGACAGAAGAGACGAAACCGATCGACGACGCGGCGAAGGGCTGAAGCTGGCGCTGGCGGAGGAAATTCAGCTTCAGGCCGATGGGATTTACTCCGCCGCCATACACGTATTGGCGCGGGCCTTCGATGAACATGGAATTCGGAGGAGGCGTGACCCCGAGAACCTTGGGTTCGAGGACCATCGCGAGAGGAAAAATGTCGATGGTGTAGCGCAGCGTGGTCGACGGAGTTTCGCGGAGCTTCCGCGTGTAGCGCAGAGCCGCGAGAATGAGCTGGCGGTGTTCGGCGGTGCCGATGAGGTGGACGGAATCCCAGGAATAGCCCGCCCAGGCGCCGAATTCATTGTTGGGTTCGGAGGGAGCGGGCGCCTGGCCGCGGGCGGAGGGTGCGAGGGCGAGGATTGCGGCGAAGAGAAGCGGCGAGAGAAAAGAAAATCGAAAGAGCTTGAGACTCGAGATTGAATTCACAGGCACCCCATAGTGGTTCGCGTCGTCCATTTCGGACCCTAGTATCGCAAGTCCAAGCTATCTGATAAATCCGGTTTGTAGGTCGTGGTTTCAACCGCGACATTCGAATGGCCGAATCTGCGGGCTTTAGCCCCTGAAGTTCCCCGCAGCGCTGGAATTCGGCATCTATGAGTTGACTTCCCCTCACATCCTTTTCACAAGGCGACCAGCGAGCCAAGCAGGTCGCCGGGCACGGCATGCCGTGCCCCTACGAAGAAAAATGCAGTGCTACTTAGGGCGCGCGCGAGCACGCGGCCGCGATTCGTGTTCAGGCGCATCCACAGTCGGCAAAACAGGTGTCGGTGCAGCCGCCGGCGCAGGAAGCGCGGAAATCAGGCCCAAGTCGCGCTGCTTGAGGGCGCGGATTTTGTCGCGCAGGGCGGCGGCGCGCTCGAATTCGAAATTTTTGGCGGCTTCGCGCATCTGCGTTTCGAGCTGCGCGATGGCCTGCTGGAGCTGCTCTTCGGTCGAAATCTCGCCGATGACGGCATCGTCGGCGGGAATCGTGACGTAATCGGCTTCCACAATTTTCGCGAGCTGCATATCCACGGACTTGATGATCGATTGCGGCGTGATGTTGTGTTCGCGGTTGTAGGCTTCCTGCTTGGCGCGGCGGCGATTGGTTTCCCCGATGGCTTCGCGCATCGAGTCGGTCATCACGTCGGCGTAGAGGATGGCGCGGGCTTCCAAATGCCGGGCGCAGCGGCCGATGGTCTGGATGAGAGACGTGGCGCTGCGCAGGTAGCCTTCCTTATCGGCGTCGAGAATGGCGACGAGCGAAACTTCCGGCAGATCGAGCCCTTCGCGAAGCAGGTTGATGCCGATCAGGACGTCGAATTCGCCGCGGCGCAGATCGCGCAGGATGCGCACGCGTTCGAGCGTCTCGATTTCCGAATGCAAATAGCGGCAGCGCACGCCGACTTCGCCGAAATATTCGGCGAGGTCTTCGGACATGCGCTTGGTGAGCGTGGTGACGAGCACGCGCTCGTTGCGCTCGGCGCGCGCGCGGATTTCTTCGAGCAGGTCGTCCACCTGCCCTTTCACGGGGCGGACTTCCACCTGCGGATCGACCAGGCCGGTGGGGCGGATCACCTGTTCGACGATGATGCCGCCGGCTTTCGTCAGCTCGTAGGGGCCGGGCGTGGCGGAGACGTACATGATTTGATTCGTGCGGTGCTCGAATTCCTCGAAAGTGAGCGGGCGATTATCGAGCGCCGAAGGCATGCGAAAGCCGTAGTCCACCAGCGTCTGCTTGCGCGAGCGATCGCCGTGATACATCCCGCGGATTTGCGGAATAGTCTGGTGTGATTCGTCAACAAAGAGTAAATAATCCGAGGGAACGTAATCGAGCAGCGTGGGCGGAGCTTCGCCGGGAAGGCGCCCGGAGAGATGGCGGGAATAATTTTCGATGCCGTGGCAATAGCCGATGGTGCGCATCATTTCGATATCGAACAAAGTGCGCTGCTGCACGCGCTGCGCTTCGACGATTTTCCCCATGCGCTCGAGTTCGCCCTTCCACCAGTCGAGCTCTTCGTAGATGGTCTGGATGGCACGCTCGCGCTGCTCGGCGGGCATCACGTAGTGCGTTTTCGGGTAGATGGGCATGCGCGAGATCTCGCCTTCTCGCGAGCGGATTTCGCCGGTGAGCGGGTCGATTTTGCGGATGGCTTCAATTTGGCTGCCCCACAGCTCGACGCGGACGCCGAAATCGTCGTAGGGCGGATAAATTTCGATCATGTCGCCGCGAACGCGGAAAGTGCCGCGGCGGAGGTCTTCGCCGCGGTCGTACTGAATTTCGACGAGCTTGCGCAGGATGGCTTCGCGCGCGATCGACTGGCCCTTTTCGAGCATGAGCATCATGCCGTAGTAGGCTTCCGGCGAACCAATTCCGTAAGTGCAGGAGACGGAGGCGACGATGACGACGTCGCGGCGCTCGAAGAGCGAGCGCGTGGCGCTCATGCGCAGCTTATCGAGCTCGTCGTTGATGGTGGCTTCCTTCTCGATGTAAACGTCGCCGGCGGGGATGTAGGCTTCCGGCTGGTAATAATCGTAGTAGCTGACGAAATATTCGACGGCGTTGCCCGGGAAGAAGCCGCGGAATTCGTGAAAAAGCTGGGCGGCGAGAGTCTTATTGTGCGCGAGAACGATCGTGGGGCGATTGATCTGCTCGATGACTTTCGCCATCGTGAAGGTTTTGCCCGAGCCGGTAACGCCGAGAAGCACCTGGTGGCGCTCGCCGTCGGTGACGCCGCGGACAAGCTGCGCGATGGCTTCGGGCTGGTCGCCGCGGGGGTCGTAATCGCTGGCTAACTTGAAATTCATGGCCGGGCCGCCTCAGGACGCTCGATGACCCACTATGAAAACTTCCATTATAGCGCACGTGGCAAATCGGCGCGGGTGGGGGCAAGGGGTGGCTCTGGAGCCCCCCTCGCTATGGGCCACGCCATCGGGAAATTGAATTCGTCCGGCGCTTTTGGCGTCTCCACCCGTCTGACGCGTGAATTGTGCCGACCGAGTCAAGCCTCGGTTCGAGTGACTCGCTTTTAGCGCGCGGCACGGTCAATAAAGCGGCGTCAAGCCGCCGCACTCCAGACAAGCCCCGCCGGTCACGCAGCACGCGGGTCTCCGGTCTACGTCAACGATCGGGATATGGCGGAGCGGGATCGGGATCGGCTACCATCGCAAGCTCGTGCTCGGCGGCCAGAATTCCGCGCAGCCGGGAAAGGAACCAGCGATGGGCGCGCCGATCCTGACGTATCGCGGCACCGTGTATCCCTGGCATTGCGATCACATGGGCCACATGAATGTGATGTGGTACGTCGGAAAATTCGACGAGGCCACTTGGCAATTGCTGGCGGCGCTCGGGCTGGATTCGGCGCGGCTGCGCGACGAGAACTTGGGGATGGTCGCGGTCGAGCAGCATCTGGAATACAAGCGCGAACTGCTCGCCGGCGACCTTTTGACGATTCGCTCGTCCGTGCAAGAAGTCCGCGAAAAAACGGTGCTCTTCGTCCACGAAATGTTCAATCAAGAGACGCAAGAGCTTGCCGCACGCACCGTTTTGACCGGCATTTGCATTGATACGACCACTCGAAAGGCCCGGCCGCTGCCGGCGGACGTCCGAGAGCGCGCCGCGAACCTGCCGCCCGCGAGCAGCGGGGAATGATCGCAAGTGCTGCTGACTGCGTCCGATTGGGACACCGAGTGGTCAAGGTTGCGCCGGAGAAGGCGGGAGCAGCGTGACTTCCGATTCGCTGTGGACGCGGCCTTTGTAGGTCATGCGCGAACCCGAAGCGGCGCTCACGACTTCGTAATCCATTTCTTGCGAGTTGGTCTGGGTGGAGCGGACGACCAGGCCGGTGGAAAGCGAAATCGAATCGAGGCTTTCGCCGGTACCGGTCCAGGAGCCGGAGGTGCGCAGGCCGTTGCGGCGATAGTCCTCGGGAGTTGCATCGTTGCGGCCGCCGTGATGCAAGATTTCAGAGCGCGTCAGAATCACGGCGCACATTTCCGCGGCAGCGGAAGGCGGGAGCGCCGCCGCGGGCGGTGCGCTCGATGCGGCGCAAGGTTCGTTGCGCAGATAATTTGACTCCGTGCGCAACACGAGATTCGCAAGCGGGGTGCCCGCGAGTGGCTGCTCATTGCTCCACCTTTGGCCGATGCTGATGCCGGCTTTCGGCAATTTCGCCCCGGGAGAAAGTCCGGCCATGAAACCGCGCGCTGCCTGAGCGGCAGAGGGATTCGGGAGAACCTCGTCGAGGCCTTTGATATCGGAAACTTTCCCGCCGGGCTCGATGGTGAAATCGATGGAGTGGCCTTCGAGGCGGTTGTACTGATCTTCGAGGGCCGCGGCTTGCGGGTCGTAAGCGTCGGTCTCGGATGTAGCGCTGGATTTTTCGTAAGTGGCGCGGAGACGCACGGAGCCCGCAGGCGCAGGCGCTGCCGGCGGAGTCGAGAGCACATCGAGCCGCACCACCAGGCTGACGGTTTGCTTCAGTTGCGACGCGCCTTCGGGATTTTCGATGGGGCTGGTCGTTCTTCCCGCCGTAGCAAGCCGCGTCTCGATGCGATAGCGCAGAGTATCGCCGGGAGAGAATTTCGGCAGCAGATGGACGCGATCGTCGGCGGCGCCAAGCGCGAGCGAGGCAAGCAGCAAGAGACCGACGGCCGCGCAAAATTTGGGGACGTTCAAGGCCGTGCCGAAGGCGCGGGGGCGCGCGTGATTCGCGGATCGGCGAGCGTGCCGCTCAGATTGTAGGCCGGCCCCGCGGAACGATGAGATTCCGTGACTCGCGTCAAATGAAAAACGAGATTGTGAGCGAAATCGATGCTGCCCGAGCCTTCGATGCCACCGCCGGGAGAAACCAGCTCCAGGCGCTGAAACTGAACCGCGCCGTGAGCGCAAGTGAATTCCGCGCTCGCATCCTGAAAGCGATTGGATCCTGCGACGCCCGCCGGCTGCCGTAGGATGTCCGCAAGCTCGGGGCTGCGCAATTCGGGGCGCTGGATTCGGGCGCTGCCTTCGCAGGCGAGCGCGCCGATCAATTCCTCGCGCGCGGCGCCTCGCGCATCGAGCGAAATCTTGCCGGAAGCCAAACCCGCGAAGAGATCTGCGAGCCCGGGCGATACGGCGGTGAGAGCAGCCAAATCCACGCCGGAGAAATCAAGGTTCGCGTGATAGGAGGGCGGAGAGGCAAGCGCGGCGTCGAATACGCCGCTGATCTTGCCGGCGTGGAAACCGGCCGTGGCGGAGGCGACACGGAGATTGCGTCCTTCAAGGCGCACATCCGCTTGCAATTGATGCAGTGTGAGCGGCGCGAGCGTGAATTGGTCGATGGCGATCGTGCCGTCCGCGCGGAGATTTTCCGGCGCAGCGTTCGGGCGCGAGCGATCGTTTAGGAACGGAAGCACGCGGCCGAGAAAACTCTCGCGCCATCGCGGATTGAGCCAGCGATCGAGATTTGCGGCGTCAAGGTGATTGGCGGAAAGCGCGAATTGCCAGGCTTCGCCGGTGTCGCGGCGCTCGAACGTGCCGGCCCAGCGCGCGCCGAATGCCTCGGCCGACGAGAGAGCCACCTGGCGCGAGCCCCGCTTCCATTCGGCGCGCGCTCGGATGGCGTCGACAGGGCGGTTCAAAAACGCCGCGGCGAGCGAGCCGGTTCCTCCTTCGCCTCCCCACTCCACGAATCCAACCGGCGGCGACTGCCACGGAAGCGTCCCGCCGGACCAGTGCAAATCGCCGCGAACCGGGCCGGCGAGGTTCCATCCATGCGAAATATTCCAACCGAGCGCCGCGGCGGTCGAGAGCAAGTCGCGCACCTGCGCCAGATTCCCGGAAAGATGCAACGCGGGAGCCTGGCTCGCGCGCGAGCGGTGAGGCGCTTCGAGTCGCAGCGTGTTGGCGGCGGAGCCGAACGACAGCGTGAGTGGCTCGAGGAAATCAATTCCATGATCGTAATGAAATTCGATCTGGCCCAGATGAACCGGAACGCGCAAGCCGGGGCCGGTGAGGTCCGCTCCAATGTTGTCCACATACGCGTTCACCAACTGGAGCGGCCAGCCGGAAAGATTCGCGCGCCCTTCGACGGCTCCGCGAACGGAAACATTTTCAGACACGCCGGTATGAAACGCGCGCACGCAGGACAATAAATCTCCCAAATCAATCACTGCGGAACGCACCTCGAGCAGGAACGGAGGAACCGGCCGCTTCTGAAAAATCGACGGCGCTCCCCACAAAATCCTTGAGCGGAATTGCGCGTTGGAGTGGGGCGCTTCCACGCTGGCATCGGCGATATCGATGCCCGGGACCAATGGGTTCCAATGCATCGTGGCCGTGAAATTTAAGCCGGGATTATCAGCGCGCATGGGGAGGTCCCAGCGATGGAGCTGGCGGAGTTCGGTGCGGCTTTCGATGAGCCAATCGCTTGCGCCGGTGCGCGCCGTGAGCGCCAGCGACATCGTGCCACGAACGCCGTAGTCGTAGCTGCGAGCGAGGCGGAGAACATCCGGAACGGAGGCGCCGGTCCACGAAATTTCAAGCACCGCCGGTCGCAGCCGCGAAGAAGTGCCGCCCATGTGGCCGATGAGATGAAGTGTGCCGGGCTGCTGGCTCACCACCGCTGCGCGCACGGGCGTGGCTTCGAGGTCCATCAGCCACCGGCCGGGGCCTTCGGGTTCGATGTGGCCGTTCACGCCGATGAAGGCGAAGGGCAGCTTCTCGTCGCCGCGCTTGAAATTGATGCGGCCGGAATCCACATCCATGCGGGTAAAGCGCAGCGCGGGATGCGTGGCAAGAGCGGCGGGCGTGGGCGGCCCCATGCCGAAATTGCCCGAGGGCCGCGGCAACCACTCCGCGAGATTCCAATCGCCGTCGCTATTGCGGACCAGGTTCAGGCTCGGGTGCGCCAGCGAGACACCGCCGAGATCGAGACGCCCGCGCAGCAAGCTGAGCCATCGCAGGCGCATCGTGAGCGTCTCGGCGCGGAGAAAATATTCATGGCCGAAGCGGGGGTCTTCGCCGACCGAAATCGAGTGCGCGACAAGCGTCGGCCCGTTCCACAGGCTGAATTGATAGCTTTCGACTTCGACATTGCGGCCGAAAGCGGCCTCGAGCAGCGCGGTCAGTTTCGAACGCAGGCGGGTGTGCTGCATCGCCAGCGAAATGGCCGTATCCGTGACCCACAGGAAAACGAGAAGGAGCAGCAGCAGGCGCAGCAACTTCGGCCAGGTCCGCGGGCGCGCCGCGCGCCGGTCCGTCGCCTCGGGACGCGATTCCGCCGCGGCGACCGCAGGTTCGCGCGCGGCGGTTGCAGCGCTTGCGTTGGTGGCCAAATTTGACACGGCGAATAACGGCTCGAAATTCCGCTGCGAGCCAACTCATAAATGCCGCCAGCCCAGGTACAGCGCACCTTCAGGGGCTAAAGCCCAATTTCTTTGCGAGCGTTAATGTCGGAGCTAAAGCTCCGACCCCCTAAACACCATTTATGAGCTGCGCTGGCTCCGTTGAAATCCTATTTATATAAGCGCTGCCCACCAAGACCTTTGGAGTGCGGAAGCTTGCTTCCGCTTTGTTTTCAAATCCAGTGCGACTCCCGCGAACACCTGGCTGAGCCAATTCCGGCAGGATCCCCACAGAGCCAGCTGCGCTCTAGTGCACTTCGTGCAGCATGCGATTCCAGCGCGTGCGAGCCGGAAGGTGCAGCAATGTATCACCGATTCCGCGCAAAGTGCCGGCCAGGCCGCGGCTCGCGTAATCGCTGGACGTGGCGGCAACCGACCAGTAAATCACCAGCGGCCGGCCCATCACCGCGTCGCGATGGACGAAACCCCAATAGCGGCTGTCCGCGCTACGGTCGCGGTTGTCTCCCATCACGAAGTAGCGATTTGGGGGGACGACGAGTTCGCCTCGCTGGACATAGTCCATGATTTTTTCGGCCCATTCCGGCCGCGGGCCTACTCCGATGAAATCGCGGTTCTTCGGGGGAAAATTTTCGCCAAAGGGATCCTCGCCGGCAGGATCGTGGACCACGTAAGGCTCGGGGAGCCGGTGGCCGTTAAGGTAAACCTGCCCATCCCTGATGTGGATGCGGTCACCGGGCACGCCGATCACTCGTTTCACGTAGTGCTGATGATCGTCATAGGGAAACTTGAAGACCAAGATATCGCCGTTGCGAATCGGCCGGTACGGCAGAACTTTCTCATACCACGCGCCGCGGCCCTCGAACAGGAATTTATTGACGAGCAGATGATCACCCACCAGCAGGGTCGGCTCCATCGATTGGGAAGGAATTTTGAAAGCTTGAACGATGAACGTGGTCCCAAACAGCGCGAGCAGAAGCGTGACGAGCAGCGACTCGGCGTATTCGGCAAACGAGGTGCGATGCGGCTCGTGGCGAGCCTGCGCCGCCGCGGGAGGAACCTCGGCGATTTGTGTCTCTGCGTCCATGATTTCGCTTCAGGCAATCCGGCGGCTGGACTCGAGGCTTTCCAGCGCGAGCCGGGCCGCCGCCTGTTCGGCTTCTTTCTTGCTCTGTCCTTCCGACCCGGCCAGCTTGCGCCCGCCGAGCCAGACATCCACGGTAAATGTCTTCTGGTGCTCGGGGCCCGATTCGCTCCGCACCCGGTATTCCGCGTGGCCTTCGCCGCGCTGCTGGAGCCATTCCTGAAGCGCCGATTTGAAATCCGCGCTGTCGAGGCCGTCCGCGTGGCCGGAAAGCGCCGGCTCGAGCAGGGTGCGATTCAGAAATGCAGTCGCGGCTTCGAGGCCGGCATCGAGGTACACCGCGCCGACGATGGCTTCGTAAGCGTCGGCCAGCAGCCGCTTTTTTTCGCGCCCGCCGGTCTTCTCCTCCCCCGGGCCGAGGCGAAGATGGCTGCCGAGTTTGAGCCGGCGCGCCGCTCCATGAATCGACGACGCGCTCACCAGCCGCGCCAGCCCCTTCGACAGTTTTCCGGAATCCCACTCGGGAAACGAACGGCAGAGGCGTTCGCTGGCCACCAGACCTAAAACACGATCGCCGAGAAATTCGAGCCGCTCGTTATCGATCCCGCTCGAATTCTGCCGGTGCGAGCGGTGCGTGAGCGCCCGCTCGAGCCTTTCGGGATGCTTGAATTGATGACCGAGAATGTCCTCGAGTTCTCCGCGCTCCTCGTCGGTCATGTGGCGATGGCCTCGATCAGGGCTTGGCAGTGGCCGGCTGCGCCGCTGCGCTCTTTTTGGATTCGTCCGCCATTTGTTTGCAGCGGCCTTGCAAACCGCCGGAGATGTTGCCGCATTTTTGAAAGGCATCCGCGGCGTCGGCCGGCCGATTCAATTGCTTCAGCTCGACGCCCATCACGTAATAGTCCACCGGGTCGGGGTGTGAGCCGATTTGCGTCGCTTGCTCCAGCTCTTTCACGGAATTGTCGTACTGCTGCCGGCGCCAATAGACAAGGCCGAGGCCGCTGTGCGCCTGCGAAGTCAGTTCGGTCTTGGTCGTCTGGAATTGTTCGTCGGTGATGCCGGCCGGTTTCGAGAGCGACGCCAGAACGGCCAGGGCATGGGTCTCATATTTCTCCGCTTTTTCAAGGCGTTGCTCCGCACCCAGATCGTCCGGATTGTAATTGTGCGGGATGAACCACCCAATCATGACGAGAACGTTGACGTCGTCGGGATTGAGATTCAGGGCCTTGTCTGCCGCCGCCTGCATCCTGTCGTAATTCTGCGCGTTGAAATAAGCCTGCGTGAGCACGGAATAAACGCCCTCCGCATGCTGGCTGGTGGGGTATTTCTGCACGAATGCCTCGCCCGACTTAATCACCTGATCGGAAGGACCCGCCTTCGCGTCATAAAACGCCTTGTAAGCGGTTTCTTCCTCGGGATCCACCTTGGGAGTCTCCGCCGCCGGCGGCTGCGAACCCTGGACGGGCTGTTGCTGCTGCTGTTGCGGGTACGGCTGCTGTTGCTGCTGCGGCATCGGCTGCTGCTTCATGCCCCCTCCGCCGCCGTACTGCGCAAAAACGGGTGGCGCGAACCCAAGCAACGCCGTCAGCAGGATTCCCGCGAAAACCGTGGAATTGCAGTTCCGATTTATTTTCATTTCCATGACCCTCTCCGAATTTGGATGCCCCGAGCGCGTGCCGTGGCGCGCTCTCAAGGGTTTTGCGGCTGGCCGGCTTTGCCGCTGTCGTTGTTGTCGCGCGCGCGTGGCTGATAGGGTGAATCCACGCCCCGTTGCGCTGCCACGCGTGCCGCTTCGGGCGCGCCGTCAACGCCGAGTGCCGCGCGATACTCGGCCACGGCTTCTTCCCGCTCGTCCTCGAGATCGTGGATGCGCCCGAGGTACACATGAGACCACGCGACGATTTTGGGATCCACCGGATCGCGCGGGCCTCTGGCGCCCGAGCCCGCCGGCGCCGCCGGTACAATCAGCTTGAGAAAAAGTTCTTTGGCGCGGTCCCCATCGCCGCGCAGCACCGAAGCGATGGCCAGGCCGTATTCGGCGCGCGGTTCATCCGGATACTGCGCCAAAATCTTCTCGAATGTCGCCGTGGCAGCCGCCGCATCCGTGGCCGCGATTTCGTGGTCGCCTTCTGCCAGCGCTCGATCCAGATCCGAAGGCGGCGCAGCCGCGGAATCCGATTGTTCCGGCGCGGGAGCCGGCTTGGGCGGCACGAACGCGACGTTTTGCAGCCGCTTCTGCTCCGACTCCACGTCGATGCCGGCAATCAAATCAGGAAAATAATACGACATCGCCGGCTCGGCTTTTTCGAATTTTTGAAGCTGCTGCACGAGCGGCCGGACCATGATGAACCCGGAGAGATCGTCCTCGGCCAGAGCCGCATCGAGCTGCTGCTGCGGCAGACGGAGCAGGCGCAGCTCGACCGCCTTAATCAGGCATTCGTCGGCGTAGGAAAGAAAATCCGAGTGGTATTCCACCGGCAGCCGGGGAGCACGAGCGGCAATCTGCAACAGCGGCTGCTTGGCCTCGACCTCCTTGCGATATTGAAGCGGCAGAGGATCGAGCATGAAGTGAAGATAGGCGTGCTGAATTTCCACCAGGGACGCCTGCGTTCCCCGCCCCATCACGATTGCGTATTGATCGCCGTTGTTGCGGAAATTGGCGCGGCTGCCCACCAGCGGCTCCACGTAGATCGTAAATGTCCGGCCGTACTTCGGCTTCAGCACTTCGCGCAGATAAGCGTTGGTGCTGATGACGATGCGGCGCACCGGCGGCTCGTAGCGCGCAATCAAGCGGCTGTACTCGGGCTCGACGCTGCGCCAGCGCGTCTCGAGCCGCGCCTCCTTATAGAACGCGACGAGAATCTCCTCGAAGCCTTCGAGCGCCAGCGCGTCGGGCGGAAGCTGGTCGTGCTCCACCTGGAACTGAAAATTGGGCGGCGGGCCGACGACCAGAGCAAAAGTGATGTAGCGCGAAAGAGTCTGGCCGGGATCGGCGAGCAAATGGTCGCGATAGAACGCGCGAACGGCTTCAGTGGCAGGGCCCTGCATTTTCAGCAGTTCTTCGCGAAGCGCGAGGCGCGAAGGCATTTCCGCCAGCGTGCTTTCGTCCGCGGCAAATCCCGCCGCATCGAGCGCGCAAAGGGTGGCGAAGAGCTGTTCGTTCGGCTCGACGGAGATGCCGGTGTAACCCTCGGCCGGCGCCTGAGGTTTCCGTTCCGCTTGCGCAGTCTGCGCGCCGCGCGTCGCGCCGCCGCTCAGCACAAATATCGCCAGGGCGCATCCCAGCGCCGCAATCGGTCGTACGGACATTCGATTAAACTCTAGCGGGCGCTTCCAGCAGAGTCAAGGCAACGTGGAAGAGGACGAAGGATCATCTTTCAAGGCGCCGACGGAATCGGAGTCTTACGAATCAGCAGCAGGTTTGGAAGCCAGGCAGGCTGGATCAGGTCCGAAGGTCACCACAAGGGAAGATGGCACCGCGGCGGCGTCCACCACGGTGCCATCAAGGAAGAAGCTTGGATTTAGGAGTGTGAATCGACCCAACGGATCGCCTCATCGACATTGCGGATGGCCCTGTCGATGTGGCCAAAGGCACGCTGCTGGAGGCCTTGGGCAAAGCCATTATCTTCTTCATGGGCGATGTCCTGATGGGCTTTCTCGAGCAGTTCTTTGGCGCGGTGAAGGCGGCCGGTGTGGTCCAGGCCCGCGTCCACCGGCGGGTGATCATTCAGGTCCTTGCCATCGTCAATCGATGCCTTTTTGATTTCGCCAATGGCGTCATCGATCGCGTGAATGGCTTCTTTTTCCTCATGGCGCAATTCGCCGTCGCCCCCACGGACTTCCAGGTGGGCGCGAGCCGCGCGCAGATCGGAAAGAGCATGAAGGTAAGCGGGATGCCTGCCTTGAGCGGAAGCCAGGCGTGAACCGAGGCCCAAGCACAAGGCGACAACGGCTGCGAAGAGTGCAACTTTGGCAATCGACTTCATCATCGAGAGTTCCCCCTGAGTGGATTTTGACAAGATGCTGATTTTATTGTGTGAGCCATGCAGGCGGTTCGCCACCGCGCGCACAATCAGATTAACCCGCAGCACAGCCGGAAGTTGTGGCGGCTATGGCGCGGTTGCGCTATGCGCTACTCTGTGCTGAAGGACAGGTGCCGAACTGGACGACCGGCCAGCTCGTCCGCAGGACCCCGAAGATGTCCGATGATCCGGCTCATCGGGAATTCACTCGGCTTGGGAAGCAATGACGCTGCATCTACTTTCGCAGAAGGGCGCGCAGGCCAGCCTTTGATTTCCGTCGTTCTGAAATGAACCTATCTGGCTCTGTTGAAATCCTATTTATCCGAGTTCCGCCCGAGGCGCCGTTTTTTTGGAGTGCGGCTCGTCCCGAGCGCAGCCGAGGGGCGGCTTGACGCCGCTTTTTGACCGTTCGCCCGACCGAAAGCCAATCAATCGAACCGAGGCTTGACTCGGTCGGCACAACTGACGCGCCTTGAACGCGAAGGGCTTCCGCTTTGTTATCAATATGAGCAGAACTGATGCGCTCCGGCGACATTGATTTTCGGCCCAGGTGGGAGCCCCCGCATTCATGCGGGGGGAGCGGGACTTCAGTCCCGCGAAATAAATCATCGCAACGAAAGGGGGCTTCAGCCCCGGGACTTTCGATGCCCGGCGCTAAAGCGCCAATTGAAGCGCATCGCCATTTCCGGAGCGCTTCCCGAATCGAAAAATCGGGAGCGCTCCTCCCCCTGATAAATGAGGGGGCTCCCACCTGCGTCCCGAACCCTCTCTGGTGGCTCCAGCGCCGTAGGCGCGGCATAATTTAGCCCAGCGTGGAAACGCTGGGTGCGCGGCGGCAAAACGCGTCAAGCGCCGTCGGTGCGACAGTTGCCTCACACGTACGCTCACAATGCCGTCCACGTCATTTTCAGCACGAAGGATCGCTGCAAGTTCATCCCAAAAGATTTTCAATCCCGCCTGTGGGCCTACGCGGCGGGCGTCTGCAAAAACCACGGAATGATCGTTCACGCGGTGGGCGGGATGGACGATCACATGCACCTGCTAATTCAAATTCCGCCGTCGTTGGCGCTTGCACTGGGCCACCGTCGCCAGGGAAGTTCGTGTCACCTCGGCAACCTCTGTTGCTTCAGCGACCGAAACTGTAACGTAACCCGAATCGCGCCTGAATCGGTTCGACGGGGTGCATAACCCTTGCGAATGCCGCGTTAGCATTCACAGCAGCCGAAACGGCCTCCTGCCCTGCTAGTGATGTTGGTGGTGCTGCTGGCAGCCCCAGCTCGGCTGCTGTCTTTATTTGCGATACATAGGCGTAGTCAATGTCGTGATCTTGGCGGTTTAGGAAATTCAAAACTTCGCCGAAAATGCTCCAGTTGTTGTTAAATTTATAGCTGGCTCCCAGGTTGACCAACGCGGTTGAGGGGGAGGTATAAATTGCGTCGGACGTCAAAGGCCGCGGGCCAAAGTAGCGCAGGCGCAAACTCGCCGAAAAGCCTTTGTAATCGTGTAGCGTGGCGCCCGCTGCAACCACCCATCGAACTGCTTCGGGCACCTCCTTGCCGTTCGGATTTTGCAGGTAAGCGCCGCCCCCGATTGGAATAAGCCCAAGGCAATCCGAGTTTCTTGGGCAAAGCTGGGGACCCATTGGGGTCGACGTGTAAAACGTCGAATCGTATGGGTCGTTTTGGGTAAAAATGGCGCGGGAGTCCGCAAAGTCAGCATCAAAAACCAAATGCTCCGTTGGGGTGTAGTAGTTCCCAACTTCTATGCCGTAGCGGTTACTCGACTCAAGTGAGGGAGTCGTGCCTCCGGTGTCGCCATCCTGCAGCAGTTCGGAATTACTGTGGAGATACCAGATCTCAGCGGTGCTTTGCAGATGTGGGATGGCCGCAGTGCGCACGCCGACTTCTGCGCCTTTGGTCTGCACCAGGAAGGGAATTTTAATGGGGTTCAGCGTATTGATGTAGGGGTAGTCCGGCGAAACCGGTTCGTACAGTTGGGTTGAGCCCCGCACGTCGTTGGTGTGGTAACTGAATCCACCCTGCACATAGAACTCTATATTGGCCCACGGGCCGAAGATCAAACTTGCTTTGGGGTTGGGCAGGAACTTGTTGACCGATCGGTTGGAATTCGGATTGTAGGGAAGGTTGGTGGGGTTGGTAAAGCTGGTGACGACACCTTCGCCGTCGTCGCCGCGCAGGGCCACGACCGAGCGGAATTTGTTCGCCCACTGGATTTTACTTTCTACCCAGAAACTTCCTATCGTCTCCGTAAATTTATTCAAATCCGTGTCCGCGGGCAAGACCGCTTGCTGAACCGTGGTGGGGTCGATTCCGGCTGTATAGAAGGTTTTGCTCGTACGCACGCGATCTTCCGTCCGGAAAAGGCCGTTGTGGATCCAATCGTTGCGGAGCTGCATGCCGAACGTGGTTTCCGTCTTGCGGCCGAAGAATTGGCCGAAAATCGTATGGCGTATGTCGAACCCAGCCACCCAGCGCCTGTCCTGCTGTTCAAACTGGTCGCCCTTATAGGGGTCAACCAGGTAGTAGGTGAAATCGGAGAACAGATCGAGATCGTAATAGAACCCGTAGGCCATGACTGTCGTTTCGGAATTTTCGTCCCGGCGATGCCATTCACCCTGCAAGCTATAACGCTGTGATCTGCCACCGTCAGACGGGCTCAGTGAGCCGAAGAAACCGACGACGGGTACGGCCGTATAGGGGAGCTGATCGCTCGAGTTCCATCTCGCTCCATCGTAAGCGCGGACCGTGATGCTGAAACCCTTGTCGTCTCCGCCCTGGCTGTAGGTTACAAGGCCGTTGAATTTGTAATAATTGTCCGGATGCACCCATGGGCCGCCATCGTGATACGCCTCTCCGCCGTACAGCAACTTGCCCTTGCCGAGCTTTTGCGATACGCCGAAAACGAACCGCGCAAATTGATACATGCCGCCGTCGACCTGGAAGAAGTTTTGGGGCAGCGTCTTGTAAAACACCACATAGGCATTTCCCGCCGAGCCATAGTCGCCGACATCGGCGAAATAAGGACCTTTCTCAGCATCCACCCGCTCCACAAACTCCGGGATGACGGTGTTCATGTCCGAGTACCCCTCGCCGTGCGCGTGCGACGGCAGGTTAAGCGGCATACCGTCGAGGAAAATGGCGAAATCTGTGCCGTGGTCGAGATTGAAGCCGCGAAGGAAATACTGGTTGGCCTTACCGCCGCCGGCATGTTGCGTGATGATGAGGCCGGGAAGCGTCTCCAAAATTTCTCCCGAACGAAGAATCGGACGGTCCTGGATTTCCGGTGCGCCCACCGTTATCTGGCCGGCGGAATCGGCAATTCCGATGAGGCTATCCTGCCGCCCCCGCACGGTTACGGTGGTGCTCACGGCGCTCACAGCCAGAGAGATGCGCAGCGGGGCCTGTTCCCCGGTGGTCCTTATGGTGACGGGGATTTCCTTGGTTTCAAAACCGGGACTGGATACCGCGATTCGATAATTACCTGCCGAGAGTCCAGAAACAATGAACGAGCCGTTCGCGTCCGACTGGGTCGTCATTTGCACAGTACCGTTCGCGCTTTGAACCTGCACGGTGGCCCCGACAATCGCTGCGCCAGACGCGTCAACGACAGTTCCAGATAGCTGAGTCGGATAGGCCTTATCACTCGAGGCGGTCGGCGTCTTCTCCTGCGCGGCGGCCAAGGTTGGAGTAAGCATCAGTGCAATTAGAAATAGAAACGACAGGAGGGCGCTGCAGGATCTGCGCATGGCACGTTCTCCCAAACTCCCCAACAGCACCGAATCTCGTAACAAAAATCTATGTATCGTGTTACCTGTCCGCCGGGTGTTTCTAGAGTCCCACCCAAGGGGCGTGAGTGTATAGCACGTTTTAATGATTCGTGCTATCAGCGGTTCGGCGAGATGCCGGCAGTGCTTTGCAAGCGGTGTACTTTGATGCGATAAGATGAGACATCCCAAACGCAGGAGACCTTGGATGGGAGATTTGGCTCGCATTGGCGTCTCGCTGGAACATGAGCTGCTGAAGTGGTTCGACGGCGCGATCAGCAAGAAAAACTACGACAATCGCTCCGAGGCGATCCGCGATCTGATCCGGGACCAGATGGTCGCCGAGGAGATCGACAAAAACAAAGTGGTGCTAGGAACTCTGACGCTCGTCTACGACCACCACCGGCCCAATCT
>Ga0187781_10001148_pt1 | contig 19916 bp, 18 predicted proteins | sample 0715_SJ02_MP02_2_FD_132447 | JGI IMG/M metagenome (GOLD analysis project Ga0187781, IMG submission 132447) | Tropical peat soil microbial communities from peatlands in Department of Meta, Colombia - 0715_SJ02_MP02_20_MG | ecosystem: Environmental > Terrestrial > Soil > Wetlands > Peat | place... | reverse complement strand
CGATCACCTCGTCGACCCGGGGACATTCCGCGAACTCGGCACCCTGGTCGGCGGCGAGATCGCCGCCGACGGAATCGTCGTCGGCTCCGGCTTGATCAACGGCTCACCGGTGATGCTGGGCGCCGAGGACTTCACCACGATGGCCGGCAGCATCGGGCCTGGCGGCAACTCCAAGCGCTACCGCATCGCGGAATTGGCGCTGCGCGACAAAATTCCGCTGGTGATGCTGCTGGAAGGCGCGGGCTATCGTCCCACCGGCGGGCACTACGGGCGCAGCCCGACCGACCTACTCGCCCAAGCGCAGTGCTCCGGTCGGGTTCCGACTGTCGCCGCCGTACTCGGCCCCTCGGCTGGACACGGCGCGCTGGTGGCCCCGGTGTGCGACTTCCGCATCATGAGCTCCCAGGGCGCCATCTTCACCGCCGGGCCTCCTGTCGTCAAAGAGTCCACCGGAGAAGACATTTCGAAGGAAGACCTCGGCGGACCGGACGTCGCGTTGCCGAGCGGGGTGATCCATAACGTTGCCGAGGACGACGAAGCCGTGCTGGACGACATCCGCCGCTACCTGTCGTATTTCCCGGCGAGCGCATGGTCTTACCCGTCACCGCTGCCGGCCGACGAAACCACCGAACCGCGGCAGACACCGGAGCTGCTCGACATCGTCTCGCGCGACAACCGCCGGGCTTACGACATGCGTGCCGTGCTGGACGTGGTCTTCGACCGGCCGGACTGGTTCGAAGTCCAGCCGCAGTTCGGCAAGGCGATCATCTGTGCGCTGGCCCATCTCGGCGGCCACCCGGTCGCGGTGGTGGCCAACCAGCCCAAGGTGCTGGCCGGCTCCATCGACGCCGACGCCGCGGACAAAGCAGCGCACTTCATCATGGTGGCCGACTCGTTCCACCTGCCGATCGTCTTCCTCGCCGACAACCCTGGCATGCTGCCCGGCAGTCGGTCCGAGCGCGCGGGCGTGCTGCGGGCCGGCGCGCGGATGTTCGCGGCCCAGACCGCGGCCACCACCTTGAAGCTGCACCTCACCCTGCGCAAGGCCTATGGGTTCGGCTCGATGGTCATGTCGCTGCTGAGCTTCGACGACCAATCAGCGACCTTCGCCTATCCCGGCGCGACGATGGGCGCGATGAGCGCCGCGGCGTTGAGCCGGGCATCGCATGCCGGCGAGGACCTCACGACCAAGCTGCGCGACGCGGAGCTGCAGGCGTCTTACCGGTCGGCCGAGCACATGGGTTTCGACGAACTCATCGATCCCCGCGAGACCCGTGACGCGCTGCTGGCCTCGTTGATTCGGGGCCTGTCCAGCCGCCAATCAGGCGCCGAGCCGGTGAGCCGTACCGTCATCATGCCCTGAGGGTCAGCAGATGTAATTCTCGCCGGTCGCCCGTACCGTCACGTCGCTGATGTTGATTCCCCAGGGCTGGTCAATGACATGTACTACCGCGGCTGCCAGGTCATCGGGAGTGATCAGCCAGTACTCCACCGAGTCCACGTCCATCTGCTCGGGTCGAAGGGTTCCGTTCAGCAAGTTGCCGGCGTTCTCGAAGAACTGGGCGCCTTTCTGTCCGGTGATGCCGATGACCGCCGCTTCGTTGACGACGCCGCTGGCGAGATTGGTTCCGAGGACGCCGGTCGGCTTGACCGTGGTCACCTTGATCTTGCCTTGGGTCTCGACCCGCAGCGAATCCGAGATCACATCGACTGCCGCCTTGGTCGCGCTGTAGACGCCAGAGCCTTCGGTCCCGGCGTTGCCGTAGATCGACGAAATGTTGACGACCTGGCCTCGGCCCTGCTTGATCATCGTGTCATAAACGGCTGAGATGCCGTTCAAGACGCCTTTGATGTTGATGTCGATCGCCTTGTGCCATTTCTCCCACGCGCGTTCGTGATCGGCGAAGAACGCCAGCGGCATCACGCCAGCGTTGTTCACGATCACGTCGATGCGACCGTAAGTGTCGACGGCGTATTGGCCGGCTGCCTGGACCTGGGCCATGTCGGTGACGTCCGCGACATGGCCGGCGCCTTCGAAGCCAGCGGCCCGGATGCCTTCGAAGACCTCGTTCAAGCCTTCGACGTTGACGTCCACGCCGACGACCTTCGCGGCACCGGCGGCACACTTTTCCGAAATCAGCTTGCCGAACCCGCTAGCTGCGCCGGTCACGATAATGACCTTGTCCTTCAAGTACTGCGACATGCCCGTCCTTTCTGGTCCCACCTGTCCGCTCGATACGCCGCGACGACCGGCTCGAGCTCGTCGGGCGTCGCGCCGTGCATGATCACCGCGTCGGCGCCGTAGTCGAATTCTTCGCGGATGCGCTGCACGCACTGCTCAGCCGACCCGGTGGCCGACGGTTCCAGCCATTCGTCGGGAATCAACGTGGCGATGTGTTCGATCTGCTCGGGGGTGGCCTTGTGATCGATCCCGCCCGCAATAGACGCCACCACGGAGTCTTCCCGAAATCGTTGCAGTACAACGGGATCCCAATCGTTGGTCCGCACCATCAGATCGCCGTAACCCTGTAGATAGGTGGCCAGACGCGCGACGGTCTTCTTCAGCCGCAACTGTTCGGGGAGGTGATCGCCGACGGTCGCGAAGCACGACCAAACCCGCACGGTGCCCGGGTCGCGACCCGCTTTTTCGGCGGCTGACTTGACGGTTTTGACGCAGCGCCGCAACGTCTCCGGGGTGAAGTAGGTGTGCAGGATGACGTCGTCGAAAGCACGGCCCCCGAGCGCAAGCGTGTTGGGCCCGAACGCCACCAGCGCCAGTCGAATGTCTTCGTTGAAGTCGGGGTCAAGAAAGAGAACGGGGTACTTGCCCATCGGCCCGTCGTGGTTGAAGATCACCTCACCGTGCCACAGCCGGCGCATGACCTGGGCCCAATCCTCCATCTGTGCAGTCGTGACCGCGGGTATGCCGAACGCCCCGTAGATCGCGGCGATCCCGCGGCCGATACCCAAAGTGAACCGGCCGCCGGAAAGCCGATGCATGGTGGTCGCCCACGATCCGGTGATCAGCGGGTGGCGGGTGTTGTGATTGGTTGCGGCGGTGGCGATCTGCATCCGGCTGGTCACCGCGCAGGCGGCACCGACCAGAGACGACGCTTCTTTGACGTTCCAGCGCTCGGAGATGAACGCGGTCCCGAAGCCCAATTCCTCGCCACGGCGCGCCTCGTCCATCAACGTCGCCGGGCCCTCACCACCGGCGCCGGCCAACAGGTAGTAGCCCAATTCGTCAAGCGTGCGCTCGCTCAATTGACAACTCCTTGCAGGAATCGCTCGGTGACCTTTTGCACCCGCCGGGAGAACACGTGGCCAACATGGCCGCCGTCATACCAGTACAACTGGCCGCGCCAGCGCTCCTGTAACGCGGCAGCCGGTTCGCGCATCGCCATCCGGTCATGCCATGCCCCGACGATGAGCCGTCGCTGCGGCGGCGGTGCCGGGTGGACGGCCAGCGGATCGATCACCGCGGTCAGCTTCGAGACCACCGCGGACTGCAGCAGCTCCCGGTATCCGTCGCGCGAAGAACCCCAGCGGCCGAGGTGTCGCGCGATCATCGCGTTCAGCCCCAGAATCGGGGTGTACAGCGCAACCGCGGCGACCTGCCTCTCCAGGTGCGAGACCAGCGCGGCGACCGGGCTGCCCATCGAAATCCCGGACACTACAACCGCGTTGGCCTGTGGTTGCGCCCAGCGCACCACGGCGCGCACCTCTGACACAACACGCATCATGCCCGCAACATTGCCCAGCGGATCCATGTCCGGATAGGCCGGCCAGTGACCGCGTCGGGAACCGTGGCCGGGCTGCACTGGCATCGCGACGTTGAACCCCAGTCTCCGATGTACTCGGTCGATTCGAGACAACAGCATGTCGGCGGCGCCGCCCAGCCCGGCGCCGTGCACCCAGATCAGCCACGGCCTCGGGCCGTCGCGGTGACGCAACAGGTGCACGACCGCCCGCGCCGGTCCGCCCAGGCCGTCGGACTCCAGTGTCTTCGGTAGCGCCGGATCATGTTCGAACGTCATCCGCTCGTACGCCAGGCCGCCGATCCGCTGCCGTCGTATTGTCTGTTCCCGCAGGGGTTGTGGGTCGGCATGCGCCCGGTCGATGCCCAGGGCCGACAATTCCTCGGCCGCTGCTGCGCAAGCACTCAACGGCCGCAACGCCGCCTGGCCCGCATTCAGCAACGAAAACCCCGACAGCACAAGTTCATCCAGCATGACCTCGCCGAACTGACGCATGCCGCGCGGCGACGCCGGCACCCAGCCGGTCGATTCGTTGAGACCGGCCACCGTACGCGGTAAGACCATGCCCAGCTCGCGGGTCAGGCCCAGGATCCGCGTTCCCAATGACATGCCGTTCATTTACGTCAGCTTAAAACCGGTGTATCCGCCAGCCGCGATTTCGTCGCAGCGGCGTCGGTATTCGGGGATTCCGCCGGTATAGCTCATGTACATCCGTTTCTTGCCCGGCACATTGCCGCCGTTGTACCAGGAGTTGCACGACGGGTGGACCAGCACCGTCGCCGCCACGAGTGAGGTAGCATGGTCGATCCACTCCTGCTGCGCAGTGGGTAGCGCCTCGATGGTGCGAATCTTGTTGGCGCGCAAGTATACGATGCAGTCGCTGATCCACTCCACATGCTGTTCCAGCGCGGCGACGACGTTGGTGGCCGCACTCGGGCTGCCCGGACCCTGGATCGTGAACAGGTTCGGAAAGCCCGCCACCGCCAGCCCAAGATAGGACAACGGCCCTTCGCTGGCCCAGAACTCGCTGAGCGACAGCCCGTCGCGCCCACGCATGTCGATGCGGCTCAGGGCGCCCGTCATCGCGTCGAACCCGGTGGCGTAGACGATCACGTCGAGATCGTAGGAACCTTGCTTGGTGCGGATGCCGGTCGGAGTCACGTCGCGGATCGGTCCCTTGCGGAGGTCCACCAGCGTCACGTTATCCCGGTTGAAGGTCTGGTAGTAGCCCTGGTCGATGATCGGTCGCTTACACCCGAACGGATAGTCGGGCACCAAGGAGGCCGCGGTTTCGGGGTCCTTGACGATCCGCGCGACCGCCTCGCCATACAACTTGGCCGCCGTCCGGTTGGCCTCGATGTCGAAGAAGATGTCGCCCCAATTCAGTGCGCCCATTACGCCGTTCTCGTCGATGGCCCGTAATTGGTCTTCTCGTGACGCCGACTTCAATGGCGGCTTACCGAGCATCTCCAGTAGCACAGAGAAGGCGCTAAGCCGCGCCGCGCCGACCGGGTGGGCGCGCTGGGCCGCTCGGATCTCGTCGTACCGCGCTTTCATCTCGTCTAGCTCGCCAGGCTCGAACCGCCGCACCTGCCACGGCAGCGTGTACGCTGGCGAACGCTGAAACACGTAGAGCTGCATCGCTTCTCGGGCCACCACCGGAATGAGCTGAACACCGGTCGAGCCGGTCCCGATTACGCCGACCCGCTTTCCGGCAAGGTCGACGCTCTCCCTCGGCCAGCGGCTGGTGAACAACGACGTCCCGCTGAAGGTGGCCATCCCGGGGATATCGGGTTCCAGCGGCGCCGATAAGATGCCGGTGGCGGCGACGACGAACGGGGCTCGAAAAGTCTCGCCGGCTTCGGTCGATACCACCCACACCGCGGCCTGCTCGTCGAAGGTCATCGCGACGACCTTGGTGTCGAACTGGATGTCGCGGCGAAGGTCGAGCCGGTCGACAACGAAGTTCAGATAGGCCTCGACCTCGGCCTGGGCGGGCATCGTCTCCGTCCAGACCCATTCCTGCTGGATCTCGTCGGAGAAACTGTAGGAGTATTCGATGCTCTCGATGTCACAGCGAGCGCCGGGGTAGCGGTTGTATAACCAAGTGCCGCCGACATTTTCGGCCATTTCCAGCACGCGGGTCTGGATTCCAAGCTGCCCCAGCCGATGCAGCGCATACAGGCCGGAGAACCCGGCGCCGATGACCAGCACATCGAACGACACGTTGGCTTCAGTCGGCATTGTTACCGGTTATCTTCAGGATGGTCCGGGTCAGGTGCAGAGTTTTGATCCGCCAGGTGCCGTCCTGTTTCTCGTAGGTCTCGCGGTAGTGACCGGCGCCGTGTAACTCCTGGCCGGTGCCGAAGATGACCCAGTCTTCCATCGCCCAGATGCCGGTTGCGGTGGTGGCTGAGGTGAGGGTGATCTCTGGAGTGTGGCAATGGTGCATAGTGGCCGCGTTCTCCAGGCTGGCCATCACCCTTGGCACGAAGTTCTCGACGCCCTCCACCGGCGGGGCGGTCATCGGGTCGGCGCCGCCGGTGGAAACCGCCATATCCAGCTTGACCACTACATCGGTGGCGAACACGCTGCGCCACCCCTCGATATCTTTGGCGTCGAGAAAGCGGCAGTAACGCGCCTTCAACTGCCGAATCGCTTCAAGATCGTCAGCCACCGTGCTACGCCTCCTCGGCCCGAAATCTATACTGTAACGTATTTAGTATCTGTGAGAAGAGGGCAGGAGGCGCCGCCGTGAAGGTCCCGTTCACCTGGAAAGTCACCGGATGGTTCATGGTCGGCTGGTCTCCCGAGTTTCCCGTCGGCGAGGTCCGGCCACTGCACTATTTCGGCGAGGATCTGGTGGCCTACCGCGACGAGTCCGGTGAGCTGCATGTGCTCGAGGCGCACTGCAAACACCTCGGCGCCCACATCGGCCACGGCGGCAAGGTGGTCGGCGACTGTGTCGAGTGCCCGTTCCACGGCTGGCGCTGGGGGCCGGACGGCACCAATCGATACATCCCCTATCAGCCGGACCGCCCCAACCGGGCGCTACGGCTGCGAGTGTTTCCGGTCCGGGAGCAGTACGACTGCGTGTTCATCTGGCATCAGCCGGAGGGCAAGGAGCCGCAGTGGGAAATGCCGGACATTTTCCGCAAATTCCCGCAATTCGAGACCGATCCCGCGGCCTACTACCGCGCTTTTCCGGAGTTCTCCCGGCGCGCGGAGCGCGAACCGGTGCATCCGCAGATCGTGGCCGAGAACGCCCCCGACAGTGCCCATTTCGAGTACGTGCACCACGCCACGGTGACGCCGCGGGTGCTGGACTGGAAGATCGTCGACCATGAATGGCAATTCGTGGCCGGCTGGCCGGACGCCAGCAGCGACAACCCCGACGATCTCGCGCTGCGGTTCCACAGCCACCTGTTCGGTCTCGGCGGAGCGATCAGCGTCTTCGAGGGCGCGCAGAACCATCGGCTGATTTTCACCTGCACACCGGTCGATGACGAGTGCTCCGACCTGTTCTACTCGATCTGGTGGCCCCGACTCCCCGGCGACGACTCCGATGTGCCGCAGGGCAAGCTACGCGACGTCATCGAAAAGCAGTTCCTGTCCACTGTGTTCGACGATCTGCAAATCTGGCGCTACCAGAAGTACGTGGAACGTCCGCCATTGTCGAAGGTCGACGCGAAAGGCTATATGGCACTGCGGAAGTGGGCGAACCAGTTCTACGAAGTACCGGCATGACCGCTCTGGCTGAGCTCGCGGCGCCCGAGCACACCGCGATCGTCGCTCAAGAGTGCCAAGGCGCGGTGATCGGCCCCAATGCCGGGTTGGCGGTGCTCGCGAAAGAAGCACGCCGCGTTGCGCTACCGAACATCACCCGGTTGCTGCCGGCGGCTCGGGCAGCAGGCGTGCGCATCGTGCACTGTTTGGTACAGCGGCGACCCGATGGGCTCGGCTCCAACCACAATGCCAAGATCTTCGCCATCGGGCGTGGTGACATCGACATCGCTCCCGGCACACCCGGAGCGGCCGTGTTGCCCGAGTTAGGTCCTGAGCCAACCGATCTGGTGTTGAGTCGGTGGCACGGGGTCGGCCCGATGGGCGGCACCGACCTTGACGCGGTGCTGCGGAACCTCGACGTGTCCACCATCGTCGTGGTCGGTGTTTCGCTGAATATCGCGATCCCCAATGTCGTCATGGACGCCGTCAACGCGGCCTATCGTGTCATCGTTCCGCGCGATGCCGTCGCCGGCATACCCACCGAGTACGGCGAGGCCATCATCGACAACACGCTGTCCCTGCTTGCCACCATCACCACGACCGACGAGCTGCTCCGGGTGTGGACGCGGCGATGACCGACACGGCGCCCGAAGTTCGGGGCGGATTTCCAGAGATCAAACCGGTCGAGCCACCCCCTGGGCTGGGCCGGTTCGTGGCAGCGATGCGCCGCCTGCAGGATCTCACGGTTTCCGCCAACCCGGATAGCTCGACGTGGTCTATCGCGGCCCAGCACGTCGCCAAGGCGTGCACGTTGCTGGCAGACCATCAGGTGCCCGAAGGTTTGGCCCCGGCTGGCCGGGTCATCGACCTGCCCGGGTTAGGCCACCCTTTGCTGCCACCGTGGACCGTTACGGACTCCGGACCTGACGGCATCACCATGGAAGGGCACTTCACCCAAACCCACGTTGGCGGAAACAACGCGGTGCACGGCGGGATGATCCCGCTGTTTTACGACTGGCACTTCGGGATGATCGTCTCGACCGCGGGGCTTTCCCCCAGCCGCACGGCGTATCTGCATGTCGACTATCGCAACATCACCCCGATCGACGAGCCACTGACCGCCTACGGCCGTATCACCGAGATTGACGGCAGGAAAGCCTTCGTCACGGCTACCATGACAGCGGCCGACGGCACGCTGCTCACCGAAGCCAACGGCCTGATGGTTCGCTTACTTCCGCACCAGCCGTGAGAGGCCTGATGTCCTACACTGCAACACAATTCACGGTGCCCGCCGTTGCCGAAGCCGTCGCGGCGACGATCGCAGACCGCGAGCTGATCATCCAGGGTGAAAAGCGCTACAGCTACGCAGAGGTCATCGACCGATCGAACCGTCTCGCGGCATACCTGCACTCGCGGGGGCTGGGCTGCCACACCGAGCGGTCGGCACTTGCCGGCCACGAGGTCGGACAAGATCTCGTCGGCTTATATGCCTACAACGGAAACGAATTCGTCGAGGCGTTGCTGGGTGCCTTCGCGGCCCGAGTCGCCCCGTTCAACGTCAACTTCCGCTATGTCAAGAGCGAGTTGCAGTATCTGCTCGCGGATTCGGGTGCGACCGCGCTGATCTACCATGCTGCGTTCGCGCCGCGGGTAGCCGAAGTGTTGCCGGACCTTCCACAGCTGCGAGTCCTCATTCAGATCGCTGACGATTCGGGTAACGCGTTGCTCGACGGCGCCGTCGACTACGACAGCATCATCGGATCGAGTTCGCCGACGCCGCCGCCGGTAAAGCACTCGCCCGACGATCTGTACGTCCTTTACACCGGCGGCACGACCGGAATGCCGAAAGGTGTGCTGTGGCGCACGCACGACATCTTCATGACGTCGTTCGGCGGGCGAAATCTGGTGACCGGCGAATGCGTCAGCTCTATCGATGAAATCACCGCGCGGGTGGCTGCGGGCCCGGGCACCAAACTCCTCATCCTGCCGCCGCTGATTCACGGTGCCGCGCAATGGAGCGTCATGACGGCAATCACGACCGGACAGACACTGGTCTTCCCCACCGTGGTCGACCATCTGGAAGCCGACGACGTCGTCCGGACCATCGAACGGGAGCAGGTGATGGCGGTGACCGTGGTGGGTGATGCCATGGCCCGGCCGCTGCTCGCCGCCATCGAGAAGGGCATCGCCGACGTGTCACCGTTGGCAGTCGTCGCCAACGGCGGTGCACTGTTGACGCCGTATGTCAAAGAGCGCTTGGTCAAGGCCCTGCCGAACGCCATGGTTGTGGACGGCGTGGGATCGTCGGAGACAGGTTCACAGATGAGTCACCTGTCGATCACGGGCGCGGTGTCGACCGGCACGTTCAACGCCGGACCGGATACCTTCGTAGCCGCCGAGGACCTCGGCTCGCTCCTGCAGCCGGGCCACGACGGCATGGGCTGGCTCGCCCAGCGCGGATACGTGCCGCTCGGCTACAAGGGTGATGCAGCCAAGACCGCGGCGACCTTCCCCGTCATTGACGGCGAGCGCTACGCGGTACCGGGAGACCGGGCCCGCCACCGCGCCGACGGCCGCATCGAGTTGCTCGGCCGCGACTCGGTGACGATCAACTCCGGCGGCGAAAAGATCTTCGTCGAGGAGGTCGAAACCGCGATCGCGTCGCATCCCGCGGTGGCCGATGTGGTCGTCACCGGGCGGCCCAGCGAGCGTTGGGGCCAGGAGGTGGTCGCCGTCGTCGCGCTCGCCGGTGACGCACGCGCCGATGCCGGCGAGCTGACCGCGCATGCCTCGAAAACCCTGGCCCGGTATAAACTTCCGAAGGCGATCGTTTTCCGTGCGGCCATCGAGCGCAGCCCGTCAGGCAAGGCCGACTATCGTTGGGCGCGCGGGCAAGCCGTGCAGGAGGGATAGCCATGGGTGACGATGACGTGCGGGCCGCACTGCAGCGCCACTGGGATGCCTCCGACGCGAACGACTTCGCGACGGAACACGAAATCTACCGAGCCGATGCAGTTCTCGAATATCCACAATCGGGCGAGCGCATCCGTGGCCGAGCCAACATCCAGGCATCCCGCGCCGCCCAGCCGAACCTTAAACGGTTCACCGTGCGACGCATGCTCGGCGGCGGCGATCTGTGGGTCAGCGAACTCGTGATGACGTATGACGCGCAACCGTATTACGTCGTCAGCATCATGGAATTCGAGGCTGGCAAGGTGGTCCGCGAATCGCAATACTTCAGCGACCCGTTCGAGCCGGGCCCGTCTCGGGCTCAATGGGTCGAACGAATGTGACGTAATGTCCCAGCCGCGCCGCCGAGTACGGGGGACGCCAGCCTAGCGCTCCTGAGGCAGGGTCGATCTAGGCTTGTTGTGCCGTAGCTACACCAGGGCGGACATTCGGATTTGTCCGTCCAGCCCCCAAGGATGGCAATGACAGCTTCTTCCGCAGGTTCGAGTCTCACTGACGACGCTGCCGTGAAGGCCTACGTCTATACCTATCCGCTGGTGTCAGTGGAGGTCACCCGCCGGCAGTCGACCAACCTGCCGGGCCCGGACGGACGCGGGGCCGCGCCGATGAACCAGTTCGCCAACTTGGCCTTTGTTCCCGACGCGTCGTTTACCGGCGTGGTGCGGCCGAACGTGGACACGTTGTACTCGTCGATGTTCTACGACGTGTCCAAGGAACCGCTGGTCATCAACGTGCCCGACATGGGCGACCGCTATCATCTGTTCCCCATCCTGGACATGTGGACCAATGTGCAGGCATCACCGGGCATCCGCACTCTTGGCGTGCTGCCTGGTTACCGATTCGCGATTACTGGGCCGAACTGGCATGGCGCGTTGCCGACCGCTGTGCGCGAGTACAAGATGCCGACCGACGGCGGCTGGATCATCGGTCGCATCCAGGTCAACGGCCCCGACGATGTGCCTGCGGTGGCCGCGATCCAGCAGCAGTTGACAGCTACCCCGCTCAGTAGGTACCAGAGTGCCTATGCGCCACCGGAAAACATCGACCTGCATCCGGATTGGCCGCAGGGCCAGGAAGTCGGTGCCTACATCCATGCCCTCACCCCCCAACAGTATTGGGATCTGTACTACTCGAGCTTGTCACACAACCAGCTGCGCCCCGAGGACAGCGATCTGCTCGCTGAACTGGCCGAGGCCGGGTGGGCTCCTGACGAGAAACCAGATCTCGCCCAACTGTCAGACTCCGTCCGCAGGGTCTGGGAGACGGCCTGGCCCAAGGCGTTGACGACAATTGAGGTCGACCTGGGCGGCAAGCCGATCAACGGCTGGAACATCGCCCGCACCGGCATGGGCAGCTACGGCACCGACTATGACAGGCGCGCTCTGGTTGCCCATGGTGGCCTGGGCGCAAACCTGCCCGAGGACGCTATTTATCCGAACACGCGGGTCGACGACAACGGCGCGATCTTGAACTCCGACCGAAACTACGTGCTGCACTTCGGCGCTGACGAGCTCCCACCGGTACACGCATTCTGGTCGCTGACGATGTACAACGACAAGGGCTTTTTTATCGCCAACCCGCTCAACCGCTACGCGGTCCGTGGGGAGACGCTGCACAAGAATCCGAACGGCTCGCTAGACGTCTACATCCAGCGCCAAAACCCGGGCCCGGAAAGGGAATCCAACTGGCTGCCGGCACCCAATGCCGGCGAATTCAACCTGATGCTGCGCTTGTATTGGCCCGGCACCAAGATCCTCGACGGGAGCTGGAACCCGCCAGGCGTCAAAATCGCCACGTGACCAATCGTAATGCGCTTGCAACTCGGCGCATCCCAGCGATCAGCAGGCAACCGAGATCTGCGACTGCTCGATGTGGTTGGTGATGAGCTCGACGAGACGGTCGGTGACCCCCGGCGCGAGGTCATGGCCCATGCCGGCGATCGTGACATGGCGGGCTCCGGTGATGGCCGCCGCGGTGGCACGCCCTCCGCTGGGGTGCACGATGGGGTCGCAGTCGCCGTGAATCACCAACGTGGGCGCGGAGATTCGGCGGAGCTCGGCGGTGCGATCACCCGACTTGTAGATGGCGTTGATCTGCCGTGCGACACCGTCTCCGGCCTTTTCCCGCAGGCCCCGGTCCCAGGCCCCCGCCGCGTACTCGGCGGCACCGGCGTCGTCGAGCGCGAAACCGGTGCCCGCGAGGTGGCTCATCAGCCTGACGTGCTTGCGGATGGATTCGTCGCGGGTGCGTGACCCCGGCTTCGACAGCAGCAGCAGCGTCGAGATGGCGGGCTGTCCGACCCGCTTGCCGCCGGTAGTGGAGAAGATCGACGTCAGCGACGACGCCCGAGTGGGGTAGCGGGCCGTGATCGTCTGAGCGATCATGCCGCCCATCGACATTCCGACGATGTGGGCCTGCGCGATACCGAGGTGGTCAAGCACGGCGATTGCGTCGCCAGCCATGTCGGCCAGGTCGTAGCCGTCCCGGCGGGGGCGGCGCAACGCCCGGCGCAGCAGGCTCGGCGGCGGTGTGGCGCCCGGAGTGGTGCGGCCGACGTCACGGTTGTCGAATCGGATCACGTAGAACCCTTGGGCGACAAGGCCGTCGATCATGGCCCCCGGCCACGAGGTCAGGTCCAGGGTCAGGCCGGCGATCAGGAGCAAGGCCGTACCGGACGGATCACCGTCCGTCCGGTAGCACACCTGCCGGCCGGCGCCGACGCGACAGAACTGGTCGGTCATGCCGGCACCGCCACTGCGCTCACTGCCGCGACCTGGCGGGAGGTGCCGAACCGCAGGTTGGGGTCCACCACCGAGTCGCTGCGAAGCAGCTTGACGTCGCTGTAGTAGCTCGACGACATCATCCACGGTGCGCCGTCGCCCTGCTTGGGCATCAGGTGCAGCGCTCGCTGAACGTACCCGGCGGAGAAGTCCAGCAGCGGCCGGGCCTGCATCTCCCGGTCGTCGAGCTGGGGACGCGCGGTGTCGTAGCCGTTGATGTCCATGTGGGTCAGCAGCCGGCAGAAGTGCTCGCACAGCAGCCCAACCTTGAGCGTCCACGACGAGTTCGTGTAGCCCACGGCGAACGCGAAGTTCGGCACGCCCGAGAGCATCATGCCCTTGTACGCGAACGTGTTAGCGAAGTCGACGGGCTCGCCGTCGACGCTCAGCGACGCCCCGCCGAACATCTGCAGGTTCAAACCGGTCGCGGTGACGATGATGTCGGCGTCCAGGTGGCGGCCCGACTCCAGCTCGATCCCGGTCTCGGTGAACGTCGCGATGCGGTCGGTGACCACCGAGGCGGTGCCGTCGGCGATGGCCTTGAACAGGTCGCCGTCGGGGACCGCGCACAACCGCTGGTCCCACGGGTTGTAGGTCGGGTTGAAGTGTTCGTCGACGGGGTAGCCCTCGGGTAGCTGCTTGGCGTTGAGGTGGCGGATCAACTTCTTGGCCTGGCCGGGGAAGGTCTGGCAAAACTGGTACACGGCACGCTGCTTGACGATGTTCTTGCGTCGCGAAAGCGCATACCCGAGTTTGTCGCCGAGCACCTTCTTGGCGGTGTTGGCGAAGACGTCCTTCGACGGCACGGCCATGATGTAGGTCGGCGAGCGTTGCAGCATCGTCACGTGGGCGGCCGTGCCGGCCATTGCCGGCACCAGGGTGACAGCCGTTGCGCCACTGCCGATGATGACGACCTTCTTGCCGGCGTAGTCCAGGTCCTCGGGCCAGTGCTGGGGGTGCACGATCTGGCCTTGGAACCGGTCACGGCCCTTGAACTCGGGGGTGAAACCCTGGTCGTAGCGGTAGTAGCCGCCGGCCATGAAGATCCAGTTGGCGCTGAACTGCACCAGTTCCTCGGTGTCGGTGCGCTCCACGTCAACCAGCCACCGCGCCTCGGCGCTTGACCACTCCGCTCCCAGCACCTTGTGGTGAAAGCGGATCTTCTCGTCGATGCCGTTCTCGGACGCGGTCTGGCGCAGGTAGGCAAGGATCTTGTCGGCGGTGGCGATGGCGTGATCGTCGCGCCACGGCTTGAACTCGTAGCCGAAGGTGTGCAGGTCGGAGTCCGAACGAATGCCGGGGTACCGGAACAGATCCCAGGTGCCGCCGGTGGCGCCGCGCGCCTCCAGGATGGCGTAAGACTTGCCAGGGTTTTCCTTCTGCAGGTAGTAGGCGGCACCGATGCCCGAGATACCGGCGCCGACGATCAACACGTCGACGTGCTCGACATGGGTCACGGTGGACGCTGTGGCGATCATGGCTTGCTCCTGGGTGAGTGGTGTGGGGTTGTGCTGTCCATGATTGAGGTCTTAGCCACCGTTTCCCAAGTGCAAACTGCCATGACTTTCGCATTTTGGAGTGCATAGTGCACCACATCGCTTAGAGTGGGCGCATGGCGTGGGAACCTCCGTCACCGCGGGTCGCCGAGCTGATCCGCCAGGGAGCGCAGATCGCACTGGATCCGCCGCCGGAGTGGCTCGAAGAGATCGACCGCGCGACGCTGGCCGCCAGCCCCGAGATCCGCGCAGACCCGGTGCTGGCTGCGTCCGTGACCCGCACCAACCGCGCCAACCTTCTGCACTGGGCGGCGGCCAACGTTCGCGATCCGGGAAGTCCGGTGCCGGCCAATCTGGGGGCCGAGCCGCTGGCCCTGGCCCGCGATCTGGTGCGCCGAGGCATGGACGCCGCCGCGCTGGACGCCTACCGGGTCGGGCAGAACGCCGCATGGCGGCGGTGGATGGACACGGTCTTCGCTCTCACCTCCGATGCGAGCCAGTTGCGCGAAATGCTCGACGTGACGTCGCGCTCGATCGGCGAGTTCATCGACGCGACGCTGGCGGGCATCAACGGCCAAATGCAATCCGAACGCGCGGAGCTGACCCGAGGCACACACGCCGAGCGCCGAGAAGCCGTCGCCCTGATCCTCGAGGGCGCGCCGATTACTCGCCGTCGCGCCGAAGCCCGTCTTGGCTACGCGCTCAACCAATCTCACACCGCGGCCGTGGTGTGGACCGACCAGCCCGACAGCGACACGCATTCCCTGGAGCGAGCCGTCAACGCTCTGGGGCAGGTGGCCGGCACTCGTCCGCTCGACGTGATCGCCGGCGCCGCCACCCGCTGGGTGTGGATCGGCGGCGGGAAACGCTTGACCGTCGCGGATCTGCACAGCGCACTCGAGCAATGCCCCACCGTGCGCGTTGCCGTCGGTCCGACCGCCACCGGAATCGACGGCTTTCGGCGCAGTCACCTGAATGCCCTCACCACCCAGCGGATGCTCGCCCGCATGGAATCCCCCCAGCGCATCGTGCTGTTCACCGACGTCCAATTGGTGGCGCTGCTCACTGGCGACCCGGAAGGCGCCGACGAATTCATCACCCAGATACTCGGCGAGTTCAGACACGCAGCACCCGAATTACGTAGCACCGTAGAGACATTCATCAACGAGCAGTGCAATGCCTCTCGCGCTGCGGCCCGCCTATACACCCACCGCAACACCTTGACCGAGCGGCTGCACCGCGCCGAAAAGCTACTTCCGCGCCCCCTGGAAGAATCCAGCGTTCACGTCGCCGTCGCCTTGGAAGCCTTGCGGTGGCGTGGCGATGCCGCCTTAGATTCCAAGAAAGCAAGCGCCAGCACACCCAACGGACGCTGATAAGCGCCGTCAATCGGCTGTTCGATAGCATCCGCTGCGCTGGTGCAGTCCGATTGCGATTGCATGGCGGTTCACATTGGTCTTGGCCAGATCCCACGGTGTCTTTCACCCGGTCGAGCGTCGGCTTAGGGCGCTGAAGCGTTCGTGTAGACGATGTCATTGCAACCGAAGACAATAGCGGCTAGATCCCGAACCAATGCGTGAGCATGCTGCGCAGTTCGCGCAATTCAGCCGGGTCGGGCCGTGCTTGTGACGACGCCCAGGCCACATAACCGTCGGGACGCACCAGCACTGCTGTGGCGGCTATCTCGCCAACGGGCCGTCCGGCGGCGACGGTGAACTGGTCTCTGATATCGGTCACCGCGGCCGCGACGGCGCCGCTCTCGGTGAGATCAACAAGCAGTGGCCGCCCATCGCGAGCGAGCTCGGCAATACGTTGCGTTCCGGCGGCGCTCGCCACAGCGAAGTCGGGAACCCAGCGTCCAACGAGCGGATGCGCTTCGACATCTGGGTCGCCCATCGGGTAATGGTTGTCGGCACCCGACAGCAAGTCGCTGAGTTGGCGAACGATGTCGGGATCGGTGAAGAATTCGGAGAAGAGTTCGCGCAGTGCCGTGACTTCGGGCCCCGGCCGGAAGAGAGCCAACTGCGCGCGGGTCTGCATGATGAGCCGCTCGGCAGCGGGCCGACGCTCAGCCTCATAGGTGGCGAGCAGCGCGGGCTCCACGCGCCCACTGAGAACCGCGGCAAGCTTCCAGCCAAGGTTCACCGCGTCCTGCAAACTCAGGTTCAGACCCGGTCCACCAATTGGCGCGTGGACGTGGGCAGCGTCGCCGACCAGCATCACCCGGCCGACCTGATACCGCGACGCGATCCTTGAATTGATGCCGAAGAACCGGCGCAGATCGACTGGCGCGTCAGGCGATGTGGGCCGCAGCGGCACATCTTGGCCGAGCACACGCTTGGCGCTGGCCTCCAACTCGGCCAGGCTCATGGGTGGCTCATCGGCTATCTCGTCGCTGCGCTGTTCACGGGGCGAACTGTCCAGTTCGTAGGTCATCACGGCCACGCGACTCCCCATCGCCCCACACGAAAAAACGCCTCGGTCAGTTCGATGGGATCGCTGCGGCGGAAGGTGATCGGACCCGGGTGCGTCGCTGACCGGTTCAACCCATTCGTCTGGCGGCAAGACGTTGAACCCGATCCGGACAACCAGGTCATACGACGACATCCCGGGAAACTCGATGCCGGCGAGATGGCGTGTCTTGCTGTGGCCGCCGTCGGCGCCGATGAAGTACTTGGCCGTCAGGTCGTAGGCACACTCGGGGCCGGCGACATGAACCGTGACACCGTCTTCGTCCTGGTCGAAACCAGTTAGGGCGTGCCCCCAACGAATCTCCGTGTCGTATTTGTCGGCCCGCTCGGTGAGCAACTCAACAAGCCCGTGCTGTTGGACCGGGACGACGAACAGTTGGGAGTCGGGTACCGTCGCGAGGTCCAAGGGAAAGCCCGCGAACATCCAGTGCGACGCGGGTTTTGGCGGGTCCGCTGTCTCCGCGAGCTCACTGTACAAACCTCGGTGATCAAGAATCCGAGCCGCTTGGCCCGCAATGCGGTTGGCCCGCGGCTGCAGGTTGGGCCCGGGCATCGGGTCCAACACCACCGGCCGGATGCCGGCCAATCCCAGTTCGCAGGCCAGCATCAATCCATCTGGACCGGCCCCTGCGATAACGACGTCAACCCCAACAGGACCCATCAGCTCATTGTCGCCGCTCCGCCTCGCGCCCGCCGCGTGGGTCTACGCTCGAGGAAGCTGAAGGAAAGGTAACGCGATGTTTGCAGCGTTCGGATTCGAAACACTCGGTGTAGTCGTCGGAGACATGTACTTCGTCGACCCGACCCCGAACGTCGGTCAGGAAACCCCGGAACGGGGAGTCAGACTCGAACTCCGCCTCATCGACCGGGCCGAGCCGCAAGGATCGATCTACGCCGGCATCCCGATCGCCTTCAACCGGCCAGTGTGGCGGGTGGACCTTTTCGGATCCACCGAGAGCCCGCCAGGGACGCTGGACCGCGCGCATCACCACCCGCGGTTCGACGGTTGGGAACCCGGACGCCGGCACTTCGTCCCCGAGTTGTCAGCCGACCCGGTGTCCTGGTTGGCAGAACAACTGGCGGACCCAGCCGCCGTGTTGACGCGGGCGGGCGTCGATGCCGACCAGGTCGCCGAAGCCGATAAGACCGGACTCGCCGCGGCAGGCCCGGAGATCGTCGCCGCAGTGAAACGGATGCTCGACGGCGTGCGGGACGGCGAATTGGCCCCGGCCCCCGCCGAGCCCGTTGCTGCTGCCCGCACCGGCTGGCTCTAGTAGGACGTAGGGTCTGGGTTCCCCGAGGCTATCCGGTCAATCGGCATTTAATAGCAGCGCGTGGTCGAAGGGGGCACGAGTGAATATGAATCGCCACCTCGGCGCCACTTCGGGTGCAGCGTCGAGCCTGGGTAGAACCTGCGGGCGGCTGACCCGACGTGTGCGGCCGTAGTGCTGCAGTGTCGCTTCGCCTGCTGCCTCGACGTTCTTGAGCCACTCGGTTTCTTTGGGTCCGTATGGAAGTAAGACGGCGAAGCCGAAACGGGTCGGGAACACGTTCAGTGGTGTCCGGAACGGGCGGTCGGACTTTCGCCCGGTGTGGCGGAGCAGCCCCATGCCCGGAACCCAGCCGGCCCACAGCCTGACGAGTTTATTGGTCGCGAACCGATTCCATCGCGCGAGGTCAGTCGCCAGCCGTTGTGATGGCGCGCCGGTACAACTCGGGATCGTGTGCGCACACGATGAATAGATCAGATTCGTTGCGTGCGTGCAGTTCTGCAAGCCTGGCGTGGTTGTCGCGGACTTGGCTCCGGTTGAACGCGATCAGGTTCTCCATCACGCGAAGGGCTCCTGGAACGTTCGCGGAACCGTCGATTGTGCCGTAGTGGTAGAAGGCATCCCCGGCGTGCAGGACCCAGCGATGTCCGGCGTCGACAGCAATGCAAGCGTGGCCCCGGGTATGCCCGGGCAGGCTGACTAATACAATACCGCTTGCGATTTCGGCGAGCTCCTTGGCGGCTGCGAACCCGCGCCAAGTCTCACCGTCAGGGCTGTGCTCGACAAGTTTGGGGCCGTGCGCCCATTGGTGGTGGCGATAGCGCAGCCTCTCGCGCAGTGACGGCGCGTGGACGGCGCCCAGTGCTTCCGCGCTGGTGACGTGAACATCGGCGTGCGGGAAGTCGGAGATCCCACCGATGTGGTCGGCATCGAAGTGTGTCAGCACGATGTGTCGCACCTCGCTGCGGTCGAAGCCCAGTTGTTCGATCTGGTGTGCCGCGGTTTCGATGTGCAGGAACGCCGGTTTGGTGACGTAGCGTGCCGGTCCGGTCCGCCGGGCAGGCGCGACACAGTCCTCTGCCCCGAAGCCGGAGTCGACCAACACCAGGCCGTTGTCGGTCTCAATCAGCAGCACATGACACACCAACGGCGCGGTGGGCATGTTCATGGTGCCGCAGTTGAGATGATGGACTTTCATGACTAGCCGGCTTCACCTTCCGGTGTGACGCCGAAAGTGTTCAGGAAGTTGCAAACCAGTTGATAGAAGCCGACAGTGAGCGTCAGGTCGGCCAATTGGTTTATGGTCAGCGTTTCCAGCGCGTCGCGGCGTTGCGTATCGGTGAGGGTGTGGTTGTCCAGTAGCAGGTCGGTCAATTTCAGGACCGCTGCGGCACCGGAGGCGAGTTTCTCCGTTGATCCCGACTCGGCGGCGGTGATGGCGTCT
>Ga0187781_10001147_pt1 | contig 19916 bp, 18 predicted proteins | sample 0715_SJ02_MP02_2_FD_132447 | JGI IMG/M metagenome (GOLD analysis project Ga0187781, IMG submission 132447) | Tropical peat soil microbial communities from peatlands in Department of Meta, Colombia - 0715_SJ02_MP02_20_MG | ecosystem: Environmental > Terrestrial > Soil > Wetlands > Peat | place... | reverse complement strand
CAATGCGAGGCCGCGAAACGAAGCCAAAGGCTAGAAGCTAAAAGCTAAGAGCTAAGAGCCAAAAGCCAAAAGCCAAAAGCCAAAAGCCAAACAAGGAGGTTCATCATGGCATTACTGGAGCGTGTAGCAACATTAGTTCGGGCCAACCTCAACGATCTGATCGACCGGGCCGAGGAGCCGGAGAAGATGATCAAGCAGGTGATTCTCGATATGCAGAATCAGTTGCTGCAAGTGAAAACGCAGGTGGCCATCGCCATTGCCGACCAACATCTGCTGGAAAAAAAGCAAAAGGAAAACGAAGACAAAGTTGCCGAATGGATGCGCAAGGCCGAGCTTGCGGTCGATAAAAAGCAGGACGACCTAGCGCGCGTAGCGCTGCAGCGCGTAGAAAGTTATCGCGAACTCGGCGAGAGCTTCGCGCAACAGGTGACCGACCAGAAAGCGCAGGTAGAAAACCTGAAATCGGCGCTGCGGCAACTCGAGCAGAAGCTGACGGAAGCGCAAGGCAAGGCCGATCTGCTCATTGCGCAAAACCGCCGCGCCCGCGCTGTAGGCAAGGCCAGCGACGCGCAGCTAGCCAGCGGAGATGGCTCCAAGGCGGCGGCTTTTGACCGCATGAAAAGGAAAGTGGCGCACTCTGCCGCGGTCAGTGAAGCCAAGGCGGAGATCGCCACAGACAACATCGACGATCGCCTGGCCGCGCTGGAAAAAGAAGACCGCATTGAGCGGCTGCTGGCGGAGTTGAAGACCAAGCGGGGAGCGTAGGAATGCGATGCCGACCTTTTCTGTTTCACGTATTTCGCAATTGCGGCTATGGGTCGCCCGCCGGTCAGTCGGCGCGCTGTTGCTGCTTTGGCTGGCCGCATACACGTCTCTGGGAGTGCTCTTCGCCTTCGCTTATAAAGTGCCGGACTGCGCCGTAAGGGGACCGAAGGGTAGTTGTGAACACCAACTCTCGAGCTTGCTCTATTTTTCGTTCACTACACAGTCCACCGTGGGGTACGGAGACTACCTGCCCCAAGGCGGGGGTCGTCTCCTCTCCGTCGCCCAGGGTTTCCTAGGTCTGACGCTGAATGCCCTCGTACTTGGAATAGCTGTTTTCAAAGCATTGAAGCGCTCGACGCCGATTGTTTTCGCGGAGCATCTTGTGTACACCGCCGAGGAACACCATTTTTGGTTTCGCTACATCAACGTGGATACCGACCAACTTCGCGAGGTGGACGTCCGAATCCAATTCGTACAACCCAAAGGAATAAGTGACTCGCATATTCCCTACGACACTCAGACCAATCCTGTCGAACTCGCGACCAGGAACCTCACCACTGCAATCCCTCCGTTCCGCCTCTTCGCCGCCAAGACCAAGTCAGGTGGAGGGCAGATGCCAGGGGCCGACGATGGCAGTTTCGATCCGTTGATCATATCGCCTCCGCGTCTCTCGGGATCAAAGGGAGAGTACATAGAAATAACAATGCGCGGTTACTATGAGACCACCGGCGATCTTTTTTTTGCCGCCAAGCGTTATGCTCTGGATAGCATTCGCTGCGGAAGCTTCAAAACCGGCGTTGACAACAACGCATTGCTCGACAAATCTGACCGAGCAAAGGCCAGTTACCTTTCGAGCGTCATGGATCCCGTTGCCTCTACGACCGCCGAAAAGTGCAAACAGTGCCCGTACCATTCCGTCTGCAGGCTGGATGTCGCTCTGAAGACGCGTGGAGATGATCACTCCTATACTGGACAGATGGAGTGTGAAGGGTCTCCGGGTACTACATAAAATAACCGAGCGTTGACAGACCATCGCAAGGCGGCGTCCTAAGACACTATCTCTGCTCTCCCCGCGTGTTGACAATTCCTTCGCGTACAATTCCGATATGCGAATCCTGATGTTCACCGGCAAGGGCGGAGTCGGAAAAACCAGCCTGGCAGCCGCCACCGGCCTCAAACTTGCTTCCCTCAATTACCGCACGCTCGTCATGAGCATCGACCCGGCCCACAGCCTGGGCGATTCCTTCGACCTCGAAGGCGATGGTGATCTTTTTCACCTGCGCACCGCCGACCCACTGCAAGTTGGCGAGCGCCTTTGGATTCAAGAACTCAACATCCAAAAAGAAATCAAGCGGCATTGGCAGGAGATTTCCTCTTACGTCATCTCCGTACTACGCACCACCGGCATTAGCGGAGTCGAGGCCGAAGAGCTCGCCATCCTGCCCGGCATGGAAGAGCTCAGCGCCATGATGTATGTGAACCAATACCGTCGCGAAAACCGTTACGACGCTGTCGTGCTCGACGCCGCACCCACCGCTGAATCCATGCGCTTCGTCAGCATGCCGACCACGCTCGATTGGTACATGAAACACATTTTCCCCTTTCAGCGGAATTTCCTGAAAGCGGTGCGCCCCATCGCCAACCGCGTTGCGCCTTTCGAACTGCCCACGGACAATTACTTCGTGAACATTCAGAACCTGTTCTCCAAGCTCGAAGGCGTGGACGAAGTCATGGAAGACCCGAACGTCACCAGCGTCCGCCTCGTCACCAATCCCGAAAAGATGGTCTTGCGCGAAACCGAGCGCGCTTTCGTCTACTTCTCGCTGCACGGCATGACCGTCGACGCAGTCATCGTCAACCGCTTGCTGCCCAGCGAAGTCAACGACCAGTGGTTCAATGAGTGGCACGCTTCGCAGGAGAAAATCCTAAGAGAAATCGAAGAGTATTTCGCGCCCGTGCCCACCAAGCGCGTTCCTTTGTTCGCCCGAGAAGTGCTGGGCCGTCAAAGGCTGGAAGAGCTTGCGGGAGTGCTGTATCCTTCAGGGGAAGACCCTGCAGCCGTCACCCGCACCGAGAAGCCGTTCACGTTCGCCAAGCGGGACGGGGCCTACGAAGTCCGCGTCATGCTGCCTTTCGCGACCAAGGGCGAAGTCGGACTCTTTAAGAAGGGCGATGAACTGGTCGTCGAGATTGGCACACTTCGCCGCCACATCGGATTGCCGCGCTCCATGGCGGAACTGCAGCCCGCTCGCGCGACGCTTGAACACCGGGTTCTTACGGTCGAGATGAAGGAGGCGTCATGAACGAGCAAGATCAGGCTCAATCCACCAGTGCCGGAGTACAAACCGGCCCTTGCCCCTGCCAGCAGATTGCGGAAGGCATTCGGCAGTTGGTGGGACTTCCAGTCGCTGCGAAAAGCCACCTCAACAACTCGCGCGTCGAGTTCCTGAAGGCGTTGCGCGCTGTACTAGATGCCCGCATCGAGCATTTGCAGGGCCCCGCTCAGAAGGGCACCCACGTCGCCGTCGAATGATTGTTCAGAACGCGCAAATTCTACGACGGCTTGGTCGGGCTGGCCGGTGTTGTAGTCGGCGCGGGCTTTGGCGTTTCCGGCGTTGTAACCGGAGGCGTAGTCTGCGCTGGCGCTTCGCCTGTCTTTTGTCCCGCCCGCTTCGCCACCTCCGCCGCGCGTTTGTCATATTCCACTTGGGCTTCCGAGTTCGTAATGTAGCGAAACATCTGCACCCGGCCCATAAGTTGCTCGCTGGTGAAGACTCGATTCTGCTTATCGATCGTCAGTCCCGCCAGCGCCTGAAATTGCCCCGGTAGCCAGCCAAAGCCGCCAACCACGAGACGCAGGTTGCCCTCGGCGGTGAAGACCTGCATACGGTTCAAACCGGCGTCGGCAACCCAGACGTGGCCGTCACAGTCGACAGCAATACCTTTGGGACGGGTAAACTGCCCCGGGCCATCTCCGTTCTTGCCGAATGTGCGAATGAATGCGCCCTCAGCGTCAAACACCTCGACGCGGTCGTTCATAGTGTCGCTGACGAAGAGATTCCCGTCCTTATCTACCGCCACGTTGGTGGGGGCGGAAAAGTCGCCCGGGCTGGTGAGCGAGTGCTTCTTGCCGGCAGTCCCGATCTTTCGCAGAAGCTTGAATGTGTCGGCATCGTAGACCAGAACTTGGTCCGTGCCGGTGTTCGCCACATAGAGAAAACGATTTTCCTCGTCAACCGCAAGCCCGGCCGGATCGCTCATCACGCCATCCCCGAACTGGCCCTCCAACTTGTGATTGGGATTGAACACCAGCACATGATTGTACTGTCCGTCGGAAACAAAGAGGCGATCGGCGTCGTCGATAACCAATCCAAAAATCCTGCCGAAGTGAGCATCGACGCCATGCTTGATGAATTCGGCGTCGCGGCTTTCAGGATTGAAGATAAAGACAGCGCCGACTTTGGTATCGGCCACGTAGAGCAAGCCCTTCGAATCCACCGCCAGACCGTAAGGAGTTCCCAGCTGGAAGCGTGGCTTGGTGCCGGCGCGTTTCGCGGCTTCACTGGGGTCGACTCCTGCCATGCGGTCCATCCAGGATTTCTTTTTCACCTCTTTTTGCTTCTCGGCAGGTTTCTTTTCCGCGGAGAAATAGTCGAGGTAGCGGAGCCGTGCGACGGCCGGCGGCTGGGGCCACGCGATGTTCGAGGTATTGAACTTCAATGACCCATCGGGCCGTGTGGGAGGCTGCTGCGGGGGTGGCGTGGCATCCTTCTTCTGATCGGCAAGCGCCGGGGCAGTCCAGGCCAAGGCCAGCAACGCCAGCGCCGCCATCGATAAACTCTTGCCCACAAATCTTTGGGAGGTCATCGGCATAGCCATAACTAATGCGCTCCTTTTGTCGGTAATCCGTTATTTCCCTGCGCAGGGCCAAGTTGCTGCTGCGGACCTATCAGTCCCTTGTGGCAGGTATGGCAGAACTCCATGTTATTGACTTGGTCCTTCACCAGCAGATCCGGCTGCGCCGAAGAATGCGGTTGATGGCACGTGAGGCAGTTCATCGCTACCAGAACATGCGTGCGATCCTTGGGATCCACCAGATCGGAAACTGGATGCCGCTCCACGGGATGGCCTAAGCCATATTCCAGCGGCAGAATCGGCACTTTCGCGAAATAGTTCTCCGGCAACTTCACCTTGCCATCGAAAATTGCCACCAGGTGATCGGCCTCCAGCTTTTGCGGATTGGCATTGGGCGCGTGGCACTCCAGGCACAGCGGATTGGGGGCCTTCGCGCGCAACAGATGCGGGTTGTCGTTGCCGTGCGGATCGTGGCAGATGGCGCAACCTTGCTCGAACGCCGGCTGATGCACGTGCGCCTTCTTGCCCTGATCGGCCTGGTCGCTATGGCAGCCCAGGCAAACCGAAACCGCATCCGGCTTGGGGAATGCCGGCGAGCGCCCGCCATGCGGATTGTGACAATCGGTGCAATCGCCCGCCGCTCCCGGATGCTGAACCGCCGCCTTCTCGATTTGCTCGGCTTTGTCGGAGTGGCAGGTGACGCAAACTTCTTTGGCGCTCGCCTGCGTGAGAACAACTTTGCCGTCTTTCGCCGGCTGATGGCAGACATCGCATTGCTTCGAAGCAAACGGATCGTGCAGGAACGCCTGCATCAGCTTCGGAGCTTTCGATTGATGCGGATCGTGGCAAGTCACGCAGTCAGCTTGACCGAACGGTTGCCCCTGATGGGCCTTGATAAGATTCGCATCCTTGGCATCGTGGCAGTCGGCGCACAGTGTCGGAGCGTCCTTCACCAGATGGAAATCGAATTCGCGCTTGCCCCGCTCCCCCGTCTTGTGTACGGTGTGGCAGGTCGAGCAGCCCATGTCGAGCGCGGCGTGGCGGCTGCCTTTGTCGGCAACATCCAATCCCTCCTTATGGCACGTGAGGCAAAGATTATCTTTTTTCTCCCCGGAGGCCTCTTTCAACAATTGATTCTTGTTCGGCGAAGTGTGCGGATCGTGACAAGTCAGGCAGTCGCGAACCGCCGGGGGATGGACCTTGCCTTTGATCTGGGAAGCATCCTTGTCCGCGTGGCAGGTGAGGCAGAGCTTGTACGGAGTCGCGGTGATCAGCTTGACGTGGGTGATGTCGTGATTGGTTCGAATCTCGTGACAGCTCATGCAGCCCATCGCCATCGCGGAGTGTACCGACTTGCCTTTGGTTTTGTCTTCGTGGCAAGCCAGGCAGGTGGAAGGATCAGCTTTCGGATCGAGCGTCACCGGATGCTTCGCGGCGGAAAGCCGGCCTACAAATATAAGGATCAAAACGAAGCACCCGAGCGCATGGAAAACCCGGTTCGCTGCACCGATTAATTTGGATGAATGTACTCCCACCCCTGGCCTCCGGATTACTTGTTGCGTATGCACGTCGCTCGCCTCCGGCATTCATTGCCCGCGTGTTTCAAAACAGGACCGATAAGCGCTTGCGAAACTATGACTTGAGAACCCCCTTTGAGCGGACCGGCAAGCTCCGACTGTTGCAAGCTTCATCACTTTGGGGGCTTATCCCACAGTGAAATGGTCAAAATAACGCAAGTAACCTTCAAGGCTCAAGAATTTCCAGACGAGTTCGCCTGCAAGTCTCTGCCCTGCGCCAAATGCCCGAAGTACTCTAAGTAATCTGTGTGATATGGCTCACGTTTCTCCCGCCCGCCGATACGCAATTTGAGCTATCCACAATTGTTTCAATAGCTTGGCCGATTGGTTCCGATGGCGTGCCAGTTGCTTTTTCCTTAAGCAAAGGGGGAAATCATGGCCGCTTCCGTACCTCGGAAATTCTGGCAAACGCTGGGCGCCATTAAGACCGGCGTGATTTTACTGATTCTCGTCGTGATCCTTTCGGCGGCTGGGACAGTGATTCTGCAGCGCCCCACCACCGACGCCGAAGAGATGGCACGTTCGTATTCTCCACAAATGCTGCGCATCCTGGATGCTGTGGGACTCACCGACGTTTTCCACGCGTGGTGGTTCGTGCTCCTGCTGATTCTCGTGAGTCTGAGCATCGTCGCCGCCTCGATTCAACGCTTCCCGAACGCATGGCGATTCTACTCGCGTCCTTATAAGAGTCCCGATGAAAATTTCCGCAAGGCGCTGACGGCTCGTGCCGAGATTCCCATTCCCAGCGAAGACGCCGCGCTCGACGCGGCAGAAAAGATTTTCCGCAAGACCGGATTCAAAGCGGAACACATCGTTAGAGAAAACAGCTTGAGCTTGTTCGGCGAGCGCAATCGCATCTCGGAAATGGCGGTCTACATCGTTCACGCCAGCCTGCTCCTTATCTTTCTTGGCGGAATTGTCGACGCGCTCTACGGCTGGAGTGGTTTTCTGATGCTGACTACAGGCGAAGCCACCAGTCATCTCGAACTGCGCAACGGCAAGCCGCACAATCTGCCGTTCTCCATTCGCTGCGATGGCGCCGGCCAGGAAAACTACACCGACGGCACCCCGAAAAAATGGTGGTCCAAGCTGGCGGTCGTCGAAGATGGCCGCGAGGTAGCTCGTAAAGAGATCGTCGTCAATGACCCTCTGGTTTATCGCGGTGTTCGCTTCTATCAAGCCAATTACGGCGACACCGGCAAAATGGAAACGCTGAAGATGAATGCCACTCCGGCGGATGGAAGCGCGCAGACAAAAGAAGTCACGGTTGGCTTGGAGCAGCCCGTCGCACTCGACGCCGACACAACCGTTCGCGTAGCCGAGTTCATTCCCGACTACGTTGTCGGCGATGGCCGCGTCTATGCGCGCTCCAATCAGCCCGTGAATCCCGCTGTGCACTTGATCGTTGAGTCGAAAAAATCCGCGACGCCGGTCAACGTTTGGTTGCCGCCAATCCCGGGTTTTGAAGAGAACGCAGCCTCCCCCTATGTATTCGAAAATCCCAGCCTCGAAATGGCCCACTTCACCGGCCTGCAGGTTTCCCACGAACCCGGCCAGTGGGCGGTGTGGGCAGGCGTCGTTTTGATGGGGCTTGGACTGACAGTCGTCTTTTATCTAGTCCACACTCGCGTGTGGGCCGTTACCTCGCACAACGCCCGTGGAGAACTGGTTCTGTGGGTGGGCGGAGCCGCCAATAAAAACAAATATGCATTCGAGCAGAATTTCCAGAAGTTAGTCGAAGAGATTCAGGCGGAAATCAAGCCGCGACCGGAAGTCGCCGCGCAGGTCCCCGCCGGCACCTTAGCTGCGAACTGATTCCAGGAGGAAGCTATGTCACGTGCACGAGTCGAAACGCAACCCGCCGCCGCAACCGGCGCCACGCTGATTGTGATGGTGGGACTGGGCGTTGCGTTTCTGTTGTTCATGGCATTCTTGAATGTTGTAAAAAGCGGCAATGTATTGAGCGAATCCAATCTGCTCTACGCCGCCCTCATCTTCTACGCCGGTGCAGGAACCCTTTACCTGGCCTTCGGAGTTACTGGCACACCTGCTTACATACGCTTTGCCTCGATCGCCACATGGGGCGGCTTGCTGGCCAATACCGGCGCGGTGGCGCATCGCTGGTATGAAGCCGGACACCCACCCTTCGCCAGCATCTACGAGATGCTTCTGAGTTTCGTCTGGACACTTGCCGTGCTCACACTGGTCGCCGAAAAGAAATACGGCGTCAAAGTGATCGGCACGGTCACCATGCCGGTAGCCATTGTCGGCGTCGTGCTGATGCAATTGCTGCGCACCGAGGTCCATCCCCTGGTGCCCGCCCTGCAATCCACCTGGCTGCACGTGCACGTAACCCTGGCCATGCTGGCCTACGCCGCCTGCGCCCTCAGCTTCGCACTGGCCATGATGTTCCTCATCAAAGACAGCATCAAAACGGAAACTTTCTTAGCCGCCACCAGCCTGTTCTGTGCGGCCACTTATGCCGGAGTATTAACCCGCTTCGAGAAATGGGGCGGACTGAGCGTAGTGGCATGGGATCCCGAGCAAAAGGGCGAAATCTTTATCGCCAAAGGCGTGAGGCTTTTCGTCACCATCCCCGACCTCGGCTGGATGATGGTTCTAGTACTAGCCGCCGTGGCCGCGCCTTTCGTCCTGTACTTAGTCTGGCGCAAGACAAACGACGAAAGCTTCATCAATCTCGCCAACCGAGCCGTATTCGTAGGCATTCTGCTGCAGGCTCTGGCCCTGATTTTCTTCATCCTCCGCGCCCGCGACGGTCAATACACTTCGCTCGACGCCGATGGCCTTTACTACACCAGCCTGGCCGCCAGCCCCTTCATTCTCTCCGGCCTGGTTGGCGGAATCTTCGTTTCGCTGCTGTACCTCCTGCTCTTGTGGAGACGCCCCGATCTCGAGCGCATGCTCCCTGCAGCCGATGAACTCGACCGCATCACCTATCGCACCATTGCCATTGCTTTTCCTTTGCTCACCCTGATGATCGCCGCCGGGGCCTATTGGGCCAACCGAACCTGGGGCTCCTATTGGAGCTGGGATCCGAAAGAAACCTGGGCCGCGATTACCTGGCTGGTCTACGCCGGCTATCTGCACATGCGCATCACCCGCGGATGGCGAGGCCGGCGCGCCGCCTATTTCGCAATTCTGGGCTTTGCCGTAGTTATGTTTACCTTTTTTGGAGTGACGTACCTGCTCCCGGGAATGCACGCTTATGCCTGAGAGTAGTCAGTTCGATGTAGACCGTGAAGTGCAGTCAGCCGCCGAGCCGGAAGAATCCTCTTGGCGAGTGAACTGGCAGCTTAAGGCGATCTCCCCCGTCGCCTTGGTGCTGCTGGCGGGCTTGCTGCTGTTTGTCCTGGCGACGGTATCTTTCCGCGATCCCGAGCGCCATGCAGTTCTCGTCGTCGCCGGCGCAGGTGCGATCGCCATCTGCGCTGTACTGATCTTCGTTCTGGCCTGGTTTGTCCAGCGTCCAATGGTCGAGTTGCAGGAGAAGATTGCGCGAGTCGGCGAAGGCGATTTGAACGTATCCGTCGGCTTCTCCGAACGCAATGACGAAATCGGCGATCTGGGGCGCAACTTCAATCGCATGGTCGAGCAGTTGCGCGAGAGTCGCGAGGAAATCGAGCGACTGCACCAGACGCAGATGTCTCGCGCTGAACACCTGGCTACCCTCGGAGAATTAGCCGCAGGCTTGGCTCACGAAATTCGCAACCCCTTAGCCGGAATCGCCGGCGTGGTTGAAATCATTGGCCGCGACCTGCCTCCCACCAGCCCCGCGCGCGCGGTAGTAAAAGACGTGCGGCTCGAAATCGCCCAGATCAACCACATTCTGACCGATCTGCTGCAAACCGCTCGCCCCCACCCTCCCGATATCCGCCGCAGCGATCTGAACACGACTGTAGAACACGCCGTAATGCTGGCGCGGCAGCAAGCCCTCTCGAAGCCCATCGAAATTGTGCTGAAAAAGAACCCCAATCTCCCAGAAACCGAGCACGACAGCGACCAAATTCACCAGGTCCTGCTGAATCTACTTCTGAACGCGATCCAGGCCATCGAAGGCAAGGGCCGCATCACGGTAGAAATCGAATCGCGTGCTCATTCCGCAGCCATCATCGTTTCCGACACTGGCCGCGGCATTACTCCCGAACATTTGCCCAACATTTTCCGCCCCTTCTACACCACCAAGGGCAACGGCACCGGCTTGGGACTTTCTCTCGCACGCCGCATCGTAGAAGAGCACCACGGCCACATCGAAGTCGCCAGCGCGGTCGGCAAGGGAAGCAGGTTCGAAGTATTCTTGCCCTTATCGCCTCTCGCGGTGCAGGACTTCAAATTAACCTCTCAGTCAAAGAGAGCTGCGCCGGTTCAGTAACCCCCCACCAGCTTGACGCCTGCTCCCACTGCGCGCGCCTCATGCACAGCTTGAACGTTGTTATTGCTCGACAGCACATTCAGCCCGGAGCCGCCATTGATCCGATAGGAGAGCCCAACGTCGGCTGGGCCACTGGCGCCAAGAATCGTGTTGTTGACCACGTTCAATATGCCCGTTCCGTAATTGACCTCGGGAACCCCGATGAACACAAATGTGGCGGAAGGAGATTCTTTGGCGAACATGAACACCTTGTTTCCACTGATCACAGATGCAGCCCCTCCATTAAGCGTGCAGGCAATTCCGTACCAGGTATCGTCACCACCCGCCGTACCAAACTCCTCGATGTAATTTTGGTCGATGGATGTAGCCCAGCAGCGCTGGGCGTAGATAGCGTGCTCCGGAACGCCATAGACGTGATTGCCGCGCACGCTCCAGCCCGCCGCGTTATCCATGTAGATTGCGGATTGGGCGGAATTTGCCACCCACGAGTCCAGAAGGCTCCAATCGGTTACGCTGTTTCCGGTGTCGGGACCCTTGCCGACGTCAACCACATGGATTCCGTCGCCTCCGGAATTCGTCACAAAGACATTGCTGATGTGACCGTTCACCTGCGTTTCGTTTTTGCCTAAAGGAATCCCATTCTTGCTGAGATTCGTGATTTGTATGCCATCTGCCGGCGCGTACTCGATCTGCAGATCCTCGATGGTCGTGAGCCAGGAGCGAATGACCAACGCATTGCTTCCAGAATTCGCGGCGCTGTTGCCATCGATGGTCAGGTGCGCGATTCGAATGGGATCGCCCGTGTATGTCCAGTTGTGTTCCCAGCTATCCGAAGCCACCACCGCAGGCAAATTGGAGCCGCTGGCCTGGCGAATCACCGTGCCGGTTCGCGAATCGCCTTCGTAGGTACGGTCGCCAAGCAAAACGATGGTCGCGTTGACCAGGCAGGTTCCGTGAATCTGAATGAGATCTCCGAATTGGCTAGCTTGAATCGCGGTGTTCAACTTTTCGGTATCCGCGGTTGTGTTCGCGCAGTTCACGTTCACCTGCGCGGCCGAAGGAATGACCTCAGCCGCAAGCAGCGAGATGAGAACACCAGTTCGAAATGCAGCCGCACATCTGCGCATAACATTGAGGTCCTTTCCCGGAATCCGGCCCACATCGCCTAGAAACACAGCACACTGACGGAAGTTCCGAGCCGTGAGGCCCGCACACGATTAGCCTGGATGGATTTTATCGGCAGAGCGAGAACGCAACCCTTATCTGCCGACATTTCGGAATCTTCCGACGGACGTTTTACCGCTGGCGCCGGCGCTACGATGCCATGGATTCTCCCGGTGGTCTCATCTCGAAGCCGCAGGTTCTAACGTCCGCGCGATGATCTCGCGCACATCACCATCGCCTCAGAAACTGTATCGGCAAGTGCATCCTGGCGACCCGTCAGGGACGCGAAGCCGGATACTGAGCAGCCACCTAAACGCCCGCCCGTTCCATCTCCAGCAGCGCCTCTTTCCGTTCTACGCCCCAACGATATCCACTGATGCTTCCATCTTCGCGCACCACGCGATGGCACGGGATTGCGACCGCGACCGGATTCGTGGCGCAGGCCCGGGCTACGGCGCGGTAGGCGCGTGGCTGGCCAATGGCCTTCGCTACTTCGCGATAGGAGCGCTGTTCGCCGAACGGGATCGATTGCAAATAAGTCCAGACCCGGCGCTGAAAGGCGGTGGCGCGAATATCGAGCGGCAGCGCGGCATTTAACTCGCGCCCGGTCATCTTCGAAAGCAAAGCCCCGACCCAAGCCTGTAAGCCGCTTTCGTCAAGCTTGCGCGTGGCGAAGGGGAACTCGTGTTTCAGGCCCTCCATTAGCTCCTCATCGCTTTCGGCAAACTGAATGGAGCAGACCCCGCGATCCGTAGCGGCAACCAGCATGCGCCCCAGAGGCGAATCGACGCAGGCGTAGCGGATTACGGCCGCAACCGAGCCGCGGCGGTACTTGTCCGGCGTCATGCCCAGTTGCGAGGCGGTCTTCTCGTAAAGCCGGCTGCTGGAGCCGTATCCCGCGTCATACATGGCGCGCGTAACATTGTTGCCCGCCTGCAGGTTGCGCTTGAGCAGGCGCATGCGGCAGGAATCGGCGTATTCCCGCGGCGTGATGCCGATGGCAGCTTTGAACCGGCGTTGCAGATGAAACGGACTTTGCCGGAACACCTTTCCCAGCCGCTCGAGAGTAATCGGTTCATCCAGATGCTGCTCGATATAGCGGCAGATTTCTTTGGCCAAATCCGACAGCGGATGCCCGCTGAACGAGCGCGGCCGGCAGCGCAGGCAGGCACGGAACCCGGCCTTCTCGGCTTCCTCGGGACGCAAGAAAAATCTCACGTTCTCGCGCCGCGGACGACGCGCCGCGCACGATGGCCGGCAATAAACCCCGGTGCTGGAAACGCCGAATACGAATTTGCCGTCAAAGGCAGAATCGCGCGCGATGACTGCATCCCAGCGCGGGTCGCTCTTTGAGTCGGCTTTTGGATCGGCCTCGTTTTGATCGATCGCGCGGTCGATCGCTGGCCCGTGGCTCGATTTGGCTTGCTCGGAAACCATGGCAACGGCTGTATCCTCTGCGAGTATGGCACTGGATGCGTCGATTGGAAAAGTCATGTGAGTCAGCCTCGTAATGTGTACAGGCTAACCGGCGCGGCGAAAAACGGAATATCCGAATCTTGCGAACAAAGTGATTTTCCCGGAGTTAGCTCACAGAATGGCGGTTTCCGAAATTGACCACAAAGCGCATCAAGGTCCGCAAAGCCTGCAGTTTGCCCTTGTCAACGCGAGAGTTACCCCCGGCGTCATTCCGAAGCGCCGCGTTTTCACCAGCGGCGCGAGAGCCTGCCCTGAGCGACCGAGGAACGAGGGAGCGAATGGGAATCTCACAGCGAGTCGAACTCACGTATCAAACTGACCCACTACTGGAAAGGCTTCCTTTGTGCACCTTCGTGGCCTTCGTGGTCAAATTGAGACACTACCCACAAAATCCGTTTTGGTCGGATGATTTTTCACAGCTGGGTTGTGACAAGTATCACAGCCTCATTTTGGATGGGTGTGGGAGACTCAGGTCGCGTTTCCGGCCATGGGGACGCGACCGAAATAAGAAACACCGTAGGACATTTTCGGCTCGCGCTCGCTTCCGCTCGCGACTGCGCTCAGAACGACCCGGCTTTTCTGGGTTGAATTCGCCGAAGTGGCTCGTCGAATTGGGAGTTTAGTCCACTCGGAGGTGCCAAGAAATATGTTTCCAGAAGTTCCGCCCGGCTGGCTCACGCTGCAGTTGAGCGCCCAGCGGGCTAAGACCGCGGAAGAATTATCGCGTATTGTCGACGAAATGAACCGGCTGTTGACCGAATACGAACGTAGGGCGCAGGGCGACCGGATCCCCCAGCGTCGGGCTTGGAGGCGAACCACAACGGAGAATATGAGCCGCGAACCGATAACATCTCGAGGATCGAATGCATCGCACAGTTCCCCCCCGCGTGAGGGCCGCTGATATGCTTTCGACGCTAGGCAGTTCGGCACGCAGTGAAAACCAGGGTCCTTCGGAAGCAGGGGACCTGTTGTCTGGGCAGGACTTTGCACGACTTTCCCTGCATGATTTAAAAGAACGCGCCGACCGGATGCGCGCCACGTCTTACACGGAGTCCTGCAAGCATCGCACTCTTGTTCCAGAGGCGAGGGCATTGGTTCGCCAGGCGCAGGAGACTATTGCCGCGACGCGGATAGAGTGGATGAGGCACGGGGTGCTCGTGGCAGAAATCAAGAAGAACTCTATGATGAGCGGGGAGATTTATGCGGCGGCGGCGAGACCTCCTCGCAGAATCGCTAAGACTTGCGACAGATCGGTGCAGTGAGTCGGCGCGCCGGAAGACAACCGGGTTTGCGCGTTCTTTGCGCGTTTCCTCCCGTTGATCTCCCGCAAGCGAGCAACATTTCCGAGCGCTTGAGCAGGTCGAGGCTGCTTCGGACTGCCTGTGCACTTTTACGCAGCGCTTCTCCTACGTGCCTTTCAAGCGCCTGCTCCGCCAGGAAATTTTCTTCCACAGGAAAAGGCTAATACCGGAAACGAGATGGATACATGATTTGCGTCACACTGTTTGGTGATATACAGCAGCGTGGCTGGCCGGATTTGGCGGATCCTTCTCATTTCATCCAGGCTGTTCGGGATGCGAGCGCTGATGGGAGATGTCTCTGGCGTTCCACAGGGCTTCTTTCGAGCCTTCGAAGGGAGGAGAAAGTTCGATCTTTACGACGTACAGTTGCTTGTCAAGAATGCGGACAATCCTTCCCTTTTCTCCCATCCGGTGGAAGACAATGTCGCCAATCTTGAACTGAGGGATTGGCATCTTACGCCTTCGCTTTTCGCTGGAGCCCTATTGGTATAGGTGCTGGGAAAAGGATTTTCGTTGCAGGGAGGACCGTAAAAACAGGTAAAGTGTTATAGCCGTTGTGCAGGCGCCCTGAGAGAGCGAAGAGTCTGCCGGGCTTTCGGGCAGCGTTGGGATCCTAGCCCGGTTTTTTAGCCGAGCCTTTTGGGCCACGCAGCATTTGGGTCACGGCCCCGAGGGCGCCTTCGGTGTACTGCCTCGCTTTTTCACCGTATAGCTTGTGATTATCCATCGAGTGATTATCCATCGAGCAACGCAGCCGCGTGTGCCGGCTTCACTTGCTCTCGCTCAAGAATGCAAGTATCGTTGTGCGGTTGTAATTACGATTATTGGAGGCGGTCATGAGTAAGCGATGCTCCCTTGCGGTTGCAGTTTCGATGGCTCTCTTTCTCGCTATGGCTTTCGGTACAGCGTGGGCGCAAAAAGGCGCGCAGCATCTGCTTAGCGCGGATGAACTGAAGGCTGTGGTCCCGGCCGAGTTTTTCTTTCGCGGGCAAAAGGCCCCGACACAGATGAGAAACGCCGGCGCCTTTCAAACCGCTGAGGGCAAGGTCACCCTTGCGGCTTTAGTCGACAATTCCGGATACTCCTCGGCGATTCAGCAAAAGTATCAAGGATTGTTGATCACCGAATCGAAGCTGAACATCGGCGGATCGGAACTTCCGCCCGGAGAATATGGATTCGGCTTCGCCGCCGACAAATTTGTGGTCATGAATGTGGCGAACGACGATGTACTCAGCGTCTCCTATGAGACCGATGCGTCGCTGAAACGGCCAGTGCCACTGAAGCTGGTGGAAGATGGCTCGGGTTACAAACTCTATGCGGGCAGGAAGTGGGTTAGCGTGAAGGCGCAATAGGGAAACGCCTGAAAGTCGCTCCAGATTAGATCAGTTCCCCAGCGGCTGGAACGGGCCGATCATGCTGGAAACTCCGGCGCGCTTCTTCAATTCCGTGAGCAGGGCGCTGGCTGCATTCGTGTAGGTTTTGCTCGGATCGGAAGGATCGGCCCAAACCGCGTCGTAAACAATCTGGGCAGCCTCCTTCACATCCATGTGAAGGGCGGCTTCGCATACATCGACGCGCTCCTGCAGGCGGTCGTAGCACGGCTTGCAGATCGTGGCCGCCTCCGAGGCTGCCTGATGATGCTCGCCCAGCGTACACACCGCCGGAGAATTTACTACCTCGGCATGCGCCGCGAAAAGCTGCGACTTGAATTCTTCCAGGAAGGCCTCTCGCTCCTTTTCGACAACTGCGGTGTCCGGGGCCGGTTCAGCCGCGGCTTGCGGCTTGGTAATATCGGATGCTGCAATAGGAGAGACCCTTTCCTTGCCGTTGCAAGTGGGGCAAGCGTCCAGGTCCGCCGGATAGTACAGATGGCAGATGGCGCAAGGCAGGCCGTAGCCCGAAGACCTTTGCGCAGGCTCGCCCGCGGCCATGCGCCGGAGACGGCGCAGATCGGTCCGCATGTCTTTTTCTGCCTGAGGTTCAGCCGGAGAAATCGCTTGTGCAGCCTGAGTTGGCGCTGTTTGCGCCGATCGGGCTGCTGCTGCCGCTTGGGCGGATCGCGTTACATCCATGGCTCATCTCCCCAGGCTTACTACGTAAGAAACAACTTAGGCGTGCTTGAAAATAGTCTAAGGAACTTGTCGGCGTGGCTGAAAATACCGTGAGTACACATGAGGCCACTGTCCCGTCGTTACCGGGAGTTGGTTTCTTTCATCAGCTTCATCAGCTCTTCGCGGCGGGCGCGGTAGAGCTGGCGTTCCGGGGCAAGCCGGGCGGCCGCATCCAGTTCCGTCAGAGCTTCGTCGTAGCGGTCCAGAGTCATCAGGCAGGCGGCCAGCGAATAGTGGTTGTCGGCTGAGGCGTTCAGGCGCAAGGCCTCGCGGAATTCCTTCTCGGCGGCCACTGCCAGCTGCTGCTGAAACAGCGCCGTACCGAGAAAATGATGGGCCTCGTCCGAGTCGGGATTTAGAGTGACGGCCAGCCTTAACTCGTGCACACCGTCCTCGAGTTGATCGTCGAGAACCAGAGCTTCGCCAAGCATGCGATGCTCGGAGGAGCTTGTAGGATTTTGCAGAACTGCCAGCTTGAGTTGGTCGACGGCCTGGCCGTATTCCTTTTTCGACATGTAGGCGCGCGCCAGGCAGCCGTGTCCCTGCTGCCACTCCGGATGCTCGCGGTAAAGCGCCTGCAGCTCTTTCATCGCGCCATCGAAATCGCCTTTATCGCAGTAGGTATTCGCCAGATTATTGCGGACAGACGCCTCGTCGGGCGCTAGCCGCTTGGCTTCCAGATATTCCGAAACGGCGGCATCCAGCCGGTTCTGTTCGTGCAAGATCAGTCCCAGATTCGAGTGGGCCTCCCAGAAGGCAGGTTTGCGCCGGATGGCCTCATGATAGGCGGTGATCGCCGCCCCCCGATTTCCGCCGGCATGTAGCGTGATGCCGAGATCGTAGTAGGTGTCGGGATTGGCTGCATCGCGCGCCAGAGATTCATTGAAGGCGTGAGCCGCGGCTGCATATTGGCCGTTGGAATAAAGTGCCAGCCCGAGAAACTGATAAGCCTCCGCGTTCTCCGGATCCATGCTGAGAGCCGTGCGCGCCTCGGCGATGGCATTAGGCCCATCATCCAGACGATAGAAGATATATGCGAAGCTGCTGTGGTTTTCCGGAAAATCCGGCATGAGCTTGGCGGCAAGCGTGATCTCGTCGAACGCGTCATCCCATAGTTCCTGCCGCATGAGCATGCTTCCGATCGCGTAGTGGAGCGCTGGGTTCTGCGGATCCGCGGCCAGCGCAGCGCGCAAGTCCAGCTCGGCCTGGTGAAAGCGTTGATTTCTGGCGTCAGCCGCGGCTTTGAGCAGAGGCCCAGTCATTGGCAAAGGCGCAGCATCCACGCTAACAGGCTTCACGGCAGTTAGTGCCAGCAGAAGGGCTGAGTCAGCGCCGGCGGCTTCGAAATCATGAACTTGTTCCTTGCTGCACGGCTTTACCAGCCCGCGTTCCCGCACAATCCTCACCAGCCGATGATTCGGCACGCCGGCGGTAAGCCATGCCATCAGGTCGACGGTTGTTACCGGCTTGGCCTCGGAGGCTCGAGCAGTTAAAGCGATCGCCAAAAGCAATACAAAGAGAGACGCACCCTTGCGCTTCAATCGACTTCTCCAGAGAGGTTTGGCTTGCTGTACTGCCCGTGCGGTCGCCGCCTTGGCACCGCTCACCACACTATTCCGTTAGCCCAGCGCTGGTAAGGTCACGGAAGTAACAGTGTGGTAAGGGGAATGCGTAGTCTACCCAACTGCCGTCACGTTCCCGCGTGATTTTCGTCACAGCCAGCACTTCCGAGTAGTGCCAGACTCGAAATGGAGCGGCGGGGTGGGGTGAGCCGTTTGGCTCCAGGTTGACTTCCCCGGAGTCGCTCCGGTACCGTATAGGTCAGTAGCAGTGTTGTTTGGAGGTTTCGATGCTCGATGGATTGTTTCAACCAACTCACCTGATCATTATCTTCGCGATTGCTCTGTTGGTTTTTGGCCCCAAGAAGCTGCCTGAACTGGGCAAAGGGCTGGGCGAGGGGATTCGTGCCCTTAAAGAAGGCATGAAAGATGGCCCGGCGCCAGCCGACAAAAAGAGCGGCGAATCCAAAGAAACCAAAGCGTAAGGCGAGCGTTCCCTTCGCACGGCGGCCCTTGTTTGATTCCGTCGCCGCTTTCTGGCCGTTTCCTATCCTGATTTTTCCCGGTGTCTGGGCTCCAATTTTGCGTCTGAGGCTGTCCAATAAGCTCTACTGGAGGTAGGTCGTGCTGCGTAGGCTTGAATTCATTGCGTTGTTTCTATCTCTGGCGTCTGTAGTTTTCGCCGATCAAATCACATTAAAGAATGGCGATCATCTGACCGGGACCGTGGTCAAGTCCGATGGCAAAGCGCTCGTCCTGCATACCGATTACGCTGGCGACGTCACCGTCGACTTCAAAGCCATCACGCAGATCACAACTGAAAAAGAACTTCACGTGACCACCACCGAAAAGAAAACCGTGGTCGGCCCGGTGACCACGAGCGATGGAAAACTTGAAGTCGCCACCAAGACTGGCGGCACGGTCGAAGTTCCGCCGGCGAATGTCGCAGTCATCCGAAATGACGCTGAGCAGACAGCATTCGAAAAGGCGCAGCATCCCGGCCTGCTGCAGGGATGGAATGGCGGCGTGAACGTGGGTTTTTCCCTGGCGCGCGGCAACAGCGCGACCACCAACCTGGCGCTGGGGATCAACGCAGTACACTCTACGGCAAACGACAAGATCTCGATCTATCTGACCTCTCTGCAAACCTACAATGAGCTCGCCAGTCCCAGCACGGTGGCTGATCTGATCACTGGCGGCCTTCGCTACGAACGCAACTTCGATCCCAAGGTTTTCGGCTTCGTTGGCGCCGACTATACGAGCAACGCTCTGCAGGACCTCGATTTACGCAGCGTGTACGGCGGCGGATTGGGTTACCACGTAATCAAGTCCGATGCCACCACGCTCGACCTGTTGGCCGGTCTGAACTACACCCATGAAACCTACTCGAACGGCCCAGTAATCATGCCGATCACGACTACTCCTCCGGCCTTGGCGTCCTACGGCGTTACCAATCGTTTCGCGGCGCTAACATTCGGTGAAGAATTGATGCATAAAGCGGGCAAGACCACGGTGATCACGCAGAAGCTTTATTTCTATCCCGATTTGTCCAACGGCTACAGCGGACAATACCGCGGCGAATTCGATTTCAGCACGGTCACGAAAATCAGCAAGTGGCTGGGCTGGCAGAACCAGGGCAGCGACATTTATGTCTCGAACCCGCCGCTGGGAACGAAAGAGAATGACGTAGTATTTACCACGGGGCTGAACTTTACGTT
>Ga0187781_10001146_pt1 | contig 19925 bp, 7 predicted proteins | sample 0715_SJ02_MP02_2_FD_132447 | JGI IMG/M metagenome (GOLD analysis project Ga0187781, IMG submission 132447) | Tropical peat soil microbial communities from peatlands in Department of Meta, Colombia - 0715_SJ02_MP02_20_MG | ecosystem: Environmental > Terrestrial > Soil > Wetlands > Peat | place... | reverse complement strand
TCTGATATGGCTGCTGAGGTGATTCTGCAGAAGTCGTTCGCCGAAGAACTGTTGGGCAAGACGCCGCCGTTGGGATCGCCTGAGCCGAACGTCGCCGAATTGGCCCAGCCCCTTCTTGGCAAAGAACTGTTGATGGTTTATCCCCAGCGTGCGGCTGCCCCGCCACAAACCGCGCCTCGGCCGAATGAACCAGCATCCCCAGATGCCCCGGTTGGAGCGGCGTATTCCGTGATTTCGCGCGAACAGAAGCTTAAGATCGTTGGCATCTCCGATCTTGACGTGGAGAGCATGCGCGGTCCCATGCGCGCCAAAGTATTTCTGCCTTTGAAACTGGCGGAGAGCCTTCACGTCATGCAGCAGACCGATCTACGCGAGGTTGCGCGCGCGGCGAGCGGTGAGCCCGTTTATTCGTCGATTAGCGTACGGGTGAAGAATCCGACGCAGGTGCAGACCGTGGAAGACGCCCTCAAAAAGATGGGGTTCACGACACTTTCCATCCTCGACGCGAGCCGTAGCTTGCAGCAGGTGTTCAGGGTCCTGTATGCCTTTCTGGGGATCTTCGGCAGTCTTGCGCTGATCGTAGCATCGATCGGGATCGTCAACACGCTGGTCATGGCCATTCTCGAGCGCCGTCGCGAAATCGGCATTATCAAAGCCATCGGCGCCAGCGACGGAGACGTAATGTGGTTATTCTTCGCCGAGGCGGGCGCCATGGGCATTCTGGGCGGCGTCGTGGGAGTCGTTTTCGGATGGGCCATCGGCCAAGTGATCAATTTCGGCACCAATATTTACCTCAAGCACCAGTCTCTGCCTCCGGAACATTTTTGGGCCGTGCCGTGGTGGCTGGTAGTCGTCGCCGTCGCCTTTGCCTTTGCGGTGAGTTTAGTTTCGGGCCTGTATCCCGCAGTCCGCGCCGCACGGCTCGATCCCGTTCAGGCGCTGCGCTACGAGTAAACGGAACTGCATGATGCGGAACATTCGGCGCCGTCTTTTATTCGCTATCTTTCTGTATCAGCTGCTTGTTCCCGGTTCGGCTCGAGCTCAGAGCCGCATCGATTGCAGCGCCCTCAATAGCCGCATCCTTAAACAAACCGTTCACTATTGCGTTTACCTTCCCTCAGGCTACGATGCCGGCGCAAGTCAGCATCCCGTGCGCCGTTATCCGGTGCTCTATTTTCTTCACGGTCTGGGTGACAACGAGCAGACTCTGTTCAACAGCGGTGGCTGGACCCTGCTGGACGACCTGCGCAGCCATCAGAAGATGGGCGATTTTCTGATCGTTGCACCTGAGGGGCGGCGCAGCTTTTACATCAATTCGGCTGATGGTTCCGTCCGTTACAACGATTTTTTCTTGCGGGAGTTTCTGCCCTATATCGACCACGCGTATCGTGTTCTCCCCGGCCGCGCCGGGCGGGCCATCAGCGGAGTCTCCATGGGCGGATACGGAGCCTTGCGCTTCGCCTTCGCGCATCCGGAATTGTTTTCGGCGGTGAGCGCGCAGAGCGCAGCTTTGATCACCGAATCTCCTCGGCAACTCGACGCCGCATCGCAGGCGGGTTCGCCGCTGGGCGGCGTGTTGGCCGCTGTCTTCGGGAAGCCGATCAACGTCGCCCACTGGAACGACAACAATCCGTTTGTTTTGGCCAGGAAAAATGTCGCCGGCCTGAGAAAAATGGCGATCTATTTCAACTGCGGCCGGGATGACAACTACGGGTTTGAAACCGGGGCCGCACTGCTCCACGACGAAATGGAGAAGGAGGGCGTGCCCCACGAATATCACGCGTATCCCGGCGATCACAGCATCGGCTATTTCCTGTCGCACTTCGCTGAAGTGATGGAGTTCCATTCCCGGGAATTTGGCCTCTTGCCAGCTGCCCGCGTCTCAACTGAGCGTAGACACTGAGCTTGAAACGTTTTATATTGGCCACCGGATAGAGGTTCGTTCTGGTCGCCCATTTCGGCCGGTACGTGCGACTCTCGTCGCGTGGAATCCTTTTGGCCCCACCGGCGCAGAACTTCCCATGAACCCTCCCGTCACAATGCGGCAGATTGCGGAGCGGGCCCGAGTGTCCATTGGCACGGTGTCGCACGTAATCAACGATACGGCCAAGGTGCGGGAGAAGCTGAGGCAGCGGGTGCTGAAGGCCATTCGCAGCCTGGGTTATCAGCCCAGCCAACTGGCGCGCGGTCTGCGCCGCAACCAGACCAGCATGCTGGTCATGATCATTCCCGATGTGACCAACCCGTTTTTCCCCGCGGTGGTGCGCGGCGTCGAGGATGTTGCCTACAGTAGTTCTCTCCGTCTCGTGCTGTGCAATACCGACAACGACCCGCGCAAAGAGATCTCGTATCTGAACGAGCTGCGATCCTATCGTCCTGCGGGGTGGCTGGTGATTCCGGCCGTCGACAGCGAGATCGCGGCCCAGTTGAAATCCGCGGTCTCCGGAGCTTCCGTGGTCTGCCTTGACCGTCAGCCCAAGGGCTGGAACGGAGACGTGGTGCTTGTGGCGAACGAGGCGGGAGCGTATAGCGCCACGCGACATCTGCTGCGCATGGGCCACAGCCAGCTGGCCGTGATTACTGGCCCGTTACATCTGGCCAACGCGGTGGAAAGATTGAATGGATTCAAGCGCGCCCTTGCCGAGGCCAAGGTATCTATCGAACCGGACTATGTCCAGGAAGCCCGTTTCGAACGCGACAGCGGGTATCACGCGGCCAAGCGGCTGCTGGGAATGTTGCCCCGGCCCACGGCGATTTTTGCCTGCAATGATCTGATGGCGCTGGGCGTGCTGCTGGCGGCTCGTGAGCTTGGGCTGCACTGTCCCGAAGAGCTATCCATTGTGGGATTTGATAATCTCGATTTCGCTGAATTCACCGCGCCCGCGCTGACCACGGTGGGCCAGCCCGGCTATCAACTGGGAACTACGGCGGCGCGCCTTTTGTTGGAACGGATTGCCGGTCTGAAGCAGCCTCCGCAGAAAGTAGTTCTGCCGACTGAGTTGAAAATCCGCAATTCGGTTGCTCCTCCGCCCAGCGCGCATTCTGCTCCCGAACGGAAACCGAGCGAAGAGATAGCCGAGGTCCGTTAAACTCCAGTGAGGCCTCTCCGTTGAGGAGTGTTCGGTTTGGGGAAACCCCGTATCACAGAAATCGGCGGTTATTGGATCTGGTCCGCCCGGAGCAAAGCGCGATGACTGTGCGAACGGGCAGCACATCTTCTGATAATATTGACTGTAAGTCATTGAGTATAAAGAGTGGAGTGATGCGTGAGCGGTTGAAACCGGCAGTCTTGAAAACCTGTGCACTGGAGTTGGCCATCGCTTGTTGTATCCAAAGAGAATTTGGTAAGGAAGGATGGAGAAGGTCCACGACAGTCGCTGTGGTAATCGGAGAGGTGGCCGAGTGGTTGAAGGCGCCAGTCTTGAAAACTGGAATACGGGAAACCGTATCGGGGGTTCGAATCCCTTCCTCTCCGCCATTACCTTAGTTGTCTTGCACTTGCAAGCCGGTGATAGAGTGGTCTGCCTATGACCGGCAGCAAGCACTTGCGAATTACGCTTGCTTCCGGGATCGGAACCCCTTCTTTAGGTGGCGTTGATCGCGACCGTCGGCGGAGTGGCGTTACTCTGGGTCTTGCCGCTCGCGTCCGTCCCAGTGATCGTAATCGTGTAGTTCCCGGCAGGTGTACCGGAGTTCCCGCTGCTCCCCTGCCCGCCTCCGCAACTGGAGACGACGAGCACGCCGGCCAGCAATACCGAAAGCACCAGGAAGCTCACCAGCATCTTCCCCCGCGAACGGCCGGAGCCGAGGCACAGGCCGAGCAGCGCTAATCCCAAGATGGGCGGGAATATTGCATAAGACATCCGTGAAGGACGGAACATCGCTGCCGATGGGCCCACCGTCGTAAAGGTCAGCGTGGCAGTGGCTGCGCCGTTGGTCACGGACACCGGGCTTGTGCTGCCAAAAGAACACGTTGGCGCATTTGTGCCTGGGACAACGGGCGAAATGCTGCATGAGAGCGTGACGCTACCGGTGTAGCCGTTCACCGGCGTCACCATGATCGTTGCAGTGGACGAACCGCCAGGATTGACCGAGGTCGGACTGGCTGTTCCCGCCGAAAGCATGAATCCGGTGGGGGTTGGGCCGGCCAATGCTGCCCCTAGCACCACGACATTCCGGTTGTTGGGCAAAGTCAGGCTCTGCACCGTCTTGCTGCTGTTGAGCGTGAACGAGTAGCCGTAAAGGTAGTTGGTGGTGTCGTCTTGTCCGCCGCTGTTCGTGTCCCGGTAGGACATGGTCGCCACTTGCGATTCACCCGAGTAGCCTTGCGGGTAGCACCAATCGCTCAGGCTTTGAGTAAACGTGGAGGTCGTGCCGTCCGTGTAGGTCACAGTAAACGTCTGCGAAGTCTGGCTACCGTTGACTCCGGCAGCCAGCAGGTTCAGCGTATTGTACTGACCGGACGGAAGCGTGATGGTAATGCTGTTATAAACGTTCGGGTTGTTGGCCGCGCCAAACGTGAAGGCGCTCCCATTCCAGGTCCGCGAAGCTCCCAGCAGGTTGGAGGAATAGGCATACCCATCGGCGTCCAAGCTGGCACTGATAGGAAAGGTCGTGCCGTCAGTGTAAATCCCGCATAGGTTGTAGTGGCCCGATGACGACGGTCCAACCATAACGCCGATGGCCGAGCTCAGGATCAGACTGCCCGACGTGCCGGTGACAGTCACGGCTGTTGGAGTGCAACCTGTAACTGTGGCCGAGTCGCTCGCCGTCAAAGTCAGCGTGCTCGTAGCTCTGCCGCTAACGCCTGCCAGGTTGACGGATGCCGGGTTGAAAGACCCTGTTACTCCCCCCGGCAGGCCTGTCGCCGTAAGATTGACAGTACCGCTGAAGCCGTTGATTCCGGCGACCGTGATGGTGCCGGTTGCACTGCCGCCTTGACTAACAGACACTTCCTGCGTCGAGCCCAGAACAAAAGACGGGCTCGATGATAACGGCGTGGGGGACCAGTCGGCTGCCCACGTGGACGGAAACGCGCCCATCACAAAATTGAGTGTGCCGCCCGCTTCAATTTGCGCGTAAGTGATATAGGGCACAGTGAGCGCAGCCCCGTTCAATGTGGCCGATTGAATATAAATGTTCCTTGCGGAATTGTTAGTGGTTGTAATCGTGAAGATAGCTCCATTGGGTAAATTGAGCATTACCTGGGGGAACAATGGACTGCCGATCATGTAAACACCGGACGCAGGATTGACCGGATAAAAACCTAAATTGGTAAAGAACAACCAAGAGGAGATTTGCCCGCAATCATCATTGCCCGGAATTCCATCGGGCGCGTTGCTGAAATTGGCCAGTGCGGCGCGAACCTCACTTTGGGTTTCCCATGGCATGCTGCTGAAATCGTAGAGGTAGGGAAAATGATTCCCCGGCTCATTGTTGACCATAGCGTTCAAATTGGAGGTTTCGGTGGTCAGGAGGTTGTTAAAATAAGCTTTGTCCATCAAATCAACCAAGCCAGCCTCGTCGTGCATGACCGTGAATTGGTATTGGCCCTGTCCGCCTTCGCAGAATCCATAACCACCTCCGCCAGCCCATGTTCCGTCGGAATTTCTCGCTTCCATCAATCCGTCGGTAGGATTGAAAACATTCCGGTAATTGAGTGAGCGGTTGAGGAAGAAAGCATAATCACTGGTGTTGCCGACCGCCTGGGCGACTTGCGCCACGCTCCAATCCTCATAAGCGCCCTCGAGCGTGCGTGAAGCCGCCTCGGCGGTGTGATCATTGGCCATATAACCGATCTGCTCATACCAAGTGAGACCTTCACGGGCGTCGTAGGGTCCAACCGAGTCGCCCCAGCCATCCCAGGTGTTGGTTGTATCCCCGATCGGCGGAGTTGTAGCATCCTTATAAACCGCCGCATAAGCCGTGTTGTAATCGAACCCGTTGAATCCCTTATTGACGGCCTCGGCGACCATGGAATCGGCGTGCGTGCTGATCATGACGGAGGTGTAGGAGGGATTCGGCCATTTCGGCATCCATCCGCCTTCGTTGTAATCATTGAGCAACGCCTGAATCATATCGTTGATGCGCTCGGGACAAAAAATCGTCAGGAAACTGAACTCCGACCGAAATATGTCCCAACCCGAATAATCGGTGTAGGCAACGCCGCTGTGAACTGTATCGTCGAATGCGCTAAAATACTGCCCGTTTTCCGTAAGCATCCGCGGATACTGCATACCGTGAAACATCGCAGTATAAAACTGAGTGACTTGATCGCTCCTTCCACCCGTGACGGTGACCTCGCCGAGTTTTTGATTCCAGGTAGTTTCGAGATTTGTTTCGATGGTATTGAAATCCCAGTCCGGAATCTCCGCGGCCAGGTTCGCCTGGGCTTGCGCGATGCTGATAAACGAAGTTCCTACCTTGACCAGCACGGCTTCGTTGGCGGTTGTAGCGAACGTCGCATAAGCGCCGACATTGGTTCCGCTGGCGGTCGTAACACCCGGTTGCAGAGTCGTCCCCTGGTATGTGCCGCCGGAAAACGCTACGCTGATTTGAATGGCAAAGTACCCCTCGAAGTTAGGCAACTGCAGCGTAGTTGCCCCGGCAGTCTGCCGGTCGGGATTGTATCCGTCAATCTCCTGTCCGTTCGGACCGTTTGGGTTTACCGTGACATAGCCCCCGCCTACGCCTGCCCTCGTTGCTTCCACCAGGATGCTGGAGTTGCTGCTTGCCGGATAGGTGAATCGCATAATCGCGCAGTGATCGGTCGAGGTTAGTTCTCCGATGATTGGGATTGATGAGCCCGGGTTCATCGTAACGGAGTAATAGTAGGGGGTGACTGTTTCGCCGGAATGTGTGAACGGCAGTTGCCTCGCCGACGGCGTAGTTTGGATGCTGCCCACTTCCGGCATCAGCGTAACGTAGCCATAATCTCCCATCCAGATGGCCGGCTGATGCGTGCCGATGAAACCGGAAATATTGGTGTCTTCGTACGCGTAGGATGTGGAACCGATGCTGCTCTGGCGCGTCTGCGCCGTCCAGGTCGTCATGCCAAAAGGCGGCTTCACGTACGGCATGGTGTTGCCGTATTCCGTGGGACCCTCGTTAGAATTGGTGCCAGTTCCAATGTAGGGATTGACGTACTGAACATTTCCAGTCTGCGCTGCAACATTTCCGGTCTGTGCTGCAAAAGTCAGAATGAAGAGAATAGCCCCAATCGCAATTTTCTTTAATCCCATGGCAATCATCACTTTTTCCTCTGGCGCCAAGGAATTCAGTTTTGGCATCCCAGAGATTTGGGCAGTGGTGCCGAAACGGCACCACTGCCGAGGTTCACGAGAGCACACCTACGGCACGAGAGTCACGGCGAGGACCAGCACATCCCGGCTGGCCGGCAGGCTGAGGCTTCGCGCAGCCTTATTCCCGTCCAAGGCGAAGGAGTAGGCGTAGGCATGGAATGTCCCGCCGTCCTTCGATCCGTCGGCAGTCAGACGATAGGGCATGCTGGCCGCCACGGATTCGCCCTGGAAACTCCTGGGCGCAGCCCAGTCGCTCACGCTCTGCGTAAATGAAGAAGATGTGCCGTCGGCATAGGTGACGGTGAAATTCTGCAGTTCCTGATCGCCGTTGACCCCGACAGCGAGAATCCTGAGGCTGGTGAACTTCCCGGCCGGGAGAGCAACTGTCTTGTTCGTGACAACGTCCGGCGCGTTGGCCGGGCCCAGCTTGAACACGACTCCCTCACCGACCTGTTCGGTACCCAGCAGTTGCTTCGAAAAAGCGAATCCGTCTTCGTCCAAGCTTGCCGCAGGGGCGAATGTAGCGCCATCGTTATAAATCCCGGTGACGTTGTAGGCCGAAGAGAGATCAACTGGCACGGTTCCAGTCGAAACCGCAGTCACGGCGACTGTGCTAGTGACACTGTGAGACACATTGCCCGACGTTCCTGTGATGGTGGCTGTTGTTGCCGCCGGAGCCGCAGCAGCACTTGCGGTCAGCGTCATCGTGCTCGACCCGACAGTGCTCGTCGGCTCAAAAGAGGCTGTCACGCCTGCCGGCAATCCCGACACCGTCAGGTTTATCGTTCCACGAAAACTCCCCCAGGGCATCACAGTGACTCTGGTCGTGGCGCTTCTGCCCTGCGGAATCGATAGGTTCGTCGAAGAGGCCGAGAGGGTGAAATCACTCGGTCCGGCATTCAGCGAAGGAAGCTCATCGTACAGGGGCTGCGCTGGCATCGCTTCCAGATTCTCCTCGGCCACAGAGATGGCCAGAATGCGGATCTTGTCGTTGTTCGGCAGTTTTATCGTCTTCGCACCGGACGGCAAATCGATCGCGTAACCAAACAGATACGAGTAACCATAAGCAACATTCTTCCCCGCGGAATCATGGTGATGGTCACAGTACCAGGCCAGGTCGGCACGCTTGATGTAGCCCGGCTTCAGTCCGATCATGTCGCCATAGTTGTCGTTGGAAGTTTCTTTCGAGGTCCACTGACGGTCGTCCCACTGTCCGATGAATCCGCTCCAGTCCTGAATATTGAGTTCGGCTTTGTTGGAGCCGACTTCGAAGGTCGCTTTCCGATCGCCATCGGCCGAAGCTGCCAACAAGTAGACGCGATTGTAAGAACTGTTGGGCAGAGCGATCGTCTGGCCCTTGGCTACCAGCGCGTTGGGCACGCCGGTCTTGGCTGGGGCAAGCTGGAACTGCACGCCGTCGAAAGCAATCTCGGGGGGAAGCATCTCGGCTGGCAGCGCGTTGCCTCTGCCGTCAAACCCGGCATCGGAATGAGTGCCGTCGTTGCTGGCGGTCGCGAGATCATAGCGCAGCGTTACAGGAGCGGAGCGCACCGCCGCAACTTTCGTGGGTGCAGCGGCCAGCCGCACGGCGAACGTGCGCGGCTGATACGCGCTGAACGAAGTCACCAGGGCCCCGCCCGTCACGGTCGCTGGGCCGACCGGCTGCTCCTGTCCGTTGACTTCGCGTGCCGCCGTGATGGGCGCGGCAAACGACACTTGAACATCGGGCTGGGGTTTGCCAGCGAGCTCCACCAGCCGCACGATGACCTCGTCGCTTTCTTCAGCCTTTTTGAGCGCGAGGACGCGCACGCGCGGATTGCTGACCCTCAGCAAGGAAAACGTGCTGCCCAGCGCTCCGTCATGCTTTGCGGTGGCAAACGCGATAAGTGGAGCGTTGAGGCGTTGCGCCTGCCAGTCTGTCTGCGCCTCGCGCCAGCCCGCGGCATGTCCGGCAAGTCCGTAGAAGAACTCGTGGTGTCCGATATCCTGCGTCGCCTGGTCAGCATAACCTCCAGCTACGCCGGGAGTACGAATCAGCGTGAGGCGGATCGTGTTGTCAGTCGGCTTGTCCGATCCATTCTTGCAATCGGTGAGGATGGTAGCGCCGAACTCGCCGCCCATGTCGGTCAGATCGACCCACTGATGCGATGGCACTTCGAATTTCTTGGGCTCTGCCGTGGGACGTTCGATCGTGCCGATGTCCCAGTTATAGGTGGCCACGTGGTTTGACGCGGTGAGCGGGAAAGTCACCTTGAGGTTCGATTGCCGAGTGTTCCAATCAATGACGTTTCCAAACTCGACGCGTTTTCCTGCATCGCCCGCCGAAAGCCGGATAGTCTGAATGAAACGCGAGCCCGCAGTTTGACGTGAGACTTCGACGGCCACGCGTGCCGGTCCGTCTTCGACAACTCGAACTTGCGCCGGCCCTGCGACGAACGCTTTCGGCGCCGCTTGCTCTTGCTCCCAATCCATGTTCCAGGCCGGCCACTGCGCCGGATTGTCGTAGGAGATGGCGAGGCGCGCCGGTGCCGAGAGCAGTTCGCGGCCAATTGTCTTGTCGAAGATGCTGGCCACATCGCCGTCTGCATTCAGTCTGACGCGGTAGTACTGATTCTCCAGTTCCTGCTTCGACACTCGCAGCGCCGATTGGCTTTGGGATGCCGTACCGGCCTCGACGTCGTAGACTGCATAGCCGGCAGAAGGCACGCTGGCCACAAAGATCACCTTGCCGCCTGAAAGCTGCGCCGGAACTTCCTTTCCATCCGGACCGGTCACACGAACCGCTTTCAGCATGCCGCCGGGGAGGTCGACGCTGGCTTCAACCAGATCTTCGCGCGCGATATTGAGCGGATTGAATACCACCAGAGGCGCTCCCTTGGTCTGGGTGTTCAGCGCCGCGGCCACGGCCTCGCTGGCATTATTCAGAACGCCCGCGAACTGATTCATCGCGATCACATCGTCGTTCCACGCGAACTCGTACGACTTGGGCGTAGCGGTTCCGGCCGCGATGTCGTGGAAGTGTCCGCCCATCACCAGAGTCCAGGCATCATTCAAGCGCCGCAATGGGTACGGCCGGGCGCCCAGCCACTCCGCCGTAATCGAAGCCTTCTCCGCGGCGTCTGCCAGCAACTCCTCCTTCCTCAGCCAGCGTTTCTGATACGCCTGTGATGTCAGCGAGCCTGCCGAGTGATTCGTTAACTCCATCTCGCCCGTGTAGCGCGGCAGGCTGGCTGCCTCCGCCGGTGTGATGTCGAGGAACATCTGATCGGCCCTTGACGAGATCACGTGCACCGGCCCATCCCCCACCCTGACCGCGGGCCAGTCCGGATGCGGCCTCCCAGGAATAACGAATTCGCCCGCCGGCGGCAGGATGGCCGTTCCCTTGGTCACAATCGCTTCCAGCCGCTTCACCGAGTCTTCATCCGGAGTTCCGCCTTTGTCGCCGGTGCCGTAATAGTGATAGTCGGTGAATACGCCGCTGACTTTGCCGTTCTCTGCAACACGTGCGGCCCAGTTATCCTGATGTCGCTCGAATTTATTGTCCCGTTGGGCGCGAGCAAGAGCGCGCTCTTCGCTGCGCAGGGTGAAGTATTCGTGCAGTTCCTTCTGGTCGAAAGGCTGATGCGCCTGTTCGACCTGCTGCAGTTTCCGTTGCAAATCGCCGAGCTTGTTCTGCAGATCATTGAGGACCGGGTTGGGCGGTTCCGGCGGCAGCGGCTTGCTGAGATCGGTCTCGATACTGGAGCCGTAGCTTCCCGGATTGAGACCGGCGAGAATGCTCTCGCCATCGGGCCCAACCCAAACGCCCACATTGAATGGAGTTCCTTCCGGGGTTTTCTCCACGGACTGCGGGCCTCCGCCCGGAGCCGACGAACCCCACACGAGCTTCTGTGTGGAGAAGCCTTTCACCCCGGAATGCGCGAGGATGGTCGGCAGCGATGCGGGAAATCCAAAACAATCCGGCAGCATGTATTCCGCGCTGGCTTTGCCGAACTCCCTGCGGAACCAGTTATTGCCATACAAGATTTGCCGGATAATCGCCTCGGCGCTGGGCGCGTTGACGTCGCCTTCTTCCATCGACGATCCCGCCGGGAACCACCGGCCTTGGTCCACGTACTTTTTCAATTTCGCAAAATCAGCGGGAAAATACTCCTTCATGAAGCGGTAGCGATTCGCCCCGCTGAAATTGAAAACGTAGTGCGGATACTTGTCGAACAGCTGGAAGTTATCCTCCATGGTCGTGCGAATGTACTCGTCAATGACCTGGGGATACTCCCACCGCCACTCAGTATCCAGATGCGCATAGCCGACCACATAAAGGGTCGGTTGCTTGCTGAGATCGGGCTCGTCGCTCGTTTGGGCGCGAGCGCCCGCAGACAGGAGCAGGCATAGGACAAGTGAAGTTGCAAACACTTTGCCAGATGATTGCATCGTATCCTCCAGAAACCATTTGAGAACCCGCTTTTCGTCAGCGGAAAAAAACCAAATTCAGCATAACCTCTAAGGAAGCAACCCATACACATCCACTTCGCCACGCGTACTGACATACACTTTGCCGTTGGCGACGGTGGGCGGAACAAACTTCACGGCGTTCCCGGCCTGGTCGCGGTTGTTAGCCGCCATCGAGCTGTTCCAATATTCAATCGCGAGATTCGTCGCGTCGTAGGCGTGCAAAACCGCGGGCCCAACGCAAGATGAAGGCACAGGAACTTGAGAGCAATTGGTCGATCCCCCGTCCGCATTCGGATTGGCGTAACCGTAAGCGCTGGCATCAATCGCCCAGACGATGCCGTTAGCTGAACCCTGTGAAGATACCGAGGGTGACGCGCCGGGAAAATTGAAATAGTGCTCGGATTCGGACACCGGGGCCGTCTCGAAGCTTCCCGTCGCGGGGTTGAAAGAGAACATCTTCAAGTAGTCGCCCGCGCCGGTGCTGTCGAGACTGCCGGCAAAGTACAGGCTGTTCTGCCAGAACGCTGGAGTGCCATAGAACCCAGAGGGCGATCCGACGAAGGACTGCACGATCTGACTGTTGCTGCCGGAGCAATTGTTGGCTTGAAGGTGTCCCATGTCATCGCGATTGATCAGATAGATGACCCCCTCTTTGCCCATCTGCACGAGCAGGTGCGGCACAGGTCCGGCAGTCTGATCGGGCAATAACACGGGTTCACCCGCGCCCAGATCGGTATCCGTATTAGCGAGGCAGGATTGGTCATCCGGGGTAAACCAATCCACCAGGCTTAGGTTTTCGCCGTTGGATGTGGTGCCGCTGAAGAGCGCAAGTTTGAGGACGCTGTCTCCGTAATCGTTGTCCGGCATCGTCATCACGTTGGCGTCGAACACGCCATTGCCGGTCGCGATGTAGAGGTTCCCCGAGCTGTCCACAGCGGGTGCACCGCCGGCGGCCCAAATGCCGCCCTCCCCGCCGTTGGGTGAGGTGTTGAACACGGCGGCTTGCTGTTGCACATTGGCGGCGCTGTAACCGATGAGCCAACCATGCCAGGGCGGCGCGTCCTCATGCGCCGACCACCCCAGGTAGACCGTTCCCTCTGCAAGGGCCAGCCCGAGTCTCTGATTCTGCATCTGCGCGCTGAATGAGACCGTGCTGCCACCGTCGCCCACTCCCGGAACCGACGCTGCAATGCTCACCGGAGCGTTGAACTTTTCATTTCCGTTGGCCAGGTCCAACGCGTGCAGCCTTTGATAGAACGTTCCCTGCGCACTGTTCTGCGATTTGCTGGCCAAATAAATGGTGCTCGTGGTGGGATCGATCACGGGCGTTCCTGTGACTCCAACTTCCGGGTAAAGGTCCCCGTATCCGTAGCCCACATCGTTCCAGACCACTGGCGTCTCTCCGGAAGTTCCTCCATGCAGGGTATCCAGCAGATTGACTTGCCAGTAGGTCACGCAAGGACTGGCGTCGGCGTCAAAGGCGAAAACGGTGTCGTGCTCGGTGGCAACGAAGATCACATTGTGGATGCCCCCGGCGATACTGAAACTGGGCACCCAAAGCGGCTGCGTGAAAACCGCGCCTTCTCCAGCCTGTGCTTCGGAGGAAGTGGCCGTCGCACAGGAGAACAATTTGCCGAATGTGTACGTACTCAGGCTGCTCGGAGCAAGGGCATATTCTTGCGAGTTGGTGCCATCCCGGGAGAGATCGTTGTGGTGTGTGAAGACGCCGGCAAGATCGGTCACGCCCACGGTGGCGGAAGCCAAATCCGCGGAATTAGCCACGCTGGTTGCCGTAACCGTATGTGTGCCGCCGCTGCTCGGCGGCGTATAGAGACCGCCGGAACTGATCGTCCCTGTGGCGCTGCTGCCGCCCGCCGTACCGTCCACACTCCATGTAACGCTGAGGTTTGTCGTTCCCGTCACCGTCGCCGTGAACTGTTGTGTCTGCGTGGTGGTGACGACAGAAGCAAAGGGGGGCGAAACGTTCACGGTCACGCTCGGCGGCCCTGGCGGCGTGGTGCCACTGCCACCACAGCCCGCCAACCCCAGTGCGGCGGCGAGAATGATCCCGGGCCTGACATCACCGAAGATTCCCACGATATGACAGTCCCCCAAATGAGTTTTCAGAACTCGCTCTCTGCTTATGCCCAGAAACTATACCGAAGCACTTCGCAAAAATCACACTGCTTGCCACGCCCCACGAGAAAACCTGAGGCAGCCGAACACCAGGATCGCGGCCCTAATCAGCAAATGCTTCCTATCCATGGAAGCCGTTGATCCTCCCCAAAAAGACAACCAGCAAAACGCACGGCCGAATGACCTTGACAAGCTCATGAAGCCGAAATCTCCATCCCCGCTATCACTGCGGCTGCGGCCACAACGGTATGCACTGGGTCTGCGATGTGCTCCATGAGCATTCGCTGGGACACGTAGATTGAGTGCCTCCCGTAGCGATCGCGTCCTGGTAATCGCCGCTTTGCAAATCCGCTAACTGCGCGGAATATGATGCCCCTGCTCCCTTGGCGGCCCGAATCGAACAATGCGCTGCAGCTATCTCCCAGACTGCCGTGGGATCCACGGTGTACGGTGGATACGTGCATTGTGGGTCCGATGACGGACAGTTGAAGCCCTGCGACGGCAAGTCATACGATCCTACCCCGTCGTTGACAAACGTTTGTGTCTGATCGGTGGTCGTCCCGAAACCCATCTGCAAGTAGGCAATCACATATTCACTGAGTTGAGCACTGAAGTCGTTGTCGCCGGTAAAGTTCGGGTCCTCCGAAACGTTAGGCCACGAGATTCCGTCCTCTACGACGTAGTTGAACGCATTGGTATAGGCGGGAAAACCGCTGCATGGCGAACCCGTGCAGAACTGAGTGAAGAAGTTAATGAACATCGCGACTTCAGGATCATAGCCGGAAGGATTCTGGCTCTGGTTGTCGAACCGGTTCTTCTGCGCCGTCGCCGAGAGCAGCAGAATCTGGTTATTTTGCGCTGTCCCGATCGCCTCCATGATCTCGTAGTCAAACGCGTTAGGGAAGGGACTGCGATCATCCGCCCACCAGTCGGTCGGCCAGCCCCCCGAGACGATACCAGTGTGGACATTAATGGCCTCGTGCAGAGTAAGCAGGTATCCCCAGTACCCGGTGATCGCGGCATTGGTGACCGGATCATTGAATGTGTTGTAATACGCGTCCCCTGTCACGGTGTTGCAGTAAGAGCCGCCACCAAAGTCGCAGCCGGTGGAAGCTCCGCCAAATGGCTGCTTGACTTCGACAATGAAGGCCTGGCTGGGCAGATTCGCCTTCTGAAACAGCGAACGCAGATACTGGATAACGGCGTCGCTATAGGCATAGAACGGCCCGTTGTAAAACGTGGTGTAGTTCGCAGCATAGAAGTTGGTATCAATACACCATTCCGAGAGCGCCGACTGATAGGTCATAACGTAGTCAATACCGCCAGCCGTACCGCAGTTACCGACGATCCCGGGGAATTGCACGGTTACTGTGCCACTGGCGCTCTTGGTGCTGTCAGTTACCGAGGTTGCTCTAAGGGCAACGGTTTCAGTTGATCCTGCAGGAAGTGATGACGGTGCCGTATAGGTGGTGCTGCTGCCGCTGGCCGTTTGGATTGGGCTGAACGAACCGCACGATCCTGTGGGTGAGCAACTCCAAGTCACTCCCGCGTTGGCAGGATCGTTGGATACAGTGGCGGTCATACTTGCCTGTTTACCGATCACTATCGTAGAGGGCGGCGCGGTCGTCAGTGAGACGGAAATGGCAGGGACAATACTGACGCTCGCGCTCGCGCTCTTTGTACTGTCCGTAACCGAAGTCGCCGTAATTGTCACGCTTCCGCCCGAAGGAACCGACGAGGGCGCGGTGTACGTGGTGGCATGTAAGGTGACGGTCTGAACCGGGTTGAAGGAACCGCACGCGCCCACTGGAGCGCAGCTCCAACTCACCTCGTTCGTGGACGGATCGTTGGATACCGTTGCTGCAATCAGCGCGCTTGCCCCCGCACCCATGGAAGACGGCGGGGGGATAGATATCGCAACCGCAATGGAACCACCCGAGCCGGAACTGGAACTGCTGCCCTTGCCGCCGCAGGCTGAGGTTCCTGCCACAACAACCGCTAGCAGAACAAGCAAGAAAATTCGGTACTTCATGGCCCGTCCTTCCGAGGCAAGCCCTTCAGGAACCGTTAAGAACCTCAGGTTCTAGTTGACGGTAACTGTTACGGTTGGCGCAGCGCCGGTTTGCGTCACACCATTGGCATCCTTGCCTGTAATCGTGATCGTGTAGGAGCCCGCAGGAGTACCGCTGCTGCCGCTTCCACCACCTCCGTTACTGCTGCTACTGCACGCCGGCATAATAAACGCGCCGGCCAGCGCGATCCAAAGCAGCAGAATGCTCAGTAATTTCTTTTTGCGTGAAAGCGAACCAAAACCCGCACCAACCAGCGCCAGGCCCGGAATCGGCAGCAACAGCGCGTAGAACGCGCTGCCACGCCTGAGCAGCTCCGCAGAAGATCCAACGGTGGTGAAGGTCACAGTCGCGCTGCCCCCGCTGCTGCTTACTGTGACTGGACTGGTGCTGCCGAACGAACAGGTTGGAGCTGGCGTGACCACCGGAGCGATAGCGCAGGAAAGCGTAACGCTGCCCGTGTATCCGTTGGCTGAGGTTACAGTCACGGTAGCCTGCGACGAACCTCCCGGACTGATTGTCCCCTGAGTTGCTGTTCCTGCCGCCAAGGAATAGCTCGCAGGAGGCGTAACCGTAAGGTTGACCGTGGTGTTCTGGATCAGATTACCCGATGTGCCTGTGATGGTCACTGCGGTCTGCCCGGTCGCCGCCGTCGCGCTCGCGGTTAATGTGAGCGTGCTCGTGGTGGCCGTGCTGGCGGGATTGAATGCAGCAGTCACGCCACTGGGCAGACCGGACGCGGACAAACTCACCGTGCCGCTAAAGCCGCCGGTGGGCGTCGCTGTGATTGTGGTCGTGTTGTTTCCGCTCTGCGCGACACTGATGGGGTTAGGAGCGGCGGCGAGTGTGAACCCCGTTGTCACCGGACCGGATAAAGTTGCCGCCAGCACCACGACATCGCGGTTGTTCGGCAAAGTCAAGCTTTGCACCGATTTGTTGGTATTCAGCGCAAAGGAATAATGGTACAGGTAGAAAACCCGATTGTCGGGGCCGCCAGCAGTGTCGCGGTAGGGCATCGCCACTGCTACCGACTCGCCGGGGTTGCTTCCAGTGCTGACGCAGCCGTTGCCATTCAGCGCACTGCACCAGTCGCTGAAACTCTGGGTAAATGTTGAACTGGTGCTGTCGGTGTAGGTGACCGTTACGGTCTGCGACGCTTGATTGCCTTCAATCCCGGTCGCCAGCATTTCCAGATTGGTGTAGTAGCCTCCGGGGAGCGTGATCGCTGCGCCGGGGGTGCCGTAGACGGCGTCGAGCTGATTCGCCGGCCCGTAGTTGAATTGCGTACCGTTGAAGTCCAGCCCCGATCCCAGCAGATTCGCTGAGTACGCGGACCCTACTCCATCCAGACTGTTGGTCGCGGTAATGGAGGATTCGTCCGCGTCGTCATAGAAAGCGTATACGTTGTATGGAAGATCGACTTGCGTTCCGGCGCCGCCGCTGGTCGGGGGATTCGTGAACACGTTGATGCCCGTTGTCTGCGGACTGGATCCCGACGCTGTCCCGGTGATGGTGACGGCGGCGGGCTGGTTCGCCTCTGTTAGCGTGGCCGTGGAGGTCGCTGTAAACGTCGCCGAAAAGGTCGGCGAGCTGCCGGAAAATCCCGCCGTGACCCCGCTGGGCAGGCCCGATGCCGCAAGGCCGATCGTCCCGGTGAAACCGTTGATCGTCGTCGCCGTAACCGTTGCGGTGGCGCTCCCGCTTTGATTCACTGATATGCCTGCCGGTGCCGCACTCACTCCCACGAAAGCCGGCAACTCGACCGTCACGTAGGCTGTCTGCGTCAAAACGTTCGGGGCAGTGCCGCTGGTTCCGACCACCGCGATCACATATGTTCCGCCGGGAGTCGAACTCGTGGTCGAGACGTTAAGGGTTGTCCCGGTGAGAGTGGCCGATAGACCAGTTGGCGCATAGCTTGGCGAGCCCGTGCCCGGGATTACTACCGCCAGATTCGCTGCGGCGTTGAAGCCGTTCACCGGAGTAACAGAAATCTGACTCGTCCCGGGGCTGCCACCCGCAGTGAGCGGCAGCACGCTCGGCGAGGCCGAGATCGTAAAGTTGGCATTCGTCGTGGCGGGGAAAAGAGCGCTGAACGCGGTCGGTCCGTTTGGAGTGCCCCATCCGGTGACGAAGTCAAGACCCGTCACTGCATCAAAACCCTGCACACCGTCGGAAAGGCATCCGTAACCGGGGTATGTGCAGGTCAGTACCGGGTTACTGTCACTGGGATTGCTGCCCGAGGTGATGTCATGGAACACATTCGCATAACTCGCAGAACTTTGACCGAGGCCAATGGGATAGATGAGCGGATTCAGGAAGCCGAGTGGCGCGTTGCTGCCGGTAGAGGTCGCGTTGGATGCCGCCTGCTGATTGATCAACGCCACGAACGCTGCCCACCGTGGCGCGGCCAGGCTGGTCCCTCCGATTCCTCCCTGACACGAACCGTTGGCACAGAAATAGTTGTCGGTGTTCGCCTCCGCCGAGACATCGGGGATATTGCGATAGCTGGGATCGCCATTGTTCGACGTGTTGATAGCTGTCTTCTGATCCCAGAGAAAGTTGGGCGCACCTGTCGGGATGGGGGACTGCGAGTTCCATCCCCCGCCGCTGCCGCTCCAGCCCGTCTCAGACTGCCAAGCCCCACCGGCGCTGGCGGTGGTCAGATCTGTTCCGCCGGCGTCGGTAATGTTCGGACTATTCCCCGGGTATCCTCCGCCGCCCGAATTGGCGCCCGCATCGCCCGAGGCAACGAAAGAACTGATCCCCTGCGCCGCCAATTCTTCGAACACGTCTTCGTAGTCTGGCGACGAACTCGGGGTGCCTCCCCAGCCAAACGAGATGCTCAGTTGCTTGGCTATATTGTCGGAAGCCGCCTGTTCGTATGCGTTGAGTGCATCCGTCGAGGGACCGTTGGTTTCGTAAACCAGCAGCGCCGATAGATTGGGCGCCATCGAGATCGCCTGCTGGATATCAATGGCCTCCTCGCCATCGTCACAGCCAACACCGCAAATTCCGTTAACGCCCACAAGCACGTTCACAATGGGAACATTCAGTGGTTGATCGAGACTGGTGAAATAACTGAAAACGTCGCCCAGCCGGTAGGGACCCAATTCAATCAGTCCCACCACCTGACCCGTTCCGTTCAGCGAGGTTCCGCCGCCGTAAGCCGTGCGCATGTCGCTTCCCAGAAATTGGCCTCCGGGCCCGGAGCCTGTCTGATTGCTGTGCACTCCGGCGTTCGGCGAAGCTTTTTTCAGCATGGGGCGAGGAAGGTTGAACGTGCTCAAACCTTCGACGCTCAACACGGGCAGTCCCACTTCAACCGTGGGTTCCACGTCTGGGGCATAGAACGTCCGATTTTCCGTCGGGTGCCGGTAGATCTGCATTTTCACTTGAAAGGCTTGTTCGACATCGGCAACCGTGCCGCTGACATCCACAACCAACCGGTTAGCGAACGTGTGGGTCACTTTCAAACCATGAGACTGCGCGAACCCGATCACCCGCTCATAGTCCGCCAAGGTAGGGCCGAACCGCTCGGTGAACTGCTGTACTGTCAGGAAGCGCCGGTAGTTCGGACTGGCCGGGTCGTAGAGTTGCTGCAACAGCGCGTCGAGTTGTTCCTCATTGCGCAAGGGCAGCGAAATCGCCAGGCTCAATGTCTGTGAGGCCGGCATCCGCCCGATAAGCTTCGCGTCAGCAGGCGCTGCTATATGGGTCTGCAGCACCTGCAGTTCTTGCGACTGCACAGGTTTTGGTACCAGCGGGAACACAACCGCGCACGCTGCCACCACGAGAACGGAACCAGCCTGAGCAAATCTACGCATCATCTTAGCCTCCTTGGTTAGTTGTGCGCGATTTGCGAACAACCCGGTGAAGAAATGAGGCGGAATGAGCCCTCATCGAGTGTGACTCTTCCAAGAACTGCGAACCCGAGACGAGACCGAGGTCTCACCCCGGATCCGCTAAG
>Ga0187781_10001145_pt1 | contig 19926 bp, 17 predicted proteins | sample 0715_SJ02_MP02_2_FD_132447 | JGI IMG/M metagenome (GOLD analysis project Ga0187781, IMG submission 132447) | Tropical peat soil microbial communities from peatlands in Department of Meta, Colombia - 0715_SJ02_MP02_20_MG | ecosystem: Environmental > Terrestrial > Soil > Wetlands > Peat | place... | reverse complement strand
TTCAGCCACATGGTCAAGGATGGGCTCGAGACTGGATTCGTGCGTAACTCGGGCCACTTGCAGATCCAGCACCGCGGTTACTATCTCTTTGGCAGCGGCAATCCGGCCGCGTACGGAATACGCGACTACGCTCGCATCATCGAGCAAGTCAAGGCCGATCCGGTACTGGCACCCATGCTGACGGTTGTGACGCCAATTCTGCAAATGGGCGGCATCGCCGGCAATTTTGCCGCCGAACGCTCGAAGACCGTTTTCGCCACCGGCTACGTTGTAGCCGATCAGAACCGGTTGCACGAGTGGAACGATTACCGGTTTCCCGCGCCGCCGCGCTATTCGGCGCTGACCGACTCAAACCCGGACGCGGCCGTGATCGGCCTGGGTGTTGCCCGCATCCTGGAACTGTGCGCTCCACTGAACATTCCCAACTGTCCTTTGCCGGAAGACACCTCTGCTCGCAGCGGCGCTAGCATGCCTGCGGACATCGCGGCGCTCACTGGCGGTGAGCCCGTGGCCTCACCGCAGGAACAAACTCGTATCGAGCTATTAGTGGCCACCGCACAGGGTCTGCCCAACGTCGGCGAACTGCACGTGCTCAAGGCCGAATCGTTGGGCATCAAGGAGCTTGATGACGTGTATGTGGCGATGCATCTGGCCAGTGCCCAGCAGCTGGTTTTCGGGCGCCAACCGCATCAGGCCACGGCCGTCATTTTGCAGCTGCAGCACACTGACCAGATTCCTGCGGCGCGGACCCAGCTGCAGCAGTTGCTCGATCGCGAATTTGGACAAGACAAGCTGGAGATTCAAGACTTTGGCGCGCTCAATCCGATGTACGGACAAACGATCACTTTTTTTAACACAATCTTTACTTTTATCGCGCTCTTAATTGGGGTCATCGTGCTTTTCACGGTCGGCAATACGATGAGCACGGCGGTTGTGGAGCGAACCGTAGAGATTGGCACGCTGCGCGCCATGGGTCTGCGGCGCAGTGGTGTGCGCGACCTGTTTGTGCTCGAGGGGCTGATACTCGGTGTCATCGGTGCGCTGGTGGGCGTGGCGGCTTCCATTGCTGCCGCTGCTTTGATTAACCACGCGGGCGTGTACTGGACGCCGCCGGGGCGGGTGGAGCGCATTCCCCTAACCTTGGACGTGGCAGGAGCCAAGGCATTGCTCCTCGGCTGCGCGGTGGGCTTGACCATCGTCGCCACCGTCTCGGCCTGGCTGCCGGCGCGACGTGCCGCGCGACTAAATATCGTCGAGGCGTTGCGCCATGTTTGATCGCCTCATGTGCGCGTTCGCCGGCGCGACATTGCTGCTTGCGTCGGTCGCCGCGTTGGCGGCGCCTGACGCACAGTCGATTCTCGCGGCAAGCGACGCAGTGCGCAATCCGGACAAACCATTTGGACTTACGGTCTTGTTGATCGAGTACCGCAACGGGCGGCAGGTCGGCGACAACACGCTGCAGGTGTACTCGCGTGCGGACCCAAGCAGCGGGCAGTTTCGCAGCCTCGTGCGCTTCGTCGCACCGCCTCGCGATGCGGATAAATTGATGCTAAAAAACGGCAATGACATGTGGTTCTTCGACCCATCGAGCAAGGCCACGATCCGCATCTCACCGCAGCAGCGGCTGTTGGGACAGGCAGCCAACGGCGACGTCGTGACCGTCAATCTGGCCAAGGACTACCACGCGGAACTGGCGGCGGAGGAGGACGTGCAAGACGGCGATCGACAGATGCGCCACTGCTACAAGTTGGCCGTGTCCGCAACCGCACCAAACGTTACGTACGATCACCTGGAAATGTGGATCGCGGTGGGCAGCAACCGACCGGTGAAGGCACGCTACTACTCGGAGTCGGGTCGGCTGTTAAAGACTGCCTACTTTCGCCGATTCCAGACGCAGTTAGGTGGCGAGCGGCCGACCGAAACGATCATCATCGATGGCCTGGATCCGAACTGGGTGACCGTGATGCGCTACTCCGATTACGCCTGGCGCGAGGTGCCGGAAGTGTGGCTGCAACGAGATTTTCTGCCGCGTTTTAAACCGGAATAGATGCGCTTGTCCCATTTCGTGGACGGTTGCTTGTACCCAGGCCGTTTCGCTCCACGGAGCAGCGCCGCCGCAGCGCTTTGACCATCTTACTTGGTTGGCATGACCTTCCTCGCACGATTCGGCAAAACTTGCACCCTGGGCCTGCTGTTGCTTGCTGCCGCAGTCAATGTGCTCGCACAAGACGATGAGGCGGCCGCGCTCGGTCTTGCGGATCTCACTCCGGAGAGCGCCGCCCACCCGCGTTCCTGGCGCCTTTTCGTTGAGGGTGCGTTTGAGCAGGCGTACATGCACTTTGGTCTTGCCGATGAGCAGTTGCATCGTGCGACGATCGATCTGCAAGTCGACAAGACGCTGTCAGGAGATTGGCGTGTCGTGTTCGCTGATCGCCTTGATATGGGAGATGTGGAAAATCTCAACGGTGCCGCCAGTATCAGCGATGTCAACACACTCAAGGAGGCTTACGTCAGCTGGGCCGCAAAGACCAGCTTGCTATTTGACGCAGGTCGCATCAATCCTCGGTTGGGTGCTGCCACCGGGTACAACCCGACGGACGAATTTCGCAGCGACGCAGTGCGTTCGGTCGATTCCAGTGATCCGGTGAGCTTGCGCGAAAATCGCATGGGCAGCGTCATGCTGCGCGGCCAAAGTCTGTGGACCGGTGGTTCGCTGACCGCGCTGTTTTCGCCGAAGCTTGATAGCCACGTCAATACGGCTGGCTACAACGTCGATCTGGGTGCGACCAACCATGAAGACCGATGGATGCTCATTGCCAGCGAGCAGATCACGCAAAGCGTGAACCCGCAGCTTCTTGTTTGGCGCGAGCAAGATAACGCACCGCAGTTTGGTTTGAACCTAACCGGACTTCTCGGAACGGCCGCCGTCGCGTACCTGGAATGCTCCGCCGGACGAAGTCCTTCGCTTGCCGCCGAGGCTATGGTATTGCCACCGGATACGGCCTTTCGTTCCCGGCTGGCCGGCGGCGCGACCTATACATTCGAGAACAAATTGTCGCTGACCGCGGAATACGAATACAGCGGCGCGGGCGCGGACGCTTCGCAATGGCGCGCACTGCAGGCAGGACCACTGGCTGCCTACGTGCAGTTGCGTGTTTTTGCGTTCGATGCCCAGGACATGGTCACCCGCCGCGCGGCGTTCATCCTTGCCAGTTGGCAGGATGCGGGAATACGAGACCTCGATCTTAAAGCCTGGACGAAGGTCGACCTTATCGATCGCAGCCGCATGATCTGGCTCGAGGCGCGGTATCACTGGCGCCGCGTCGAGGCCGCGCTGCAGCTGCAATACGATTCGGGTACCGTCCTAAGTGACTTTGGCGCGCTACCGCAGGCGCGTATCGGCACTGCACTGCTCCGCTACTATTTTTGAAATGCCCACAAGCACCACGCCAGATGAGCTGCGCGCCGCGCAGCCTTTAGCAAGCTTGATAGCAAAGAAGTACGCTGCCGCTGCGAAAACTTCTTGTCAACGTAAGTTGCAGACTTTGCCGATGCCGTATGCCCTTGCAAATCGGTGTGCCACTGCCGAGCAGCACCGGGTCAATCATGATCTGATATTCATCAATCAGACCCTGATCGGCGAATTGGGAAACTACGCTGCCACTACCCAGCAATGTCATGTCCTTGCCGGGCAAGAGTTTCATCTTGCGTATCTCCTCCCCAATATCGCCCTTGACGAGCTTTGTGTTGCTCCACTGCGGTCTTTGCAGCGTCCTTGAGAACACGATCTTCTCGCCGCTATTCATCGCCTGCGCGATAAGCGGAGTTTGCTCAATTGCGAAGGGCGTTTGCCAAAAACTCGCCATAAGTTCATATGTGACGCGTCCGAACAAAAGCACACTTCCCAGACCCAGCATTTGGGCGGCAAATTCGTTTTCTTCCGTGCCATGCCGATGCCAGCTGATGTCGTGATTGGGCCCTTCAAAATATCCGTCCAGCGTTATGAAGTTAAATACCCTAAGCTTTCTCATTCGAGACTCCGAGAATTTGGCGTAGTGCAATACAAGGCGAATTTCGCGGGCGCGGACGCCACGCACCCTCCCACCTCGCCCAAGGAAGATCTTGCGCAATCGCAGTCGCGCAAACGACCACGATGCGAGGTGAAGATTCTTGTCTTCTGGGCCGACGTCCGATGCGGTTTGCCGGTTCAAGAACTCACTTTGGGGTAACCCACCGTCTGCGAGACCAACACTTGCTGATCGTGGGTCAGCCCGAGTGCATCTGCGATTGCGGCTCGGTCGATCCAAGCGCGCACGACAGCGGCCAATCCATTGCTGGCGGAAAACAGGTAGACATTTTGCGCAATCGCACCGGCAGCAAACCATGCATAGCGCTCGCGATGCTCCACTGGCACAAGTCCCATGCGCCGATGATCGGCGATGTACACAAGATCCAGCGGCGCCTCATCGACAAAGTCCTGGTAACCGGTAACTCGGCGCAAGTCGCTTGCCGCCAAAAGACACAAACGGTTCGCTGCCTGATCGTAGCGATAGGCTCCGGAAGGTAGCGCGAGAACGACGTCGATCTCCTGAGCGTCAAGTGCCGACGGCGCAGTACGCCCGCCGCTGGAGCGGTTGCGTCCATAAGCCGCCCAAAGCAGCGAGGACAGTAGCGCCAAGGGCAACGCATCCGCAGCGAACTCGCGCGCCGAACGGCGTCGTTCGAGCGCCTCCATCAAGGGAAGTCCACCATGCGTTTCGGGTGGAGGCAAGGCGATCGTGTCGGCCGACGAACCCTTTGCGGGTTCGGGGCGAAGCTTGCCCATCATGCCCAGCACAAGTTTTGTCAAAGTCGCCATTGCCCCTCCGCGCCTTTCTTTGCAGAGCCTTTCATTTTGCTCGCAACGCCCGCTCCCAGGCCCCAGAAAGCCTCCGAGATCCTACGGGATTGGCCGATTGCCCCCGATCTGTTTAGGATAGCAACCGCAAGTAACCAGGAGGAGATGCAAGATGGCCAATAGCCCCACGCAGTATTTACTTGACGCAAAGCGCATGCCGACCCACTGGTACAACATCGCGGCGGATCTTCCCGTGCCGCTGCCGCCAGTGTTGCACCCAGGCACTCTAAAGCCCATAGGTCCGAGCGACCTCGCTCCGCTGTTTCCGATGGAGCTGATCGCACAGGAAGTCTCCACCGAGCGACAAATTCCGATTCCTGAGCCCGTACGAGAAGTTTATTGCCTCTGGCGACCAACTCCGTTACATCGCGCGCACCGCCTCGAAAAGGTGCTGGGCACACCCGCAAAAATCTACTACAAGTATGAGGGCGTTTCCCCGGCCGGCAGCCATAAACCCAACACCGCAGTGCCCCAGGCCTGGTACAACGCGCAGGCAGGGATAAAAAAACTCGCGACCGAAACCGGCGCGGGACAGTGGGGATCGGCACTCGCTTTTGCGGGCGCGCTATTTGGAATCGATGTGACCGTGTTCCAGGTGCGGGTCTCCTACGACCAAAAGCCCTATCGTCGCGCGCTGATAGAGACATACGGTGCACGCTGCATCGCGAGCCCGTCGATGGAAACAAATGCTGGTCGTGCCGCCCTGGCAAAACAGCCCGACCATCCTGGCTCGCTGGGACTGGCTATCAGCGAGGCGGTGGAAGTCGCGGCGACACACGACGATACCAAGTACTCTCTGGGATCTGTTCTAAATCACGTGCTGCTGCACCAGACCATCATTGGCCAAGAGGCCATGCTGCAAATGGAGATGGCTGGTGACGATCCGGACGTGATCGTCGGTTGCACGGGCGGGGGTAGCAATTTTTCCGGGCTTGTCTTCCCGTTTCTCGGCCAGCAGCTGCGCGGGGGCAAAAAGCGTCGCATTATCGCCGTGGAGCCCGCGGCCTGTCCGTCGCTAACGCGCGGCAAATACGCCTACGACTTTGGCGATACTGCACACTTGACCCCCTTGGTGAAGATGCACACGCTTGGCAGCACGTTCACACCACCGGGCTTTCACGCGGGCGGCCTGCGCTACCATGGCATGGCACCGCTGGTAAGCCATCTGAAGCAACTTAAGCTGCTGGACGCGGTCGCGTACGATCAAGTTGCGTGCTTCGAGGCCGGGGTGCAATTTGCGCGGGCCGAGGGCATTGTTCCCGCACCGGAGGCCAATCACGCCGTCAAGGGCGCGATCGCTGAAGCGTTGCGATGCAAGGCCGAGGGTAAGAGTCAGGTGATTTTGTTTAACCTCTGCGGCCACGGCCATTTCGACATGAGCGCCTACAGCACGTATTTTGCGGGCAAGCTCACGGATCAGTCGTACGACGAATCCGAACTCGCAATGGCCCTGGCCGGATTGCCGGCAGTACCCGCTTGAAGGAAAGTTCGATGCACGGCGGGCGGTGACGGATCTGCAATCCGTAGCCGCCGGCCGTCGCGCAAGATCAGGGCCGCAAAGTCGCGCGGTAGGCCTCAACGCTAGGCCAAAACGCCTTTCTTCGAGCAAGGCTCTCCGGCGGCCAGAAGCGCTCGCTTTGGTAGTACTCGGGCACCGCCGGAACGTGCGGCGGGATCACGACCCACGGCTGTTTGGAAGCCGTGTGGATATGTATGTCCGGGGGCAGATAATCGGGGCAATCAAGTGTCCCGACGCGAACAAAGCGCAGAACCGGGCCAGCGCCACCATAATTGCTCCACAAGGCGATTTGGCATTTCGGGCAGCGTGCAATCTTTTGGCCTTTGCCGCTATTTGACGGAGTATCGATTAGCTGCGGCTCTGCTGCCAGGTGGATAACGCGATCAGCCTCGATCAGGGCGTTAAGGGCAAACGACGCGCCAGTTTCGCGCTGACACCAGCGACAGTGACAACAGTGTACGAACAGGGGCGGCGTCGTAATGCGGTAGCGCACGTAGCCGCAATCGCAGCCACCTTCGAGTGGGTAAACGGACGAGGTCGACATGTTTGCGATCCTAGGTTTGCCCCCGGGTAACTTTGAGTAAGCGCCCCTTTTTTTCGGGCGCTATTTTTAGTCACCGCGGAATCGACGCCCCGTGAATTGCGCAACCGCCTTCATTAGGCTACCGCCCTTTCCATTTGCGCGACGTCGCGTTCGAAACGGGCCCGGTTGGCCGCAAACGCGGCCAGTTCTGGCATCAGTCCGCGCTCCCGAATGAAGTCCTCCAGTAGCGTAGTTTGCGTTTCGCTGCTCCACCCTTGTTCAATACAAGTTGCCGCCCAGCGCCGCTCGGCTCGTGCCCCTTCTAACTCGCTCCTGGATCGATTCGAGCGCAGCAACCGCACTCGCGGCCAATACAGCGTGCGATCCCCCACAAGGACCACATACGACTCGTGGTCGCGCGTCGGAAGCGTTGCAGAGCCCCGGAACAGAGGTCGAAACAAGACGCGATCAGGTTGCCGACCCGCGGCGATCACGGCGACAACCACACCACAGCGTGTGAGCGCATGGCCCGCCACCTGCTGCGTCCATTGCACATTGTCGTTTAAACGAAGCTTCATTCGATATTTAAGGTGCTAGCAATTTTTCGATTTCCACGTGCGCTGCCTGCTGAACGAAAAATTCTTCCCGAAACGCCCACCTCGTGCATCGTCGTTGGTACCTAGTCTCGGGAGAAGATGTCCGCGCGCAGCGGCGCAAACTCGAGGCTCAAACGGCGGTAAAACACCCCCCATCACGATCCGCACGTTTGGCCACGTCGGACTCAGAAGGCTATTCCCACTCGCATCGCTCGTCAAACGTTTCACAAAAAAAATCGCCGCGCATCGGAAATAACGCGAGCGCTTCTTTTGCGAGCAGATGACAGCGCCGCGTACCCATGTCATTGAGCATCAAAGGAATTGCCCGATCTCGCGCAAAATCGCGCGCGGTTGTCCACAAAGTTTTCAACAGCCGATGTGGATAAGAAGCCGGGCGGCGACAGGTGTCGGTTTTATCAGCGTCCAAAAAAAATGTCGCAAATAGGGCAAAAACGTCATAAACGCCGTGGCCGTATTTCGAGGAGCCGTGTAAGGGAGAAGCGCGGCGTTGTGCAGCGTCGCGATATGAGATGCAACATAGCGGCGTTCGCCTTCGAAAATCGCGCGCACGCGGCGGCAAGACGAGCACAAATGGAGTCGATTTGTCCGAGAAGACGGACATTCGAAGCCGGCACCGTACGATACATTGCGACCGCAACACCGAGGCAATTGTTCTGACTCCTTTGTCGCTGTCTGTCCTTCGTCACGCCGACGAACATTCGCGCGCTCGAATGATCCTGCTGTGCCGTGCCCCGAAGGATATTTAATCGCGCGGCTCAGCCGAAACAAAGTGCGTAACCGTGGGTTCGGCTTCTACGTGGAAGCGACGCACCGCGCTTTGCAAGATGCGATCGGCGTTGGTCACACGTTCGTGCTGACGCAAATGCTCGAGCCACGACTCAACAAGAAACGTCTCAAGAAATCGACCTTCCTGTCCCGCGTCCTCGAAAATTCCCCATGCATATGCGCCGTCGCGACGCCTCGCATGCGCAAGTTTTTGCATTGCGTCCAGAAATTCGTGCCGGTTTGCCGGATCGATTCGGTACTCCACCGTGACCAGAACTGGCCCCTGGTCGTCCGCTACGGCGCGCGACAGCACCGGGGTTGGCCAGTGCATCGATGGCGTCAAATCAACGCCCGCGCCTGTTTGCAACTTCCAGCGCCAAGACAATGGAACCACGAGCACCGCGCCTGCCGCGGCAACGAAATGCGCAGCGGGAAGACCCACAATTGCCGCCAGTTCCCCCCACAGCGCGCTGCCAACCGACATCGCCCCAAAAAATACCGTTACAAAAATTGCGAGGCCCCGCCCTCGTACCCAGTCGGGCAGGGCCACTTGCGCCGAAACATTCATGTTCGCCAAAACGGCGATCCACGAGACACCCGCCAGGGCACTGGCGACGAGCCCCAAAAGAGTTTCGTGCGCAAGCCCGAATGCCACCAGCGTGAGGGCAGTGCCAAGGGTGCCCGCGGCGACCAGCCGATCTGGGCCCAATTTGACTTTGAGCCAGGGTAAAGCGAACGCACCTGCCACTGCACCTGCCCCGATGGCGCCGAGCAACGCGCCATAGATCTCGGGGCCAGAGGCGATCTGGTTGCGGGCGACCAGCGGCAACAGTGCCCAATACGCACTGGCAAAGATGAAGAAAGCGAGTGCGCGCGCCAGGGTCGCCGTCAGATGCCGGTTGTGGCGAGCGTGTCGAAATCCCGTGCGAATGGCGGCAATAAAGCGTTCTGCCGGTAGACGATGCGGGGGCGATTGTGGAGCACGCCACCACAACAACGCGGCAACGATCCCGAGATTGCTTAGCGCATTGATCCAGAAAGGAACGGCAATTCCAGCCGCTGAAATGATCAGGCCGCCCAGCGCCGGACCGACGGCACGGCTGATGTTGATTCCGACGCTATTTGCGGCGACCGCAGGCGCCAGATTTTGCCGGGCAACCAGGAGCGGCACGATCGATTGCCAGGCGGGTGCCACGAGCGCCGAGGCAGTACCCAGAAGAAAGGTAAATGCCAACAAGATGCCGGGCGTAACCGCTCCGAGCCATACGATTGCAGCGATGAGCGCGGAAAAAAGTGTCGTTACGACTTCGACGATAAGCAAAAAGCGACGCTTATCGACGATGTCGGCAAGCGCGCCGGCGGGCACCGCGAACAGGAACATCGGCAACGCCGTTGCCACCTGCACCAGGGATACGACCAAGGGATTGGCATCAAGACTGGTCATCAGCCAACTGGATGCGGCGTTGTACATCCAGGTCCCGACATTAGAGATCACGGTTGCCGTCCACACCACCGCGAACGCCGTGTGGCCAAATGGCGCCCAAGCTGAGACCCTTGCGGCCGCAACGCCGTCAGCGGGATGCTCTTCTTGCTCGCGCTGCCGTTTCATGAGGGCTCACCCCGGCAGGAAACTTGCGCGCAGCATATCGCTGTTCGTAAAGCAACCGGCAGTTGCACTTTGGACGATCGATGCAATTTCGCGTCCACAACACAAAAATGGCCCGCGGCTGCCTTGAAACAATCGCCCGATTTTTTCCCGCCGCGCGGCAAATGCAAGGATGACCCATAATCTGCATTCAGGCTCCTCGCGGCGGTGCAATGACCTTTCAAACACATTCGATGCCGTCAGGCGCAGATGTGCTGCAAGTTGACGGTCTATCCAAATGGTTTGGCAACAAAGCGGCCGTCAGGGATGTGTCATTCGGGGTTCGGCGCAGCGAGATTGTCGGGCTGCTCGGACCCAACGGTGCGGGGAAAACCACCACGATCAATATGATCTTAGGGGTCCTCGAACCCAGCGCCGGACAAATCAGTATTGCCGGCGTCGACGTGTTGCGCGACCGGTCCTTGGCACTTGCGAAAAGTAACTTTGCCGCTGTCTACGCCACCCTCCCCGGGAACCTCACGGTCGCGCAAAACCTGCAGGTCTTTGGGCTGATTTACTCGGTTGCGGCGCTGCAGGAGCGCATCGAGGTATTACTGCGGCAGTTTGACCTGAGCGCGCTGCGCAACACCAAGTGCGGCTTGCTCTCGTCGGGCGAGACGACCCGCGTAAACCTTGCCAAGGCGCTTTTAAATCGCCCCGAGCTTTTGCTGCTCGATGAGCCAACGGCATCATTAGACCCGTCGAGCGCGCATGATGCGCGCCGTCAAGTTCGCTTGCTCGCGCAAAGCGGCGAGTGTGGAATCTTGTGGACGTCGCACAACATGTACGAGGTCGAAGCGGTCTGCGACCGAGTGCTGTTTCTATCTCGCGGACGAATACTGCTCGAAGGTGACCCCCGACTCTTGCCAAAGCGCCACGGCATGGCGAACTTGGAAGATCTGTTCATTCATATCGCGCGCGAACCCCTGTCGGCAGAACCCGAGGAGCGCGCATGAGATGGCGCCCGATTGCGGGAATTGTTCTGCGCCAGTTCTATCTATTTCGAGGAAGCCCGGTGCGCGTAATCCCGATGTTCGCCTGGGTCGGGATCGACATTGTGCTGTGGGGTTTCATTACCCGGTACTTGAACAGCGTTGGCGGAGGTCGGATTGATTTTGTTCCGCAATTGCTCGGTGCCGTCCTTTTTTGGGATTTTCTTACCCGCATCATGCAGGGGGTGACGGTGGCATTTCTCGAAGATGTGTGGTCGCGCAACTTTCTGAACATCTTTGCCACCCCGCTTTCGATCACGGAGTATTTGACGGGTTTGGTCATCACGGGTATCGCCACAAGCATAGTTGGCCTCGCGGTCATGCTCGTGCTCGCCACTTTGGTCTTCGGGCTTGCGTTTTTCTCTCTCGGGATTATGTTGGCGCAATTCGTGATGGTCTTGCTGCTTTTCGGTATCGTGCTGGGCATTCTGAGTAGCGCAATGGTCCTTCGATGGGGTCCATCGGCGGAGTGGCTCACGTGGCCGATTCCCGCGCTGCTCGCTCCCTTTGCCGCGGTTTTTTACCCGGTTGCATCCTTGCCCGGCTGGATGCGGATCGTCGCATCTGCCCTTCCGCCTTCCTACGTTTTTGAAGCGTTGCGCTCGCACCTGGCAGGGCGAACCCCTTCCGCGGGGGCGTTACTTTGGGTCAGCCTGTTTACGCTGCTGTACCTCCTGACAAGCGGTGTGGTATTCACCCGGGTTTACCGGCATGTGGTACGAAGCGGACTATTGGCGCGCTACGCCGCGGAAAGCAGCGGCTGAGCGACGCGATCACGCAATCATCCCATGCGCCCGGTGCAAGTGCTGCCTGACGAACATCCGTGCGCTATTGCACGCGCCAATCAAAGTCCGCCCTCGCTACGAGAGGACAGCGCTTTAGCTTGCGTCCTTAAGTTTTGGTTGGCCGCGCCAGGCTAGAGGCCCGGGCTCGGTGCCGGCCAAATGCGCCGTTCGGCTGTTTGGATCAAACGCCAGCCAGTCGCAGGGGGCTGTCGGCCCTCCTTGGCGCCAGTTGATTACACACACATCCTTCCAGTACAGGCCCGTGGGCCGCTTTCCCATCGGTTCGAAGCCCAATACTGCCCAACCTTCGACCAGCATGCGCACCTGCGATGGATCCATTGCCCCGTCACGGAACAGATGCTGGTCATACCAGACCCGACGCCCGAGCAAGGCCGCGTAATCGCGCTGGCACTGATCCCAGCCACCCGGATACGACTCGCGAATTCGCGCGATCGGTATGACGACGTCAATGAATTCAAGCCCAATAGCCACAATGGCGGATTCGAGATTCTTTTCTTTTGAATCTAAAACGATATCCGCCGCCACCGCCGGATGCAACTGGCTAGTAAGAGGGCTGCGCACACGCACATGTGCAGTACAAACGCTGTCGATTGCCAGCATTGCCCTGGCAGGCCCAGGCATTTTTTGTTCGCCACGCTTTAAGGGCTACTTTTGCACAGATGATCGCCTTCGTGATACGCGCACAGTGCATTGCGGGGCCGACCATCCGCTCATTAGGTCACGTTTCTTTTCGACCCTTTTGTGAAAGTTGCCCTGAGCCGCCCATAAAGAAAATAGGCCACCACCGGCAAGCAGGAGAGACTGTCTTGGACAACGGAGCTTGAACCAAAAGCCAAGTTCTGAAGCACTTACTCACAAGTGCAATGCGACAAACTTCCCTCGGGACGCTGCGGCGAGATCAACCTCGGAAACACTTAGAAACAAAGCTGACCAGTGACCAGGCACAAATAAGTACCACAGTAATTTTTTAAGACTAGCATCCTTAAGGCAATAACCCGATTGCGCTGCAGAACATCCAAGCACATATTTGGGTTTGCAATGCCGTAGTGCGAGCGCCGCTTACCAAATAAAAAAAGGCGCTCGGGCAGCAATGAATCGTCGAGGGAGAATCCAATGAAACGAAAGTATTTTCTTTTGGCCGCGGCTTTTGCCGTAGCGGCTGCTGCGGCATTGGTGAGTTGCGGCGGCGGCAGTTCGTCCGGCTCCATGTCCGGCAACACATCGATGGGTGCGCCCGTCAGTGCGAGCGGCGTCATAACGGCCTTTGGCAGCATCCTTGTCAACGGAACGGAATACGGGACCGATGGTTCGACAACCGTCGTGGACGGCGATAACGACGATGCGCCATCATCTCTTGGCGCGTTGCGCGTCGGCATGACGGTCGACCTGAATTCAAATGGCAGCGGCAACCCGATGGCAAGCTTCGTGCGGTTCCGAAGCGTGGTACGCGGGGAGGTCGACTCCATTGCGAGCGACGGCAGCTCGATGGTCGTATTAGGTCAGACGGTCGTGATCACGAGCGCGACCTCTTTTGCCGGTAGCGACTCCTCTGGCGCGATCACCGGCGACATGGGAGGTAGCGGCAGCGTTCAAGTTGGCGACTACGTCACCGTGTACGGTTTTCTCGAATGCACCAGCGCGACGCCCTGCAGTGCGACCCAGGCAGTCGCGACCCTGGTGTATGGCTCGACGACGCCATCGATTTATCGCGTGGAAGGCTATGCCCAGGTCAGCTCAGGCGCCAATGACACGTTCACTATTAATGGCTTGACGGTCGATTACACGACCTCGGGCATGTCAGCAACCTACTGCACGCCCAGCCCCTGCTCGATCACGAACGGCGAACTGGTTGAAGTGCGCTCCACGACCGCTCCTACTATGGTTGCTGGTGCCCTGACCTTGGACGCAACGCGCATCAAGTCCATCTCGGAGCTACCCGTATATACAGCGGGCACCACGGTCAGTATCGAGGGGCTCGTCTCGCAGCTCACGCCGGGAACTGGCGGAGCCGAAACGTTTGACTTGCGCGGGCTCAGTGTTAGCGTTTCCTCCAGCGTCGCCACGACGGTCCCGGACTTGGCCAATGGCCAACTTGTCCTAGTGAACGGCACGGTGAACTCCGACGGCACGATCAGCGCAAACACGATCACTATCGTCCGGTTCGCTACCTTTACCATCATCGCGCCGATGGACACGGATACCACCACTACGATCACCCTGCTGGGCGTGACCTTTACCGTCAACAGCGACACCCGCTTTGCGGACTGGGCGCAGTTTGTGCAGCCGTTTAATTCGACCAATTTCACCACGGTGCTTAACAAGGGTGACCAACTGATCGTAAGCGGCTACAGCACGAGCTCAGGCGATGTGGCAACGCGGGTGGAACGAATCCCCAAACCGCTGGTACCGTTTGACGCGGTTGAAGGGATTGTGACGGCCGATTCGCCAACTGCAGACACGCTAACCATCGGCGGCGTCGTTGCGACGCTAAGCGGTACGACGACTCTGCGCTATCCGGGCGCAGGCAACAGCCCAACCCTGACGGGCTTCTTTAACGCCGTGACGGTGAACAAGACCGTCGCGGCGGTATTTGGCAGCGAAGGAGCTGGCCCGGCGACGCTGACCGCAACAGGCGCCGTCGCGCTGAACAACAGGTGCCAGTGGGTGTTTAACCCCTTCTTCTAACGTGGCGCACCCGGCAGATGCCGGCAACCATTAGGGTTGCCGGCATTTTTTTTCGCCGTCACGCGGACTGCTCACTTTGCCACTTCTTGGTTCTGGCTCGTAGCGATTTGCAACGACGCCACGAGTATCCGAGAGTAAATTCGACGCTCAAAAAAGTCCCTGGCAACTGCCGGTCGATCACAGGGGGATAGACGGCACAGTTCGAGCGATCCTCTTGTCAAGAACCCTGTTGGCGCGCCGATATTCAACCGTTGGCCTTCGCCACGCCATGCAGATGCCGCACGAGTCCAAGTCCCCCGCGACGGTTCCCTGGACGCAGAATTTGCCAATTGCGCTGCGTCTTGGTCTAGCCCTGGGACTGCTGCTGGCCCTCCTCGGTGGTGTCATCGCATTTTCGCTGCGCCAGAGCGAATGGGTAGCCAATACCAGCCGCCAACTTGCCGAGGTGGGTCTGCACCAGGTGACCCTTGCACGCAAAGCTCAGACCGAGGCGCTCCTGGGTGCAGCCTACTTGCACTCGCTATTTTTGCTGGACCGACAAGATCAGCGCGTTCCCGTTTACGCCCTGATGGATCAGTGCACCGCTGCGCGCAACGAAGCATTGGACGCGCTCGCGGCCGGAGCGTTGGATTCCGAGGCCACGCAGAAGATGGCCAAGGTCACCACAACGCGCCAGCGATTCATGGAAGCCTTCCAAGCGACCGTAGAGGCGGTGGAAATTGACATGGAAAGTGCGCGTCCCTTGATGGTTGAGCAAACGCTGCCCGCGCTGCGCGACATGCTCAATGCGCTTGATGACATGGCGGCCTTCGAAACGCAGCGCGCCGATGCGCGATTAGGGGAGATTGAAACGCTGCAGCAGGTCAGTCGACATCGAATTCTGGGACTGGGCGCTGCCGCGGTGCTCGTCGCGCTCACGTCCGCCACCTTGATCGCTCGGTCCGTGGCCAGACCACTCGCCCAAACCGCCCGCCTCGCGCGGGACATAGCCAACGGCAACATGGAAAGCGCGTTACCACCGGCAGGCCGCGACGAAGTGGGCTCTTTGGTTCGCGTGATCGACCATATGCGCAGCAGCCTGATCGAGCGCGAAGCCCGCATTGCCGAGCTTGCGTTTCGCGACGGCCTCACTGGCCTTGCAAACCGAACGTTGTTCGGCGAACGACTGGGCCAAGCGGTTGCCAGCGCGGGACGTACGGGTCATGCGCTTTCCGTGTTGCTGCTCGACTTGGATCGGTTTAAGGAAGTAAACGATGTCCTGGGGCATGACGTGGGAGACCAGCTTCTCGTTCAAGTTGCCAAACGCCTTTCTGCGGAACTGGAACGCAGTTCGGATACTGTGGCACGACTTGGCGGCGATGAGTTTGCCGTGCTCCTTCCCACACAGGACGGCGACCAGGCGCAAGAGATTGCGCGCCGACTGCTCGCGGCCCTGGAACGGCCGCTAGCATTGAGCGGTCAGACCGTGGACCTTGGCGCAAGCATCGGGATTGCAAGTTTTCCCCGCGACGCGATGGAGGCCACGGCGCTGATGGCGCGCGCCGACATTGCCATGTACGTTGCCAAGCATGGTCGCAGCGGTTATGCGCGATTTGTCCCCGACATGGAGCACTCGTCCGAACACGCCCTCGGGCTGCTCAGCGATCTGCGCCGAGCAGTAGAGGAAAACCAGCTCATGCTCATGTTTCAGCCGAAAATACACATCGATACCGGGTTGTGCGAGGCGGCCGAAGCACTGGTGCGTTGGCACCATCCGGTTCGAGGGCTTGTGTCCCCTGCCGAATTTATTCCGTTTGCCGAGCGAACGGGGTTCATCCGGTCGATTACGAGTTGGGTCCTGCGCCAAGCACTGCAACAGGTGACCCAATGGCAGCAACAGGGGCTAACGGTTTCGCTGAGCGTGAATGTTTCTACGCGTGACCTGGCCCAACAGGATCTGCCCGAGCTAGTACGCAAAGAATTGCAAGACACGGACATAGCGCCAGCCCGCCTTTGCCTGGAAATCACCGAAGGGGCGATCATGGAAGATCCGGCGCGGGCACTGAGCGCCTTGCAGGCGCTGCACACCATGGGGGTGCAGCTTTCAATCGATGATTTTGGAACGGGTTATTCGTCCCTTGCATACCTCAAGAAGCTGCCGATGGACGAACTGAAAATCGATCGCTCCTTCGTAATGGATTTGGACTGCGATGCGGACGACGAGGCCATCGTGCGCGCGACAGTGGATCTGGCCCACAACATGGGACTGCGTGTCGTTGCCGAGGGCGTGGAAACCCAAACCGTGCTGCAACGGCTGCAATCGATCGGTTGCGATGAAGTTCAGGGTTATTTTGTTAGCCGACCGCTGTCGGCCGCTGACTTTGCTGCCTGGATGGAACGCAACCGCGAGGCCACCCCCGGCGCAGCCTTGCGCGTCAGTTAAGTGTGCGTAGGACTGCGAAATCGCCGCAGTCCATTCCCAGCGAAAAGTCGGTGAATCGACCTGCCGCCAAATGACGGGCAAGTACATGATCGAGATCGGCACCCGGTGAGGTGTCGTGAAACTCCTGAAGCGCCGGCTCCAGCGCAACACCAAAGCTAAGCGCTTGCAGAAACTTCCATTCGCCCTGCGCCAGGGCCAACACCTCCGCTCCACCGTTCGGGTCCCTCTGCACTAACAAATACCGGGGCGCTCGCGTCACCTCGATACCGACCAGTGCAGACTCGTCTTGCTCCAAGATGGCCCGCCAGATCGTATCTGCAGGCGTATCGACTGTAACCAGACGCAAGGAGGGATGGGCACTAAAACGCACCGCCGGGCGCTGATCGTTTTTGAGTTGCAACAACCGCTCCAAGCTCAGTTCGCGAGCCCGTGGTGCATGCAGCGCTTGGTGCACCGCCCATTCCAGACGCGCGACATCTGGCAGATACGTCAGGCCACGCGCTGGTCCGAACGTGTCGAGAAACTGGCCAAAGTCCGCGCCAAAATCGTCAAGACAAGCAGATTGGGGCCAATGCCGAAGCGAAAACTGTTCAGCGACACCTTCGAAAAATTCTGCGCCAACGAGCTTGTGCACAGCCGGGTACGAAAGACGCAGAGCTCTCGTTAATGTCCAGCGAATCGTGTTTCGGTAAATGCCGACGGCATCGGCGATCGCCATCGCATCGTTCGCGAGGACCCCTTGCAGGGGCTCCGTATCGCCATCCACGATGGCCCGGCGCAGTGCGCGCTGCACTTCAAGCAGCGACAGATTGCTCGACATTTGTCTCGAGAGCCTGCAACCGACGCGCGGCTCGCGCCGCCTCGGCAAGCAAAACATCTAGCGCCGGAATATTATTGTCCCACTCGACTAGCGTCGGAATTGGACCGAAGCGCGCAAGCGCCTGCTCATATAAGTTCCACACTTCACCAGCAACCGGACCTGCGTGATCGTCGAGGCGAATTACGCGACCGCCTTCCAAGCGGCGGCAGCTATGGCCGGCCAAATGAATTTCCTCAATCGCATGCGCGGGTAGAGCGGCCAAGTACGCGGTCGCGTCCCAGCCGTGGTTGCTGGCGCTCACGAAAACATTATTGACGTCGCACAAAATGCCGCAATCCGTGCGCCGAGCCACCGCCGCGAGAAACTCCCACTCGGGGATGGTCGAATGCCGATAACGCAAGTAGCTCGATGGGTTTTCGATCAGAACTTGGCGCCTCAGACGCTCTTGCATTCGGTCGACATTCTCGCAAACCGTTGCAAGCGCCTCCTCAGTCATCGGCAAAGGTAGCAAGTCGGCAAGATAGTGGCCGTCCACGCAGCTCCACGAGAGGTGTTCCGAAATAAAACACGGCTCAATGCGTTCAACCAGCGCGCAGACCCGCTCGAAGTGCGTCGCATCCAGCCCCTGTGCGCTTCCCAGGGAAATGCCAACGCCGTGCAATGCGATTGGGTAATGCGCGCGTATCGCTTCCAAGAAGCTTAGGTTCGTGCCACCGCCGAAATAATTTTCCGTGTGGACCTCGAACCAGGGAACCTGCGGACGCCTTGCGACAACGTCTTCGTGATGGGCAAATCGCAGACCAATCCCCGCGCCTGTTGGAACCCCGAAACGCTTCGAGGGGATAGACATCGCGCAGGCCGAAAGGGGGGCGCGCCGATTAGCTCGCCTTGAGCTTTCCGCCCTCGATCTTGGTGCAGTCGCCAACCGGAACTAAGACGAAGGACTTGCTTTCCCGAGCTTCCGTGGCCTGTCCCGCGCAGGAATGCGGCCCTTCCGAGCAGTCGTTTTTGCCCACCGCGTTGATGCCGTAGCATTTCTCCAAGTTCTTTGCCTTGGCCCGAGCCATATTGGCCTGGACGACTTGATGCGCCTTATCCAGATCCTTGTTCGAGATCTCATCGGCGCTGGAGGGCAGCGCTTGCATACTCATCGCAAGGCCGACGGCTGTCGAAAGTGTCGAAACCGCGAGGAAAGATCGGGCCATAACACATCCTTTCATGGATTTCGGGCAGCCAAATCGTGCCTCTGGCGAAACGTTTAGTCAATGCGCTGAGGCTGCTGGCAAACCAAGAAAAGAGCGTGCTTTCACGAGGTCGGCCGGTCGTCACGTGCGCGCGCGTCACCGCAAGCGGCGCAAATCGATGTAGATCCACAATTGCGGTGGTTCCCGCACGTCACTCAATGCACGTTCGAAAGCGCCTAAAGCCAAACCCCCGTGCCGATTGCTAATCGGTATGTCCCGTTTGCCCTCGGATCACCGCTTGCCCTCGAAGGAAATGGCCCCGGGTTTCTCGCGCTTGCGACAGGACGCCCAAGTTCAATTCAATGCACACGCACCCGGTCCACCCGGGTTGCCGCAGGTTGCGCACGGGCTAATCGGTTCTGCCTGTTGGACGGCGCCGGCGGTGAAGACCGAGAGTCTCTTTCCAAGCTCGGTGGAGTGACAGCTCGGACAGTGTGGAACCGAGCCCTGGCGCACGAGCAATTCAAACTCGTGTCCGCACGTATTGCAGGCGTATTCATAGATTGGCATGTAAAACTCCTTGCCTTTGGCACTTTGGGATCTGGCCAAAAGTAGCGATTTTACGCAACTGTGAAAAACCGAACAAAGCGCTTGCGCGAGCCACTAAAACCGTAATACGAGCTGCCCATAGGCGCCGCTGCGGCCGCCAATGACCCCGCCCATCACCTCAAAGCTGACACTCTCGCCACTTCGCACCGACACCGTAGGCATTGCATGGATCGCGGATTCAGGCGTTACCAGCCAAGGTAGACGGTAGTGCACAAATCGAATGACATTGTCATCGCCGGTTGCACCCTCGGGCAAGTCGGGTCGCCGCTCGGCAAGGCTGTTGTGTTTTTCGTCCGAAGCAGCCGAATCCCCGACTGGAGTCGCGCTCTTGTTGGTACGGTAACCAGTATTTGTTGCGGGAAACCACTTGGCAGGATCTCCGGAAGCGCTCCAGCCCCGCGCATCATCACGGGTTCGCCGCAAAAAATCCTCGATCGACGCA
>Ga0187781_10001143_pt1 | contig 19944 bp, 16 predicted proteins | sample 0715_SJ02_MP02_2_FD_132447 | JGI IMG/M metagenome (GOLD analysis project Ga0187781, IMG submission 132447) | Tropical peat soil microbial communities from peatlands in Department of Meta, Colombia - 0715_SJ02_MP02_20_MG | ecosystem: Environmental > Terrestrial > Soil > Wetlands > Peat | place... | reverse complement strand
TGAATAGCAAACTCACCCCAGATGGCATCGTAAACCCGTCCCACAATAAACGGGGTCGGAATGACGTATGCCAAGTAGTTCGCATAGGCATCCCACGTCCCCAAGCCGTTGGCGTTATCAACTAATGCAGCATAGCCGACAGCATTTTGGAAGTTGCACACGGCAATCATGTAGGCATGAGCGACGCCGGCCGCCGGTGTTGTGCTGAGCATGAAGGCCTCGACCCCACCCGTCAATACTACGGGTCCCGTCCATGTGATGGGCGTAGCGGTAGGTGGAGACTGCCTTGCTGTCGTCGCAGTCCCTGCATCGTACACATAGAAGGTGCAGGCACCATCCTGCGGAATGGCGCCGCAGTAGAGGCAGGACGCCGACGTGAACGGATCGGAAGTGGTATTCGCTACCTCGACGGCTGTATCCCAGTTACCCAGCGGGCCCCCGGCCGTTCCACCGGTATAGTTGGTTACGTAGGGCCACAGAAGATTCGTCTGGCAACCAACGAAAGTGACGGCAGTGAGCGGGTAATTCGGCTCTTCTAGCAAAGTTCCGTTGGGATACACGAACGCGGGGTATACCGGCGTCGTAGTATTAGGAGCAGGATACAGTTCCACGCTGGCCGTCATGGGCGGGAGGTTCAGCGATATCCCAACGCTCGGTATAGTGAAGTCGAACACGAAATTCGCCGCCTCAATTTCGGACCGAATCGTAGAAGTCAATGTGTACACGAAGGTACTGGTACAGCCTCCCGTGGTGCTGCAAGTGGACGCCGCGGGAGCGGCCGCAAATACAGGAGTTCCTATGGTGGCTGCAGCCGCAAGTGGCGTAACAGTGACTCCGTCAGGAATACCCGTCAACACAATCGCAATTTGTGACCCATTAGTCGCCACGAGGCCAGCAGTGGGTGCGAAGGGAGCAAGGACCAACTCGTCAGACAAGGCCGTCCAGGCGCCCGACCACTGTTCTTTGACCGAAATGGTGAAGCTGCCTTCTGTGCCTTCCAACCCGATGCAGGTCAGTATGCTATCAGGGGTGGAAGTCGCTAACACGGTGCCACCAGCAGCGGTGTTGGCGACTTGCCCGATATTTACGATTCCCGACTGAGTGGCGCCGCTGGTGTTGAACTCAATGGGATAGCTCTGGTTGAACGCTGCAGACACATAGGCAGTGATATAGGTACCGGGAATCACGCCGACGGTATCGAAGCGGATGCCCCAGATCGTGATGTAGCTCTGACCCGCAGCAGCGGCCGTCCACCCTGTAATGGGGGCAGTCCCGTTTGTCAGTGTGAGCGTGTTCCCTGACGCGGTAATGACCATTTTCGAGCAAAACTTACCTACTATGCCTGTGGCATTAGCGTCGCTGCAAAAATCGGCCACCGGGGCACTACCAACACTGGAAGCGCCCACGATCGGCTGGCTAAACGTAACCGTAAAGACCTCCCCACCAGCAATGGTGCCGTAACCGGAACTGAAGTTTATGAAGATGGCTCCGCCCGCGTCACCGATGCTATTGGGCCGCAACGTGAACACTGCGGACGCCACGTTGACTATGGTGGGATTTCCCTCCGTAACCTGCGCCAAAGCAGCCGGCGCCATTACGCCCAGCCCAAAAACCAAAAGCAAACCTACTAACAGCAAGTTTCTCTTCGTCATCTTTCCCTCTCCTTTGTGGGCCAAGCGCGCTGTGTGGGCCTGACCCGATTGGCTGAAAAAGCCGGGTTGAACTTCAGGACTGCAAAGACCGTAGCATTAAGCCCGTTATCGTGTCAACACCTTTCTTCGCTGCAAAACCGGCGGGGGCGGGCGTACCAGTACGCCTTGCTGACCGCTTCCTCTTGAGCCATTTTGACGCTTCCGCATCGCTTCGGCGCCGCCACGCTACTACCTATTAAATAACCCAACAAAACCTAAAATAATGTGGACGACGTTAGCATCAACAGAATGGGCTGTCAAGAAATTTTTTTGGATATTTTGCAGTGTATTCACCGCGTTTGGGACGGTTTGCCAGCGGGTAAATAGGCTACTGAAAAGCCCTCCCGGGCCGCCAATCGCGAAAGGGCATGCCTGCTTAGCGCACCTAATTCGGATGGGAGCTGCGCCTCCGTCAACCCTGCGCAAGCGGGTTCCACGCCAGTGGGGAAGGATTGACTTCCCCCCTCCGCGCAAGTAAACTGTTGCCAGAAGAATGAATTCCGATCTTGCTGTTACCGATCCCTGAATCCCGAATCCGGACGCCAGAATCCGACCTTACGGTTTCAGCAATGCGTCCTTCTTGAACTCTCGCCGCAAGTCCTTCAATTTATCTTCAAGCTCGCGCGTGGCTGCGGTGGCACCGGGAAGAGTGCTGATGATGTGCGGTGTCAGAAGCACAATCAGTTCCGTTTCCGTAGTGTTGTAGGAGGTGCTTCCAAACAGCGTGCCGAGCCAAGGAATGTCGCCCAGTAACGGGATGCGAGTGGTGATCTTGCTGTAATTGTACGAGATCAGCCCGCCCAAGGCAATGGTCTGGCCGTCTTGAGCTACGGCTTGGGTGGTCACTGAACGCTTCGTAAAGCTGGGAGATTGGATGCCGCTCGTGGAGGAGGGCGGCGGCACCTCGTTGCTGATTTCCTGGTCGATGTGGAGGGAAACGAGACCCGTGCTGGTGATGCGTGGGGTCACCGAGAGGATAATCCCCGTATCCACATTGTTGACGCTGCTGGTGAACAGACTGTTGCCCGCGATTTGTCCGCCCAAGGAGAGGCCCTGGCCGGTAAGCACGGGCACTGAATCGCCGACCTGGATTCGCGCCGTGGCGCTGTCGGTAGTGACCAACGTTGGAGCCGAGAGGGTGCGGACGCGAGTGCGGTTTTCGGAAGCGGTGAGAAAAGACATCAGCTCGCGGGTATAGCCGATCACGCCGCCCGCAGAAAGATTCAAGGTACCCGCACCCGCAGAGCTATTATTCCCCCCGCTGAACTGGAGACCGGTCGGGGTCGCGCCGCTAGTGTTAGCGGCAGCGGTACCGCGCTTCTCGAGCGCGTACTGGAGTCCAAATGATAAATCACCGGTTAGGTCCACTTCGTAGACACGGGCTTCGATCATAACCTGCCGGGGCACCACATCGAGCTTATCGAGGGTCCTGGCGATCTCGGCATACTGTTGCGCCGTGCTCTGCACGATGACCGAATTACTTATCGGATCAGTTATGATGCGCACGGCCGAGCCTAGGGGCGTGGCGGTTCCCTGGCCACCCCCCGGACTGAGAGCGGCAATGTTCGCCTGCTCTTCGCCCAAGCCCGTGTGGAGAGCCGCTTCCTGAAGCGACGCAGGGCTTCCGCCGGCCCCGCTCCGCACCCCCCGGCCGACGCCCGGAGCTCCCTCCTCGGGCCCTCCCCCTCCTCCCCCTCCGCTGGTCCCGCGAAGGGCGTTCAGCAGCCTGACGAGGCGATCGGCTTCGGAGTACTGAACCTTATAAATGAAAGTCTGAATTCCGCTGGGCGTTTCGGGCTGATCGAGTTTCTCGATCCATTTTTCGACTTGGTCGAAGGCGGCTGGATCAGCGGTGGAAACTAGAATGCCGTTGACGCGATCGAGAGGCAGAAAACGCAAAGGCGACTGCTTGTCGGACATCGCATAGGTGGCGAAAATCGCTTCTAGTTCCGGAACTAGGGCGGAGGCTATATTGTTGTGCACCGGTAACAGGCGCACGCGCTCCGCGGCGAAAGTAGAATTGTCAAACTGCTGAATGATCTCCAGGAGCCGCTTGACGTTTAAGCTGTCATCCACCAGGACCAGGGTGTTGCCGGCATCGAGCACGACCACCGTACCAGCCTCTGATAGAAACGGGGTGAGTATCTTGGCTATGTCCGCCGCAAAAACGAACTTCAGAGGGATGATCTGCATGAGCATGCGATCGTCTGCGGGCAATTCTGCTCCGCTGGTCCCGACCGAGACCGCCAAGGGATTCTTGGGAGCCACAGCCAGGGGAACGATGCGATAGAAATTCCCGATCTTAACGGCAGTGGCGCCATTCATTTTCAACACGGTTTCGAGAATCGGGAAGAGGTCGGACGACTTCAACTCCCCCGAGGTGGATATGGTCACCGCTCCTTTCACGCCGGGATCCACAACATAGTTCAGCTTCAACTCCCCAGCAACAAGACTGATGAACTGGAGAAGGTCAGCACCCTCTAGACGGAATCCCACCCCCGACCCACCTGTGACGGCAGGAGGCGCGCTGGGTGGAGCTTGCCCCCCTGGCACGATCTGGCCGCCGGGAGGAGTTTGCGAGGTGGTCGCGGTCGGCGGGCCGACCTGCGAGGGTTGCGTCGGCGGCCCAGGTTGCGCGCCTTGCCCTAGTGGCGTCCCGCCTTCGTGCGACTGCGACGCCTGGGGGACAGGTGACTGGGTTTGGGTTGCTTGAGGCGGAATCTCGGCTCGGCGTGATTGTGTTGTCTCCTGTGCGGACACAGCAGTCTGCAGAGCGATGGGTCGAGCCTCACTAAGGGTTGGGCTAGAAGCAGAGACGAGGACGAAGAGGGAAAAGCCACCCGTGAGCCGCAACACCCCTCCCCACACCGGTGACGTGCTGAGGCATTCAACAACACGGGTCATCCACTGTGTCCGCAAACGACGGTAATGGGAGCGTGAAAGTAGAAGCAATCTATTCCTCCTTGTCCAGGACTGAGGTTCCAGGTTTCAAGATTCAAGGCGCGCCTTTCCTGACCAGTTAATCCCCGCTTCGGCCTCATTCGTTGACCCTCTTTGCGGCGGCCGCGTCTCACGACCTGAGTCCTCATTTATTAGGTGCGCCGGTTTGTTGCGTCGGCTGTGAACCGGAAGGGCTCACGTCCACCCACTGCGGTACCATGCCAAAAGGAGTCGGCTGCAGGACCTTCCTCTTTCCCCCGACAATGGTGCCTACGGGAACGTCCGGGGCAGGCCCGGGCGACCGCAGGTTGACGGTACTCGCGGTCGTTGCACCACCAGAAACAGAACCTACGGTCACCACCTGGTTAGGAGTGCTCGCCGCTGCTGCTCCCGCGCCGAGACGTAAGTTGGGCGTTCCCTCGGCGGTTCCAGGGCCACGGCTGGCAGGTTCTGCAATCTCCAAGGTGATCTTCTTTCCTTGCGATTCGAGTACCACATTCGAGGTGCCAATGGAAACCAGCTTGTAGCCGCCGATTTCCTCCCCCGGCAGGACACGTTTGGAGAGCGGCGGAGACTGGTCGCCAGGGGACATCAGCGCAAACCTGCCTTCTCCGAGATTCATGGTCCCGAACAAGATGGGCAGTTTTGGAGCCTTTGCCTCTTGTTGAGGCTGCGGAGGTTGGCTGCCGCGCAGGGGGCTAAAAACATCTCGGTCAACGATCTCTACAAAGCTCCGCGGCGGCACGGCCTGATTCGAGCCGGCCGCAAGTGTGGGCGTGCGCTGTACCACCACACCGGCTGAGAGCCACTGCGTGCGGCTGCGATAGTCCTTCCAGAATCGGCCCAACAACCAGCCCAAAAGGAGGTTCAGGGCGATGAGTCCGCCAATAATGAAAATCTGTTCCCGACGTCTGCCTAGCATGAGTTCCTCCCCGCGCAAGCGGAAAGCGGAAAAACCGAAAGTCGAAAATCGAAACTCGAAATTCGGAAAGCCTTACGACTATTCGTGGCGATTTTCGAATCTCGATCTTCGATCAGTGCGCCGCGGCGGCCTCGTCCTTCGGCCGCTTCATGGTCCGGGCGGCCGCCCCGATAGTCAACTGCACGTTTAACCTTCCTTGCGGGTCCCCCTGCGGGGCGTAGACCGAGAGGCCCGTTACGGACAAAAGCTTGGGAAGGCCAGACAAACCGACTAAGAAATCGACGAGCTGGTCCAAGCGGCAACGGAACTGTACTCGACCCGTCAAGAGGGAATACCCTGCGCCAAGCTCTTGGGTGCGAAGCAACTCACTGCTGCCTAGCTCGATACCCTTGCTCTCCGCCAACTCGCCCACTAGCCGCTGCCACTCCGCGCTAGCCAGCGAGGGCGTGGAACTCTCCAAGAGGCCCGCCTCGAGTCCGTTCGAGCGCACCCGGGCGGCTAAGAGAGCGGTCTTCTCAAGCTCCGCTTGAGACAACAATCGCTTGTCACGACGCAGTTCAACTTCCTTCTCCTGGACCTGCTCCGGGCCGGTGCTCAATTGCTCGAACAGAGGGAACACTCCATAGTTCAATAGGAGGAACAAAGCCACACCACCCACCCCTACGCCCAGAGCAATCCGATCTCGACGACTAACCTTTTCAAACATGGGAACCATTGGAGTCCGTATGAAAATTGGCGATTTGCGATTTGTGATTGGTGATTGAAGAGCCGTAAACCTCCCCTCTGCACACGCCCGTTCGTGAACACCCTGTATCCGTGCAAGCGGGACTCCACCACGATGGCACTGGCCCTCCGCCTTCGCGAGAGTAACTCGCGAGCCTAAAGAGATCGAAGGTCGGCAATTGCGAATGACCAATCACAAATCACCAATCACAAATCATCAATGACCCGCCCCCTTCAGCCGCATGCGGATTCGAAAAACCTCTCTGTTCTGGTTATCCCGCGTGATTGGGGCTGTAAATTCCACCTGGGTAAAGAAAGGCGAATTCTCCAGGGGCGGAACCAACTCCGCCGCGTGATTGGAATAGCCGCTCATTTCCACCGTATCTTCGCTAATGCGCAATTCCTGGAGCCATGTGCCGTCCGGCAGCAGCTTCGTCAGTTGCTGTAGCATGTCCAGCTTGTGCCAATTGGCGGCCCGGAGGTTCTCAAGCAGCGCTGCGTGGGCCTCTAAGGTGCTGGTTTCCTGATTCTGCCGTTGAAGTTGTTGAGCCTGGAGTTGCACGCCTCGGAGGGCGCGCTCGAGGGCGCGGTTGTACAGCGCTCTTTCGATCCAGGTGTGAGACGCCAAGGTGAGGGCCAGAAGCGCCGCCGTCGCGCTCAAGATGTAGACTGGCAGGCGCGCCGCGGTGCGCGGCTCCCAACGCTCTTCTGGAGGAAGGAGGTTGATGGAGGCGGCGGCGCGGCGGGTCAAGCCCGCATAGGCTGCAGCCAGGGCGGGCCATTCGAAATCCACCGGTCCGCGGGGCTTGCTCAGATTCAGTTTTGGTCCTGGCAAGGGCGACGCTCCCTCGAGAAAGGCGGAAAAAGCGGCCGGCACGGACCCGCAGACGAACCTGGGAAGCGCGGCAGGGTCGGACACCGGTAGAGCTGCGAGGGCGCGATGCCACTCCCGCTCGAACCGCTCTTGCACGTTGGCGCTCGGTTCGAGAGAAATCTCCTGTGTGGCGCAAAGGTTTCCCTGGTGGAAGGATAGCAGCTCCACCCCTGAGCTTCGGCCACACACGATCAACGCCGTGGGCGGCAGCAGGGGCTTCAGCAATACCGCCAGCGCCGCAGCTCCCAGCGTCAACCCGCTTAGGCGCAGGCCCAGTTCTTGCGAAACCTGCTTCGAGCGGTTCACCCGCGACTTCTCGGCTAGCACCACCATTACGCTGATCTGCTTCGTCTTCGGATCGCGGTCCACCACCGCGCAATCCCAATGGACCTCATCGTCCTTGTAGGGGTGAAGCGCGCTCAACTGGTAGCCTACGACTTTGGCTAACTGTGGCTCCGCCTCCGCCGGCAGATTCAGGAAACGGACCAGGACCGCTTCGCGCGGCAAGCAAGCGATGACGCGGGCTTCGTGGAGGCGATGGTGATCGAGAAAGGCGGCCACCTTGGAGGCGGCATCCTCATTCATCGGCTGCGGGAGATGTAATTCGTCAAGCAGCATAAAGCGCCGAAATCGGCGGCCAAGGGCGGCGAGGTGGCATTCTCCACCACTAAAATCAACGCCCAAGAGAAGTTTGGTAGACATACGCGAATCTCTGTAAATAGGAGTCAGGAGTCAGATCATTCCGTAACGTCGTCGTACCAGGCAATGATGCGATGCATGGCCGGGCCCTGTGGCTGAGCCTGGACGAGGGCTTTGACCGTCCGGTGGACCCGCGAGCCATTGACCGTGCCCACCGAGACGATGGTGTAGGTCTTGCCGTCGTTGAATCTCAGGAAGGGCACCGCCTCGTCCGGAACGGACAGAGCCAAGCGTTTCGTAATATCATCCAGCGACTCGAACGGCCGATGGCGTCGCTCTTCCACAATGCGCCTGGCGAGGTCCTCCACGACACCCGGCACGCTAAGCAGGACCGCCTCGGAGGCATAATTCACATTGACCTGGACAGCTTTCGAAAAAGTCGTCAAGTCCTGGCTCACTCCATATTGGTAATGAATTCCATTTTCCCGGCTGTACTCTGCGGTACCGTAAAGGATGTCCCGACTCATGCCGCGGACGCGCAGCAGTTCTTCCACGGAAGCGAATTGACCGTGAGCGGGGCGATAGCCGGCGTCACGATAATAGTCGTCCAAGGCCTTGAATTCCTCGTCGTCAGATCCTGGCGGCGTCCGCCAGTGATCGATGGCTACCGCTAAATGCTCCGCCTGCTCCTTTTCCAGGCCCCGCGCCTCAAACAAACGCGCGAGTTGTTTTCGGTCGGCAACGTTCAGGTCGAGCTTGCCAGTCTCATTCGCCATCTCCACCAGCGCCGCGCCATGGGCGTAAGGCACCTGCATCAAAAGCTGTCCTCTTTCCCAAAGAGGGGGCTTTTCCTTCTGGTCCTCTGCGGGCGGGTAGGCAATCTCCAGAATGGCGGCTTGAACCCCGCCCAGCGCCAGGGCATAGGCCTGAGTGGCCTCTTTGCGATAGATGGCCGATCGAGTCTCGATCTGGACCGAACCCGAAAAAGCTAGAGCCACCATGAGCATCACGCTGACCGCGGACATCACCGCCAACAGGGCCACGCCAGCAGTGCGCGATCGGGATACCGGGAGATCCCACGATCGGGCAATCGATTCCCTCAGCTCTCGTTGACCCGATTCACCGATCACCCGATCATCCGATTCTGCTTTCATTCACCCGATCTCCCGATCACTATTCACTGCGCTTGCGCCATTGTCGATGGCGGAATCAACTTCGCCCGCAGGGGCATGACCTCGTCGCCTGACTGGTTTCCACGCTCCCAGTGGAGCCGGATCGCATCCGGGTAAGGCTTTTCATTGCTGCTAGGCCAATCCGTCTGCCACGGGTCAGCGCCTTTGTTTGGGTGCAAATCCAAATACGCAAACCGAGCACCGGTCAGACCCGTCATCAATCGCAGGTCTGTCGCTTTTAGCGAAAATGGCTGGTAATTGATCACGGAAAGCCCGGTGTCAGGATCGCTCGTGACGCTCAGGACAATCTTGTGATAGAGGATGTCATTGTCTGCCACCGGAGTTTCGCGCAACGCTACCTCGACGTTTCCGGGCTTTTCCGCGACGATGCCGTATTCGACAAGCACCAGCCCCGTACGGCTTCGGTAAACGCTGCTGTAGGAGCTGATGAAACGCAGACAGGTCGCGCTGGCTTGCAACACCGTGAACCTTCCAGGCAGATTGGGGTCACTTGAGATTATCCGATAGGGAACCAGTGACGAGATCTGCCGAACAACAAAGGCATCCCGCTCCGCCGCTGCATGCACCAAGCGGAGCCGGGCTTCTCCGGTCCGCCAAGCCCGGTTGGCTACCCTCAGCCCAATCAGCAAAGCAATCATCAAAAGCCCCGTCAGCGTTATGCTGATCAGCACTTCGAACAGCGTGAATCCCGCCGCAGGATTCAGGATTCGGGATTCAGCATCCAGGGAAGCATGCTGGCAGCTCTGACCTGACTCGCGTCGACTATCTCCTGGATCGTGCATTTCCTCCTCCTGAATCCTGACTCTTGACTCCTGTTCTTAGGGACTGGGAGGCGGCTCCGGGATGAAAAGCTTCAGCGTCTCCAGATCCAAACTCTGCTGGCCCGAACGCGTGCGCCAGGAAACTTGCAGGAGAATTCGAACTAGTTGAGCTGGCTTTTCAGACCCGGGCAGTGGTCGCTCGTCAACCAACTGCGTTCTCGCCTGCCACCGGATACCGGAAGGAGAGACCCCGGAGCGCAGTTGGTCCGCCCCCAGCGTGGGATCCAGCAAAAGTTCGTTGAGCTTCTGGGTGGCAAATTCGTTGCCCTGATCGAAACGACCCAGATGGTCGACACCGCGCAACGCCGCGGAAAGACCCGAGAAAATGGCGACGAAGCTGATTCCCAGAAGCGAGACGGCCATCAGCACTTCCAAGAGACTGATTCCCGCCTCCACTTGCTTGCGACGACCTTGCTTCGTCCGCTTGGGAAGGACGCAATGGCGTGAGCTGCCAATTTGGACAGCCCTGCATAGCCATGCGCCCCTAGGACGGGTCTCGAACGGTCCGCGCCGACTTTGGATGATCCTCTGCACTTATCTTGCTCCCTGTTTGACAGCTTCAACGGCGGGACTACCGAGCAAGAAACTCACATGAACCATGTATCGGCTTCTGCGACGGTCACTCAACCACAGGTTCCTCTCCTCCACGACTCCGGAGGGTGGAAACAAAATTCGCACCACGGGCGGCGGAGGGTTCTCACCGTCATCTATCGTCACGCCTCGGGGCAGGGCATACCCTCGCAGAAAGCCGCTGCTGGGATTAAAAAGCCTGACCAGATGCGTTGCCGGCTCGATTTCCACCACGTAATAGCTCTGCTCGAAAAGCGCGCGTGTCCGGGCGTAGCGGAGGGTTTGCGCAACCCGCTCTGCCGCGCTCCTCAGCGTCCATTCGTCGCTCCAGTTGCCGAATCGCGGAGCGACTAGCGACACCGCCAGAGCGAGAATAGCAAGAACGATCATCAACTCGAGCAGCGTCACACCGGCTTCCTGCGACCGTGGCTGATGGCCCTCATTTCCAGCTAAGAATATCCGCATTCTCTCCCTCACCACCCGGCAACCCGTCGGCGCCATAGCTGATGATGTCCGGTTCATCACCGTGATCCCCAGGAAATTTGTAAATATAAGGACGGTTCCAGGGATCCATGGGGATGTCTTTGGGCAAGTAAGGACCATTCCAATTCATGACCCCGGCTGGGGCTGTCCGCAAGGCTTGCAAGCCCTGGTCCGTGGTGGGGAAAGTGCCCGTATCCAGTTTGTAAGCCCCCAGCGCCGTCTGGAAGGCGGCAATCTGCGCCTTCGCCACGGTGATCTTGGCCTGCGTGGCATGCTTGAACAAGCGAGGGACCACCAACCCGGCAAGCAGCCCCAGGATGAGAATCACTACGATCAATTCGATCAAAGTGAAACCCCGCGTGGATTTCTGTCCAGAAAAATGCCTTCTCTGTTTTCTTGGTCGACACATTAAAAAGGCACCTCGTTAATGCTGACGATCGCCAGCAAAGTGGAGATCACAATCGTTCCGACAACCAGGCCCATGGCCAGAATCACGGCCGGCTCGACGAGCGCCACCAAACGCTTGGTGGCCACCCTGACCTCCCGGTCGTAAATCGCTGCCAGCTCGAGCAGCATGGAATCCAGCTTTCCCGTTTGTTCTCCCAGAGTCACTAGTTGCACTGCAAGCGCTGGAAACAAAGCGGTTTGGCCCAGCGGGCTGGCCAACCCCTGCCCTCGCTTGACACCCTGGATGAGTGGCTCAACCGCGGCGGCCACGCGGCGATTACTCAGCACCTCGCGGGTAAGGCGCAGGGCCGAGATAATGGGGACCGCCTGAGTCAACAATGTTCCCATGGTCTTAGCAAAGCGCGCGATTTCGAGCTTCAAGCTGACGTCTCCGAGCAGGGGCGACTTCAGACGCCACTGATCCCAGAGCAGCCGTCCGGACTCGGTCCGCACCCAGCGTCCAACCAGCAGCACCGCCGCAATGATGATTAGGGCCGCCAACCAGCCGTAATCGCGAAAAGCCTGGGAAACGTCCATCAAGGCCTGGGTTGGCAACGGCAGTTCCTTCCCCGCTTCTTCAAAAATCTGGGCGAAGCGCGGCACCACAAACCCCAGTAAGAAAGCGATGGCTATTCCTCCTACCGCGAGCAGAACCATGGGATAGATGAGAGCTGAAATCAGGTAACTGCGAAGCTCCGCGCTGAACTCCTCAAACTCCACCAGGCGGTCCAGGACCGCCGGAAGCGTGCCGCTGGCCTCACCGGCCCGCACCATGGCGACATAAAGGGGTGGGAAGAACCGCTGGTTGGAGGCCAGGCTGTGAGCCAGCGACTGGCCGCTGCGCAATTGCTTGAGGGTGCCGTCAATCACGGTGCGGAGGGCAGGCTTTTCCGCCAAATCGCGGCAGAGCGCGAGGCTGCGGTCGAGCGGAATGCCCGCCCGCACCAGCGTGGCAAGCTGCCGGGCAAAAATCAGCCGGTCCGATGAGGACGCGCCACGGCGTGTGAGTCGTGGCCAACGCGCGCCCACGGAGCCGTCTTTCGCGCTCACGTGAATGGGCATACATCCGATGCGTTGAAGTTGCGCCAGAAGATCGGGCTCGGTCTCCGCCACCAGCGTCCCTTGGACCAGTTCGCCGCTGCCCTTGATCGCTCTGTAGAAGTATTCCGGCATTTGCTCGAAACTCGACAATCGAAATCCGAAGGTCGAAATCCGAAACTCGACCCGTGACAACCCAAAACTCCGCCGCTTACCAACAACGGGCTACGGACAACGGACGACTGACAACCAACAGCTTCTTCTAAACTTCCTGCGTAACGCGCAATACCTCTTCCACGGCTGTCTTGCCCGAGGCAATCTTCAGCCAGCCATCCTCTCGCAGGCTGGTCATGCCGCGCTCACGCGCTGCTGCCCGCAGAGTACTGGCGTCAGCGCGGGCCACGATCGCCCGCCTGATGCCTTCATCCAACTCCATGAACTCAAAGATTCCCACCCGTCCGAGGAAGCCAGTATGACCGCAATGCGCGCAGCCTGCTGCTTGGTAAAGCGTCAGAGGCCCACTTGCATCCTCCCAACCTTGTTTTCGCAACTCGTCGCCATCCGCCGGGTAGGGCTTCTTACAGGAATCACACAAGACCCGCACCAACCGTTGTGCCAGCACGGCAACCAGGGAGGATGAAACCAGGTAGTGTTCGACTCCCATGTCGGTAAGACGCGTAATAGCACTTGGGGCGTCATTGGTGTGCAAGGTGCTGAAAACCAAGTGACCGGTGAGTGCCGCACGCATGGCGATCTCGGCCGTCTCAAGATCACGGATTTCACCGATCATGATAATGTCGGGGTCCTGGCGAACGATGTGGCGCAGGCCCGCCGCAAAGGTCAGACCGATCTGAGGATTCACATGGATCTGGTTGACACCCGGCAACTGGTACTCCACTGGGTCCTCAACCGTGATTATTTTCACGTCGGTGGTGTTCAGCCGCCGCAGCGAACCATAAAGCGTCGTGGACTTGCCGCTGCCGGTGGGGCCCGTAACCAGGAAAAGGCCGTGGGGAAGGTCGAGGTAATACTCCATCTTCCGCAGCAGGCTCTCCGGGAACCCCAAAGTCGCCAGAGAATAGCGATCGCTGGCGCTGCGGTCCAGAAGCCGCATCACCACACTCTCCCCATAAAGCGTGGGAAGCGTTGAGACGCGCAGGTCGATTTCGCGGCCTAAGACACGCAGGGGAATCCTGCCGTCCTGGGGCAGTCGCTGCTCGGCGATGTTGAGTTTGGCCATGAGCTTGATCCTGGAGGTAATCGCCGCCTGCATTTCGCGCGGTGGAGCCGGCACTTCATACAGAACGCCATCGACTCGGTAGCGAACTCGAAACTGCTTTTCGAAAGGCTCGAAGTGGATATCGCTGGAACGACGCTCCACGGCGCGCGCCACCAACTGGTTCACCCAGCGAATCACTGGCGCCTCCGAAGCCAGGTCGCGCAGTTGGTCGATATCGGCCGCTTCCGCGTCGGTCACGTGAGGCGTCTCCTCGGTGGCTGGCGTCGCCAGGCCCTCTTCAGTTTGTTCCGTGCCAAGCCAAACATCGAGGGCCTTCAGGATGGCGGCTTCGCTTGCCAGCCGCACTTCCACTTTCCGTCCCAGCAACTGCTCGATGGCACGAATGTTGTCGCTGTCGAGTGGGTCGGCCATGGCGATGAACACGGTGCGGTCGTCAACTCGGTAGGGATAAAGAAGGGACTGGCGCAAGAAAGCGGCAGGCAAGCTGGCCGCCTCCAGAGGCACCTCCTGGAGTTCGGCCGGGTCAACGCGCGGAATGCCGAGCTGCTCGGATAAAACAATCTGCAGGTCCTGCACCGAAACATACCCCAGGTCCACGAGGATCTTGCCCAGGCGCGCCTTCCGCTCCCGCTGTAGCGTTAGCGCCCGTTGCAGGTCATCCTCCGGCAACAGGCCGCGCTCCACCAGCAATTCTCCTAACAACTTGCGGCTGACCGTAACAGAAGTCATGACAAAGCTCTTAGAATTCCAAAACCTCCATCCTGGTTACCAGTTCTTGGTAGGAAATTTTCCGTTCCCAATACTGATCCAGGTCCGACTTCCGAGTTGCAATGACCAGTTGGTCAGGAAACTCGGCCCCTACGGGTCCCGCTTCAAAAAGGTGCACGACTACCGCAACAGAATTGTCCGAAAGAAGGTCATGCAAACTCATCGCATGATCGGCCAGCAGACGCGGAACCGACTCCTTGATGGTGGCGATTCGCTCCCGCCCCGTTTTGGCTGCCTTCTCTAGTTCCGCCTTGGTCAAAGGAGTCAGATCGAATGGACTAGTAGACCGCAAAGGATAGAGGTTGACCTCTAAGCTGAAGACTAAGCCAAAGCCGGGCAAATAAGTTCCTCGGGTCTTCTCGAGAAGCCCAAAGGGCGCAACGAAGGTCGGGGCCATTGTTCCGTCAATGACCGCTTCAAAGACTTTCATTTCGGCTTTCAGCCCGCTGAAATTCGGTGGCAGCAATTGCGCCCGCGCGCATCGCGGTAGCAAAAGCCAGCAGGCCAGGCCGACCGTGGCAGCCATGACCGACCTTTCTAGCTTGATGTGCATTCGATTTACCTCCCCTGAGGGTTGGTGAGTAGCTGCTGAGAGCGGGCAACAAGGCGAATAACCTCATTCTGTCGCTGAGTTTCCTTCCACTCCGTATTCTGCGCGGATTCCAAATACTGCAATTGCCGCGCGATGCGCGCCCAATTCTCCGTCTCTTCCTCGCGCAGGCCCGCCACCAAATCCTTGGCCGCAGCTTGGGTATCCTTGCTCTGCAAAGATGCCTGTGCGGCCACCTCCTGCACGACCACGGCTTGGAGTTCTGTCCGCGTCAGCGCCGGCTGCACGTGCGCGGTGCTCGGGAGCAGCCAGCTTGGCCCGTGCCGGAAACCCGCTGCCACCACGCTCAGGAAGATCGCAGCAGCGGCAGCCGACAAGGCCGCTGTTCGAAGGAGGGCCGTCCAAAAGCCTGCCAATCGGCCCTGTGGCTGCTCGCCTACAAGAACCAAGTGGGCGGGTATCTCGCGGTCGATCAAGCTGCTCTTCAACGTCTGCCGCACTCCCAGCAGGCGCTGGGCCGAGCGAGCACACTCCTGGCAATGCCCGATGTGCTGCTCGATCTCGCGCACCTTCGCGGGCGGGAGCTCATCCAGCGCCCAATCGGTAAGCTCGCTTCCCCATTCACGACATGCCATGACATTCACCTCATCTGCACGGAAGGTAGAAGAACGGGATTCAGGGCATAAGATTCAGGAAAGAGCACAGCGCGGCAGAGCCGCAATCCAAAACTCGAAATTCCAGAACAAGACCTCGCAAAATAACAACGTTCCACTAGCTGGTGCTGCAAGGCAGGGTCGAACCGGCAAGCCTCGACCCCCAGTTCACAACTTCATTCCCCCAGATTTAGTCCATCGAAGTATAAACTACCGTAATTTGCTGGACTTTCTGCTTGCTCTTTTCAGGACTACCAGATCTTGAATCTCAACTCTTGACTCCCAGGCTCTTACCGTGTAATTCTCGTTGCCCCCGGAACAGTCCGACATCCCTTCGCCTTGGCAAGCGGCGCGCCACCCTCTCCGCGCGGGAGAGGGCAAAGGAGAGGAAGGAACATCACGTCTAGGGACGCGACGCATGACCCCCTCCCGCCCGGACAGGATGGCGCCCGCCGGGGAACGGCGGATGTCGCGCTATTCAGGGGACAGCTTGTTATCCCCTCGTGCTATTGCACTAACCAACCAGAGTAGGGTAGGGCCTACCCCCACAGATTACTTTTCGATTAACTTCCTCAGTTGTTCAAAACCCGAGTACACGCGGGTCTTGGCCGTGCTCACGGGACAACTCTGGATCTCGGCAATCTCCTCCAACTTGAAGCCCTGGTAGAACTTTAGAACAATTGCCTCCCGCTGCTCGAAAGAAAGCCCTGCCAGCGCTTTTTCCACCAGGATCTTCATCTCGCCTCGTTCCCACTGCGCCGCCTCACCTACCCTTATGCTGGGAGAGTTTTCCGCCGGATTGAAATCCTTGAGGCTGGTTTCTTCCTCACGCACTTGCCTGGCGTGCGTGTAGGCCGTGTTGCGCGCGATCCGAAACAGCCATTGGGAAAATTTCTCCGGATCCTTCAGCTGGCGCAGATGACGATAACCGGAGAGAAAAACCTCCTGGCACATGTCGAAGGCGTCTTCTGGTCGTCCGGTCAGATATACTAGAAAACTGTAAACCTTCCGCTCCCAGCGCCTTACGAGCACATTGAAGGCTTCCGGCTGCCCGCCCATCGCGTCGCGTACTAGTGCCGCATCCGGACGATCAGAGATCCCCAATCTCAATTCCATCCCTCATGACGCAAAAAATAGGAAAAAAGTTTGCGGCAGTCCCAAAAATCAGGAACCCGAAATTAGAAGCAAGCGCTCGCTAGGCCGACCCATGACCCTGATTTCGCGTTTCTAATTCCCCGTTGGCTGCTGGAGCTCGTGCACAGCCGCTAGCGCCTTCGCATTGGTCGGATCTCCGGCCAGCCCAGCTTGGTAGTGCCCCAGAGCTTCGGCCCTGCGGCCCGCGACTTTGCACACGTAGCCCAATCCGAAGTGGGCGTTGCTGTCAACCTCATCCAGGCTGAGAGCGGCGCGAAAGTCACGCTCCGCCGCCCCCCAAGCGTAGCGCCGAACGTCCAGCATGCCAAGAAAGTCGTAGGCAAGGACGCTCGGCTCAATACTTATGGAGGCACGGAACTGATTCTCGGCCTCGTCCGTGCGACCCTCCGCCACGAGAAGCTGGCCGAGCTCGTTGCGAACGCGGGAATCGAATGGTGAAATCGCAAGCGCTTGCCGAAGCTGGGACTCGGCCGGGCCCGCGAGTCCCATAAGCCGGTAGACCCTGCCCAGGTTGAGATGTGGATCTGTGGATTTCGGTCTTAGCTCCATCGCACGCTGGAAGAATTTGATTGCTTGGTCATATTGCTTTCGCTTGCCTGCCACCATGCCCAGATTATTGAGCACAGGGGCGTTGTCCGGGTTAATGGCGAGCGAGCGTTTCCACGTGCTCTCCGCGTTGTCTACCTCGCCCTGGTCCCAGTAAACACTGCCCAGGTCGTCTAGAATAATATCGGCGTCCGGTGAGATATCGAGCGTTCGGCTGTAGAAAACGACGTCATTGTTCCAGTCGCGGTTGCGGATCATGATGCGGGCCGCGCAAAGTCCCCCCAGCGCGACACCGGTGAGCGCCAACGCGCGCCGCCGCGGGGGGCTGGGCGCCACGCGGGACCATAACTTCGACGCGCCCAGACCAACCATCCACGCCACAGCGACAGAAGGCAGATAAAGGTAGCGTTCGGTGAAAACGTTGGCCCCCACCCAATGGGCGTTCAGGACGGGAGCCAGCGTGACAACGAACCATAGGATTGCGAAGGAAACCAACCGGACGTTTCGATCGCGGCTGCGGCAACATGCGGTGAAAAGGGCAGCGCACGCCACGAGGACTAGCGCCCCAGCCAGAAAGCGACCGTCGAAAAGGCTCATGCTGGGTACGAAGACATAGAAGGCACAAAGCCGCACTGGCCAGAGGAGCTTCCAGACGTACTGGCCGACGAGGCCGATGGCAGAGAGTACTATTGACCTCGGGGTAAGCTGAGGAAAATTTTCTTGCGGCGCAAGCGCTCCAAAAAAGTGGATGCGAAAAAGCACGTAGGCCACGCCCACAAGCCACAGCACACCGTAACGCGACAACTTCTGGGAAATGGATGTCTCCACGCGATCCTCGCGGTAGAAATGCTCATAGACTGTGGCGAGGGCCGGCAATGTCATTGCCTGCTCCTTCGAGAGCAATGCGAATAGAAACGCTCCAGCGGCCGCGGCCAGCCGCGACTCCGAACGCCCACCTCCCGGTTTTTCCCCAGCCAGAAAAAAGCCAAAGGCGAGGAGATAAAACGAAGTGACCTCAAGGTCCGTCACTGCGGCAATCCAAGCCACCGATTCGGTGTGAATCGGATGCAGGGCGAAAAAGGCGCCGGCCAGGAAGGCCGCCACTCGGTCCCGCGTCAGACGCTCGGCGAGCACGAAAACCAGGCAGACCACGATGACATGAAGCAAAAGGCTAACGAGATGGAAACCGAAAGCCCGCATCCCAAAGACCCTGTAACACAGCAAGTACCCCAACGTCATTATCGGGCGATAGTAATTGGTGACAGTATTCACCTCTTTAAAAGACCAAACGTTGGTGGTGAAGATTTCCTTCAGATAATGGAAGCCCCGCACGTAGGGGTTCTTTAGCACCTGCTTGTCGTCGTCATAAACGAAGCCATTGAACAGGATGTTGAGATAAGGCAAGGTAGCGCAGGCCACGACACCCGCAATGAGGAGGGTACGCGTGCGATCCAACCCGGATGTGCGCGCCCACCAAGAGGGCAGGGCCGTGGTAGCTTTCCTAAGCTCACCCGCGGACGCGGCACCCAGCCGGTGAGCCTCTACCCGTGTTCGACGTCTTGCCGCGCGCCCAGAACCGAGCATCCTCGAGGGAGTTTTTCTCTCGGACCTCTTCTGCCTCGAATTCATGCCGCTCTCTCTGCACACGCTTGTCGTCCGATTCCAATTGGAATTGTGCCTGATTATCATCTGTGAAACAATACGTCTCCCCAGGAGGAGCAAAAACATGCTGGAGGCACGAAACACACCCAGGCAGGTGGCCCGTCGCCAATTCATCAAGACAGTCGGCGCCTTTTCCACAACTTCGCTCCTTGCCGATCTGTGCAGTTTCCCGGTATGGGGGCAAGCGTTTGACGCTGCGAGGGCGCCAACTGCAATAACAGACGTCTTTATGGACCTCAATAATCTTCACAAATGGGACCAATCGAATGGTGATACCTGGGACCCATTTTGGGCGGACGACGACAACTTGTATGCGTTTAATTGCGACGGGCGAGGGTTTGGCCCTCAACCCAGAAACCTGGCCTTCAACCAGTTGCAGGGGGATAGCCCGCACGGCCTCACCGGTAGAATCGTCAACAGCATGGATGCGTACGGCACGGCGGGCAAGAAAGAAGCGGACAACGCCACATGGAAGGCCTGCGGACAGGAATGCATCGATTCGATTTTTTATGCCTTCGTGTCCAGAAACGTCTACGGCAGTGACAGCAAAGATTCCTTATTGCGTCAGACCGCCTTCAATGCCAGCCTCATCAAATCAACCGACAAAGGCGTGACGTGGACACGCAGCGCGGCTGAAAACTACGAGCGTCCTATGTGGCCGGGCACGCCCTTCGGTTCTCCCTTCTTTGTTCATTATGGAAAAAACGGAGGCATGGTCTCGAAGGACGGCGCGCGTCAATACGTTTATGCCATTTCTCCCAATGGCTTTTGGAACGACGGAGACAATTACATTCTGGGGCGAGTGCAGCGAGCGAAAATCAAGGACTTGGATGCTTCCGATTGGACGTATTATACAGGCGGTGAAGGACACAATCAAGATAATTGGTCATTAGATATCAACGGGGCCGTGCCTATTCTAAGCCTTCCAGCGAAATGCGGCCAGACGCCCCCCTGCTATATTCCCGCGCTCGGCGTCTATCTGATGATCTCCTGGTACAACACTCAGAAAATGACCAAATGGTTCGAGCC